>Ga0065705_10104764_pt1 | contig 11368 bp, 20 predicted proteins | sample SwibulcommuniRL2_FD_59092 | JGI IMG/M metagenome (GOLD analysis project Ga0065705, IMG submission 59092) | Bulk soil microbial communities from switchgrass field near Rose Lake, East Lansing, Michigan, USA - RL2 Bulk Soil v2 (version 2) | ecosystem: Environmental > Terrestrial > Soil >... | reverse complement strand
GCCCCCCTCGCCGGATTCCCGTGCCCCTACACGGGATACCCGGGCCCGCCACTTTCACTGAGGGATAGGGGGCCCGCCGATGCCGTTGTCCATGGCCGAGTTTCTGTCCCGCCTCCAGGGCGTCACGCCACGCGGGGACGGAGCCTGGATGGCCCAGTGCCCCGCCCACGACGACCGCCGCCAGAGTCTCAGCGTGAAGGTCGGGCGCACGCAGCCCATCGTCGCCTACTGCCACGCGGGCTGCTCGAAACACACGATCCTCGATGTCCTGCGCCTGACCCTGGCCGACATCAGTGTCGAGCGGTCCACCAACGGGCCCCGCCCGCGCGCCCCGCGCGCCCCACGACGGCCCGCGCCTGACGCGCGGATCGAGGTCGCGTGCTACGACTACCGCGATCCTGGGGGCACGCTCCGCTATCAGGTGGTGCGCTACGAGCCGAAGGACTTTCGCCAGCGCCGTCCTGACCCTGACCATCCAGGCGCGTGGGTCTGGAACATGGACGGCGTCACGCGCGTGCCCTACCGCCTCGACGAGATCGTGGGCTTCTGCCGCATGGGCCGCACCACGGTGGTGATCGTCGAGGGCGAGAAGGACGCCGACGCCCTGTGGGACATCGGCCAGCCCGCGACCACGAACGTGGGTGGCGCGGGGAAGTGGACGATCGCCTACGCGCGCATGCTCAAGCTCGCGGGCGTCACCGAGGTGCTGGTGGTGCCCGACAACGACGAGCCAGGGCGTGCCCACGCGGCCCAGGTGATCGCGACGTGCCGCACCGAGGGGCTGGTGGCCCGCCTGCTCATCCTCGACGGCCTGGAGGAGCACGGAGACGCCTCCGACTTCCTCGCCGCCCAGGGGGCTCCCGCGTTCGCCGCCGCCATGGTCGCGGCCCGCACCTACACGCCCCTCACCACCGTGCGCGAGGTGTACGCCAAGTGGCTGGGCCCCGAGTACGACCTGACGGTGCTGGAGGTGATGCTGGCCGCGACGGCGGCGCACTGGCTCGACGGGGAGCCGTGCTGGCTGATGCTGGTCGGCGGGCCCGGGGCGGCAAAGACGGAGTCGATGCAGGCGATCGAGGGAGCCGGTGGCCGCGTCATCTCGCAGATCGCGTCGGTGGCCGCGCTCCTGTCGGGCACCCCCCGTCGGGACCGGGCATCGGACGCGACCGGCGGACTCCTCCGCGAGATCGGGGACAGCGGCATCCTCCTCATCAAGGACTTCACGTCGATCTTGGAGATGCACTCGACGACGCGGGCGGAGGTGCTGTCGGCGTTCCGCGAGATTCACGACGGACGCTGGTCCCGGCAGGTGGGAGCCGAGGGCGGGCGACGGATCGACTGGGCGGGCCGTCTGACGATCGTCGCGGCCTGCACGACCGCGTGGGACAAGGCGCACGGCGTCATCGCCACGATGGGGGATCGGTTCCTGATCGTCCGGTTCGACTCCCGCCACGGGCGGCACGCCGCCTTCGTCCAGGCGCACCTGAACAACGGGAAAGAGCGGCAGATGCGGCAGGAACTGGCCCAGGCCGTGAGCCGCACCCTGGCGTCGCTCGACGGGACGCGGATCGAGCCCCTGGCCCCCGACGACGTGGAGCGCCTCTTTGAATTGGCGAACCTGACCACGTTGATCCGGACGGCGGTCGATGTGGACTACCGCCTCGACGTGATCGAGGCCAACGCCCCCGAGATGCCGACGCGGCTGGGCAAGCAGTTGTGTCAACTCGTCCGGGGGGGGATGGCCCTAGGGCTGACCCGCGAGACGGCCCTGGGGCTGGCCGCACGGGCGGCGAAGGACTCGATGCCCCCCCTCCGGTGGCGTGTCCTCCACGACGTGTCGCTACACCCTGACACGAAGGTGTCAGACGTGCGGAGACGGCTAGGAAGCCCCCACAACACCATCAAACGGACCCTCGACGCCCTCATGGTGCTGGGACTCGTCATCACGCACGGGGACGAGGACGAGACGACCTACGCCGTGAAAACCGAAGTGGTGACAGGCATTTCCATGGTTTCCATGGAGGCCAGTGAGCCATGGACCCAGTGGTGAGTGGGATGGCCCGCGTTTCCACTCATACCATCGGCAGGCACTACGGTGTGCAGACACGTACACCTCCCATGTGTTTGGTGTCTATCGTGTCTCTTTCTTTCTAGTAAATCTAAAAATGGTATTAGTGGAAACGGAGGACACGTTGCGCGACACGGTGACGGCAGGGGCGGACCTCGCATTGGCCGAGAGCTATCGGGACTGGTGGACGCTCTGCGAGGACGAGCGGCAGGGCCGTCTGCCGTCGCATGCCGAGTGTCAGGCGGTGCTCCGTGCGATCCGGCAGGCGGAGCGGCTCGTGCGGAACCCCGACTTCGTGTACGAAGTGGCGAAGGGCCGCTGGTGGACCGAGACGGGGAGGGAGCCATGAGCGACCGCATCGTGGGCCGCGCCGTGCCGGTGGCGGGCCCGTCCTTCGTGCCCGACCACGAACGCCGCGCCGCCCCGCGCCGCTGGACCGTGAAGGTCACCCGCCGGGGCCGCGTGCTCCGCCTCACGCTCACCGCGCCGTCGGTCACGCTCGCGTCCCTCTCCGAGCGGCAACTGGAGGCGGCGGCGTGGGCCTACGTGCGGAGCCAGCGATGAAGGGGCGCGCCTATGACATTCCGAGCGAGCATCTTGCGTTGCACTTCTGGGGCGTGTCTCGGCGGACCCGGCTCTCCTGGTGGCGGCGCTGGCGCTGGTATCTCCCGTGGGTATGAGGGATGGGCTCTACCAAGTGACGACGCCGTCCCTGTGTGCGGGATTTCTGGTGGAACGGGGGCGCGTGACGCTCTGTGCGCCGATCCTCCGCAAGAAGCTGGCGTACTGGATGACGGTCGCCCAGTGGATCGCTCGATGACCCCCGAGGTGACGGCATGCGAGTTCTGCGGCAAGGGACCGACGTGTCCGTGGTGCCGACGCTGCTACGACCGATGGTGTAACTCAGGCTGCGTGTTCTGCGTTGGTGGCCCGCGATGACGCGCCCGGTGGACCCGGAGCGCAAGGCCCAAGCATGGCGGGCGCGGAACGAGACGCCCCCCGAGGGGACGGCGGCGGATCGTGCGCTCGCGCAGGCCATCGTTCGGGACGGCTGTGGATACTGCGGCCGGTCTACCGAGTGTCAGCTATGCGAGCACACTATCGCCACCGCCCTCGCGACCGCGCGGGCGGAAGGCAGAGCGGCGTGGGTGGAACTAGAGGACTGCCGTAGCTATGTCGCCGAGATCGCGCAGGGAGTAAGTCACTATCCGCATGACGACGGTGAGCCCTGTGTGCGATGTGAGCATGACACGCTCCAGGCTCGCGTGGCGGCGCTGGAGGCGGCGCTGCGGGCACTGGTGACGACCTACGAGTCGCTGTTCGACAACGATCCTCGCGGGAACGCGGTCAAGTTTGAAGACGCGCTCGCTGTTGCCAAGGCTCTCGCCCCCGACGCGGGAGGGACGGCATGACTGAGGGCACGGCGGCAGATCGGGCGTGCGGAGAGTGGGGAAAGTACGGCACGTGGTGCGGCGTCCATCAGGCGGATCGCGTCCCGCGCTGTGTCGTCGCTGAGAACGCCCCCGTGGCCGTGCTGGAGCAAACGATCAGTGAACTGAGGGACAGCGCGAAGTTTCTCACCGATGGGATTGACGAACTCATCCGAGAGCGCGACGAGCACGAACGCCAGTGCGATGCGGCGCAGGCCCGCGTGGCGACGCTGGAGTCGGCGCTGCGGCAGGCTCTGAGGGATGGGTTTCAGAGTATCCAGTCGGTGAACAATGCAACGGGGTTGACCATGCTCGCAGTGCCTGGGGACTACCTCGCTAAGATGCAAGCGGCCCTCGCCCCCGACGCGGGCGGCGTGTGAGGCACCCGCCTGATCTCTACGCCGTCCTCGCGCTCGATCTCGGCACCTTCACGGGCTGGGCGCTCCGCGTCGAGGGGCGGCTCGAAAGCGGCGTGCAGGAGTTCGCGGTCAAGCGCGGGGAGTCGCCTGGAATGCGCTACGTCGCGTTCAATCGCTGGCTCCGCGAAATAGCAACCCCGCTCCTCGATGTCGCCGCTGACGGACGGCTCGCGCTCATCGCCTACGAGGCCGCGCATCATCGCGGGGGCGCGGCGACGGAGATCGCGAACGGCTTCACGACCCGGGTGCAGGAGCACTGCGCGCGGTGGCAGTTCAACCACGTCTCCGTCCACTCCGCCACGCTGAAGAAGTGGGTATCGGGCAACGGGCGCGCCAGCAAGGACGCCATCGCGGAGGCCGTGCAGCGGCGCGGGTGGCTCCCTGCGGGCTCGCATGCCTCCGCGCTCACCGACGACGAACTCGACGCGATCGGCCTCTTGCACTACGTCGAGGCCGAGGTGTTGGGACCGAAGTGATCGCGTGGCAGCGCCAGATCCGCGACGCCCGCGCGCGCCTCGCCCTCGATCACGACCTGTTCGGCGCGTACTGGACGCACTGCGACCTCACGCTGAAGCGGAGTCAGGTGCGCGCGATCGACCGCGCGACGGCGGCGTCGATGATCCTGCCCTACGAGTGGCTGGGCACGATGCCGACGGTCACGCACGCGCACTACGGGGTATTCTTTTCCGGCGTGCTGGGCGGCGCGATCGTGTTCGGGCCTGACCCGGCGGAGAACCTGGGCGTGTGGGACCGCTACGGGTGGGGCGGCGGACGCTTGTGGCTCCTCGCACGCGGCGCGTGCGCGCACTGGACGCCGACCGGCTCCGCGTCCCGGCTGATCCGCCGCGCGATGCGCCTCCTGCCCCCCACGGTCGAAGTCATCACGGCGCTCGTCGATCCCGCTGCTGGGGAGATCGGCACGATCTATCAGGCGTGCGGCTTCGACTACGTCGGGGTCATGGGCCACGGGCGCTACGAGGCCCGCACCACGAATGGCACGACCGTCTCCGAGCGCCAACTGCGCCGCGAGGACGCGGACACCATCACGAAGCTCGCCCGCCTCGACACGCCCGTCACGGCGTCCTACGTCCCCTCGCGCGCTCGCTACTTCGCGTTTCGCGGCCCGTCCGCGCGGCACCATCGCGCGCGGCTGGCCTCGCGGTTTCAGCCCTATCCGAAACGGAGGCGATGATGGGTCCACCGCGCCAGGGCAACCTGTTCTTCGACGGCGACACCTACGACCCGGGACAGGATCGCGAGCGGCTCGCCAGTCAACTGCTCGCCGTCCGCACGGTGATGGCGGATGGCGCGTGGCACACGCTCCACCAGATCGCGGACAAGACCGGAGCGCCCGAGGCGAGCGTGAGCGCGCGGCTTCGCGATCTCCGCAAGGATCGGTTCGGCGCATGGTGCGTGGATCGCCAGCGCGTCACCGACGGGCGGGGCCTCTACCGCTACCGGCTCCGCGCGCCCGAGGCGCGGGACGCGCTATGACCTTCGACGCGAATGCCTGGGCCGTCGAGAAGTCCGTGAACTGCCAGCACCCGAAGGTGGTCTGTCTCCCGTGCGCGATGGCGCTCGCCCAGGGGAGCTACGTCGAGGGGCAGGGCGTCCAGCTAGAGCGGGTGCGGGCGATCATCACGGCCCTGGGGGCGGAGCGGAACACGCCCTCGACGCGGTTCATCATCGACGCGGTGCTCCAGGCGCTCCGGTGACCCGCTGGCTCCAAGCGACGCGCGCGGAGCGTCTCGCGGGCGCGATCGCGGCGGTCCTCCTGATCCTCCTGGCCCTCGCCTTCTGGCTCCTCTGAGCCATAAGTGCGCGAAACAATAGGGGTCCACTGGGCCCTTATTTCCCGCTTGACACGCCAGGTATCCGTGATACCTTGGTGGCATGCAGTCAACGCTGACCCCGAAGGAGACGACGATGCCCAAGATCACGGTGACCCTCAACGGCAAGGCGTTCTCGCGGCGGACGGCCCGCCCGTACCGCTTCGCCATCATCGGGCGGATGGTGCTGGACACCCAGGTGAAGGTCGCGGAGGGCGCGGATGCCAACCGCGTCGAGCGGCTCCGCGCGCGCGGCTACCTCGACCTCCACGTGCTGGGCTGGACCCAGGTGGACCCGTCGAAGATGGTGGCGAAGTTCCAGAAGGAGATGGTCCGCCGCTGGGACTACACCGTGAAGCCGTTCGCCAAGCTGGTGGACGTGGGCCCGACCTACCAGGACGTGGCGGTGGTGCCCGTGGGCGGGAGCTTCCCCGCCCTGGGAGCCTAGCGTCATGCCCGTCTACGGCCAGCACCAGACCTCTGTCGGCCCCCGCTGGCGTCCCTACCACTTCGCGGTCACGGCCCCCGACCTCGCCCTGGCCGTCCGCACCCAGTCCGTCCCCCGCGTCCGCACCGCCTGTGGCCGTCTCCTGTACCGGGGCCGCTACACCCGCGATCCCGTCCTCACCTCCTGCCAGCCCTGTCGCAGGGCGCTCGCGCGGCGGGAGCCTGATATCAAAGACACCTCCGTCTGACCGACCCCTGACCTCCCGGGCCAAGGGCGCGAAATCATTGCGCCCGATCCCCATTCTGGGGACACTCTAGCCCCGTGGCTCCCGTGGTGTCGGCGTCGCGGGCGAACTCCCTCGCCAACCTGCGCCCCTGGCAACCCGAGGACCGCACCTATCGCGGCAACCCCAAGCGGAACCCCCTCCGCCACTACATCCGCCAGCAGACCCTCGATGGCCGCGAGATGGCCGACTTCATGCTGGGCGTCCTGCGCGGCGAGCCGATCCTGAAGTCCCGCCTCGCCAAGCGCGACCGCATCCCCAGCCTGAAGGCCCGGATGTACGCCGCCGAGTGGCTGGCCGACCGCGCGTTCGGACGCCCCAAGGAGTCCGTCGAGATCACGGAGGGCGACGGCACCCGCGCCGAGCGGCGGACCCTGATCGCGGCGATGTCCCCAGAGGACCGGGAAGCCCTCATGGCGCTCCTCCGCCGCGCGATCGAGGCCCAGACCCCCGCCCCGCCCCCTGCGGGGCTCCTGGGGGGCTCCTAGGCCCGCATGCTCGATCTGGCGGCGCTGGCCGAGGGCCCCGAGACGGCAGAGGCGCTCCTCGACGAGGTGGAGGCCATCCACCGCGCCGCGCTGTACCGGGCGGACCCCTGGGCGTGGCTGTCGGACTGCGTCACGACCGTGGACGAATTGGATGCAGCCAATCCCATCAAGGCCTTTCCGGTGGCCGTCTGCCGCCCGTGCGCGCGGTACGTGGGCGGGGGAGTGTCCCAGTGCCCGACCTGTACCGGGTCGCTGGCCCCCCTCACGTACCTGCGCGATCTCGCGCGACAGGTGGCCGCTGGGGTGCCGCCGCTCCTCCTGGTGCCGAAGGCCCGCCGGATGCGGATGACGTGGTGCTTCGTCGCGGTCCACGTCTGGTTGGCCTTGCAGCGCCCCCACGCCAACGTGTTCTTCGTCTCGTCCAAGGAAGAGAAGTCCGCTGAACTCGTCGAGCGCGCCCACGGCATCCTGCTCCGTCTCCCCGTCGAGGGCGGCGGGGGCGCGCTCGTCGAGCGGAAGAACGGCCCCCCGTCCCTCCGCCTCGACAACGGGGCCCTCATCATGGGGGTGGCCGAGGGCGCGGACCAACTCCGCCAGTACACCGCGACCGCGATCCTGGCCGACGAGTTCGGGACGTGGCAGTGGCCGCGTCAGGCCTTCTCCGCGATGCGCCCGTGCATCGACGGCGGGGGCCGACTCACGCTCCTGTCCTCCGCGTGGCCTGGAACCTGGGCGGAGATGATCCGGGGGGAGTTCCTGGGATGAGTCACACCCAGTGGCACCGAGTCGTACCGAGTCGTACCGGGGGAATCGCCGGGATCGCCATCCTCACGTTGGTCGCGTGCTCCCACGGGGACGGCACGCCGGTCACGGGGGCCTCGCGGCCCGTCGCGGTGGCCCAGGCGGCTCCGGTGAAGGCCGCGCCGCCTGCGGCCCCGGCTCCGCCGCCTGGAGTTTCGCCACGATCGTCACCATCGTCACCCTGCCCGACGGGCATGGCGCTCGCGGGGCCGACCGCGCCCGGTCAGTGCCTGCCGGTCGCGCCCGACACCGTGCCCGACCCCGTGGACGACGGGGGCGCGCCCTACCCCGACGCGAGCGGCCACTGTCCGACGGGCTACGCGACGACCGCGACGGTGAAGTACTGCGTGCGGACGAGCTAGGTGGAGCCCTCGCTGGCGCGGAACGTGTTCACCCGGTCCCCGACCGCGATCGCGCCGTCGGAGGAGGCCCTCGACCCCGAGACGCTCGACCGGCTCCGCGCGTCGCTGGGGCCGCAGTCCCTCAACGCGGCCCCGACGCTGGCGACCGCGACGTTTCCAGAAACACCACCCCAACGGCAAGTGACCCCGACGGCGACCCGCTACCCCCCCGAGATCGCGGCGCTCTACCCCCAGTGGACGACGAGCGAGGAGTATGCGACGGGCGCGCCCGACACGCGCCTCGCGCCGCGCGAGCACGTGGCCCAGGTGGCCGACGTGGTGGGGCAGGCGCAGCCCTTTGAGGCCGCTGCCGTGGGCGCGCCAGGGCTCTTGCGGGCGCTCGTCTCGACGGCGGAGCCCGCCCGGGGCACGCTCGCGGACCTCCCCAACCAGATGGGGATCGCGCGGGTGCCGACGAAGTCGGTGGAGGGCGCGAAGGTGACGCGCGCGATCGAGCGCCCCGACACGCGCCGCATGCGGAAGCTCTACGAGGAGGGCGTGAAGCTGGGCGGCAACATCTGGTATCACGGGTTCGGGGACACCATCAAGCGCATCCACGGCGACGAGGCGCGCACCTACGCGGGGGTCGTCGCGGCGCTCTCACCGCTCCGCGAGGCGGGCGCGCTCACCGAGAAGGCCGCGAAGCGTCTCGGCTCCGGGGCCGCGTCGAAGCTCTCCGAGATTCACGCGGGCGACATCCACATGGGGTCCAACCTGCTCTACGCGGACAAGGTGTGGGACGCCTACAAGCGGGGCGGCATCCCCGAGGTGGAGCGCACGCTGGGGGCGCTGCTCACCGACCAGGGCGTGCCGACGGCGCTCGCGAAGGCCCTGGAGGCGCGAGGCGAGTCGCATCTCGGCATCGGCGTGATGGAGTCGGCGCGGAACAACGTGTTGCGGGCGCTCCACGGCCAGGAACTGAGCGGCGAGAAGATCAAGAACTTCCGCGAGGCCCTCCTGGGCAACCCCGACGCCGTCGTCCTCGACACGTGGATGAAGAAGATTTTCTACCCGCTCCAGAAAGACCCCTACGTGCCGACGAAGGGCTACGACGTGCGCGAGCTAGAGGGGCTCCCGATGAAGGACGTGGCCGCGCCGCCGTGGAAACCGGGCACGTCGCCCGTGCTGGGGCCGAAGCAGACGAAGGGCTACGCGGAGACGGGGAAGCTGAAGACGGCGGAGTACGGCGACTTCAATCCGACGCAGTACGCCGAGGTGTCGGACCTGATCGGGAAGTTCGCGGCATCGCGGGGCGTGTCGAAGGCGGACGTGCAGGCGGCGCTCTGGGTGGCGCAGAAGTACCTGGAGCAGGGCGAGGCGGCGCTGACGGGCTCGATGCCCTTCGTGGACTCGCTGAAGATCGTGAAGCACCACCTGGGCAAGGACTTGAGTGCGTTCGACCCGAGGGTGGCGACGGCGCTGGCGATGGCGGGTGTGGTGCTCGCGTCGGGCGTGATCGGCGGGCCCGGTGGGGGCGAGGCCGAGGCGGCGGAACCGGCGGGCGCGCTGACGGGCGGGCGGCAGCGGATGGAGCCGTAGATGGAATCAGGCGGCGGGAGCAACGGAGCCGGGACGAGCGACCGGGACCGGGGCGAAGGCTTCAGCGGGGCCGACACCGATCGCGGGTTCGGCGGACGCGGCACCCCGGGCGGCGCGCCAGCGGTCGGGGACTTTTCTCCGGGGTTCGGGAGCGCCTACGACCGGGCGGTGGCGCAGGCCCGCGAGGCCGCTGCCGCGCAGTCCCAGAGTTTCGGGATCGACGACGACCTCGCGGACGAGGCGGCGGGGCTGGGGATCGGCGGGGCCTACGGCGGGGGCGGACTGATCGGGCGGGCGGATCGGAGCGCCTACGGCGAGCCGATGTCGGCCCCGCCCGGGGTGACAGTGGACTGGGGGAAGGCCGCACCGGGGCTGATCGCGGGCACGCTGTCGGCGGTCACGGGGAACCCGATCGGGGCGGCGCTGGGGTTCGGGCGGGCGGCGTACTCCGGTCTGGGCACGAACGCGGGCCAGTCGATGGGACCGGGCCAAGGCAACTACGGCGGCTTCTACGGCGGGCAACCGTCCGCGAGCGCGCCTGGGGGACCGGCTCCTGGGGCCCCCGACCCGGGCGTCGCGGCGCTCCACCGAAGCCTCTACGACAACCCCGACCTGGAGCGGTTCCAGCGGCCCCAGCAGGACAGCTTCGCGCGGGCGGTGTTCGGCGCGGGGCCGCTCTCGCGGCGCACCTGATGGACAAGATGGACAGCTTCGCGCGCGCGATGTTCGGGGGGCCGCTGACGCCCGAGGCGGGCCGGAACACGACGCCCGGGACGCGCACAGGGGCGTACTACCAGGACAACCCCAACTACCCGTACCCACGCGGGATGTGGCCCGACCCGCCCCCGGGCTACGCGGGCCCGCGCGCCTACCATCGCGAGACGGGCCTCCCCGCCTATCCGGTGCCCGCCCACGTGATCCCCCGGGGCGAGGAAGGGTTCTATCGCCCGTATCCCGACGACGAAGCGTACGTCACGCCCGACTTCCCGCCCGAGTGGCGGACGCACACGGACGAGAACGACGAGGACGGCGAGGGCGACCTCGCGGGCGAGAAGATGGCCCCGATGATGGGCATGGCGGGCTCGTCGATGACGGCGGGCGAGTTGGCGATGTTCCAGCGACTCCTCCAGCAACGCGCCCCGCTGCTCCCGCCCCGCGTGGGCCAGGGCGCGATCCCGTCGGACCCCTATCGCGGCACCTTCGACCGCGTCCTCCCGGAGCCCGAGGACTGATGGCGCGCGCGGACGAGAGCTATGCGTCGAACGTCTTCCCGGTGGAGCGGCCCCCGCCGCAAGACCCGGGGATCATGTCGCGGATCGCGGAGTGGCTCCAACTCCAGCAGCAGCCGCGTCCCGCGCCCGCGCCGCGTCCGACGCGCCCATCGGTGCCGGTGACGATCTCCGAGCGCGATCCGGTCGCGAACTGGGCGAAGTGGCGGCTGAGTGATCCCCTCTTGAATCCGCCTCCGGTCGCGACGCCGCCCGTCGGGCGGTTCGATACGCCTGAGAATCGCGCCGCGTGGGAGACGCAGCAACAGTGGGCCGCGAAAGCGTTTGAGGGCGGGGGCCCGATCGGGCTGGGCGCGCCCGGGGGGCTCGCGGGCTGGGTGAAGATCGCGCGCGACCCGCGCGGGCTCCCGACGTTGTTCACGGCAGGCCCGGG
>Ga0065705_10003087_pt1 | contig 11379 bp, 8 predicted proteins | sample SwibulcommuniRL2_FD_59092 | JGI IMG/M metagenome (GOLD analysis project Ga0065705, IMG submission 59092) | Bulk soil microbial communities from switchgrass field near Rose Lake, East Lansing, Michigan, USA - RL2 Bulk Soil v2 (version 2) | ecosystem: Environmental > Terrestrial > Soil >... | reverse complement strand
GACGCTGGAATTGAGGCGCAGCGCGGCGATGTTGCGCCCCGGCAAAACACCGCTCATGGTTTTGTATTCGTAAAATTCGTTGGGTTTGGTCGGACTGAAAACATCGTAGCGCGGCACGGTCGCTGCCATGCCGTTGCCAAGATCACGATAGGCTTCTTCGAGAACGTCGATGCAAGTTCCCACCGGCAGAATCTTCTCGATATCCTCATTCGATAATATCAACATCAAGTCTCCTCACTTCGAAGCTAGTCAGCAGCGCACGTTTGATCGACTGTCATGCCGAGCAGAGCGAAGCATCCAACGCCTCTAAGGTTACGCAAGCAGATTCTTCGGCTACGCCTCAGAATGACATTGCGAGACAGTTCTCACGCGGCAATTCGAGCAAGTCATATGGCCAATATGCGGCTTTTTCAACCCGTCTGTTTGACAGCCGCGCAAAGGATGGTGTTCTATCGTGACATACCAACGCCACGGCTTAGTGGCGCGGCGACTTAAGCAATTCTCGCTTGCTTGCCGAGAACGCTCTCGCGAATGACTGACCCGATACGATTGGACCATAGCGCGACCAAATCCAAGTTTTTCTACGGCTGGTACATCGTCGGCGTCGGCATTCTCGTCAACATCGCCGGCACGTTCGCCTTTTCCAGCACGCTCAGCATTTTTCTCAAGCCCATCACCCAGGAGCTTGGCGTCTCACGCGGCGCGTTTTCGCTGATTCGCAGTTTCGAGATCGGCGTAGCGGCGATGATCGTCCCGCTGCTCGGACCGTGGATCGACCGCCACGGCGGGCGCGGCGTCCTTGTTCTTGGCGTGTTGATGGAAGGCGCGGGGCTCTTGCTTTCGAGCCAGGTGCAAAGCTTCTGGCAATTCGTCCTGGTCCGCTGCTCGTTGGTCATCGCCGGCGAAGCGCTGCTCGGCTCCTTGGTCATCAACGTCACCATCGCCCAGTGGTTCGTGCGCAAGCGCGGCCGAGCGATGGGCATCGCCAATTTGGGAACAGGCGTTGCCAAGTTCAGCATTCCTTTGCTTGCGGCCTCTTTGTTTGTCCTCATCGGCTGGCGCGGCACTTGGGCGGTGTTTGGCATCGTCGCGCCGCTGTTGGTCGTCGCGCCGAGTTTAATATTCATCCGCCGCAGTCCCGAGGACATCGGACTGCATCCCGATGGTGAGGCGCCAATCCAGAGCCCCACCAGTTCAGCCACGCGGCGCGACGCTTCGCCCGCCGGCCAACAAGCAACATTCGCAAGCGATAAGATATGGACGCGCGCGGAAGCGCTCCGGCTGCCGACCTTCTGGCTCCTCGTGACCACCTTCGGCATCGCCGGCGTCGGCATCGCGGGCCTGAATCTCCATATTTTCTCGTACGTCACCGACATCGGCTACTCGCCGCTGATCGCCGCGTCGTTCATGAGCACCATCGCGCTCACGCAACTCGGCTCCACCCTCGTGTGGGGTATGCTCGCGGACCGGTTCGATATCCGAAAGGTTTCCTGCGTCCAGTTTTTAATTCAGGGAATTGGCCTGGTAACAGCGACCACGAGCGGACAGATTCAAGTCGCCTATTTGGGGTTTTTTCTTTATGGCACCGGCCTGGCGGGAAGTTTCGTGCTGCGCGAAGTGATCTGGGCCAATTTCTTCGGACGAACATCCCTGGGAACAGTCCGGGGCTTGTCGCTTTTCTTTTCCCATCTGTTCGCCGCCAGCGGCGCGCCGTTCTTCGGTTTCCTTCATGACCGCATGGGCAGCTACAATGTGTCGTTCACCATTTTTTCCTGCGCGCTATTCACCTCGGCTTTTTTGATCTTACTTGCGCAGCCGCCGAAAAAAGCGGATACGTAAAAGCCATCAAATCAGCCGACTGAGCGAGAATTGTTGCTCTTAAATTGAGGGTCACCCAATCGCCACGAACAACTCTTCCGGCATCAGCTGCCTTCTCGTGAGCCCTTGCTCATAGCTGTACAAGGCGAACCGCTCGATATTTTTTCGATTCGCCTCGAGGCCATTTTGCCAGGGATCGAACCCGCAGAGGTTTTCCTGACGCTCAAGCTCGCGACGCCCCCACATCACCATCGACCAATTGGGATCGACCCAACGTTGCGCGGCGCGCTCGCGCGCCTGCTCGAAAATATCGTAAAGCGCGCGCGGGAGCTCCGGATACCGAGCGGCTAATTCCCGCTTAAGAGCGAGCACGTGCATGATCGGAAAATAGCCTTCTTCGCGCAGATAGCGCTCTTCTTCGGCCTGCGGGTTGGAGAAGAGACGGGCCAAATTGGCGTTGCCGTCGCGAAACGCCTTGGGCAACCGCGACACGAACATCGCTTGAATTTTTCCTTCGACGAACTCTTGCTCGATCTCGGCCATGCTGGCGCGGGTCTCGATTTTTAAATCCGTCGGCAACTGCACATCGACGACTTCCTTGCCCGGAGTCACCCAGGTAACCGTCCCTCGCGGAACCCCGTAGAAGTGCGTCAAATCACCCTTGGCGCGAACTCCTAGAGTATTTTGATACGCGCTGAGGCCGATCTTCTTCCCGGCCAGGTCGGCCGGCGAGTCTACGCCACAGTGAATATTTTTGTACATCTGCGACTGGCTGAACAAGCGCCGGGGAAAAATCGGCACGGCATGGACCGGCAGGCATTGATCGATCGCAATCAGGTAAGACGAGAGCGAAAGCTCGGCCGCGTCGAACTCGAAATCCTGCAAAAAACGCTCGTGGCGGCCCTGCTGCGGATCGAGCTCTATATATCGTATTTCAACATCCGGATGCTGGACACAACCGTCGAACAAGGGCGCGTGCCGGTCGTAGGATCCCAGCGCCAAGGAGATTTTCAGTTTTGCCATGCCAAAAGACTTAGCGAAAGCGCTTGATCGCGTCAATCTCGCATCACAATGTAAAGACGCTTGTAACCTTCATGAAGTCTTTGTTATTACCCTGAACATGAGCAAGCGAGAAATCATCGCCCTTTTTCTCGCGGTGTCATTTTGTTGGCTTTGCTCTTCCATCGCCGCGGCGCAAGCAACCAAGATTTACATCTCCGCGCCCTCCAAATCACTCTCGTGGTTTCCGATCCATTTGGCGCGCGAAAAAGGATTTTATTTGGCGGATGGGCTCGACGTCGATTATGTGATCATGAAGCCGCAAGTCGCCATGCAGGCATTGATCGCCGGCGATGTCGGTTACACTACGGCGCTCGGCTCGACCATCCGGGCCGCGTTTCGCAATGTCCCGTTGCGCGTCGTCATGACGATCGCCGATAAGCCGCTGTTCGCGTTGATCGCCCGCTCCGGCATTTCATCCGTCGAGGAGCTCAGAGGAAAACTTCTGGGTATTTCGTCTTTCGGCGCGAGTACGGACACCTACGCTCGCGCTCTGCTGCGGCGCTACAAGTTGGTGCCCAATCAAGATGTTAAAATTATCGCGCTGGGCGGTGGCACGAATCGAATAGCAGCCATGGAAGCGGGCGCCATCGATGCGGCGCTGATCGAAGCGCCGTATAACGTCATGCTCGAGCGTAAGGGGTTTCGAAAGGTTCTATTCGTCGGGGATTTGATTCCCTCGCCATTAGCCGGCTTCGGTACTAAACTCGAAAAGATTCAAAAACAGCCGGAGGAGATCCAGCGCCTGGTCCGCGCGACGCTACGCGGGGTTCATTTCGCGAAGACCAACAAGCAGGAAACTGTCCGCTCGATTATGAAATGGACAGAAATGGATCAGTCGTTAGCGGATGGCAGTTACGAAATGGCGGTATCCAGCTGGTCGAGCAATGGCGAGGCAAGCGCCCAAGGACTGCAGATCGCCATGGAAGAGATTCGCGCCGAACTCATGCTGGACGCGGCACCTGATCCGGCAAAGGCATTTGACTTCAGGTTCGTGCAGAAATGATCGAAATCGCCGGCTAGGAGTCTTGCTGTTTCATTCTTGAGAGCAGCTCTTTGATTGAGGATCGGGCGATGACTCGATCAAACTGCGCCCGGTAATTGTTCACTAGGCTCACGCGATCGATCACCATATCGTAGACTTTCCACTGTCCATCAACCGAGCGCAGATTATAGTCGATCGGCAGCGGCTCCCCACTGCCACTGACTTTTGTTTCCACAATCGCGTAGTTGCCATCCAAAATTTCGCGATTAAATTGAATTTTTTCGTCCGCAGACGCTCGAACTGTCCGGCCGTACGCGACCAGCAACTTTTGTGTAAAGGCGTCCACGAATTCCGTTTGCTGGGCCTGCGTCAACGTGGCCCAATGTCGCCCCAACGACCGCTTTGTCATTTCAGGGAAATCAAAGCGGCCATAAACGATTTCCAAAGCCTTGGCCGGCAGTCCCTTCGTGCGCAATTCAGCAACCGGGGTATTAGTTAGGATGGTAACGAATTCATTAAGCGAAGTGCGAAGCTGAGTGGTGGGCCCCTCCGCGTGCGCCGGCCAAGCAGGCAAAAACAAAACTGAAAGTAGAAAAATCGAACATAAGCTACGGAAATATCTCATATAATCTCCATGAAGCCGTAATTTAGTTTATATATTAATCTTTTTTTTAGACGCATTCAATCCACCCTGAAGTTGCAGGCGACTCGGCGAAATCTGAGATGACTTGGTCAACTTGTGGACCCAAGTATCTTTGCCTATTATCAACAAGCTGATTTTGGAGGTCCCAGGAAGTGCATTACTTCGCCTACGGTTCCAACATGAACTGGCCGCAAATGCAGCGGCGTTGTCCGTCGTCGCGATTCATCTGCGTTGGGCGCCTGATCGATTACCAATTCGGTATCACCCGCCATTCGCGATTGCGGGATTGCGGGACGGCAAACGTTTACCCGGCCAAAGGCCAAGTCGTTTGGGGCGTTGTTTACGACATTCGCGACGAAGATCTGGCGATACTAGACGGCTTTGAGGATGGCTATCGGCGCGAGATCCTCACAATCCACTCTGCCGATAACGGTCAAATAACCCTTGCCGCCCTGGTCTATGTCGCAGCCATCGAAGAAAATGTTCCACGCCCCAGCGCCGAATACCGGAGACTCATCGTCGAAGGCGCTCAACACTGGCAACTCCCACCGTCTTATCTGGCCCTGCTTGAAGCCCTCCACGTCGCCGCCGACGGCTAGCGCAACGCTCATCGCGATTTCGGAAAAAATTTTATTGTGCGTTCTTTTAATGGACAAGAGCTTATGTGTTCGATAAGATTCGACCATCTCCGATTGGCCGCCCTCGCGTCATGGCGATAGACGTTAACCAAATCCGCCAGCAAACTCTCGGCATCGCCCGGCATCCGCGCACCCGCAAAATCGCCATTTGGGCCGTTTCAATCGTCATTTCATTCGGTGTCCTGCTGGGACTTGCCGCACCACCGTTGATACGCGGCAAGGTCGCAAGCATGCTTTCCGACAAGCTCCACCGGCCGGTCACCATCGAACAAATCAAAATCAACCCTTACACAATGACCTTGGCGGTCCGCGGTTTTCTAATGAAGGAACGGCAAGGCGATACGCCTGCACTCTCCTTCGACGAGCTTTTTGTCAATTTGGAGATACAGTCGCTTTTTCGGTTGGCTCCGGTCCTAAAACAATTGCGGTTAGTAAAGCCCTACGTCAGCCTGGTTCGCAACGATGATCTCAAGTACAACTTTCAAGATCTGATTGATGAATTCACATCAGGTCCGTCCGGACCGACACCCCTCTTCGCCCTCAACAACATCGAGATCATCGACGGCAAAATCGATTTTGACGACCGACCCGAGAAAACCAAGCACACCGTCGAGCAACTCAAGATTGGCGTGCCGTTTCTTTCCAGTCTTCCGTCCTATGTCAATATCAAGGTTAAACCCGAGTTTTCAGCAGTCGTTAATGGCGCACCCTTTCATCTCGCCGGCGACGCAGTGTTGTTTGATTCCGGCGAAAGCACGATTGGCGTCGACATTGATAAGCTCCAGATCTCGAAATATCTCGAGTACTCGCCTGTAGGGCTAAACTTTACGGTCCCTTCGGGGCAACTGAACGGCAAGATTAAGGCCTCCTTCAAAACATCCAAGAATAATCCTCCGGTGCTATCCATCACCGGCAATCTGAGTCTTAAAGAGTTGGAAATGCTGCAAACCGGCGGAGCGCAACTGGTCAAGCTGCCCTCCTTCGAGGTCCTTATCGATGCCTTCGAGGTTTTCGCCAACAGGACCTCGCTTAAGTCAATCAAGGCCGAGGGTCTGGAACTACATGTAAGCCGTGGTCGCGACGGCAAGATAAACTTCGAGAATCTGGTCGCCGTTGCTGCTGAAACCAAAGCCCCAGAGCCGAAAGAAAAACCAAAGAACGAGAGCAAACCNTTTATCTANACNGTCGAAGAAATCGCGCTGGNAGCGACGACCATCCACTTTACCGACGAGCAGCCCAAGCGGCCTTATAAGACCCGCCTTGATAACGTCAATTTAAAAGTTACCGGACTCACTAATGCGGCCGATAAAAAAGCCGATGTCGAGCTTTCTTTCGAATCCGAAGCCAAAGAAAAATTTTCTCACACAGGAACGGTTCAGCTCACGCCGCTCCTGGCCGAGGGCAAGCTAGATATCGAAGGACTGAAACCGGGCGCGCTGCGCCCGTATTATGACGATGCGCTTGCGGCGGAGATCAAAGACGGCTTTTTCGATCTCTCGACCAAGTACAGCTTTGTGGCCAAAGATGGGCAATCGGATATTAAATTGAGCGAACTCGCAGCCAATCTCCGCGCCCTGCGTCTCGAGCTTGCCGGCCAACCCGAGCCGCTCTGGCGCGTGGCGACTTTAGCGATCAAGGACGGTGCGATCGACGTCGCAAAAAAAACCATCGTCATCGGAACGCTGGAAGCAAAGGACGGCAATGGCTACATCCAACGAGACGCCGACGGCACGCTAAATTTAACCCGTATCGCCAAAGCTCAGCCACCGGCTCCGGCTCCCGCCCCGACGGCGAAATCAAGCGAGGGCGATTGGCGGATTGACGCCAAACAAATAGTCCTCGACCGCTTCAGGATCAACGTCGACGATCGACACAGCTCTACGCCGGCAAAGATCGGAGTTTCAGAGCTCTCGGTGCGCGGGGAAAACTTTTCCACGGCCAAGAACCAGCGTGGCAAGGCGACGGTTCAAACACGAATCAACGACAAGGGCATATTGAGATTGGTAGGCACGGCGACCATCAATCCGCTCAATGCCAAGTTCACGGTCGACGCCCGGGACATCGAGTTTCTGCCCTTCCAGCCCTATCTCGACGGTCAGGTCAATCTGCTGCTGACCGGCGGCCGCGCGGGCAGCAAGGGCGATCTGACCATTGAGACCAGCGCCAACGGCCCGGCAAAGGTGAATTATCAAGGCAGCGTGCAGATCGCCGATTTCGGCTCGGTGGAAAAAACCGGCCAGACGGATCTACTCAAGTGGAAATCGCTTGCCCTCGATGCCATGCAGTTTGATTTGGAGCCTTTTCAACTGCGCATCGGTGAAATCACCCTCGCTGAGTTTTATTCCCGGTTAATCCTCGGCGCGGACGGAAAAATCAACCTGCAGAAATTAACCGTTGAGAAAGACGGCAAGCCGGCGGAAGTGCCCGCGCCCGCGCCTGCGCCTGGCAAGGCAACGGAAAAACCGGATGCCGCGCCCACGCCAACAGCACCGGCCGCCAACGATGCCGCGCCAAAAGCCATCAGCATTGGAAAAATCAATCTCAAAGACGGCAACATCGACTTCAGTGATTTGTTCATCAAGCCGAATTACAACGCCAACTTGACCGGCGTTCAGGGCGCGATCTCGGAGCTCAAACCGGAAGCGCCGGGGGATCTCGATCTCCAGGCGCGCCTCGACAACGCCGCGCCGGTGGACATCAAAGGGAAAATCAACCCGCTGTCCAAGGAGCTTTTCCTTGATATTGTCGCAGATGCCAAGGAGATCGAACTGAGCCCCATGTCGCCCTACTCCGTTAGATACGTCGGTTACGGCATCGAGAAAGGCAAGCTCTCTTTCAACGTCAAGTACAAACTGGAAAATCGCAAGCTCAGCGCTGAAAACAAAATCATTCTGAACCAGTTGACCTTCGGCGAGAAAGTCGAGAGTCCCGACGCCACCAAGTTGCCCGTGCTTTTCGCCGTCGCGCTCTTGAAAGATCGCAACGGCGTCATCGACGTCGATCTGCCGATCAGCGGTTCTTTGGATGATCCGCAGTTCAGCGTCGGCGGCATCGTGCTGAGAATCATCATCAACCTGATCACCAGGGCGGTAACGGCGCCATTTACCCTACTTGCGTCGGCTTTCGGAGGCGGTGGGAGCGGCGATGAGTTGAGCTACATCGAGTTCGACAACGGCCGTGCGAGTCTGAATCAAGCCGCGCAAAACAAAATTGCCACCCTGGCGAAAGCTTTGAACAACCGTCCTGCGCTCAATCTTGAAATCACCGGCCGCGTCGATGCCTTGACGGATCTCGATGGCCTAAAACGCGTCGGTATCGAGCGCAAGGTGAAGGCGCAGAAGCTCAAAGAGCTTGTGCGCAAGGGCGAAGCACCGCGGTCCGTCGACGATGTTCAAGTCGCCGCGAACGAATATCCGCAATTTTTGAAAGCCGCCTACGGCGAGGAAAGCTTCCCCAAACCGCGAAACATCATCGGCCTGGCCCAGGATCTCCCGGTCCCCGAAATGGAAAAGCTCATGATGCAGAACGCGAAAGCAAGCGACGACGACATGCGCCAGCTCGCCGCCCAGCGCGCTCAAGCGGTGCGCGACAGGCTGTTGGCCAGCGGTCAGGTGGACGTCGAACGTCTTTTTGTCGTCTCCGCTAAACCGCTCAGCGCGGAGGAGCGGGCCAAGCTCAAGGGCAGGCCGAACCGGGTTGATTTCTCCATGAAGTGAGACCGACCTCGCACCAACCCAACAAAGCCGCAATAAGCAAAAAAACGAACTTTACCGCGACGTTTCTGGAAAGCACGAAGGTCAGAAATATAGAAATATCAACGTCTGAAACCTTCGTATTGCATTGCTATCCAAAAACTAACACCAACATGTTGGTCGTAGCGTACCGCTTAAATATTCCGATAGTCGAAGACTCTCGGATTCGGAATTTTCTCCCGCCAAGGCGCAAAGCCGCCAAGTTCGGAGGGGAAAGATAAAGCTTCTTACGAAATGATTTTCACCCAATTTTTCCGACCTTTGCGCCCTTTGCGAGCTTTGCGCGAGATATTCCGAGATTTAGTTGCGGCTCTGCCGCGCTGAGCCCTTCGTGGTTATGCTTGCTCTCCACGGTTGCGATCCAGGGAAGTTGTGCGGCTTCTTCTTCTGTTATAGACTCCATCTCGATTTAGGAGGCCGTAGAATGACTCAGGCAAGAAAATCCGCCAAACCCAAAGTAACAATCATCGCCAGCAAGGGCGCCAATCAAGCCATTAATTATTTATTAGAAGATCGAGACGAATTGGAATGGCTCGTGGCCATCGGCCGCAATCACAAAGGCGATATTTTTTTCTATGATACCGGCGGAGATATCCTGCAAGATCTAGGCGCTCTGGAGTACATCAAGGAAAGAATCGTTCGGGATTATTTCGGCGAATCGGACGAATGACGCTTCGCCACAGGCGAAGCCGTTCAAGGTTCAAAAGTTCAATCGTTCAAAACAAACGGTGACATAGAGTTTACGGCTTGAATCTGGATTATTTCTTAAACCTTGAACATTTGAACGCTTGAACCTTGAACCTAATCTATTAACCCACTGGAATTTTTGGTTTGATCCGCAACTGCGGCGCTCCCTCCGGCAAAAAATCCTCAAGATTTACCGTTTTCCAACCCACCGGGCGCAGCCGCTCGAATTCGTTTCTGCGCTTCGGGTCGCACTCTGGCGGCTTGGTCGCGTCGATAATCATTTTGCCGCCGATGCGGTGCCATCCGGGTGCGCCAGGATGGCCGAATTCAGGACACGACGGGTCCATGGCGTGAATCTTCGCACCGTTGATCACAGTGATATCCTCGGACGGATTCACGCGTGTGTTGATGGACCACAGAACCTCCGCGTAGTTGAAGATATCGACGTCCTCGTCGACCGCGATGGCGACCTTCGGGTGCTGGTATTCACTCGAGAGTACCGACATGAGAACATTGCGCGCCTCGCCGTAATAGCGCGGTTTCATCTGCACCACGACGCCGAAGATGCCGGGCATCACTAACACATTCTTAACGTCCGCCAGACCGCCGACGGTCCGCGCGCGGCGCAGAATCTGCGCCGACATCGGCACCTTGTGATAAACGCACCCTTCCACCTCGGTGCCGTTTTGAACGTTTTTAAAGATCGCGTCGGCGCGCATGGTCACGGCTTTGATGTTGACAATGGGATTCATGCCCGAGCCGGTGAGATAGTAATCCTGAAATTCGCTGAACGGCCCTTCGGGTTCTCTGATCTTCGGCGGGATTTCGCCTTCGAGAATGATTTCCGCCCACGCGGGAACCTCCAGATCAACGGTTCGGCATTTGACCAATTCCACATCTTCTTGAAGCAATGCCGAAGCGATTTCCAACTCGTCCACGCCATACTGGGTGGTGGTAGCGGCGGCGAAGTAATACATCGGATGGTGCCCGATCATGATCGCCACCGGCATGGGTTTATCCTGTGCTTCATACATCTGATAGTTGGCCCAGGCGTGCCGCGGATAGAGCAGGATGCCGGTTTTTCTCGGGCCTTTCATTTGCAGCCGATGAAAGCTCAAGTTGCGCCGGCCGGTTTCCGGATTTTTGGTGATCATCAAGCCGGAGCCGATGAACGGCCCGCCGTCGCGGATGCCCGCCTGATGAATCGGCATCTTGGTGATATCGACTTCGTCGCCCATCATGACTTTTTGCTGTACCGGGCCGGTTTCTACGAGGCGCGTCCGGCCGAGCTTTTCCGTGCGGCGAACAAACTCCGGGATCATTTCGTCGCGTGAGGTGCCGAAGGCTACGGGCGCAAGCGCGACATCGCCCGGAGCTTGTCCCAGGCAGCGCCAGCCGGGATAGCCCGGCAAATTTTCGAACAGCAAGCCGCGATCGCGCGCCTGCCAGAGCAGCGCACCCATTTGCGTGCGCGGGTCCACCGGCTTGGTGATCCGGGCCAGTAATCCGGCATTCTCCAGTTGCTCGATCCATGTGCGCATGTCTTGGGCCATATTGCTTTCTCCTTGCGTCGACGGGCTTGCGTTTCCATATCACGGCTAAACACCGCTGACCAAGCCCCGCACAAATCCATTGAATGTCGATTTTCACCCCAATTGTCGGTGAAAAATGAACTCCGAGATCTAAGATTTCAAGCGAAGCTTGGACGAGTTTGACTGCTCCTGTCGATTAAACTACGTTGCAACGAATGGCTTCCATAACCGCATTGTTCGGCATGGAAAAACTCGCGCCTGAAAA
>Ga0065705_10002116_pt1 | contig 11390 bp, 7 predicted proteins | sample SwibulcommuniRL2_FD_59092 | JGI IMG/M metagenome (GOLD analysis project Ga0065705, IMG submission 59092) | Bulk soil microbial communities from switchgrass field near Rose Lake, East Lansing, Michigan, USA - RL2 Bulk Soil v2 (version 2) | ecosystem: Environmental > Terrestrial > Soil >... | reverse complement strand
GGACCCGGGTCCGCGAGATCAGCGGCTCGAGCTCGGATGCCCGGGCCACCATCTCGCCCAGCTCGCCGGTCAGAAGCCGCTCGACAAGATCGGTACGCCGCGCGACCAGCAGGTCGACGACCTCGGCGGGCTCGAGCCCGAGCAAACGGGCCATCTCGGTGATGGCGGGCGCAGGATCCGCGATCTCGCCGGCCGCGCGGCCCCGCTTGAGCCACTCGAGATAGGGGCTGCGCTCGCGACCATGGGCACGTTCCGGATGGCGTGCGAGGTACTCGGACATCGAGAAGTGGATGTCCGGGCTCCGCACCGACTCGACTCCGGACTCGAGAAAGTGCTCGACGAGGTCGAGCTTGGGCCGCTCGATGAGCCGCGGCGTCTGGAGCAGGTAATGCATGACGTCGAAGTTCTCGTAGACGAGGTCGTAGTCGCGGTCCGCCCCGATCCGCATCTGTCGCTTTGCCTTCAGCACAGCCTCGTCGAGGTCCGGGCCGAGCGTCGTTCGCTCGAGCGAGACGTCGGGCGCCCGCCCCGCCTTCCCCAGCTTCTCCTTCAACCGCCTCCGGAGCCGCCCCGCAATGGGTCGCAGCCTCCGGTAGAGCCGACGACTCCTCACCGACGGTTTCCTTCGCGTTCCTGCACGTTCACGGCCGCAATCGGGGTGCTCTTCATGGTCCGCCTACGATAACCGGGAGGTGGCCCGCCCCCGCGAGCGCCCAGGGCGACATGAGAGGATGTCCTGCGATCTTTGTCCACGGACCTGAAAGCAACGGCAGTACCTTCTGAGGCTGCAGCACGCGCGAGATCGCTCGAGCTCGTGCTGCACATCGGCTCGGGCAAGACCGGTACTTCCTCGATCCAGCACCTGCTGAGCAAGAGCCGCGAGCGGCTGGCCGAGCGCGGCACCCTCTTCCCCCAGTCACCCGGTCTCGGCCGGCACGTCCAGCTCGGCCTCTTCATCAGGCCGGACGCCGAGCTCGGCAAGCTGATCAACTGGCACAAGCAGGAGTTTTCCTCCCCTTCGGACTTCCGGGAGGACTTCCAAGGAAGGCTTTTCGCGGAGATCGACAGCTCCGGCCTGACCCGCGTGCTGCTCTCGGACGAGGCGCTGTACGGCTGCAGCGTCGACGCGTTGAAGCGGTTGCGGGCCTTCACCGACGAAATCGCCCGAAGCATTCGAGTGGTGGTCTACCTGCGCCGGCAGGACGACCATGTCTGCAGCCGCTACCAGCAAGTGGTGAAGACGGGCGAGGTACGCCGGCTGGCCGAGCGGCTGGAGCAGGTCAACTACAAGAAGACCTACGACTATCACGGCCGGCTCGAGACCTGGCGGCGGCTGATCGAGCCGAACGAGTTCGTCGTCCGGCCCTTCGAGAGCGAGCGCTTCGTGGCTGGGTCGCTCTACCAGGACTTTTTCGAGGCCGCTGGCCTTGGGCCCTGGTCCGACGACCTGGAAACGGCCGGGCCTCTCAACGAGAGCCTCGATGCCGAGGCAGTCGAGTTACTCCGCATCGTGAACATCTACCGGGTCGAGTACGAGGACGCCGTGCCGGGCCTGATCAACAATCGGAAGCTGGTCACCCGTCTCGCCGGCTCCGCGACGGGGCCGACCCTGACCTTGCCCGACAGTGTGCTGGACGCATTCATGGAAACGTGGGCGGAGTCGAACCGCGCTGTCGCGCGTGAGTTTGTGGGCGACGAAACGGGGCAGCTCTTCCGGGCTCCCCGAAAGAGCCAGAACACGACGACCGAGCAGCGCCTCGACCCGGCCCGACTCGACCATTTCCTTCAGCTGCTGGAGCTTCCAAAGCGGATGCACGCGCCACTGCGCCAGATCGTCGAGCGGGAGACGAGCTCGCGCTGAACAGACCGGTGGACCTCACCGTGCACATCGGGACCGGCAGGGCGGGCAGCACCTCGATCCAGTTCTTCCTCCGCGACAACCGGGAGAGGTTGAGTGAACTCGGCATCCTCTACCCCCAGTCGCCGGGACAGGCGCGACATACCCAACTTGGTCTGTTCACCAAGCCGAAAGCCGAGCTCGAGGCGGCCCCCGAGTGGTCCCGCCAGAAACGGGACGATCCAGCGAGCTTCCGTAAGGCCTTCAAACGCCGGTTGCTCTCGGAGATCGAGGACTCCGGGCTCTCGCGGGTGCTCCTCTCCGACGAGATCCTCTTCGGGTCGTCGGAGCAAGCGTTGCGACGGCTCTCCAGATTCACCGAGCGGATCTCCGAGAGCCTACGCCTGGTCGCATACCTCAGACGCCAGGACGACCACATGGTCAGCCGCTATCAGCAGGGTGTGAAGATCGGGTGGGTCGCACGGCTTCGTGACTGGGCGCAGGAAGACATGTCGAGCCTGTACGACTACCGGGCGCGCATCCGCATGCACCAGCGGCTGCTTGCACCCGCGGATTTCGTCATACGCCCGTTCGAACGCGAGCGCTTCGTCAACGGATCGCTTTTTGAGGACTTCCTCGACGCGGCGCAGATCGATGCTCGCATCGAGGACCTCGCACCGGTCCCGAACCTCAACGAGAGCCTCGACGCCGAGAGCGTCGAGTTCCTCCGGCTCTTGAACATCCACCGCGTCGAGCAGGGCGGTGCAACGGAAGGATTGATCGACAACCGCGAGCTCGCCAAGCGCCTGACCGGCGCCTCCGAAGGCCCGCTCTTGACGCTCCCCGCGGCCGTGCTCGACCCGTTCATGGACCAGTGGGCGGAGACCAACCGTGCGGTCGCGCGTGAGTTTCTGGGCGACGAGACCGGGCGATTGTTCCGAGCTCCCCGGAGAATCCACAACACCACGACCGAGCAGCGCCTCGACCCGGCGCGGGTCGACCACTACCTTGTACTCCTCGATCTTCCCGAGGAGTTGCGAAAACCGCTCAGCCGGCTGGCCGAGCGGGAAGCGAAGGTCGGCTAAGAGGCATTGGCCTTGCCCTGCGTCTAGTAGCCGTACAACTCGAAGTCGCGAGCGTAGATGTCCTGCACCTTCCGCCGCAGGTCCGGGCGACCAGCCAGGAGCTTCGTGGCCGGCTTGTTCGACGCGTTCCACTGCGGCATGGGGATATCCGGCATTCCGGTTGCGTCGCGTACGCGGGCCGCGTCGGCGGCAAAGGTCTCGAGCCGGCCGACCAGGTCGTACTCAATCAGTCCGTGGCCCAGATTGAGATGTTGCGGGCGCCAGTGGGCGTCCATCCGAAGCGGATCTTGTAGCTCGATTGCAGCGATGAACTGCTCGAAGGTCAGGTTCTCGTGCCGGCCCACGGGCAGGCCGAGGATCTCTTGCAACGCCGCCCGCCCTGGGTAGCGGCGATGCTTGAGGACCTTGGACATGTAGGCCGACTCCACGCGTTGGATCGGGTCGCGCACGAAGGAGAACCGGAAAGCCTCGCCGTTGAGCATGCGCAGCGCCACCTCCCAGCCGACGTCCCAGACACGAGGCAGCTCGTTCTCGCGGTAGATATGCCTCGTCGGTGTGAATCCGTAGTCGCCGGTGTGCAAGCGGTGGAGCCAAAGCAGAGTGCTGCCGGTCGCGACCTTGGCATTTCGGACGTAGATGCAGCCGTACTTGGGCAGCGGTTGGAGTCGGCGCTCGAGTCCCCCGTCGGGGAAGTAGTTCTTGATCGCCTCGCGAGTGACGGTCACGGAGAGCGCCGCCCCTAGTCGGAGGCGATGCCCAAACCCGGAGCGACTTCTCGCTCCGAAGAGCGCGCCGGCGCCGGGAACCCTTTGTCCTCCGTCACCGGTGAGCCAGTCGCTCGGCGAGCGCGGAGCGCGGTCAAGTGCGTGAGGGCGATCGCGGCGGCAATCGGGAGGGTGTAGTAGAGCACCGCTGTATAGCGGTAGTTGAAGTTCGACGTAGCGATGGCCGAGATCATGATCGTCAGGCCGACTGACGCGTATAGCGCGGCATCCAGGCGAAGCCGCCAGTCTTTGGCGCCCCCTCGCCAGAGGAGCGCCAAGAGGGTCAGGACCACGCACGCCAAGAAGACCGGTCCAATCAGGTAGTCGACCCGTGCATACCATCTCAGGCCGTTTGCGAGCGAGCCGTTGATCGCAACCGGATGGCTGAGCCTGCCGGCGTTGCCCAGACCCGGGGTCGAACACGCGGCCTGATTCGAGTCGGGGAAGCCCACGTTCCCGATGCACGGCTCGCGGGGACGCTGCCGTTGACCGGGATAGAAGGCGTGGACGGTTCCACCCGCGACCGCCTTCGCGTAGTCGACAGGCTGGTGAGCGATCGTCTTCTGCGCGAACCCGAGAACCACCGCGTCGGGAAGCGTCCGGGCCGGAGCCTTGGGGTCGGCCCACAGGTACCACTCCGGCCCGGGGCGCGCCTCGACGGGGCGGCTGTCGCACAGAAGGCGCTGGCTCGCCCCCAGAGAGCCGAGACGGTCGCATTGCGCGAAGGGGGCGACGCGTGCGTAGAGGTGCTTCCCGCGCCACGTCGTGAACGCGTACACACCGTGGACTTGGTGCATCCAGACGAGGTAGCCACCCAGGGGGATCGCGAACGCGATGAGGAGAGCACCAAGCCGCACGAAACCCGCTCGACGGCCGATGAGAAAGACGACCATGGGGACGATCATCACGAGGCCGAAGAGTTGGACGAATCCGGCTGCGGCAGCCAGGAGACCCGCGGCAGCGCAGGCGAAAACCGCAGGGCGGTGCCGCGACCACACGAGCACGAGGAGCGCTCCGGAGACGAGGACGGCGAACAGCGCATCCGGCAAGAGGCGATGCTCGATGTTTGCGAGCAACGGCGAGAGGGTGAGCGGCACGACTGCGAGCGCGGCGAGCCACCTGACCACTCCCAAGTGCACGAGAAACGCGTAGAGCAGACCGGCCAACGCAAGCAGGAGAACGTGCTGGATGAGGATGATCTCCCGGTGGCCGAGCCCCTGGCCGGTCAGCCAGAGGAAACCGGAGTATCCCCATGGGTGCGCCTCACTCGGACGAACAGCCCCCGCAGCAGCGATGTACCCACTTGAAGTCGGAACCCAAAGGAACGGGTCGTAGGCGAAGAAGACCAGACCGCGAAGCGCCGCACCGGCGCCCAGCACGATCACCGCCAGGCGGTTCTCGGCAAGGGTGTCGACGAAAAGACCCGGGATGCCGGCCCGGCGCGGTCCGGGCTTCGTCTCCGCCTGTGCCGGTTTGCCGCTTCCCCGGTCGCGCCACCACGTTCGCAGAAGCGCGCGCCCGTAGCGCAGGCCGTACAGCAGGTTGTGTCCCTTCTTGCTCTCGCCGGCCGTTCGCTTGTGCATGACGACCGGGCGCTCGGCGATGCGATAGCCCTGGCAGATCGCCCCTACGAGCAGCTCCGACGCCTGGTACTGAGGCTCTTCCTGCCTCACCGTGTCCGTGACCTCGACGACAAATGCGCGGACGCCGCTCGAGGTGTCCGTGACGTTCGCGCCGGTCAGGAGTCGTACGACAAACGCAAAAACGCGCACACCCGCCTGGCGGAACGAATCGTCGGTCTCCGCCCGGCCGAGCACCCTCGAGCCGAGGACGAAATCGGCTTCGTCAGCGAGAATAGGCTCGAGCAAGCGCGAGACGTCCGCGGGATCCCACTGACCGTCCGCGTCGAGGGTGACGATGTACTTTGCGCCGTGCTCGCGGGCGAGCCGATACCCGAGCCGAAGCGCAGCTCCCTGCCCCGAGTTCTCTTCGAGAGCGGCGACGTAGACACCGGCATTCCGTGCCACTCGCGCAGTGCCGTCGACGCTGCCGTCGTCGATTACGAGAGTGTCGACGGACAGACCGCATGCCTCGCGCGGCGCGTCGTCGAGTACGGCGCCGATCGCGTCTTCCTCGTTGAAGGCCGGAATGACGACGACGACGGGAGCGAAGCAAAGATCAGGGTGGCGCTCGCGAAACGCGCGCACCGCTCGCTCACTCGGATCCTTGGAAGCCGAGGTAGCCGGGCTCTCGACGAGCGCGGCCTCCGCGGGGCTTCGCACATCATTAGTCATCGTGGTACTCGCAGATTCTCCAGCTCCGGTTCCCCTGTCGTCCGCGGCATCGTCGCACATCGCACGCCGGACACGGCTCAGCCGGGGCGCCTAGCACCACGTCCCTGGGCGGCTCGGTAAGCCGCTCTGCGCCAGCTGAGAGGCAGTCGGTTGCGCAGGGGTCTCGGCACTCGGCCGGCAACCTTCAAGAACGTGCTGCCATTGGCCGCCGAGGACCAGGATGCCGCGATCGAGGACTGCGCGATCGCCTCGGCGTCTCCGTAGAGCGTGATGTATGCGGCTCGCGCGGCGTCGAGCTCTTCGAGCAACGGCCCGCCTGTCTCGCCTTCGACGAACCGCGAGAGAAGCTCCCACACATGGTCGACTTGCTCGCGGAGGCCGGATGGGATCTCGAAGTCGTCCCACGTCGCACGGGAGCGGCTCAAACTGAGATCGACGAAGTCGTGTACTCCGACAATGGCCGGAGCGGGCGCATCCTGGATCAGCTGTAGCTGGAGCTGGTTTCCAACCCGGGCGACGGAACTCGTCCAGTCGTCCAGAAGATCCTCGTAGCGGACGAAGACGCGCGGGAAATCACGAGTCGCTCGCTCAGTGAAGAGTGCCTGGTTCAACCAACCCGCGGTGCGACTGACATCGCTCTGCCAGTCCCCGTAGAAGCGTTGCTTGCTGTCGACCACCGCCGCCGGATGGCGGAGGACCGTCGCACACCGCGGCGAGACCGCGAGCTCCTCGGCGCAGCGGCGCCAAAGAGGCAAAAACCACGACAGACGCGGGTCCTTGACGATGAGATGGTGGGCCTCCTTGAACTGCGCGCCGAGCCACGTCCGGAGCTCCTCGCCGAGTTGGCTGTCGAGTGTCAGCTCGGCGACTCTCGCCCATGCCGTCGGGCGAGCGTCGGAGACCTGGACGGCTGCTTTCTTGAGTAGGCGTGTGTGGAAGTCGACCACCCACTGGGACTCCGCAAATCCGCGTGGATTCGTCTCGTCCGCGGGCACCTCGGGCTGCGGGACATGGAAGCCGAGTCGCTGGAGGATGCCGGTGAAGAGGCTCGTCCCGCTCCGACCGGAACCCGCGACGAGGACAAGCGTCCGCCCCGACGAGAGTTGCTCGCCTTCGAGCGCGGCATTCGTGCTCTCTTGTTCTCCGAGCGTCGTTCCTCCGACCGTCAAAAGCCCTCGGGCTGGGAATCGCTGCAGCTTACCTAGAGGCGTAGAACGCGCCCGAGGAACCCTCGCCGGGCCAACCCGCCGGTCAAGGCTTCCCGGTGATCGGATTGATCCCGCACTCGGAAGGGATCAGGGTCGCTCCCTCTCGCTCTCGCTCCCACCACGGCGCAGGGAGGCCGGCGCTCGGCACAACCGGACGATGAGCGAGCACGACCAGGGCGCCGTCATCGCTGACGAAGGCGGGCGCCCAGGTCGTCAGAAGAGATTGGATTTTCTGCAGCCCGCCGGGAAGCGAGCTCACTGCCCGCCTGTTCAGGAGGATCAGCGAATCCTCGGCACCGTTCGCCGGCTCGATGCGAGCTCCTGATTTGGGCCAGGCGGTCACGTCACCTTCCCAGACTCGACCGCCAAAAGGCGCGGTGAGGTAGACAGGGTCGAACTCGGTCCGCGCTACCCGGTCCGTGACGATCTGCCCGTAGGAGTCGGCCTCGGCGCTTCCCAGCCAGGAGCGGAGCTCGTGCCATCGGCTCATCGGATCGTTTCGCCAGATGTTCTTCGCAGAGCAGCTCCGGAACTCGGCAATTCCCGGCAAGAGAATGAGCGCAGCGGCCAGGACAACCGCCAACTGGGCGGCGAGGAGCGCACGACGCGGCGGCGCAAATCTGCGAACGAGCAACCAGAGGCCGCCGAGACCGCCCATGGCAAGGGCCGGAAAAAGCGGGTACCAGTAGCGGATATTCGAGACGTTGATGATCCACTTTCCCGACGGGAGCTCACCCATCGCCAGAAGCACCATCGTCGCCCAGAACCCGAAGCACCACGCCGCGAGGACCCAAAGGCGGCGGTCGCGCAGGAGGACAAGCGCAACGACGAAGATCGGCGCGAGGAGGAGTAACGGCCAGCCGCTGTCCCAGGAGAGGATCAGCCGTGGGAGCACGCGCAGAGCGTCGAGGGGATCCTGGGTCCCCCGTTGAACGATCGCAACCGTCTCCGCCCTGTGACCGAAGTCCTGATCCCCGTGATGCAGGAGCTGTTGCAGATGGATGAGAGGACGACCCCAGCGGATCGCTCCGAAGACAAGGTCAAGCGCTCCGGTCGCGACCGCGGCCGCCACGAGAAGGCCGAGACGCCGCAGCGAGTATCCGAGTAGCAGCGCGGCGACGATCACCGTGGGGAGGAGGATCGGGCTGAATTCCCGGATCAGATACGTCCAGCCGAAGAAGAACCCCGCGCAGACGACAATCCAGGCGGCCCATGGGCTCGAACGTTGGGCGGCAAGGCCGCCGAGAACGAGGAACAGAAATCCTGCCGCGAACGTCGCGGTGGCGAAGTTGTCCGGAAAGATGAAGCTGGAGTTCAGGAGAAAATCAGCGTTCAGCACGGCGACCAGCGCCGCGGCAGCCGCGAGCACCCGGTCGCGAAAGAGCGCCAGCATCGTTCCGTAAACAGCCGTGACGAGGAGAACTCCGGCGGAGAGCGGCACGATGTAGAGCGTGGCCTCCGTAACCCCCATCACCCGGGTCGCAACCGCGAGCGGCGCGACCAGGCCGATTCGGAGCGTCCAACGCGTCGCTGCGATGTGCGGGAACTCCTCGGCCGCCGCGAGATAGGTCGTCGGATCGAAGGGATGAGGCCCGAGGAGCAGGAAAAGCTGGAAGAGCAGGAAGACGGCGATCGTCAAAAGCGCTACAGCCAGGTCGAGCTGCTGGGGGCGCGTAAGACCAAGCGCTCGGCCGACCTTCGTCGCTCTGGGCTCCGGATCGTTTCCGTACGAGCGCAGCGCCCTAGCCTCTGAGTCCAATGAGTTCTCGCACCGGACCGGAAGCTACTCGACTCCCCGGGCGCACGCGGAGCTTGGTTTCCGCGAGCCAGCTGAGGCGACCTCAGGCGTCGCATTCATCTCTGACCCCTCAATAGACTGACGAAATGGGCACAGGAGAGGTCGAGATCCATGACTCTTCGGGCGAAGGCGCCGCCGAGGCGGAACGTTCATTCGCGCGCCACGTCGAAACGCGAACCGTCGTTCTCCCCGAGCTTCGGATCGTCTTTCTCCCGATCCCGAAGGGCGGCTCCACCTCTGTCCTCTGGCTCCTGTCCGAACTCGCCGGCACCGAGCCCGAGATCTTCCTGAACTCGACGCTCCCCGAAGTCTCGCCCTCCCTCACCGTCCACGACATGAGCCTGTGGCCCGAGGGGCTCCGCCTCACCGACTACGAGCGCGACGAGCGCAGGCAAGTGCTGGAGGAGAGCGGCTGGTTTCGCTTCTCCGTGGTGCGAAACCCCGCGACGCGGCTCTGGTCGGCCTGGCAGTCCAAGATCCTCCTGCGGGAGCCGCGCTTCGTCGAGGAGTTCGGGGAGGAGCCGTGGTTTCCGCGCCTGCCCGAGGAGCCGCTCGAGGTCGTCGAGGATTTCCGCCGGTTCGTGACGGCGCTTCCGGGCGGCGATGTGGAGGATGTCCACTGGGCAGTCCAGCACGACCTCGCGAAGCAGCTGCCCCTCGACCACGTCGGGCGGATCGAGCGGCTCGACGAGACCTTCGCGCTCCTGTCCGAGCACGTCGGCCGCGACCTCGGGTCGGCCACACGGCGCGAGAACCGCGTCGCGCTGCCGCTTCCGTCCTTTGCCTACGACGACGAGGCGCGAACGATCCTGCTCGCCCGCTATGCGGACGACTTCGAGCACTACGGCTACGACGCGGAGACCGCCTCGGCGGACCCGGACACAGAGCGGGAATGGAGCGCGCAGGTCGCTCCGCTCCTGCCCATCTTGCGAGACACCATTCAAAAGCACGACCGGATCGGTCAGCTTCACCGCGTGGCGAGCCGGGTCCAGCACCTCGAGCGGCAGATCGAGCGGACCGAGTCGAGGCAACGCGGGCACTCGAAAGCGTCGGTGCTCACGAACCTCGAGAACCACACGAGCTTCAACGTCGTCTGGGGGTGGTCGGAGGGGAAGACGGCATCGGGGTTCACCGCAGTCGTCCGCGCCAAGAACGAGGCCGACCCTCTCCCCTGGGTCCTGCCGTCTCTTTTCCGCGCCGTGGAGCGGGTCGTCCTCGTCGACAACGGCTCGACGGACGGCACTCCCGAGGTCGCCCGGCGCGTGGCCGAGGAGTGCGGCGCCGCCGACCGGCTCGAGGTCCACTCATATCCCTTCTCGATAGCGCGCTGCGGCGACGAGCACCTCGGCACCCGGGCAGAGTCGGTGCACAGCCTCGTCTACTTCTACAACTGGTCGTTCTCGCACGTCCGGACGGGCTACGTGCTCAAGTGGGACGCGGACATGGTGCTCACGGACGCAGCCGAAGGAGTCCTCCGGGACCTTGCATGGCAGCTGGAGGCCGACGAGGTGGTCGTGAAGATCCCGCGCTATCCCCTCTACGTCGTGGACGACCGGCACGCGTTCCTCGACCTCGGCCTGTCGAACACGGAGCCATGGGCATGGCCGAACCGACCTGGCTACAGCTTCGTCAAGGCGATGGAATGGGAGCAGCCTCTCTGGCCGGCGACCTTGCCCACCCTCGTGCTGCCGGACTTCTCCTGCCTGGAGCTGAAGCGACTGGACGCGGACGAGTTTTCACACTGGACCCATACCGACTTCGGCCAGAGCAGGCGCACGCGGAGGAAGCTGCGGGAGTGGGAGGTCTTCAACTCCCTTGCCAACGGCGCGGAGGCACCCGAGGACGTCATCTCCATCGAGGCGCCCGACGGCGTGCNTGTCATCGAGCACGTTCGCTCGACCGTCCTACCGGAGATGGCCGCCAAGCNGGGCGACTTCGGCGCGCGGCTCATCCGCCAGTTGACCGCCTGAGNCCGTGGACCACGAGGCCCTGGCACACGCCGCAGCGGTGGTCGGGGCCTTGGGAGCCTGCGGACTGCTGCTCGCGCGCGAGCGCCGGCTCTTCCTCGGCGGGCTCGCGGCCCTCGTCGCGGCCGAGGCCGGGCTCGCGTACGCCCTCGTCCCGGACGCGCCGAGCCTCCTGACAGCCTCCGCGACGCGGTTTGGCGCGGTCGCCGTCGTGGCACTCTTCGGACTCGCGCTCGCCGCGGTCTTCGCTCGCTACCCGGCCGCCGCGCCCGTGGCACTCCTCGTCGTTGCGCCTTTTCGCCTGTCGGTCGGGCTCGGAAGCCAGGAGGCGTTCCTGCTGCTCCCGCTGTACGTCGTGCTCGCGGCGACTGCTGCGGCCCTCGGCTACCGCGTCGTCAGAGGCGGCGAGCTCCCAGCCGTCCCCTACCTGGTCGCCG
>Ga0065705_10002312_pt1 | contig 11407 bp, 9 predicted proteins | sample SwibulcommuniRL2_FD_59092 | JGI IMG/M metagenome (GOLD analysis project Ga0065705, IMG submission 59092) | Bulk soil microbial communities from switchgrass field near Rose Lake, East Lansing, Michigan, USA - RL2 Bulk Soil v2 (version 2) | ecosystem: Environmental > Terrestrial > Soil >... | reverse complement strand
CCGGCGCTCGTCGCGACCTCGCTTGCGTGTCTGCGCGCCGTCGACACCCTCGGCATCAAGGCGGACTTCGTGGTCGGCCATTCGGTGGGCGAGTACTCCGCGCTCGCTGCTGCTGCATCGCTTCCCGATCGGGACGCGATCGCGCTGGTCCAGGAGCGCGGGCGGGCGATGGCCGAGGCGGCCGACAGGCATCCCGGCGCGATGGCCGCGGTCATCGGCCTCGAGGACTCGATCGTCGAGGAGCTCTGTGCCGGGATCGAGAACGTGTGGCCGGCGAACTACAACTGCCCGGGCCAGGTCGTGGTCTCCGGCGAGAACGTCGCGGTGGACAAGCTCATCGAGGAGGCGTCCGCCCGCGGCGCGCGCAAGACCGTGAAGCTTCGCGTCAGCGGCGCCTTCCACAGCCCGCTCGTCGAGGGCGCTGCGGACATTCTTCGTCCGGCGCTCGAGGGCGTGAGCTTTTCCAATCCGGTGACGCCTTTCATGTCGACGGTGACCGCGCGCGTCGAGGAAGCCCAGCGCATCGGTGGTCTCCTGGTCGAGCAGCTGACGGGCCCGGTGAAGTGGACGCAGGCAGTCCGCGAGCTCGTCGCCCAGGGCGTGACCACCTTCGTCGAGATCGGCCCCGGCCAGGTGCTGAGTGGGCTTCTACGGCGGTGCGACCGCTCTCTGCGGACGGTCTCCGTCGGCGATCCCGAATCGCTCGCGAAGCTGCAGGAGACGGTCTCTGCCGTCTAGCGCCTTTGCGTCTTTGGAGGGCAAGGTCGCTCTCGTCACCGGGGGGTCGCGGGGGATCGGGGCGGCGATCTCACGGGAGCTCGGCGCGGCCGGGGCGAAGGTGGCGGTGAACTACCGCTCCGACGAAGCGGCCGCGGAGGAGATCGCCGGCGAGGTCGGCGGCATTGCGATGCAGGCCGACGTCTCGGTCCCGGAGGAGGCCGTCGCGCTGGTGGAGCGGGTGGAGTCGGCGCTCGGAGACATCGACGCGCTGGTCAACAACGCGGGCGTCACGCGCGACACGCTCATCGCGCGGATGAGCGACGAGGACTGGGAGACGGTCATCGAGACGAATCTGCGCGGGCCGTTCAACACGTGCCGGGCGGTCGCGCGCAAGATGCTGAAGCGCCGGGCGGGGTCGATCGTGAACATGTCTTCGGTCGTCGGCCTGCACGGGAATCCGGGCCAGGCGAACTACTCGGCGTCGAAGGCGGGGATCATCGGCATGTCGAAGGCGCTCGCCCGCGAGCTCGGCTCCCGCGGGGTGCGCGTGAACGTGATTGCGCCCGGCTACATCAAGACCGCGCTCACCGACGTCATCTCGGAGGAGATGCGCCAGCTCATCCTCACGAATACGGCGCTCGGCCGTCTCGGCGAGCCGGAGGACGTAGCGCGTGCGGTACGCTTTCTCTGCTCTGACGAGGCCGCGTTCATCACGGGCGAGGTGCTGCTCGTCGACGGCGGCCTAGGCATGTAGGGGGAGGATCAGGGTGAGCACGAACGGAGGCAGGCGGGTTGTCGTGACCGGTGTCGGCGCGGTGACGCCGCTCGGAAACGACGCCGAGACCTTCTGGGAGAACCTCACCGCGGGAAAGAGCGGTGCGGCGGCGATTCAGCAATTTGATCCTTCCGACTTCGCCGTCCATTTCGCGTGCGAGCTGAAGGACTTCGACCCCACCAACTGGATCGAGCACCGCAAGGCACGGAAGCTCGACCGCTTCGCGCAGATGATCGTCGCCGCCGCCCGTATGGCGGAGTCCGACTCCGGGATCGAGATCGAACCGGAGACCGACCGCGTGGGCGTCTCCGTCGCGACCGGAATAGGCGGCCTCAAGGCCTTCCAGGACTGCTACGACCAGTTGCTCGAGCGCGGCCCAGACAGGATCAACCCGTTCTCGATCCCTGCGATCATCCCGAACATGGGCGCCGCCTGGGTCTCGATGGAGCTCGGGACGCGCGGCCCGCTCTGGTCCGAGTGCACGGCCTGCGCGGCCTCCAACATGGCGATCGGCCAGGCTCTCGACGACATCAGGCTCGGCCGTGCCGACGTCATGCTCGCCGGGGGTACCGAAGCCGGGATCACGAAGGTCGGCATCGGCGGCTTCGGCGCGATGCGCGCGCTCTCTCGGCGGAACGCCGACCCCGAGGCCGCGAGCCGTCCGTTCGACGCCGAGCGCGACGGCTTCGTCATGGGCGAGGCCGGCGGCATCGTCGTTCTCGAGGAGCTCGAGCACGCGAGGAAGCGTGACGCGAAGATCTACGCGGAGCTCGGCGGTTACGGCATCTCCTCCGACGCCCAGCACATCACCGAGCCGGATCCGACCGGCCAGCATCCCGCTCGCGCGATGCGGATGGCGATGGACGACTCCGGAGTAGGCCCGGAGGACATCGACTACATCAACGCCCACGGGACCTCGACCCCGCTCGGAGACGCGAGCGAGACGCGTGTGATCAAGGTCGCGCTCGGAGAGGAGAAGGCCCGCAAGACGCCGATCTCCTCGACGAAGGGCGCGACAGGCCACTGCCTCGGCGCCTCGGGAGCGATCGAAGCGATCACGTCGATCTTCGCCGTGCAGCGCGACGTCGTCCCGCCGACGATCAACTACGAGTATCCCGATCCGCAGTGCGACCTCGACTACATCCCCAACGAGTCACGCGAGTGGAAGACAGACGTGGCGCTGTCGAACAACTTCGGGTTCGGCGGCCACAACGCCTGTCTCGTCATCAAGAAGTTTCAGGGCTGAGCCTCGGTGGCTGACGAGCGCTGGGCCACATTCGATGTGTACGGCACGCTCATCGACTGGATGGGCGGGATACGTGGCGAGCTCGTGCGCATCTGGCCGGAGGAGGACGCCGACCGGCTGCTCGACCGCTATCACGAGCTCGAGCCACAGGTCGAGGAGGGCCGCGCGATCCCCTACCGGGACGTGCTCGCGGAGACGCTTGCCCGCCTCGCCTCCGAGGAGGGGCTGACTATTCCTGCCGGGGAGGAGGGTGCTCTCGGCGACGCCCTTCCGTCGTGGAAGCCGTTCCCCGAGGTTCCGGGCGCTCTCGCCGACCTGCGGAGCCGCGGCTTCAAGCTCGTCCCGCTCTCGAACACCGACCCCGAGTTCCTCGCCGCCTCGCTCGAGCACATCGGCGTGCCGGTGGACGGCCAGGTGACCGCGGCCGACGCGGGCTCCTACAAGCCTGCGCCGGGACACTGGGAACGCTTCTTCGAGCGCTACGGCGCGGAGCGCGAGAGCCACGTCCACGTGGCCGCGAGCCTCTTCCACGATATCGCCCCTGCTGACCAGCTCGGCCTCCGCGCTGTCTGGATCAACCGGCTGGGCGAGACGAGCGACCTTCCGCGCGCGGCGGAGCTAAAGGACCTCTCCCGGCTTCCCGACGTGCTGGACGAGCTGGTCCCAGCTACCTTTTAGCCGTGTCGACCCTCCGGGCGCGCTGCCCCGATTGCCGGACGCTGACCGCGGTGGCTCTCGAGGGCGGGGAGTACGAATGCCACTCCTGCGGACGCACCTTCCGCGCCGGCCTCGTGCGCGTGCCCAAGGCCTGGGGCGAGGACGGCGAGTCCATGGTGGAGGCCGCGTTCCTCGAGCTGCCGTATCCCGAAGCCGGCGTCGTCGACGAGGACACGCTGACGGAGCAGACACTCGCCATCGCCTGCTCACTTCCCGAGCGGCCGCTCGTCGTCGGCGGCTGCTGCTGTTCGCATGTCGGCGCTGTGGAAGCGCTCGCCACGAGGGTCGGCCGGCTCGGCGTCGTCTGGTTCGATGCGCACGGCGACCTCAACACTCCGGAGTCGTCGCCGAGCGGAAACCCCTGGGGGATGCCGCTGCGCATGCTCATCGACTCGGACACGGTGGCCGCGGAGGACGTGGCTTTGGTGGGGGCCCGCAGCCTCGACCCCCCGGAGGAGACGTTCATCGCCGAGAGTGGCCTACGCCTCGGCGAGGAAGGCGTCGCGCAGGCACTAGACGGCGTGGACGCCGTCTACGTCGCGTTCGACTGCGACGTGCTCGAGCCCGACTGCGGCGTTTCGATGTTCATGCCCGAGCCGGGAGGGATGACTCCCGAGGCGGCCGAGGCCGTCCTCGTCGAGCTGGCGCGGCAAACACCCGTCGCCGGGCTCGGTTTCTCGGGTCTGGCCGCGGATCCCCAGAACGTCGCCGGGCTCGCAAGATTCTGCGCCGCTGTCGGGCTTTGAATCTGCTCCCCGTAAGATAGGCCGGTCATGGCCAGCCGGATCGACGTCTCCATCGAGCACCGCGGGCCCGAGCCGGAGCCTGCCGGGAAGCACCCGAACACGTGCCCGAGCTGCCACTCCCACTACCGGGACGAGGAGCTCGACGAGAGCCTCTGGGTCTGCCCGCAGTGCGGGCACCACTTCTCGGTGCGCGCCCGCCGCAGGGTCGACCAGCTCGCCGACCGGGGTACCTTCGAAGAGCAGGACAAGGATCTGCGTTCCGCCGATCCACTCAGCTTCTTCGATCTCCGGGCGTATTCGGAGCGGATCGCCGAGGCCGAGATGGCCACTGGGCTCGGAGACGCGCTCATCGCGGGCGCGGCCAGCATCGAGCGCAGGCCTTGCGAGCTCGCGGTGATGGATTTCGCCTTCATGGGCGGTTCGATGGGGAGCGCAGTCGGCGAGAAGTTCGCCCGCGCGTGCGAGCGGGCCGCGGAGAGAGGTGTGCCGCTCGTCTGCGTGACCGCCTCTGGCGGTGCGCGCATGCAGGAGGGGATTCTCTCGCTCATGCAGCTGCCGAAGACCGTCGCGGCGGTCGACCTCCTGCACCAGAAGCCGGCAGCGTTCATCTCCGTGATGACACACCCCACTACTGCAGGCGTGCTCGCGAGCTTCGCGAGCCTCGGTGACGTGATCGTCGCCGAGCCGGGCGCCCTGCTCGCCTTTACCGGCCCGCGAGTCGTCCAGCAGACGACGCGGGAGAAGCTGCCGGAAGACTTCGGGCTCGCCGAGTCGAACGCCCGCTTCGGCCACGTCGACGCGATCGTCCCACGGCCGGAGCTCAGGCCCTATCTCGGAAGGGTTTTAGCCCTATTCGAATGACGGAACATGGCGACTGAGAGCAGCGAGGGGACGGCCGAGCAGCTGCGGCTTCGCGAGCGTCTCGCCAGGCTCCGGGACCTCCCGCTTCTGCGCGGGGTCGGCGTCTCGGGGGAGTTGGCCCGTCTCCAGCACCAGATCGACCGGATCGCGGAGGAGCCGAGCGCGGACGAGGTTTGGCGCGCCGTCGAGCTCGCCCGCCACCAGGACCGGCCGTACACCCTCGACTACGTCGAGCGGATCTTCGACGACTTCATCGAGCTGCACGGCGACCGCTCGTTCGCGGACGACGCTGCCCTCGTGAGCGGAATCGGCCGTTTCAACGGCCAGACCATTGCCCTGGTCGGGCACCAAAAGGGGCGCGACATCCGTGAGCGCACGCATCGCAACTTCGGCATGACGTACCCCGAGGGCTACCGGAAGGCGATGCGCGTGATGGAGCTCGCAGACCGCCACCGGTTCCCCGTGATCACGCTCGTCGACACCCCCGGCGCCTACCCCGGCGTGGTCGCGGAGCAGCACGGCCAGGGCGGCTGGATCGCCCGCTCCCAGCTCCTCATGCTCAGGCTCGGCGTCCCGACGGTGTCCTGCATCATCGGCGAGGGAGGGTCGGGCGGGGCTGTCGCGATCGCCGTGGCAGACCGCGTCCTCATGCAGGAGAACGCGATCTACTCGGTCATCTCGCCCGAGGGCTGTGCCGCGATTCTCTGGCGCGACGCCGGCGAGGCCAAGAAGGCCGCCGCGGCGTTCAAGCCGGACGCTGCCCACTGCCTCGAGCTCGGCGTCATCGACGGAGTGGTCCCGGAGCCTCCAGGCGGCGCGCACGAGAATCCGGACGTGGCCGCCGCGCTGCTGAGCGAATCGCTCGGAATCGCGCTGGACGAGGTCAAAGAGCGGGATCCCGAGGCACGGAGGCGCGAACGGAGCGAAAAATTCCGCCGGATGGGGATTTTCCTGGAATAAAGCGGGTTCCGTGCCCTGTTTCCCACAGCATCCACAGAGTTTTCCCCCGTACGGACAAGACCTTTGCACAAGGCCTCAAGGCCGGTTTGCACCGGCCTTGAGTGCCAACCCCCCCTGGTCGGCAGAGAAGTCGCTAAGGAGCCTCTCGCGACGACGTTCTACCCGGCGTCAGGTCGGATAAACATTCGCCCATGGCGAGCCTCCGAGACTACGAGCGCAAGCGCGACCGGAAGAAGACCCCGGAGCCGTTCAGCGGCCGAAAGAAGCGCGCGAAGAGCCCGATCTTCGTCGTTCAGCGCCACGACGCGCGAGCCCTTCACTACGACTTCCGGCTCGAGCGTGACGGTGTTCTCCTCTCCTGGGCGGTGCCGAAGGGCGTGCCGCTCGAGACCGGCCAGCGCAACCTCGCTGTCCACGTCGAGGACCACCCGCTCGACTATGCCGGCTTCGAAGGCGAGATCCCCAAGGGCCAGTACGGGGCAGGGACGGTCGAGATCTGGGACTCGGGCACGTACGAGCTTCTCGAGGAGAAGCCCGACGGCGGTCTGACCGTTCGCCTCGAGGGCGCGCGCCTGCAGGGAGTGTGGACGCTCGTTCCGGCTCACCTCTCCGGCCAGGAGAAGAACTGGCTCATCCTCCGAAAGCGCGACGACGTGCCGCCGAAATCGCGCGGGAAACGCGCCGAGTATGCGCCAATGCTGGCCACGCTCGCCGAGGACGTGCCCCCCGGGAAGGGCTGGAGCTTCGAGGTCAAGTTCGACGGCTACCGCGCGCTCGCGTACGTGCGTGGAAGCGAGGCGCGGCTCGTCAGCCGGAACGGCAACGACCTCACGGCGCGCTTCGAGAACGTCGGCCGTGCCCTGTCGTCTGCGATCAAGACGCCGGACTGCGTCCTCGACGGCGAGGTCTGCGCACTCGACGAAGAGGGCCGCTCGAGCTTCTCCGCGATGCAGCAGGGAAGTGGGGCGATCGTCTACTACGTGTTCGACGTCCTCGAGGTCGAGGGCACGCCGGTCGTCGACCGGCCGCTCGAAGAGAGGCGCAAGGAGCTCGTCCGCCTTCTCGACCGCCGGAACCGCACGGTTCTCCTCTCGGAGGCTTTCGACGACGGGCCCGGCCTGAAGAAGGCGGCGGCGGCGCAGAATCTCGAGGGCATCGTCGCCAAGAAGGCGGGCTCACGCTACGAGCCGGGCCGCCGCTCGCGCAACTGGCTGAAGATCAAGGCGCACGGCCGCCAGGAGTTCATCGTCGCCGGCTACACGCGCGGGAAGGGACGGCGGTCGGGGACGCTCGGCTCGCTCGTCCTCGCTGTCAGCGGCGAGAACGGCCTCGAGTACGTCGGCAACGTCGGCACGGGGTTCACGGAGAAGGAGATCGACAAGCTCCTCACGAAGCTCCGGCCGCTCGAGCGGCGGAGCTCGCCGTTCGGCTTCGTCCCGAAGATGCCAAAGGTGCGCCGCGACGACATCGTCTGGGTCGAGCCGAGGCTCGTGTGTGAGGTCGAGTTCGCCGAGTGGACGCACGACGGCCGGCTGCGTGCGCCGTCCTACAAGGGCCTCCGCGAGGACAAGGAGGCCGAGGAGGTGCATCGCGAGCTGCCGATCGAGACCGAGATCCGGCGCGGCAAGCGCGTCCTCAAGCTCTCGAATCTCGACAAGATCTTCTTCCCGGAGAGCGGTCTCACGAAGGGCGACCTGCTCGCCTACTACCGCGATGTCGCGCCGGTGCTGGTCCCACATCTGAAGAACCGGCCGTTCACGATGAAGCGCTATCCCGACGGCCGCGACGGCAAGTTCTTCTTCCAGAAGGACGCGCCGAAGCACATGCCCGAATGGATCGACAGGAAGGCGTTCAGGGCGACGTCGAGGGAGTCGCGGCAGAAGCGGATGATCACGTACCCCCTCGTGAACGACGAGCTCGCGCTGCTCTGGATGGCGAACATGGGTTGCATCGACATGAACGTCTGGTACTCGCGGGTCGACAGGCCCGAGCGGCCGGAGTTCGTTCTCTTCGACCTCGACCCGTCGCCGGACGTCGGCTTCCCCGAGGTCGTCCAGGTCGCCTTGCTCATCAAGGAGGTGCTCGACGCGCTCGAGCTCGACGGCTACCCGAAGACGAGCGGCTCGGACGGGATGCACGTGCTCGTGCCGATCCAGCGCCGCTACACGTACGCCGACACCCGAGAGTTCGCGGACATCGTGGCGAAGACCCTCGAGCGCACGCATCGCGGGCTCGTCACCACTCAGTGGGCGAAGTCGAAGCGACGCGGCGTCCTCATCGACGCGAACCAGAACGGGGAGGGAAAGACGATCGCCTCCGCCTACTCGGTGCGGCCGCGCGAGGGAGCACCGGTCTCGACGCCTCTCCGCTGGGACGAGGTGAACGAGAAGGTCGACCCCCTCGACTTCACGATGGACGTCGTCCGCGGCCGTATCGAGAAGCACGGCGACCTGTTCGAGCCGGTCCTGCACGGGAAGCAGTCGATCGGGAAGGCGCTCGACAAGCTGCGCTAGCCGCGCTTGAGGAAGGCGAAGCGAGAGCCGACTTCCTCGAAGCCGAGGCGGTTGTACAGCTTCTTCGGCCAGTCGTCTCCGTCGGCGACCAGGAAGATGAACTCGTGGTTGCCCGCGGCGGCTTCCTCAACCGCCCGCGTGACCAGCGCTTTTGCGTGCCCGCGGCCCCGATACGCGGGGAGCGTGGCGACGTCTTCGACCTGCGCCGTCCCGCCGTCCGAATAGAGCTGGGCCGAGCTCACGACCTCGCCGTCCTCGACGATGCCGAAGATCCTGGCGTTCGCCGCCTTCACCTGAAGCATGTCGGCCGCGTTCATCTCCGAGACGGTCTTCTCGTCGGCGTCCGGCTGCCACTCGCGGATGATCTCTTCGCGGAGCCGTCGGAGCCGTCCGGGCTCGACCTCCTCCACGCGGGCCGTGTCGGCCGGCTCGCCCCCGCCACGGTAGACCATGAAGAGGAAGTGGTCGGGCTTCCAGCCGAGCCGGCGGAAGCCATCCTCGAGGTCTGTGGCGCCCGGCGGAAGGATGACGCGCCGGTGGCCGAGCTCGGCCTGGACGCGGTCGGCTTCGGCGGCGATCTCCTCGGCGGTCGCGCCGCCGGGCTGCTCCGCTCGCAGCACATTCAGGACCCAGATCGTCGAGTACGTGTCGTTGAAGAGCGCCGGCCCGAAGCGGGTCTCCACCATCCGCTCCACGCACCGGTCGCGGATGAGCTCTTCGAACGCGGCGGCTCGCTCGAGGTCACTCATCGCCGCGCCTGCGCGCCCGGCCGAGCATCGAGAGCTCGGCGATGTCGCGGCGGAAGAACAGTGCAACGGTCCAGTCGGTGACCACCCGCAGTTTTCGCGTGACGAGCGGGAGCTGGTAGAGGTGGTACGTCCTCGTAATGAACCAGCCGATGAAGCCGCGGAAGCGGAGGCCGAGGACGTCGGCGATCCCCTTGTGCCGGCCGAGCGTCGCCACCTGGCCGAGCATCCGGTAGCGGTAAGGCCTCGGCTCGCCGCGGAGGTTCTTGGCCAGGCGGCGAGCCTGGCGGAGCGCGTGCTGGCATGTCGGAGGATCGAACCGGCCGGGTGTGGCCTCGTTCGGCACGCGAGCGCAGTCGCCGAGCGCCCACACGTTCTCCCGCTCCTCGACGCAGAGCGTCGGGCCGACCTTCACACGCCCCTTTTCGTCCACCGGGAGCCCGAACCCGCTGACCACGGGAGTCGCGCGCACCCCCGCCGTCCAGACGAGCGTGTCCGTGTCGATCCGCTCGCCGTCCGAGAGCGTCGCGGCGTGCTCCTCCACCGAATCCAAAGTGGTCTTCACACGGATGTCGACGCCACGCTTGACGAGTTGGCGCGCCGCATAGTCGCCGAGCCGCGTGGGGATCTCGGGGAGGATCTTGGGAGCAGCGTCCACGAGCACCCAGCGCTGCTCGACCTCGCGGAGGCGTGGGTAGTAGCGGAGCGCGTCGCGGACGAGATCGGCGAGCTCTGCCAGCGCCTCGACGCCGGCATAGCCCGCTCCGACGAAGACGAACGTGAGGTGGCGCCCGGCGACCTGCGGATCGACGACATCCGCCGTCTCGAGCTGGCGCAGGACGTGGTTTCGAAGGGCGATGGCGTCGGCCAGGTCCTTGAAACCCAGTGCGTACTCGGCGAGGCCCGGGATCGGAAGCGTGCGCGCGACCGCACCGAGCGCGACGACGAGGTCCTTGTACTCGAGCTCGACGCCGCCCGCCTCGGTCTCGACGGTGACCTGCCTCGACTCCTCGTCAACCTGCCTGATCTCCCCGAGGACGAGGTCGGCGTGCGGACACATCATCCGGAGCGGGACGACGGTGTGGCGCGGCTCGAGGGTGCCCGACGCGGCTTCCGGTAGCAACGGCGTGTAGAGCATGAAGTTCTCGCGGCTGACGATCGTGCAGCCGGCGTTGCCGAGCAGCCGGCCGACGTAGGCCCCCGCGAACCCGCCGCCGAGGACGAGCGTTCCGCCCGTCGCGTGGCGGTGCTGCATCTAGACCGCGCCCTTCAGCATGCGCTGGAGGAGCGTAAGCGCACCGGCCTTGTCGAGAAAGTCGTTCAGGTTCCCGCATTTCGGCGACTGGACGCATGACGGGCAGCCGCTCTCGCAGGGGCAGCCGGCGAGGAGCGCCGCCGTGTCTGCGACCCAGCCCTCGATCTGGTCGAACCCGCGGCGGGCGATTCCCACGCCGCCCGCGTGGCCGTCGTAGATGAAGACCGTCGGCCGCCCGGTCTGGTGGTGGAGGTTGGTCGAGAGCCCGCCGATGTCCCAGCGGTCGCACATCGCCCAGAGGGGAAGGAGCGCGATCATCGAGTGCTCGGCCGCGTGGAGTGTCCCGAGGAGGCGCGGCATCTCGTCCACGCCGTGAAGCATCCAGTCCTCAGGGAGGTACCAGACGGCCTCGGTCTCGAAGGTCGTCTCGGGCATGAGCAGCGGCACGAGGTCGAGCGTGGCCTGGTCTCGGATCGACTTCTTCTGGTAGCCGACCACCTGCTCCGTGACGCTGACCCGGCCGAACGAGACCTCCATCCCCAGGCGAGTCTCGAACAGCTCGGGCTCCTCGATCGACGTCATCGTCTCCTTCTTCGCCTGGGTGTAGAAGTCGCCGCTGAACGGCTCGACGAGGGCGGTGCGGCTCTCGTGGTCCAGCCCGAGGACGTGGTAGGCCTCGCCCATGTGGAGGTAGACGGCCCCTTCGTGGACCGTGGAGTACGCGCGCTCTCTCTCGACCAGGCCGAGCACCGAGCCCGAATCCGCCTCGACGACGGCATAGGACTCCGAGCTCGTCGAGCGGAGGGAGAAGCGCGCGGCCGGGTAATCGCGGCCCGACCAGACGTAGCCGGCCTTCGTCTTCTTCAGC
>Ga0065705_10104760_pt1 | contig 11409 bp, 12 predicted proteins | sample SwibulcommuniRL2_FD_59092 | JGI IMG/M metagenome (GOLD analysis project Ga0065705, IMG submission 59092) | Bulk soil microbial communities from switchgrass field near Rose Lake, East Lansing, Michigan, USA - RL2 Bulk Soil v2 (version 2) | ecosystem: Environmental > Terrestrial > Soil >... | reverse complement strand
GTGCCCGAAGGCTCCGATCCGTCGCACGGCATGGCAGTGACCTCCGACGGCAAGACGCTCGTCGTCTGCAGCCGCATCAACAACTACCTCTATTCGTACTCGCTGCCGGATCTGAAGCTGTTGGGGAGCGCCGAGCTGACCGGCAAAGGCGCGGGCTGGGTGACGCTGACGCCCGATGGCAAGACCGCGTACGTCGCCAACCCCGTCACCAACGACGTCTCCGTTGTCGACGTCAAGACGATGAAGGAAACGACAAGGATTCCGGTCGGCTTCGTGCCGAAGCGCAATACCACCGCGCTTCTCCAGTAAACGCTCACGTGTAGAGGCGGACCTTCAGGTCCGCCTCTACGATCAGGTCTTTAAGGTCCGCCCCTACGATCGGACGCGAACATGCGTTCATTTGCCCTCCTCCTCGCCGCCTCGCTCTTCACATCGGCCTGCTCCGGGCAGGTGGAGCGACAGTCACCGCAGGCCGCAGGCGTCACCGTGTTCGAGGGTGCGCGGCTCATCACCGGCGATGGCAGCACGCCGATCGAAAACTCCATCTTCATCGTCGACAACAATCACTTCTCAGCCGTTGGCCGCCGCGGTGAGGTACAGGTTCCGGCCGGCGCCGCGCGCGTCGATCTCACCGGCAAGACCGTCATGCCGACGATGGTCGATCTCCACGGGCACATCGGATTCCAGAACGTCGCCGAAGGCACGATGTCGAAGGAGATGTACACGCGCGACAACCTTGTCGATCATCTGCAACTGCTCGCCTACAACGGCGTCGGTGCGGTGGTCGGCGTGGGCGATCTCGTCAGCCGATCGGATCTGCACGGAGGACGGACCAACTGGGGTGACGTGCCGCTGCGCGTGCGCGACGAAGTCGTCCCCGGCGCGGCGTTATTCCGGACGGCGGGACCTGGCCTCGCGTGGCCGGGGTCGGGCGCGCAGGGACATCCGTCGAGGATGGATGTGTCGTATCCGGTTTCGACGGTTGACGAGGTTCGAGAGGCTGTTCGCGACTACGTCGCGATGAAGCCGCTGTTCATCAAGATGTGGGTGGACGATCGCGGCGGCACCAAGAAGACGTTGACGCCGCCGCTCTATCGAGCCGTTGTCGAGGAGGCGCACAAGAACAACGTCCCCGTTGGCGTCCACAACGTGACGCTGGCGAATGCGAAGGAGTTGATGCGCGCCGGCGTCGAAGGATGGCTGCACGTGCCGGCGCGAGGCGGTGAGGAGGCTGACGACGAGCTCGTTTCAATCGTGAAGGATCGAATCGCGAGAAACGACCATCCGAAAATGTGGATGACGCCGTCGCTCATCACCGGCTGGATGAACACCGAGGGCGGCACACGGCCGGAATGGCTCGACGATCCGCTGCTGCAGGCTGCGTATTCGCAGCACGACATCGAAGAGCACTGGGGCAATCCCTTGAAGAAGATGACGGCCGATGAGGTCGCCCGTGCCCGCCGCAGCTTCGAGTCCGAAGCGCGAAGCGCGATGAAGCTGCGATCTGCCGGGATGACCATCGTCAACGGCACCGATACCGGTCAGACGCGTTTCTGGATCGGCTTCTTCGATCACCTCGATCTGGAAAGCATGGTGGCCATGGGGATGACACCGTCCGAGGTGATTGTCGCGGCGACGCGCGACTCGGCGGCAATGGCGGGGATCGACAGCACCGGTCTGTTGGCTGTCGGGAAGAACGCCGACTTCATCGTCCTCGACGCAAATCCGCTGGAACGGATTTCCAACACACGGAAAATCAATAAGGTTTACCTTCGCGGCGCCGAGGTGGATCGCGCGGCGCTGCGGGCCAGGTGGCAGGCGCGACGCAAAGTGTCAACGGAGTAGACAATGCCCAAATTTCTTATTCAAGCCAACTACAAGCCTGAAGGCCTCAAAGGCCTCATGAAGGAGGGCGGGACCGGTCGTCGAAAGGCAGTAGAGCAGATGACGGCCGCCTTCGGCGGCAAGGTCGAGTCGTTCTACTATGCCTTCGGCGACACCGACGCGTTCGTCGTCGTCGACGCGCCCGATAACGTGACCGCCGCTGCTGTCGCCCTGGCGGTCAATGCCAGCGGCCTGGTCGGCGTGAGGACAACGCCGCTGATGACGCCGGAAGAAGTCGACCAAGCGACGAAGAAATCCGTCACCTATCGCGGCCCGGGGCAGTAACGCAGCGAAGCATTGAAGACGACCGAACGTTTCCGGCGCGCCGACTTCGGCCACATGGAGATGCAGGTGACGATCGAGATTCCGTTCAATCTGCAGCCGGACAGCGAGCTGATCGAGGACATCTGCGAAAACAACCGCGACTCGGTTGAGATCCCAGCAAAATGACGTAGAGGCGGACCTTCAGGTCCGCCTTTGAAGTTCCGCTTTCACGCGCGCGGGCGTGAACGGCACCGTTCGCAGCCTGACGCCTGTCGCGTCGAACACGGCGTTGGCCAGCGCCGCCGCGACTGGAGCCGTCGCTGCCTCTCCTGCTCCCACAAGCGGCTCGTTGGGACGATCGATCAGAATCACGTCTACTGCCGGTGCTTCGGGGAATCGCAGGATCGGATACGTCGTCCAGTCGACGCTCGTCACGCGCGATCGATCGAACTTCACTTCCTCGTGCAGCGCGCGGCTCAGCGTCTGGACGATGCACCCTTCAACCTGATTACGCAATCCATCCGGGTTGACGACCAGCCCGCAGTCGTGTGAGCAGGTGACGCGGCGCACCTGGATTTGTCCCGTCGCCGGATTGACCGCAACCTCCATCGCCATCGCGACGTAGTTCTCCATCTGTTTGTAGCGCATGTAGGCGATGCCGCGTCCCACGAGCAGGTTCCCTTGCCGCGCGCGCGGGTTCGGCGACGGCCGGGCATCCCACTTGAATGCCGCTGCGGTTCGAGTAATCGCTTCGATCGCGCGGGGGTCGGAGAGGCGCTTGAGTCGGAACTCGACGGCGTCCACGCGCTCGGCGGCCGCAATTTCGTCGGTGAAGCCCTCCACGGCAAAAATGTTGGCGATCTTGCCTGGCGCGCGCAGGTTCGAGAGCTGCAGCGGCGTGTCCTTGATCAGATGCGCGACGACGCGAACGTTGTCCACCGTATACGGAGGATCACCGTTTTGCGTGATCGCGCCCGAGCCGGTGCCGTGCTCCTGCTGGAGCCCGGCCGCCTCGGCCGACAGCAGCGCGCGTGCGCCGGGCGCCGCGTTCGGCACCCACATCTCGGTTTCCCACGCGACGATGCGTCCGTCCGCATCCAGCGAGGCGCGCACGTCGAGCAGCTGCTGCGGACCTTTCGGGTCCCAGCCGTGCTCGTCATGGCGCATCCACTGCACGCGAACGGGTTGGCCGATGGTCTTCGACAGCAGCAGTGCATCGGCGGCAACGTGATCGCCCCCGTTTGTGCCGTACGATCCGGAGCCGTCGAGGAAGACGACCCGAAGCTTCTCGGGAGGAATGCCGAACACCTTTGACAGGTTGCCGCGCAGGCCGTGCACACCCTGTGATGCGGTCCACACGGTGGCGCTGCCGTCCGCGCGCACGTCCGCAACCGCACACGACGGCCCAAGCGAGGCGTGACTCTGAAACGGCCAGAAGTAGGTCGCCGACATCGTCTTTGCGGCGCGCCGTGAGACGTCAGAGGCGTTGCCGCGATTCAGAATTTCCTGATCGCGCTCGAGCGGTGCGGTGCGCGAGAACCGATCCAGTCCCTCGTGCCCGGGCAGCGCCGTCTGCTCCTTCCAGGACGCCTTGAGCGCGGTCGCCGCGCGGACGGCAGCCCATTCGTCCTTCGCCGCGACGGCCAGGAAGTTCTCGACGCGCACGACGCGGACATCGGGAATGCCGCGCAGCGAGCTCTCGTCGACGGAGACGAGCGTCGCGCCCATCGATGGCGGCCGCACGATGCGGCCGTGGAGCATGCCAGGCAGCGTGAAGTCCTGCACGTAGACGTGACGGCCGGTGCACTTCGCCGGAACGTCGGGTCGCAGCAGTGGTTTGCCAATAGCGACGTGCTGCGAGGCGGGCGTGAGCGGCGCGTTGCGATCGACTTTCAGCGAGAAGAGGCGATCGCCAATCAGCGAGCCGATTCCGATGCCCGTGCCGCCGCTACGAGGTCGGACTTCGCCCTCGGCGATCGTGAGGTCGGCGACGGGACGATTGAGCCGCGCCGCGCCCATCTGCAGCAGCGCTCTGCGCGCGGTTGCCGCGGCCGCCTGAATTTCAGTGCCGCCACGAATCAGGCCCGTGCTGCCGCCGGTGCCGCCCTGGTCAGGACAGGTCTCCGTATCGCCCTCGACAACCGTCACGCGTGACGGCGAGACGCCGAGTTCTTCGGCAGCCATCTGCGCAAAGGCGATGCGAATGCCGGTCCCGACGTCGACCTTGCTGGTGTAGAGCGTGACGGATCCGTCCGCGTGAATCGCGAGGAGACCGTCGACTTCGCCTGAATCGACAGGCCTGGCACCGGCACGCGCCGCGGTTTGCGCGGACGCGTCGCGCGCCGTGAGCGGAAACGCGAAGCTCACGACGATCGCGCCGCCGGCCTTCAACAGGTCGCGCCGTGAAATGGTGTCGTTCATCTTCATGGCTACACCTGTGAAGCGCGCTGAATGGCGCGCACGATGCGCGTGTGCGTTCCGCATCGACAGAGGTTCCCGTCGAGCGCCTGCTTGATCTGATCGACGGTCGGCTTGGGCGTTCGCGCGAGCAGCGCCTTCGCCGCCATGATCATGCCGTTGGTGCAGTAGCCGCACTGGGCGGCCTGCTCGGCGATGAACGCGGCCTGGACTGTGTCGGGCTTCTCGGGCGTGCCGAGGCCTTCGAGCGTGGTGATATCGCGTCCCGCGGCGCGGCTGACCGGCAACGTGCACGACCGCGTGGCGGTCTTGTCCACGAGCACGGTGCAGGCGCCGCACTGCCCAAGGCCGCACCCGAATTTGGGACCATGGAGTGCCAGCGGTCCGCGAAGCGCGTAGAGCAGCGGCTGCGCCGGATCCCAGCTGTCGACCGATACCGATTGGCCGTTGAGGCGAAACGTATATCTCGGCATGGCGGCGATTCTACGCCTGCGCACGGGATTGCGCTTGGCAAACCGCGCGTGCCGCGCAACAATGCGGCCCATCCGACATGACATGGTGGCTGTGGGAAGTGCTCGGCTTGGCGCTAGCTGCGATCGAGCTGGCGACACCAGGTGGGTTCTTCGTCATTTTCTTCGGCGTTTCCGCGATTGTCGTCGGTGTGCTCGTGCTCGGTGGTCTGGTCACCACAGCCTGGATTCAGTGGGCGCTGTTTACGGTCATGGCTCTGGTGGCGCTCCGTCTCTTTCGGCGGCCGCTCCTTGCGCGGATTCAGATGCGCGAGAAAGACGATGTCGACTCGTTCGTCGGTGAGGTCGCGGTTGCGGCGGCCGACATTCCGCCCGGCGGCCATGGACGCGCCGAGCTTCGTGGAACGACATGGAGCGCACGCAACGTCGGACCGACGCCCCTGCGCGCCGGCCAGCGGTCGCGTGTGGTGGCCGTCCACGGACTGACAATCGATATTCTTTCGGAGTGAACGATGCCCGTCGACACCGGTCTTGTTGTCGTCGTGTTGTTGGCGCTGGTGGTGCTGTTCGTCGTCTTCAAGACTGCGGTCGTCGTGCCGCAGCAGAGCGCATTCGTCGTGGAACGGCTGGGACGATACAACGCCACGCTGAATGCCGGCTTCCACATTCTGGTTCCATTTGTCGATGCCATCCGCTACCGGCACACGCTGAAGGAGATGGCGGTCGACATCCCCGCGCAGGTCTGCATTACGCGCGATAACGTGCAAGTCGGCGTGGACGGCATTCTCTACCTCAAGATCCTCAACGCCGAGCGCGCCTCGTATGGAATTTCCGACTACATTTTCGCCATCTCGCAGCTGGCGCAGACGACGCTTCGCAGCGAGGTCGGCAAAATCGATCTCGATCGCACGTTCGAAGAGCGGACAACGATCAACACGGCGGTGGTCGGCGAGCTCGACAAGGCGTCCGAGGCATGGGGTGTCAAGGTCTTGCGCTACGAGATCAAGAACATCCAGCCGCCAGCCGATATCCTCGCCGCCATGGAAAAGCAGATGCGCGCTGAGCGCGAGAAACGCGCGGTGATCCTCGCATCCGAAGGGCAGCGAGATGCCGCGATCAACACCGCCGAAGGCGAGAAGCAGCAGGTGATTAAGGCGTCCGAGGCGGAGCGACAGCGTCACATCAACGAGGCGGATGGACAGGCCGCCGCGATTCGCGCCGTCGCGTCCGCGACCGCGCAGGGCATCCGCGAGGTGGCGACCGCGATTCGCACTGACGGCGGAATGGAGGCGGTTCAGCTGCGGGTGGCCGAACAGTACGTCGCACAGTTCGGCGAGATCGCGCGGACAACGAACACGGTCGTGGTTCCCGCCAACGTATCCGACGTCGCCGGCATGATTGCCGCGGCCATGAAAGTGTTCTCGGCGACGCCTCCAAAGAGCTGATGCGTGAGGCGAACGGGATCGCCGGGGTGTCGTCTTCTACTCAGGATGGCACCGGCAAGGGAATTCGGGGTGGTATAGCTGAACTGCCGGAGTGGCTTGTACGCCTTCCGCGTGCTGGCGGAGAGCGCTTTGACAGAATGAACGAAGTTTGCACTTCGCCGGAGGGTGGAACGGCCGGACTTCGCGCGCATGGACATCCTCATCAGGGAGCTTGATCAGATCTGTCGCGAGTCGCAAGAGCTCAGGGAACAACTGGCGAGGGAGATGGTTCGTCCAATCTGGCCGGAACGACGCCGCACACAGCGGGTCGACGCTCGTTCCGGTCATCGGCGGTCTCGCCGGGTGTCCGACGGCGAAGGCTCGAGCTGACGTAGGCTTATTACTTCCTTCGAGACTGTAAGGGGTTGGACGCTTCGCTTTCACCGCAGCGCGACGATGTGTTTGTGTTCGGCACTTCGTCACTCATCGAGACGTGCGGAGCCGTGCTCGGCGCGCACTACCGTCTTGCCACTAGCAGCAGTGCGGACGCGGCGCTGACGGCTCTGGCGCGTCAGGCACCCTCACTGCTGATCGCTGATCTCGATTCATCGGGTGACGGACCGCGTGTCTGCGAGGCGGCGAAATCGGACCACCTGCTACAGCGCGGCGAGCTGGCTCGCCAGGGAACGAACGTGCAGTGGCCGAACAGCGCCTGTCCCTACTGCAATCACCGCGGCGTCACCAGTTTTGATTTCATCAGCCATCGGCGCTCGTGGTATGCGTGCCCGGAATGCAAGAAGGTGTGGATCGTTCGGGCGTTCGAACCGTTCGAACCGTTCGGATCGTGCGAGTCGTTCGGGATCGTTCGAATCGTTCGCAGGATCGTTCTCCTGCGGAACGACTCGTGCGATCCGAACGCGAACGATCAAGAACGATCCGAACGTCCCAAACGATCCGAACGTCCCGAACGATCCGAACGATCCGAACGATTTATTTCCGGTCCCGCATCCACTTCGCAATCACGTCCTGAATCTCCGCATGGAGCGCCGCGACGTGGTCCTTTTGTCGCGAAGGCGCGAGCGAGTGATCGCCGTTCTCGACGACGTGCAGTGTGACTTCGGCTGACATCGTTTCGAGTACAGGCTGAAGTTCAGCGGGGGTGCCAAACGGATCACGCTCACCCTGGACGATCAACGTCGGCACGCGGATGCGCGACAGATGCGCCGCGCGCAGCTGTTGCGGCTTGCCAGGCGGATGTAGTGGATACCCGAGCGCCACGACGCCACGAATGCCGAGTTGGTCGGCGTCATCGCCCGCCGCGAGATGGGTCGCGATGCGGCCGCCCATCGACTTGCCGCCGATGAACACGTTCGGCCGACGGAAATGCTCGCGTGCCGTTGCAATCGCTGCGCGATAGCAGACTTCCAGCTTCTCGGTCCGATCTGGAACACGTCGTTTGTGCTCCGTATACAAGAAGTTGAAAGTCAGAACATCGACGCCGCGCTCGGCCAGACCACAAGCGAAACCGGCGATGAACGCGCTCTGCTGCGGCGCGCCCGCGCCGTGGGCCAGCACGAGCGTCGCGTTTGAAGGCAGCGCCGCCGCTGCCGGGTATGCAAGCGCGGTCGTCGTGTCAGTGGACGAGACGGCCACCGTGATCTGCGCAATGCCGCTGCCAGTCGTTCGTGTATTCTTACCTCTTTCGACGTCGTCGAGGAGGAACCATGTTTCTGGTACGAGACATCATGTACTGCAAGCCTGGTCAGGTGCGTCAGATGGTTCAAAAATTCACGGCGCTCAGCAAGCTCGCCAAAGATGCGGGCATGGGCAACATGCGCATCATGACCGATGTGTGCGCCGAACGTTACTGGACTGTCGTCGCCGAAACGGAAGTGAAGAGCATCGAGGAGCACGCCGAACTGGCGCGCAAGTCGATGGCCGATCCGCGCTTTCAGGAAGCCATGAAGGGATACCACGATCTCATCGTCAAGGGGCGGCGTGAGATCTATCAGTTAGAAAACTGAGCAGGTATCAGGTATCAGGTTTCAGGGGTGGTCTACCCCTGAAACTTGATACCTAATGAATTCAGAAGATCGCTATCGGATTCACCGGCGATCCCGTTCCACCTTCGACTGGCAGCGGCGCGAACGTGATCGCGAACTCATAGCGATTCAGCCGGCGTGCCGTTTGGGCAGCCTGCTCCAGGTCCAGGCATTCGACGATGTTGATGCCCATCCAGTTGAGGACGGCAACGTGAATCGGATTCCGCATGCCTTCCCATCCTGGACGCGGGTTCCAGTCGATGTTGAAGTCGTGGCCGATGAACGACGGCAGCCGCTCGTGCATCCATGGAATCGTGTCAGGGTAATAGCCCGCGACCGGCAAGTTGATGGGAGCCACCGCGGCGCGCCGCTTCCAGCGGCCGATGTAGAGCAGCGGGATGTCGCCCGGACCAATCTTCACGCCGGCCTTCTTCTCCCACGCTTCCAGATCCGCCCGGCGAATCGGCATCGCAGGATCCACCCAATCCACACCTTTTAGCTGCGCGATGTCGTAGAGGACGGCGCGCGTCGTGATGCCATCCTTCCAGTTCATGATGCCGCCCTTGGCGCATCCGGTCTCGGCGCTCAGATTTCCCTGCACGGCCACGCCGTTGTACATCTGGCCGTTCTCGAAGAAGTGGCACCACGAATCGATGTGCGCGACGGTCTGCCCGTGAAAGCTCACCTGATAGTTGTCCGTCGTGCCGCCTTCGGTGATGCCGAGCGTCGTCCGCTTGAAGAGGCCGTTCGGCCCAACATCGGCGGCGACCTGCTGCGGCTCGGCGTGCGCAAGCGAAACGACGATGCCGTTCTTCACGAGCTTCATCGCGCTTTGCACTTTCTCGGGTGTGATCAGGCTCGTCGTCCCCTTGCTCTCCTGACCGACGGGCGCCCATTTGCCCCACGTCTTGAAGTCCTTCCGCCACTGCTCATATTGCTGCCGCAGCATGGCCGTGTCCGGCGGCGGTGGTCCGGCGGGCGCTTGCTGCGCCGCGGGCGCCTGCTGCGGTGCCGGCGCCTGTGCGGCCAGGGCGACGAGCGACAAGCCGATGCATATCGCGATGATCGTGAGACGTCGCATGTCTTCCTCCTCAGAAACTTCCAAACTCCAACTTCGAACTTCCAATTGCCCAGCGGAATGCTTGGAAGTTGGCGGTTGGAGGTTGAGATTCTACAGTGGCATTGCCGTTGCGTCTGTCGATATTGCTCGCATGAGTCTGCCCGATCGATTCGCTCGCCTGTGCGTCATCACGCTTCTCGCGGCGGGGCCGCTGGCCGGCGCCTGCCGGGACCGGGAAGCCGACGAAGCGCAGTTTCATCCCTCCACGCCGGCGCTTACGGTCCCGCCGCCGAAGGACGTACTGCGGCTGCCGAAGAAGCCGGGGTCGTATCGCTTTGCGGCGCTTGGCGACATGGGCCGCGGCGACAAATGGCAGCACGATGTGTCGAAGCAGATGCAGGCTTTCCGGAAAGAGTTTCCGTTCGACTTCGTCATCATGCTCGGGGACAACATCTACGACGGCGCCACGGCCGACGACTACCACCGCAAGTTCGAAGTGCCCTACAAGGAGTTCTTGGACGACGGTGTCGACTTCTATGCCGTGATCGGCAACCATGACGAGCCGAATCAGCCGAACTACAAACCGTTCAACATGGGCGGACAGCGCTACTACACGTTCAGGCCGAAGCCGCCGCTGCTCGCGCGACTCGGCGGCAACGACGTGCAGTTCTTCATGATCGACACGGAAAACGTTGATCGCACGCAGCGCCAATGGCTCGATCGCGAGCTGGGGAAGTCGAACGCCCGCTGGAAGATCGCCGTGTTCCACCGGCCGATCTATACGTCCGGCCGTTATTCACTGTGGGCGAGGTGGACCCGCAGCAGCCTCGAGCCGTTGCTGGTGAAGCACGACGTGCCGTTCGTGCTGTCGGGACATGAACACTTCTACGAGCGGATGAAGCCGCTGAACGGCATCACCTACTTCATTTCCGGAGCAGGCGGCTCGCTCCGTCCGCGCGACATCCGCGCGTCGACCATCACGGCGACCGGCTTCGACACCGACTATTCGTTCATGTTGTGGGAGATTACCGGCGAGGAAGCCTACTTCCAGTCGATCAGCCGCACGGGCGCAAGCGTGGATGCCGGCGTCATCCGCTTCAATGAGCCCGCTTTACCGACGGCTACCGCGGGCAAGGACCGGCAGTGAGGATCTGAGCCACCCGGTTGCGATAGGCATCGACCCAGGCGTCGAGATCCTTTCTGTCGTCCGTGGATTCATAGAACTGTGGAAAGCGCGCATCGGCGAACCATTTCCGCAGATCGGCATCGCTGAAGGACGCGAGCTCGGTGCCGACGCGGATTCTGGCCGCGTCGGAGATCCGCGCGTCGGCAAAGGTCGCCCCGCGATATGGCATCGCGTGCATCGACACGGTGCACGTCGCACGGTCCGCCCAGATCGGCATCCGCCGCCACTGCGACAGGTTGACTTTCGTCGGTCCGAAGGTTGCGCCGACATCCTGGATCATCAGGGCAGAATTGCGGCAGCCGTGCGCATCCTCCCCGATAGGCTGGTCCAGGCAGACCAGGCGCTGGTTATCCGCCTTGTTGTCCCAGTGCGCAAGGAAGACCGCAACGAGGCGCAATGCATCAAGGTCCTCACGGGGCACCTCCACATTCTTCAACTCCCACCAGGCCCACCCTTGACGCGTTTCGTCCTCGATCGGCGCCGCATCGAATTTCCGTTCGACCGAGACCCATTCGAAGTCGCGTTGATCGTTGCCGGTCGCGCGACTGGTATCGTCCCTATCCACGCCGATTGCATCGAGCAACAGCGTCGTCACGAATGGATTCCTGGGACAGCCGCGGCAACGGACGCGATGAACCATGTAGACGTGATCGGACGCGTA
>Ga0065705_10001027_pt1 | contig 11418 bp, 9 predicted proteins | sample SwibulcommuniRL2_FD_59092 | JGI IMG/M metagenome (GOLD analysis project Ga0065705, IMG submission 59092) | Bulk soil microbial communities from switchgrass field near Rose Lake, East Lansing, Michigan, USA - RL2 Bulk Soil v2 (version 2) | ecosystem: Environmental > Terrestrial > Soil >... | reverse complement strand
TATATCCACTTAAGTCTTGCTTAATTTAGATCCTGAAATCTTATTAAATTCTAAACCTAATGCAACTTACAAATCGACATCTCTTCATTAAAACTGGTGGGTAATTGGGCATCTTTCAAGACAGCCCACCAGTTTTACATTGAATGGTTATCAATTAGCGCAATAATATTTTCAAGTCTTGATTATTTTTTATAACATGATCTATTCTGGCATTATTCGAAATATTTTGCCCTGTCCTATAGATACCACGTATAGGTAACCATCTGGGCCAACTGTAAGATCTGTGATTCCGCCAAATCCGCCGCCAAATATTACATCCTCATCTCCGACGTTGATCGGGTTCTGAATAAGTCTCTGCGCAAGGCCCCGAGGGAGCAAAAGGTCATTCCTATCTTGGTTCAACTTGAAATGGTATATGTGACCATTATGGACGCTGCCCACGAATATATCGTTTCTATATTGATTCCCCAATTTATCAGAGTCTAAAAATATGATTGCCGTCAGTCCTGCGCTCTTGGTCCAAACTAACTTGGGTTCTTCGTAGTGTCCTTTGTTATCAAAAGTTTTGAGTTCGTCGGTGTCAAAACTTTTTTGAGATGAAGAAAATCCATAGATTTTACTCCATCCACTGTTGAATCCAGGTTCAACAAGATTTATTTCATCGCCATTTTGTGGCCCATTCTCGGTGTCCCATAAGAATCCTGTTATGGGATCGAAATTTAATCCAAAACTATTTCTTATGCCATATGCATAATACAATCGTAAAGGCATTGAATCGGAGAGTATGCCTTCATCTACAATTTTCCCATCTTGTGTTAACCTTAAAATTCCACTGCGTCCGTCCGCAACTTTTCCACGGTCAAAGTTTTGCACCTGTGTTGCTTCAAAATCTATTTTAAATGACCCATCCACATCTCCGACTGGAATGTATATGTTCTGGTCAGGGCCGATTTCTATTGCGCCACCGTTATGTCTCGGTCCTGGGTAAGCTGGCAAATTCAAAAGAAGTTTGGGATTTACAAGGTTATTATCAACAAATTCGTACCTGTAGAGGCGATTTCCAATTGGCGCTGTTCCCTTTCGATCATCCCCATCTTTTCCATCAATTTCAGTAAAGTATAGGAAAACATATGTCTTAAGACCATTTTTAGAAATTGCAATGCCACACATTCCCCTTTCAACAGAGTTCGCAACATTAACGTCAAGAATTGGCTCGTCTAAAATTTTTCCGTTTAACACGCGCAATACGGTTCCCTTATCTTTTTCCAAAACTAGAAAATCGTCAGGACCAAGGAAGGCCATAGTAGTAGGAGTTTCTAACCCATTTACCACCTGTTCAACTTTGAGTCTAGAATCAAAAACATGTGGATCGTCTGGACTTAGGCTAAACGGTCGTTCTCGTAATATTTTTTGACCGTATATCTGAGAAAAATAAAAAGTGATAGTGACGACTATGATAACCGCAATAATGAGAGAAATATACTTACCCATCGCCAGACGACAATACAAATTTGAATTTCGATTTCAGAGCATGAAAAGACCAATATTAATTTTCGTTATTAGAAATGCCTACGCAGTACTGCAATCGAAGATCCGCAGTTTGCTAAAGATATTATTTATATTCGGACTAAAGTTAAGAAGGAACAGAATGCGAGCACAGAGTAACAACACATACCTGCGACATCCGTAACCTAGTTGCAAGATGAAAATAAATATGCCCGAGCAAAATTAATCCAAAAAATAAAGCAAANTTTAATTTTATTTCTTAACTTGTTTAATGCAAGAGAATTAAAGGATTAGATCAAAAAAGTCAAATGTGATAATAATGTACCTATATATCATGAAAATAGAATTCAATTGCTTTGGGTCAAGGACATGTGTGAGCGTTGTTTCCGTGCTTTTCGTTTTATCATATTTTTCTTTTTTTTCCTACTCTTTTGCCCAATTTCAAGCAAATATTAGTTCAAACTGTGAAAACGGAAATTGCACCACAACTATTTGTATAGATGATAATCCTTGCAAAACAACCAATTCAAATTCTACAAATACTACATCAATGAATGATTTATTACAAAATAAAACTAATCCAAATCCTAATTTGCCTAGAGAGATTGTTTAATATCAGAAATGCATCTTCAGTTAAGGACGAATTCTAATTTTACTTCTATCCTTTACCAGATTTAGAACTTGGAAATAATTTGATTCTCTAGATGAATCGCATCAATTAAAATACCAAAAACATCTGAAGAGATATTAGATCACTCTAATTAGATATGAAAAGAAAGATAATTAGAATTCAAATTACTTATCGTGTTGCTGCATTTAAGACTATAAATCTAAATCTATCATAGTCAATGCTTGTTTATTTGTAAAACTGAAATTGAAGAAAAAGTTATTGTCTTGAGCTACAGCAATTATTAAAAAGAAAGCCTAAATCCTGAGGACTTTATTTATTTTTTAATTCTCATCATTTATTTTAAAGTTAGTAACAAGAAACGTTCATTTGGCTACTAATACAGGACAATGGGCGTACGTTACCACGCCACTAGCTACGCTTCCTACGAGCATTTTTTTAATTCCAGCAAGACCCCTACTACCAACAACAATCATGTCTACTTTGTTCTTCTCTGCATATTCCACAATCTCCTTTACGACGGATGAGATGCCCATAATAACATCTGTTTTTACTATTACACCTTTTTCTTTTGCCTTCTGCTTTACCTTATCCACATGAGTCTCTCCTCTTTGCGTTGCAACTATCATGACATTCTTTAGAGCCCGGGGTAATCTGGGCGTTATTGTGTCTTCAAGATAATTATACCTGATATCCGGCGATATAACATATATCGCGATTTATTCTGCATCAAGTTTTTTGGCTATGTCTATTGCCTGGGAGCTCGCATTAAGCGANGGCTTGGAACCATCAACTGCTACCAGTATCCTTTGAATTGTCAACTAGTTTGACTTGNNGATTTATTATTATTTAGGTATTTAGTANTATGTACTGTTCATGCAAGAAATATGATAAAGTGTGAGAATCAGAAAAAACTTTCGCTTCCATTCCTTATAATTGGTTGTTCCTTATTCAATTTTTAATAATATTAAAAAACAAATTGAAATGTAGTCACAAGCCACCTGGAAGTGACATAGATAAATTATTTGCTGGACTAATTCTAAAGAGGGGGAACTGATTTACATAATAAAAAAAAACAAAGACAACGCTTTTTTAAAATTCGCGTAGTATTGGCCCTAGGAATTTCACTTGTAGCCGACCTTCTTGATNATTTGGTAGCACCAGTATTTGGAGTACCAATAATAGGTGACATATTTGACGTATTTGTATCAAGCTTGTTGTTTTCGATAACTAGAAGTAAAGTCTTACTTATAATGAATCTCGCCGAGTTTATTCCATTTCTTGGTGACTTTCTACCAGTGTATACTATTTCTACCTTGATATGGGTACTTAGAGCGCAGGAAGAAAATAAACTCGTTCTACTGAAACGCGTCGTAAGATTACTTTCAAATAAAAGTACAAGATAATTAAATTGAACACAGAAATAATTCTTATATGTTGTCTATAGAAAATAATTTAAACAAAACTTCGATACATTGCACCCTATACTAACTTACAGTAAACCATATGTATGCATTCCACCGTGTTTAATGGAATTGGAACGATTAGGATGAGGGTTCCGTGTCACACCGAGCCAAAAATTTAATCGAATTGTTTATTTAATATATTTTGCGGTGTTCTTCAGTTTTAAAAGTCATGATCAGAAGACACGTTTTATATAAAATAATTTCATCTCTTCCAATTGGTCTCTTCTAATTGGACAACTGATGGGATGATGCGTTGATTGAATNATGAACAAGAAACAATCAAGCGCCCNTCAGTTGTTTCTGGTTGCGTTAAAAATCTTGCCTGCAACATAGTATAAAAATGCTGTAGTTACAATCTTCTATAAGATTCAATCCAGGGACTTCTACTTACCTATCGGAATATTGCTATCTAACACATTCTAACACTATTTCGTACTTTGTAATGCCACCTTTCTTATATTATCAGTGATATTCACCGTTAATGAAAAGTGGTAGATTCTGTGATCTATGTAGGAAAGAAATTTCGCTAAATAATATTATACCAATGGAAATACAAGGAGAAAACTATATTTTTGACAGCTATGATTGCGTCAAGATATTTCACAAATTAAATGCAGTGTACGGCAATATNCTTGTTGGAGAAACNTCACATTGATAACAACACGAAGATCTGCCAGGAGTAACGATTTACAGACCGATCCTTTGAACAGTAAAGTTAAAGCTCTTTTAGTTTCGTTTTCGATTTTCGTATTTTCGTTGATATTAGTTACAAGCCATCCCACATTCGCGGCTACGGAGCTTGACCCATCAGATTCTGTATTAGCTAACTGGTACGAAAAGGCACTTTCAATAAATCAGAACAATGTTCCAGCGCTAGTAGAGAAAGGGACGGACCTTGTCGCAAAGGGGGATGGAGAACAAGCGATAACTTGGCTTGATAAAGCGTTGAACACAGATCCAACCAATTTAATGGCCCTGGTCGGCAAGGGAGCTGCTCTTAGAGACATGGGTAAATATCAAGAGGCAATTGTAATATACGACCGAGCGCTAACGATTGATCCGAACGACGTCTACGCAATAGGTGGCAAAGCAGATTCTCTGTATGGCTCTGGACAGCATGCACAAGCCATTCTCTGGATAGATAAAGCCTTGGAATTAAATCCAGGCGATGGAAAGATAAAGCAGGTCAAAGAATCATTGCAACAAGCGACCAACTAGTCCAGAACAATTTTCACAACCCAATTGCATAAAGCGGCACGAATAGTTTTCGTGTAACCTTTGCTTTGGATTTTTTAGCTACCGTATACCAAATCTTTCAAATAAATTAAGCCAATTGAGAATACTTTATCTTAACATTAACCAGCCAGTCTACATCGCTGGAAGTCTTCGTTAACTTTGCAATTTGTATTGCGTCCCTAAGGTCTTTTGAGTNCATTACATTCCAAACTGCATATGCAATTTTTTCGGATATATTTTCATCCATACGATATCTTTTTCTGAGGAGTTTCCTGACAATATCCATAAATTCTTCATAAGCATATTCTTTTAAGTGCAATTCCATGAATCTAGATCTTAGTGCCTTTGACAACCTATCGACATCATTACTTGTAGCGAAGATCCATAATTTCATCCTTTTTTGTCTAGTCTTTCCATTTAGTTTAGTTTCGCAAATAATTCCAGTTTCCATAGCATTGAGCAGTGCAGCTTGATCCTTTGCCTTCATTTTGTCAATTTCATCTATTAGCAAGTATTTTGTATCGTGTTCGAACAAGTAATCAATCATTCCCGCAGATGTAATGCTAGTAGCGTCCATAAAATAAGTACCCTCCATGGTATCTAGTATTTCCAAAAGAAAGATCGTCTTGCAAGAAGACGGAGGACCGGTCAGCAATATATTTACCGGCTCCTTTGATACTATTGATTTTAATAATAATTTCTTTACATCCGAATAACCAACAATATTGGAGAAAAATTTATCCTCATACGTTTGTGTATGTGCTGGGCCACCAAATGTTGAAATTTTCTTTAATAAGCTCTTGAACATTGACAATTTAGACATTGTGAGAATAAGATAATAAATTGTGTGGAATTAACCTCTATATCTTTTTCTCTTCGTTAACAATATTTCACAGAAATGAACTGAATTTTAGGTTTTGATCGTATTGTTCTGACAGCCTTGCAACAACATGATATTCATTGTCGCTTTTTTTCAGTTAGCAGGCCAAGGTATGGATTGCATCATTACCAACAATTNAAATTTATTTCATGCTATAATATGTGCTCTACAGCCTTCTGAACATCGCCGGCATCTATTACATCTCCTTCAATCATCGCTTCTAGCAATCTTAATACGATGAGTTCCCCTGTAGCTCCAGCAATCGTTTGTGGCACAACTACACAGACGTCGTCTACAATTACAGTAACTTCATTATCAGCGCCGCCACTCCAATCTTTGGGGATGCTTATGTAAAAATTCTCAGAATCCGCCTTATTGTGTGGGTTCTGATATAAGATTCTAACCAATACAAATTTCTATCCATTGTAACATAAATGCTTAGCCCTAAGCATTGGTTAACCCATAAGTTTAGTACTCTTGTGGTAACAACCTAGATGCAGCTCTTTACTCACGGAATTCGAAGGCACGAAAAAAGTTCACTAGATTCTACAAATTAGCGTGAACTGACCAAAGATTGGATATATCCAAAAGTTCAAATAGGCTTTTATAATACCTGCTTCCAAAGTTTTTGGTCGATGAAAAATCAACGAAGAGTCGGTGAATTAATTACTATATGTTGCGGAATTGGCGTGGCACTAGCAGGATTATTTGTCAGTGTGCCACCTGTGACCTATGGCGGCCTGTGCATAATGGGTTTAGGGGTAATTTCCGTCTTCTGGCGATAGCGTTTTTCATTTAGAATTGCATATCTGTATTTAATTGGATATAAATTTTGTTTTAATGACAAGATTGAAAGTCTTCAAAATTCTTCTCATCTTCAATGACATTTAGACGTTTATATCAGCACAACTTTGATACCATCAATTGAAAACACATACGTGGATACATGGATTGTACGCACGGTTTGCAATATTCAATTGTGACAAGCAATGACGTAAGGATTTCATTATGTAATGAAAAGATCGGCATTAATTCTCAAGCTGAATAATGGAATACTTTGTATTTGTTAACTCGACTACATTTTCCTCGATCTTTTTTTTCAGTGTCTTTGATGAGGTATCAAGCTCAGCGATAATCTTCTTTGTTTCCTCGGTTCTTGCAATATTTTCCGAACGATATTTTTTGTCTAACTCGATGTTATCTTTCATATCTTCTAAATCTGTCATGTTAATTGAGTTGACTGACGATTCTAATTGAGTCAGTTGTTCTTTTAGATTATTTAACTTTGAAGATAACGTAGGTAAAGTATTTACAATTTCATCTATTTGTTGAATTGTTTTTTCCGGGTCTTTTATTTGGATACTTTTATCGGCCACATCTTTCCTAATTTCCTCAAATAGTCGCAGAGATTGAGAACTATCTTTGAAAATTTCTAGAGGCTGGTTTAATAATGTGGCAAGTCTTCCTTGAGTCTCCTTGGAAGCTTGATAAGAAAATTTGGTTATTGGCCTTGAGAGAACAGACACCATGTTTATCATGTTCTTCTCAAACGCCGCGATTTCATTTTTCTTATCGTCAATCTCTGTCAAAATTTTTGACGCTTTTAGAAATTGTTCTGATTTTCGTAGATCTTCGTACTGTCTTTTTCCTTCTACAATATTCTTATCGATGGACTGCGTTTCTTCTATTAACTCTGTAAGTCTATCCTGCTGGGATCTCCTTTGATTCATCTTTTCATCTAGTATGATTAAATCCTCCTTACATCGTATACAAGAATTTATTTGATTTTCTTTGGCAGATATTATTTTAGCTACTTTTTTTAGTAACGATGAAAGATTGTCGAACTCACTTTTTAATTTGTTTATCTGTTTCCTCATGAATTCATTGAGAATTCTATTATGCGAATCTCCAACTTGACCAAATCTATTTATTAGCAGTTCTAAGTTATTTTTGAACTTTATCGCATCTTCGTAGGTCTTTATTTGGTAAGACTCTATGAGAGATTCCTTTTTAATACTTGAAATCAGTATTTTTTTTGAAGTATTAATCAACGATTCAAACTGAGGACTCTCTACTTTTATTTCTTGTACTTCAAGTTGATCAGCGTTCCTNCTTAGACGATCTAGGCAATCTAACACCTGGTTCCTAGTATCTGTGAGATTATCTATCAACTCTTTTTCATGTGCTTTTTTTTCTTTTTCTACTATTTCTAATAACTCCTTGTTTGTAACAGAATTCGCAAAATTAGCATCTTTTTCTTTATCATCAAAATCGTCAGGCGTTTTCCTCTTAAAAAAGCCAAATCTGGGAGACAATATATTATTTTGCTACTCTACGACTAAAAAACCTAATCAAAATTTCCCTGCCATTTTGGACATAATTTCGCCTTCGCTTATNCAAACTAAACATGTATCTAGAAATTCACAAGAAATTTGAATTTGTTTGTCTACCAAAAATACACAATTCCACTCTAAAATTTACAATAATCTTTTTNCTTTTTCCAATGGAAATAAATACTGTGAAGCCTTTCTTCCCAGCTGTGAAAATCTGACCTCAATCTCTGTATTTAGATTCCAAAGTTTTTATTAACNAGCATCTGATAATATCTTCAATATGTATATGAAAAAGTTAGCGTTTANTGCAATCGTATTCGCATTTGGCATTTTTAGCCTTGGAGANGTATTGNTTTTACATGCTTTTGCCGAACCGAAGGTTGATATCTCACCGACTTGCGGTCCACATGAACCAGGATTTAATATTGTAATAAACGCAAATGGATTCAAGGCAAATAGTAATGTTGCTTACAAGTTTGTAGGATCTGATAGCAAGATCCCGCTATATGGCTATTTTGAAACAAATAATACGGGAGGATTTAACGACGTAACATTTGCAGATGATCTCAAGGAAGATAAATACAAATTGTATTTTGCCGATGATGCCAATTCCGATGGAGCATTTGATATCGGCGCCAAGAAAGTATATGCAAACGTATCGATTCCATGTCAAAAGTAACTTTTATCTATTTAAGATATTCCGCTTATCGAGTGAATAAAGTGGATATCCAAGAATAGTTTTAAATGATTCTATGCAATTCTTGATTATTGCATTAGAAGCCTTTGAAATGGGTCGGGCGAGAAGATGATTTATGCCAAGTTCTTAGGATGTAGGATGTAGAATTAATCCCTAATTTTGATGGTAAAAAATCCTTTGCTTTGAATGAGTTATTCGAGTTTTCCATTCTTAGCACGTAAACTTGAGAATATTGAATTTTGGTTTGACATCCTCAAATGAGCAAGAGCTTTTATTTTCCAAATGGTTCATTATTACGAATAATTGAATGAGACCTGGTAGCAGTACTTATTTTTGTTATTCATTGCCTTGCTAACGATATTTCTAGTAGCGTTCCAAAAATCAACAACTCTTATTAAATAGATATTTTAAATACCTTTCAGAAAATGTATCTTAACGTATTTTTGTCATTTCATGATAAAAAAAATTGTTTGATTCTTTTAATTTCTCTTTTCTGCTTATCAATATTCGTTTTTTCTGCATCACAATTTGACCTTAATCCATTCAACGTCGCTAATGCATTAGGATGTAGCAACCTTGCAATCTCAAAGGTAACTGACAATGGTAATGATGGTCATTTACCCTCAAACGTTCTTGATAATAATCTTAATACAAGATGGGCAAATGGGGCACTGGGCTCTTGGATCCTTGCTGACTTTGGTTCAACCAAAAAAAATATTTGTTACGTCCAAATTGCATGGTACAAAGGAAATGAACGTCAATATAATTTTGTGATAAGCACTTCTAATGATGGTACTACTTTTACAACCAAATTAAGCAGCAAAAGCAGCGGAACTAAACTAACATCAGAAAAATACAGCATTCCGCTAACAAATGCCAGGTACGTAAAAATAACTGTAAATGGTAACACGGTAAATAATGCCGCCTCAATAACAGAACTAGATATCTTTTCATCAGCCGATAAATTCGGAATAGTAAAACTGTATTCCACAAAAAGCGGAGGTGAACAGTGGTTTATGGATATGAGTAACCCGCTAGGAGACAGCAGATTTAACCCTCAAAACACTATCACAAAGAATCCCGACGGTTCCTGGAAGATGAAAGCGACGCAGGTACGCATGGGTGTATATACGTCGACCGGTTATGATCAGGATGATATTCCTACGCTGGACCACAGCCAACTTGCATCAAAAGGATACATGTTAAGGTCTAATGATTGGAGAAATTTCGAAATGACCCAGTATGTAAAAGTAAATACGTCTCCAGACGATGATAACTTTTCACCAAATGGAAGAGGGGGCAGACACACAGGCGACGGCACACAGCAGGGATGTGAAGGATCTTCCATGAAAGGTGACGTGTTCTTTTCGGGAAAAGTACGGTTTGCAAAAGAACAGTGGCACGTAAGCTATGTCTTTACAAGTCTAAAATCTGCAACAACTTCAATAGAAGACAGATGGATCGGAATCAAGTTTGTGGTTTACAATTTTCAGGAAAACGGAAAGACTGTAGTAAAAACGCAATTGTGGCTTGATAAAAGCAATAACGGTGTGTTCGCTAAAGTCGATGAGAATGTAGACAGAGGTGGATGGGGAACAGAAGGAGGGTTTTGTAACGGTACTCCAGATCAAAGAATCACTTGGGGTGGGCCAATTACTACGTTCAGGTGGGATACAGCAACCGATGTAGACTTTAAGAACCTAAGTGTCAGAGAAATATCTCCTCCTACACAGTAACCCTTTCTATAGAAAAAAGTTCAATATATGAGACGGAAAGANCCTACTCTGAAACAATGAAATACAAGGAAAAGCATTACATACAATTTTGAGAATAAATCAAACGAGTGTTTAATTGAAAAACAAAATGGCGCTTTTATAATGAGACTTGCAATTTTATTATCAATGCTGATCCTAAATTTTTGTAAATGATGCTTAGCCTTTGTTGCTGATGGTTAGTACTGGAATTTGCTCAACTAGTAGTAGCTATTGGTTTTTTGTTTTCTGAAATATTTTTATTGCAATCATGGTTACTATAATTAACATTAAAAGGAATACAATATTACTAGGGGAAGTTATAGCATTTTGTAAAGCCATAGTTAGTTCTCGGTCCTGTAAAATGGAACCAAAATCAGCAGGTAATTTTGACGGCACATAGGGACCTTCGGTAGAATTACTCGTTATCGATTGAAGATAAGTTATATAATTAATTAGTGTCCCATTCTTAAAAAATTGATTATAATTATCGACAAAGCCAAATTTTAGTCATTTAATTGTCCTTCTATTTTGTAGCGGAGTACCTGTGTTTAAAGTGCCTCTATTGGTGAGATATCCGTTATTAAGTCCATTACTAATATTTGATCCTCCGTCAATTTTGTATTTCAGGATTCTTCAATAATACAGGTACATATTTCAACGGAGTTTTTAGCTCTAATTGTATCAAATTCTATTTTTAGATTCGCCATTAACCTTAATAGAATTAGTTGAAGTACCGTTTTCAGTAACAATTTCAATGTAGCTGTGTCTTTGGGGATGCAGAGTAAGGATCATATTAAAATTAGTAGGTATAGATAAACCGATATAACTACGGTCAGACATCGAATCAGGCAGTTCTATTCTGCCATTGAAATTTATAATAGCATTATATTGACCTATTAAATTAAGATTTCTTAGTGA
>Ga0065705_10104756_pt1 | contig 11435 bp, 14 predicted proteins | sample SwibulcommuniRL2_FD_59092 | JGI IMG/M metagenome (GOLD analysis project Ga0065705, IMG submission 59092) | Bulk soil microbial communities from switchgrass field near Rose Lake, East Lansing, Michigan, USA - RL2 Bulk Soil v2 (version 2) | ecosystem: Environmental > Terrestrial > Soil >... | reverse complement strand
GAAGACCGGCAGTAGCTGCCGCTCCTCGTAACGTTACTGGATCACGAACAGCAGATCCGAGCCTTGGCACGCTGGTTCTTAGAGGATTAGCAACAGCAGATCCGAGCCTTGGGGCGGAAGTGGCGATCGGACTCGCAATATCCCGTACTCGAACACTAGAATTACGAGCTATGATTGCTACAGCAATAGCTGCTCCAGTTATAACAACAGCTTTAGCAATTCGTTTCTTTTTCGAAGACTTTGAGCTTCCACCACTACTAGAACTTCGTTGCTTTCTCACTCCCCAACGCATGCCTTTTACACCGAAGTGTTCGAGGACATCGTCTGCAGTTTCGAACGTCATTCGAACACTCCCTTCATCGCGCATCCCTAAACGTTCTGTGGGCTCGGTTCAACGCGTTGGTCCAATCTCTCGTTTCGAGATCCCTCAGCCGATTTCCTTGCTCTACAGTAATCTTCCCGGAGGAAACGGCATTTCGAATCGCAGAAACTCTAACCACGCTATTACTTTGTATTAGTTTGAAAGCAGAATCATAAGCTTGTCTAGCCGAGGGAGTTTGCGGAATTCTAGAAACGGGCATGGATCCTCTACTGCGTATAATTGCTCCTGCAACAAGAATTCCACTAACAGCCGCCATTTGTAAGGCAATTTTCTTTTTAGACCTTTTTGGTTTGGTGCTTCTGTCTGATCCAGAACTTCGATTATTCCGAACACCCCAACGCATGCCCTTTACACCGAAGTGTTCGAGGACATCGTCTGCAGTTTCGAACGTCATTCGAACGCCTCCTTGTTAGCCTTGTATGCAACGTAGGCGTCCATCATGGCCGACACGTTGTCGATCTTCTCTTCGGCACGCTTCTTGAGAAGCTTACGGTTTCCGTTAGTATCCTCAAGAGTAACCGCGTTCCCCATTGCGAAGGACATTAAGTCTTGATCGAAGATCAACTTTCGTTCCTCTGCGAAAATCTTCAATTCACCAAGAGGAACCGATTCGGTTCTTGCACCTTGAATGACTTTCTCGATTCCGAATGGCCCGTTCTCTGCTTCCCATCGAGTGACAAACTCTTTGGCGTTATATGGGTCGAATCCAAAACAACGAACATCGTATTCGTTTCTCAACAAGAACGCATCGAGATCGTCGTAGACTTCCATCATGTCTAGGACTGTTCCTTCTAAGACATGAAGACTTCCTTCCTGGATAAACTCTTCATACTTATGGCGCATGGCCCCAGGAAGTTTCATCAACGTCAACGACGTGATGTAACTACGAGTTTTAACACCGAATGATTGATTCGACAACGGAAAGAGGAGCGTAAACGCACAGAAGTCGTCGCCTTGCGAAAGGTCGGCTCCTAGAGCACACGGCATTCCCCAGAATTGTCTTGGCGCGTGTGGCAGAGTGTCTTCATAGGTGAAGAAGTAGGTATAACCCTCCATCGGAATGCCAAATCGCTTGGCAAGGATGTCATTTCGAGATGCAGGAGCATTTTCGGCTCTTTCGACGTCCAAATGGTACGTGTCGTACGACACGGTCTTTCCGAGGTTGGGATTTGCCTTTAGCCATGTCGCTGGGTCTGCTACTTCCTCTACTTCGTCCAGTTTGTAATGCCAAATAGAAACATGAGGCGCTTGAAACTCACCACGAAGAATACTAGCGAGTTCCATTTTGATGGTATCACCAGAACCGTTCCGAACAGTCCCTTCGGAACTTATAGCAATGATCAAATAGTCTTCCATCTTAGAAGCACCCTGCTCTACAGCACCGACAACATCCTCTCTGAGATCACCAGATAGCCATTCATCAATAGTTGAACAAGCGGGGCGAAGACCCTGCAACTTGTTAATAGACATTGGCCGAATCTCTAACAGAGAACCCGTCAAGAAGTTCTCAATTCCCTTCTTTGTCGATGCCAACTTTGCTCTTTGGGCTCTTGGTCCGGTTGTATTTTGTAAAGAGCCCTCGGTCAAGAACTTGAACAATGGCCCTCTCGACCTGGTGATGGCTGTGCGAAGAGGGGACATAACCTCGTCAGCCTGTTTCATCGTTGGGGCTGTGGTAACTTGATGCGTTGTGGCCGTAACCACGTTCAGGTAGTAGCCCTGGATGCAAGCGGCATACATTGACTTAGCAGACCCTCTTGCCACGATTAGGTACTGCTTGACGATTAAACGCTTTTTGATCACCTTTTGAACGAACCCACCACCGCCTTGCCCGTCTGGCTGATACACACTTCGTTCAACAAAGTAATACCAACCAAAGATCTGTTCCGCCCACAACTTAAAGGTGTCCAAAAGATGTAAATCACTACCATCAGTTAGTGTCAATTCGAATTCGCAGTACTTGATGAATCCCTCAACTGCCATGTCATCGTAATAGTAATTAGGATTTTCGATTAGCTCGTCAATTCGATTCATCTCCAGGGAGATTTCGCGGTTTACGGGAATTTCTCCTCGAAGGACCGCCTCCCGAAACTGACCGTAGTATTTAGGGGTCGCTGTATTTGATAAAGCCATTAAGCGACCTCCTTCCTACTTTCTCCGATTCAAAGCCTTTGACACTTGTGCATTTGCAGCATTTGTAAGTTGCGTTCGAGCAACGTTTGCAAGAACTGACCCCGCAAAGGCTGCACCAATCGCAACAACACCTCTTCTACTGCCACCACCTGTCAGTCTGGAATATTGCTGCTCCATCTGCATTCTATTCACAACCGTTCGAAGCTCTTCGTCAGATAGATCCTTTACCGACTTTCCGGTTCTACTTTGAGCAGCTTTGGCCAACTGACGACGAGATCGTCGGACCCCCCATTTCATTCCTTTGACGCCGTGATGAGAAAGAATTGGATCCAACCAACTTGACTGCTTGATACCCGCTTCTTCCTTCCAATCATCCGGAAGAAGTTCGATTGCACCGAGAGCTTTGGCCCGTTTGATAATCCAAGCCTTTGCTGCTTCCTTGTCCTTTGCCCGACCGTAAGCCTGAATAGCACGTTTCAAATCGGCTTCGTTACGAATGGGGAATCCGCCACCCGGCATTGCTTGACCTTTTTCGGCCAACTTTTCTCGAGTCTTGTTGCTGAAATCAAGATGCTCGACGAAGGCTTTCCCAATATCTCTTTTGCTTACCATGTCTCCTCCAACGTCGGTTCCTCTAATGCAGCTTCAGCATCATACACAATTACTTCTCGGATAGCATTGAGTCGCCACTCATGCTCCTTGATCTGCTTCTCCGTCGCCTCGATCAAATATGACGTTGTCGGCGGATCGAACAACAAACGAACCTTCAAAAATACGTAAGTTCTGACAAGACTACGTTGGTTGGGAGGAACCTCATAATCATCCCACGTTGGTACTTCGTCCTCGATTACAAATCCTCCCACTGGACCAATGCCGAGTTGTTCCAGAACCGAGAACGTTCCATTAATATGCGTAATGATGTCAAGATCGAACGGAGTGTAGCTAGCATCCAACCCGAGAATTTTCTTGGTGCTATCCAAAATACTGTCAGCCATCTTTCACCTCCATTCCTTTCATGGGATGTGGACTTTCAGAGCGCCACTGTTTTTACCAACCGATCCCCCGTGCTGTCACGTAGCCACAGGTTCACTTTGCCGCCACCTCGTTCAGGGAACTTCGCCCAAACAACTCGTTGCCCACCGATGGTATCCCGAAACGCCGGCTTCCATGAATCAGCCGTTGGTGTACGAGATGTGGTAACCGCCAAATAAATAGGCTGAAGGTTGGCTGGATCGTGATGATAATTAGCAATTAGCTTTACCATTTAGAGTACCTCAACTGTAACAGGAGCAACACGAATAGGACGTTCAGTAGTGTCGGTAAGACGATTCCATGGTTGATAAGCAGTAGCACCTGTCAGAACAACGGTGTTTCCACCGAAACTCCCAACGAGAATGGCAACGTAATAGTCACCTTGCACTCCGGAAGCAACAGCGTCATCCCACAGCTCGTGGGATTGACTGTCAACCACGATGGCATCATCCCAATCCCCCTCTGTTGGACGTGCGGCAGCAGCCATGAACGCCACTTCGGCACCGACAGCAGGCGGGTCACCAGACCAACCAAAATAAAGATACTCTGTCGAATCTCTATCGATTTCCATCGCTACTCCTTTTCTACGTTTCTGGGCCGGTTAGTACACGGCTAGTTTCTGGGCCATCAATTACACGGCTAGTTTCTGGACCATCCAGCTCGTGATTGATATTAACTGGGCCGTCCAACGCTTCGTTCTTCTGATTGGGCCCATCGACGATTCTTGACGTGTTAGGACCATCAAAAGTACGCAGTATATGAGGACCAGCAAACGTTCTTCTTGTGGTAGCGGGGCCATCAATATTGTCCCCAACGATGAATCCAACAATTAAACCACTGACAATCCCCTGAACGAATCCAATCCAGGAAATTGCACCGCTCACGCTTCCGCCACGAGCAGTTTTGCCGTTTACGGTTCCAACCCAACTAATAGATCCCGCAACAGCGCCTTCATTTGGAGCAACGTCCGGGGTTTCTCCAGTAACAGATCCCACCCATCCAACTGCGCCAGAAACAGCACCTTTTGGAACTCGGACGCCATTTACGGTGCCGACCCAAGATATAGCGCCTTCAACACTACCGTCGTTGATACCGACGGCTGGTGCCACTCCGTTAACCGTTCCAACCCATCCAACTGCGCCAGAAACAGAACCCGAAGAAGTTCTTCTGCCTGTGACAGAACCAACCCAACTTATAGAACCGGAGACAAATCCCAGATTCCCACCTATAACTACACCTGAACCCCAGGTAATAGCTCCAGATGCAGATCCTTTGGGCGTACGGGAACCAGTAACTGAACCAGCCCAACCAACAGCACCAGTAACAGCACCTTTCGGTGTTCTAGTACCAGTAACTGAACCAGCCCAACCAACAGCACCAGTAACAGCGCCTTTCGGTGTTCTAGTACCAGTTACCGATCCAGACCAAGAAATGTTTCCGGACACAACCCCCTGAGGAGTTCCGGTAACAGTAAATCTTGGAGTCTGAAGGTATGCGTCGAACGGACTTCCATCCAGATACACTCGGAATTCGTAAATATCACCCAATGCGGCGGGAGACTGAACGCCAATTTTGAATTCCAGTTCAGTGTATGCACCTGTGGCCGGTGCGTCACCGGTAACAGTTCCGACCCAAGATATAGCACCCTGGACGAAACCTAGATTACCACCGACGACAACGCCAGAACCCCACGTAACAGCGCCAGAAACAGCGCCTTTAGGCGTTCTCTTGCCAGTAACTGATCCAGCCCAGCCAACAGCACCAGAGACAGAGCCTTTCGGCGTTCTAGTACCGGTAACAGTTCCAACCCAAGATATAGCACCAGAAACCGTTCCACCATTGACGGCAGGAGCCGGTGCTACACCGTCAACAGTTCCAACCCAATCGACAGCGCCAGAAACTGATCCTTTAGGGGTTCTAACGCCAGTTACTGATCCGACCCAAGATATAGCGCCAGAAACATCTCCTCTAGACGTTCTAGTACCAGTAACTGTGCCAACCCAACTGATTGCACCAGCTACAGCGCCATCTGGATTTCCTTGGGGAACCGTCATGTATGCTTGAGAAACTCTGGCAGTAAGCCCCGTTACGCCTTGAATCTTGAACTCAAGACGCAAGTCATTATAATCGGTTATGTTCGCAGCATTACCTGAAGTAACTGAGTGGTTGTAATCCGCTGCACTACCTGTGAGAGTCTCAGACCAAGAATCAATCTGAGTCGCACCTTGAAGGAGTCGAACCAAAAGCGTTCCACTACCAGCAGTTTGCCATGCTCTTACTGTAACTGAGTGGCCAGTGTCTACTTCAGGAGCTATAGCAGGATTGCTCAACGATGTTTCGTATGCGCCAGATGTAATAGGCGGAGGCGCTGGACGAACAGCGATTAACAAAGCCGAGTTTCTAGCGTTTGAAACGTCAACTGTAGAGAATGTTGGCGGGTCTTCCGACGATGCATTGACTTGACGGAATGACAGCTTCGATTCTACACCACCAAAAACATCCGCTGTAATACCAGAAAGAACGCTGCTTGTGTAGTTAGTGGGGTCGCCAGACCCCATTCCGGTAAACGAACCAGTAGTAGCATCTTCGCCGCTACCACCAACGAGAATCCACAAAGTATCCTCTGCGGCCCATCCAGAAGGATCGAAAGCTGCAACATTCGCCGCTGCAGCAGTCCCGTTGACAATGTTACTAGCTTCTGGCGGAGTGGAAGCATGGGCTCCTGGAATGGATATAAGCCACATAACCGAGTCGCTTGCTGATGTGTCCGCAGTTGTAACTGTGAACGTTCCAGTTTCCGATCCGGTTGACCATTTGTACGCACAACCGATTCCCATGGTCGTAGTTGTGGCTTGATCTTTGAATTCAGTGAATCCCCCACCCCAAGAAGAAAATTCGGCGTTCGTACTGTTACCGTCATACGTAACGGCGATGGCAATTAGTAAGTCTCCGGCATTCTTCGTCAACGACGACAAGTTAGGAAACGTTTTGGTTGCACCACCAGCGGTATTCAGTGTAGATAAAACTCGACCTGCCGCAACTGTAGGAATTGTGGGGAATGCCATGTCACACGCTCACTGTTATGTAGTCGGCATCGGATGTGGACGTTTCATTAAGCGTGTCCCACAAGTTTGTAGTTCCAGCAGTATTGGTTACCCAACCAACACGAGCGACGTCACTGTCGGGCCTTAATGTCTCTGTCGCAGCCACAGATCCTGGACGCACGACAACATCGAGAACAAAGTAGTTCCACGTCGATGTGTCTCCGACCGTCGCACCCCAAACAGGAGTGATAGTTCCCGATGACCATGGGAACGACGCAGCGGCACCCCAGTTCGTCACCGAGTGACCGTTCGATGAACCAATCGATGTCCACGTTCCGCCAGCCGTCGGAACCTGAATAGCAGACGGATCAGTCCCGGTAATCTGACCGGCGACACCGGACAATATCAATGCTCCAGCTGTAACCGGAGTAGTCGCTGGACCAGTCAGTACTCGGGGCTGCGCTCCATTCGATCCGGTGGCGTTCACCGGGGTGATGTCCTCCGGAGTGGTCTGATCTGCCGTTCCACACTCAACAACAGCGATGAACACGCCATTGTTCTCCGAGTTGACACACGTCACCGTCAACGCCGCCGTCGTCAGTGACGGGTTCAATGATCGGAACCATCGGCCGCGATAGCTGCCGGTAGTAGCTTCGGTACCGATCGCTGTGAATGCCGGCCCGGCATCGGAACGTGTCGGTGTGGGCATTGCCGTCCCATGGAAGACATGGACAAAGACGTAAATAGCAGATCCAGGCGTCAACGCTGATCCGAACGTCGCCGCAGCAGTCGTCAGATGTGAATGACTAGCAACCTGTAGTGGAGTGACTGCCATCAGACCACCTCGAATACTAGGAGCCAATCAGAATCACCGGCAGCGTTGTTACCAAGAGACCCAATCGCCTGTGCACTAAGCGAAGTTGCGTAAGTGTTGATCGTTGTATACGTACCGTTCGTCGGATCGAACTTGCGAACTCTAACGGTAGACACCTGATTCAGCTCAGTGAGATCGAACGTCAACGTGGCCGAACCACCTGCTGGTCGATAAGCCAGCGCAATAATACCCGTCGTAGTTGTCCCGTCGAATCTTGCTGCAGCCTGAGTAGTACCTGAGCCTTCACCTCCAGTAAGGAACGTATCGGTGGTGTCGGGAACCATGGTTTCCAACCAATCAGCGTTGAGCGTTCCTATGAACGTTGCAAACCGTGAAGCGTCTTGCGAGCCACCACTGTCAAGAGCAGCCACCCAATCTCCACCGCCACCCCAGTTAGAAGAACCAAAGTGCCAAATTGGATGGTTGCCGAAGAACACGTAGCAAGCACCGGCACACATCGGACCGTAAAGAGCATAACGACACTGAGCTCGAGAAGCTCCGTCGCCTTCATACAACGGCTCGAAGAAACCAAAAGGAATAGTTGGAGAATTAGAATAACCACCTGCTGTATGTGCTACGTAATCCAACGTGCTGCGTCGGTAACCATTGTCGAAATCCCAGGAAATACCGGACCCGGACCAGTTCTCTACTCCGGTCAACCCGTTGTCGCCAGCGCCAACCGTCAGCAGATGTGATGTACCTGCCTGCAGCGCATCAGCAACAGCCTTTGAGCGGGCCATCTCAGTGGCAGAAGGGATGCGATCATGACCAATCAACCACATAACGTTAGGATATGACGCAAATCGTGTCGCCAAAGCCTGCCCATACGTCGTCATCTGAGCGTTTGTGGCGGCAACCACTTCGTCGTTCCAACCTTCATCGGAACTTGGAAACCCGAGATACTGCGGACAAATCAACATCGTGATCCCAAGGCGAAGAGCCTCCGCCACCTTGAATTCTATGTGATCCCAGTATGCATCCGTCAATGTAGACTGAAATGCTGTACCAGTAAAGGGCAATTGACCATAAGTGTTCTCGTAGAACGGTGAGTTATCGGTGAATGCATGCTCTGGGGCTGACAAGACGACGAGATTGAACCCTTTCTCGGCCCGATCTTCCAAATATAAAGTACTGTCAGCATCGTCAATCTGTGCCGACATCGACCAAGCCGTATCTCCAACGAGAAACAACGGATTTCCGAACTGATCCAAGAAATATCGCCCATTCGGTGACACTGACGCAGGGAAAGAGAACCCACCACCCAAAGAAATAGTGTCAACACCGTTCTCGTCATCCCACATACGGCCCGTCGAGAAGAAATCTGTCGACTTTCCGTCTGGCGGAGTTAACAATGGCGTCGTTGGTTCGCCACTAGCTGCGATGTTGGCCGAAGTAGCGATAAAGACTGGACTTCCGCCACCAGATCCCACTGGAACGATCGTCCATGTAGAATCCGTAGTCTTCTTGAAATACAAAGGATAAACCCCAGGATCAGGAATAACATCGGCATCGACCAACATCCTCAACCGTGCTGATTGTCCAAGTTCCAACGACGTATTAACATCTTGGTTTTCTTTCCAAGTTGCCGTAACCTCTGTTCCGTCATCATTACGCCAACGAAAACCTTCTTGAACAACCACGTTTCACTCCAATCGTTGGAACCTCAGGTCGCCGTGCCTGGGATGCTGATTCCCGTAACGGTGTACTCACCTGCTGCGTTGAACGTCTGATCTCCGGTAAGTGCATACCAACCGTAGAACGTTCCAGCGCTTGAGGCCGACCAGAAGCCGGCATGGGTTGCGGCCCCCGAAGCAGCACCGCCAGTAAACGCCAAGTCGACAGTGGCGATCATGTCGCCGTTCGCAGCCGTCACCCATGTGATGGCTTGTCTACCAGCCGCCGACTCGTTCGAACCAGAAGCGTTCGGTTGAGCCGTGTGGATGGCCATGTGGGTCATCGCCGCCTGCATCGCTGCGGCTCCGATGTTCAGAATCGTGTCATTGAGAGCCATAGCTCATCTCCTTGTAGTGTTCCTGGTTCACGGTCTCTTATGCTGAGTCAGCTCTTCTTGTTCCTGCGCTCTTCGGCACGAAGACGGTTGCGCTCGGCGGCAACAGCTTCCGGATCGAGGCCTGCCTTCTTCAGACGAATATCACGCTCACGGCCTGATCCCCAGATCTTGCTACCACGAAGAGTCTCTGCCGCCGCAGCAGCAACGGTGGACTCGACCGAACTAGTGGCGGTCGACCCAACCGGAGCACTGTCAATTGGAGCGTCGCTCACCTGAGTAGCAGGAGGCGCATCAGTAGAAACTGGAGCGGAAGTCCGAGCCTGTGTTCCACCAGTTCCGCCAGCAACAGATCCCTTTGCCGGTACTGTCTTCTTTGCAGTCCCAGTCCCAACGGTCTTCTTCGGGGTAGAAGTAGTAGCCTTCTTTGCAACCATGTTCTTTCTCCTTGTCGTCACCAAAGTTTGGTGTCACCTGATTGTCGAGCGACAACGATCCTTGGTAACAAGGATGCATCGCTATAATGAATAGCATTATGTGTGGTATGAGTGGTCGTAATTAGGAATTCTGGGTCAAATATCCACTCTTCTCCATGCACGATGTCGTCTACAACAATGGGATTTATGTGATGTACCAGGAGTTCTCCACTGATCTCGTGTCCTGGGACACCCAAATCACACCCCTCATCCCGGACAATAACGACATCTCGAGAGGTTTTCCACTCTCTAGATCTGTAAAATTGCTGGTTTATGTATCGGTCAAACCCGAAAGTCGACCTTCCTACGTCACCATGCAATCTCAAATACTCGAAACGATCTTCGAACGACGAATAACGAGACAACTCAGTATAAGTTTTGATCATAATACTCCTCGTCGTCTGTTGGGTCTGGCTCTTGGCCAGTATATGCCCGCATAGCATCCAACGCTGCCGCGTAAAGCTCTTCAACCTTCTTGGCAGACGCCAGTTGCTCGACTTTGGACCTCAACAAGTCGTTTTCATTCTGCAAACGCTCTTGTTCAAGCTTTTCTCTCGACGAGCCAAGCTTCAAATAATGCGTAATGACCTGCGAAGATGCAGTCCCCTCGACCAGTTGCTTCTCGGCGAGGTCAATAGCCAAAGAGACGAGTTGCTTTTCGCGGCCGTCTTCGCTATGCGCAGGACGGCGTTTTCGTCGATCATTAGACATATGACCTCCTTCCTACCTCAGTACTTTTTCAGTACCTCCCAAGTCTGTGGGCCGACAACTCCATCTTGCGTCAACCCGTTCCAACCTTGCATGGTCTTGACCCGAGTGAACGTCTGAAGCCCGTAATAAGAATCTGCTGACAGGACCAGTCCCTGGCCCTTGAGAACGTTCTGCACCCAGAACACATCGTTCCCCTTCATCGGAGGAGATGAAAGACGAAGCGTTCGTTCGCCCAGGGCATATGTGTCCTTCGGCGGAGGAGGAGGCGGTTGCGGCACACCACCAATCGGGAAGTTTCCATTCGGATGAGGACGTCCGTTCTTGTCCCAAGTCGACCAGCCATCGATCTCGATCGGCTGCATGTGCCAAGGCTCACCTGGGACGTTGCAGTGAACGCCAAACTTGGCGATGTCTGGGTGTCCAGATCCCTGCTTCGGAACTTCGGCCCAAGTTGGCGAACGGTGGACGTTCGAACCGTTCCGAACGACGAGATCGAAAGCGCAATATCGCTTGAGGCCGGTGTGGAACGTCTGCAACTCGTGGAACGACATGCCTGGCGGGGCGAACCCGTCCTTGTCGGGCTGCACGAAACGAACTGCGCCGCCGATACCGATCTGTCCGTCTCGAGAGAATAGCCATGCTTCGACCCTCTCACCCGTCTCGTCTTCGAGAAGGTCCCATCGAGCCAGTTCCTTCAAACGGCTCAGTTCGACAAGCGCCCTTTGGTATCCCCATGGATAGAGAGTAGCCATTACTTGTCCTCCTCGACTGGCTC
>Ga0065705_10104757_pt1 | contig 11441 bp, 10 predicted proteins | sample SwibulcommuniRL2_FD_59092 | JGI IMG/M metagenome (GOLD analysis project Ga0065705, IMG submission 59092) | Bulk soil microbial communities from switchgrass field near Rose Lake, East Lansing, Michigan, USA - RL2 Bulk Soil v2 (version 2) | ecosystem: Environmental > Terrestrial > Soil >... | reverse complement strand
CGCCGCGGCGCGCGTCACGGTTCGCGCGACGTTCAACGGCGTGATCGCCAAACGGTTCCATAATCCCGGCGACGTCGTGGAACCGGCAGCGAGCGACCCCGTCCTTCGCGTCATCGATCCGCGCCGCCTTGAAGTTATCGCGTCGGTGCCGCTCAGCGAATCGTCGCGCGTGACGGTCGGAGCGGGCGGATGGATGAAGGCGGGCGTGCCGGGCTCCCCGGATCTCGCGCTCAAGGTTGTCTCACGTCCCGCGCAGGTCGAACAGGGTACGGCGGCGATTCCCGTGCGCCTCGCATTCGTCGCGCCGACGAATCTAACCGCGGGAACGCCGGCCCAGGTCGACATCGACGCCGAGCGGCACACCAATGTCGTGCTGGTCCCGTCCTCTGCGATCGCCCGCGAAGGCGAGGAGACGGCCGTGTTTGTCGTGATGGGCGACACGGCACACAGGCGGCCGGTGCAGATCGGCCTGGACGACGGAACCGATGCTGAGGTGTCGGGCGTGAAGGCCGGTGAGATGGTGATTGTTCAGGGCCAGGCTGGACTTCCTGACGGCGCCAAGATCTCGGTCGAAACCGGCGAAGACGAGGACACGGCCGCGCCAGACGAGAAGAAGAACGACGCGAAGGGGACCGAGAAGAAGTGAACGTCGCGGCCCTGGCGCAACAGCATTCGCGCGCCGCGGCACTCGTCGCGGCGGCGCTCGTGGTCGGCGGCGTCATCGCCGCGCTTGCCCTGCCAAGCAGCATCTACCCGCCCCTGCAATTTCCGCGCATCGTCATCGTCGTGCATTCGGGGACACTGCCGCCCGACACGATGATGTTGACGGTCACCCGTCCGCTCGAAGAAGCCGTGATGAGCGTCCCGGGCATCCGCCGCGTCCGCTCGCGCAGCATCCGCGGCGCGGCGGAGATTTCGGCGCAGTTCGCCGCCTCGACGGACATGATCGTCGCGCTCCAGCAGGTGCAGAACCGGATCGCAGAGATCACGGGCGACCTGCCGATGGATTCGCAGATTCAGGTCGAGCGGATGACACCCGAGGTCTTTCCGGTGTTCATCCTGAGCATGACGGGCGCGCTGCCGACGGCGGACCTCTTCGACTATGCGACCTACGTGATGAAACCCGAACTGGCGCGGGTACCTGGCGCGGGCACGATCGAGGTGCTGTCGAGCGACACCCGCGAAGTGGAGGTCGTTCTCGATCCGGCGAAGCTGACGGCCGCCGAGCTGACCGTGGTTGACGTCTCCGACGCCCTCAACGCGCAGAACACGCTGACGCCCGTCGGCCGATTCCAGCAGTCGGGGTTGCAGCATCTCGCACTTGCGTCCGGACTATGGAAGAACCTCGACGACATTGCCAACGCGCCAGTCCTCGTCAAGAACGGCGCGACGATTCGAGTGCGGGACATCGGGACGGTCACCCCTGGCGCTCCTGATCGCACGCTGCTCGTCACGGGCAACGGCCGAGATGCCGTATCAGTGAGCATCGCGCAGCAAATCGGCGCGAACATCCTGGACCTGAAAGCGGGTGTCGACGCGACGCTGGCGAGCCTCGCGAAGACGCTCCCTGCCGGTATTCGCATGACGCGTGTCTACGACCTCGCCGAGTTCGTCGAGGAGTCAATCGCCAGCGTGCGCGACGCGATTCTGATCGGCGGGTTTCTCGCCGTGATCGTGCTGCTCGTCTTCCTCCGCGACTGGCGGCTGACGATGATTGCGGCCATCACGCTGCCGATGGCGGTCATCCCGACGTTTGTGTTCCTCTGGGTGTTTGGCGGAACGATCAACCTGATGTCGCTCGGCGGCCTTGCCGTCGCCATCGGCCTCGTCATCGACGATGCGGTCGTGGTCGTGGAGAACATTCATCGGCGCGCCGGCGAAGGCGACGACAGCGTGGTCAGCGCCGTGCAGCAGTTGATGGCGCCGCTTGTCAGCTCCACGCTCACGACCGTCGTCGTGTTCGCACCGCTCGGCCTGCTCTCGGGTGTCCCTGGTCAGTTCTTCCGCGCGCTGTCATTGAGCCTCTCGGTTGCGGTCCTGATTTCGCTCGCCTTGTCGATCACCGTCGTGCCTCTGATGGCGCGATGGGCAGTGTCGCACCACAAGCCGGCGGGCGAAGGGCACGGACGCATCGAAGGCGCGTACGAACGCATGCTCGGATGGATGGTGGGAAGCCCGGCGCTGTCGATTGCGGTCGCCGTGCTGCTCGCCGTTCTGACCGGTGGGCTGTTCTACTCGGTGGGTACGGGATTCTTCCCCGCCGCCGACGAAGGCGGATTCGTCCTCGACTACTTGACGCCGGAAGGGAGCGCACTCGCGGAGACCGATCGGCAGGTCAAGGAAATTGAAAAGCTGCTCTCCGAAACACCGGAGGTCGCTTCATATTCGCGCCGCACGGGTTCTGAGCTTGGCCTCTTTGCGACGGCACAAAACACCGGCGACATCCTTGTACGACTGAAGCCGCGCAATCAGCGCACCCGATCCTCAGAAGACGTCATCGACGAGCTGCGCGATAAGCTGCACGACGCTGTCCCGCTGGTCGACATCGAGTTCGTGCAGCTCCTGCAGGACATGCTCGGCGACCTGGAAGGCAATCCCGAGCCAATCGAAGTGAAGATCTTCGGCAGCGATCCCGCCGTCCTCGCCGAACTCGCCGATCCGGTCGAGGAGATGCTGAACAAGGTCCGCGGCGTCGTCGACGTGGTCGGCGTGCAGAAAGGAAACCCCGAGGTCACGTGGACCGTCGATCCAGTAGCGGCGGAGCGCTACGGCCTCACGATCGCACAGGTGTCCGACCAGCTCGCGGGCAACTGGCTCGGCGAGATTGCCACCGATCTTCGTCTGGCGGATCGCCGCGTCCCCGTCCGCGTTCGTTTGCCTGATGTCTATCGTTTCGATCCGAATTGGCTGCCGCAGACGCTCATCAGGAGCTCTGAGGGAAAGCTGATTCCTGTGTCCGAGGTCGCGCACATGCAGCGCGCGAACGGTCAAGGGGAGCTGAAGCGCGAGAACCTGCGGCTGATGGCGAGCATCACCGGGCGTCTCGAAGGCCGCGATATGGGAAGCGCCGTCGCCGAGATTCGATCGAATCTCGACACGATGCGGCTGCCGATTGGCTACACGTACGAAATCGGCGGCCAGTATCAGTCGCAGCAGCAATCGTTCCGCGAGCTGCTGATGGTGTTCGCGCTCGCAGTGATCCTCGTCTTCACGATTGTCGTGTTTCAGTTCAACGCCTGGACGCCGACGATCCTCATTCTGCTGGCGGCGCCGTTATCGTTGGGCGGTGCGCTGCTGCTCCTGCTGCTCACCGGTACCGACTTGAACATCTCGTCGGCGATGGGATTGATTCTGTTGGTCGGCCTCGTCGTGAAGAACGGCATCATGCTTCTGGACTTCTCGGAGAAGCTTCACCAACAGGGTGAGCCGTTGGAGCGCGCGATCGCGCACGCCGGCCGCATCCGTCTGCGGCCGATTCTGATGACGACCTTCTGCACGCTCTTTGGATTGCTTCCGCTGGCGCTTGGTCTGGGCGCCGGTGCGGAGCTGCAGAAGCCGCTGGCGCTCGCTGTGATTGGAGGGTTGGCGCTCTCGACGCCGGTGACGCTGTTGGTGGTACCGGGCTTGTACGCTGCGATCAAAGGCCGGTCAGACTCGAGCACGGGCCGCAGAGACGCAGAGACCCAGAGGTAACGCAGTCTCGCTGAATCTCTCTGTCTCTGAGGCTCGTCTTCGTGAAGCGCTATGGCCTCATGTACGTGAAGCCACGCTCCTGCGCGAGGGCCAGCGCCATCACGTGCGACGGCATCAGCTTCACGCCGGGATTGAGGCCCGCAACCAAATCCGCGCGCACCTCGGCAACCGGCATCTTGAACTGCGTCGCGAGCTGCTGCGCGACATTCCCCAGCGCGACGTTGCACTGCCAGAAGATTGTTCCCCGCGCCTGCATCGCCTTGACGCTGATATCGCTGCCGTCGTCAAGGAAGATGTTGCGGACCGACGGCTGCTTCGTCATCGGGTCGATGATTTTTGAGCGCTCACCGAGCTTGTACTTCTCCCAGATCCGATCCGAGACGTTCATCGCGATGGCTGGCCCCGATATGCCGACCGCCGTGTTGATCCCCGGATGTTCGAGCTTGTAGACGTCGCGGAAGGTATCGAGAAAATTCTTGCAGAACCGCAGCGGGCGATTGTCGGCCCCGAGATCGAAGCTGCCCAGGTCGTACAACTGCTTGTGCTTCCCTTTCATCTGCTCCAGCCAGGCCATGTCGAACGGACCCGCCGAAGGGGATGGGTTCTGTCCGGCGGCGTCACGCGAACTGAAGGCCGCAAGGCTGGTCACCGATGCAAGCGCGGTCAAAAACGATCGACGGCCGGACATATCGCTCATGAGCCTCTCCTTCGTACGAATCCCCTACCACCCTCATCCGCCCCACCCGCCTAACGCGCCCTACTTGATGCTGCTCTGCAGGCGTGTGTAGTAGACCGCGTCCGGCGGCAGCTTTTCAACGCGGTAATCGCGCTCCTTGAACGGAAAGGCGGGGCGCGGCTTCGAGTTGATGAATGCGGCGACGTGTTGCGCGTCTTCATCCGTGATGTTGCCTGGGTCGAGATACGGCATCGAATAGCGGATCATGCCGGCCAGCGTATAGACGCGCGCGGCGCCGGCGCCATCGTTCCACGACCGCTCGCCCCAGAGTGGCCCGGCGATCTTGTCGCCAATCTGCACACCCTGACCGTCGGGACCATGGCACGTGGCACAGCGATCCATGTAGATCGCTTCACCCTTCGCGGTATCGAGCTTGTCGACAGGGACGAGCGCCGACGCGGGGATCGTATTCTGGCCGCGCCACGAAGGGTTCTTCCCTACTTCCGCACCGCGAGCCAGCCACGTCAGGTAGGCCGATATCGCGAGCACTTCTGGCGACGACGGATTCGGCAGCTGGTCGGCACCAAGCTGGCCGCCGGTCGCGTTCTCGCTGCGGAGAAAACAATCGGTGATTCGATCGCCGAGGCTGTAGAGCCGGCCTGAACGACGGTTGTACTCGGGAAACATCCCCGCGACGTCGACGAGCGGCATCGACCGCTCACGCTGACCGGCATTCATGTGGCAGTTCGTGCACGACATGCCGCCAGGCGCGAGACGTGGCGCCTCCGTGGGAGTGTTCGTGAACAGCTTGAACCCGCGACGGATTTCCTCGGCAAGCTTCGAGTTGTCGAGTGCCTTGTCGTTGAGCGGGTTCTGCGGGAACTCCCAGCCTGCCTTCATGCTCATCGAGGCGGCAATGAGCGGACCGGACATCTTGATCGGCGACGGACCCGGGGGCTCCGCAGCCGGACGCTCGCACGCCGCCAGAGCGAGCAGAGCGAGCGCGATTGGCGTATAGCGCCTCATGGCAGGGTTGACCTACCATAGCACCCATCATGCTGAAACGATATGCGCTCGTTGTTGTCCTTCTCGTCGGAGTCGGCGGTGCCGTCGCCACGGCCCAGAGCGTCACCAAAGAGACGCTGCCAGGCGTGACGAATTTCGCCCGCCTCGAGACCACCATCGCATGCGCCGGTGCGACCACTCCGCAGGCGGTTGCCGGGCTCAAACAGATGGGGTATGCCTCGATCATCAACCTGCGCGAGGCGAACGAGGCCGGCGCCGACATCGATGCCGAGGCCGCTGCTGCCAAAACTGCGGGGATCACGTTCATACACCTGCCGTTCAACACCGCATCGCCGAATCCCGCTGTCGTCGACACCTTCCTCAAGGCGGTGACCGACTCGAAGAACCAGCCGGCATTCGTCCACTGCGCCAGCGGCAACCGCGCTGCCGCGATGTGGATGATCAAGCGGATGCAGATCGACAAATGGGACGCGGAGCGTGCGGGCACCGAAGCGGCCGCGCTCGGTCTGACCAGTGGCGCGTTGAAGACGTTCGCGATCCAGTACGTGGAGTCGCATAGGTAATTGATGCCGCTGATCCTGCACGGACTGCCACCGATCCATTGGGCAATCGCCGGTGCCGGCATCGCGCTCATTACCCTCGCGCTGCTCTTTCTCGCGAACCGACGGCTCGGCATCTCCACCGGCTTCGAGGATGTCTGCAGCTTCGTGCTGCCGATCGGCTACTTCACGCGTGACGCGGTGCGTCTCGCGCGTGGATGGCGGCTCCCATTCATCGTCGGCCTTGCGGTTGGGGGATTCTTGTCCGCGGTGCTCGGCGGCGGCTGGGCGCCGATCTGGGATCTCGGGATCTTCGACCAGGTGATTGGGTTCGGCCACGCTGGCAAGCTTGCCTGGATGTTCGTCGGGGGCCTGTTCATCGGCTTCGGCACCCGCCTCGCGGACGGCTGCACGAGCGGCCACGGCATTTTCGGCCTCTCGAACTTCGAGCGTCCGAGCCTCATCAGCACTGTGAGCTTCATGGCCGCGGGAATCGTGACGACGCAGTTCTTCTACCGCGTCCTGTTTCACCTGTGATGGCGCTGCTCTACCTCGCGCTCGGCACGGTGTTCGGCTTCGTCCTGAGCCGCAGCGGCGCAGCCGATTACAACTACATCCAGGCCATGTTCCTGTTCACGAGCTTTCAGCTGTACGGAATTATCGGGACCGCCGTCGCGATCACCGCGCCCGGCCTGTGGTTGATCAAGCGGTATGGACGTACCGCGTCGGGCCGTCCGGTGGTTGTCCCGCGCAAGCCGCAGCATCGCGGCAATGTGGTCGGCGGAATTCTCTTCGGGATCGGCTGGTCGATCTGCGGCATGTGCCCGGGGCCGATCTTCGTGAACATCGGCGAAGGGAAAATCTACGCGATTGCGGCGCTGGCCGGCGCACTGTCAGGAGCAGGACTGTTCGGTGCGATCTACACCCGCATTCAATTCGCTTTCCGACTGCCCCGGCTCATCGTCGGAACCGGTGGTGCTGGTTCCCGACCCTAGAAATAGGCGGCAACGACACTTCCGGCGAGCGCAAGCAGCACGATCAGCGTGAGCATCACAAACGTCCAATCCCGCTCGCGCATGTATTCGATCACGGAGACGACGACTCTCGCCACAGGCGTCGCGAGAAGAATGACGAGCCCGGCCACGAGCAGCAGCTGCGCAACCGCGGGCTGGTAACGCACGATGCTCATCACCAGCCCGATGGCAAACATCGTCGAGCTCGTGATCGTGCCGAACCGGAGCACCTCGCCGATCATCCCCTCCAGCCGCTGTGTCGCGGACCGTTCGCGGTTCATTGCATGCTCCTGAGGAACATCAGCACACCGACGATGACCAGCAGCACCGCCATGAGCACCTTCAACCACTTGACCGAGGCGCCGTACGCCAGTCGCGCGCCCGCCAACGATCCAACCTGCACGCCGAGCACGGCCGGCGCGGCCAGGAGCGGCTGAAGATCGCCGCGGCCGTAGTAGATGATGGCGCCACCGGTGGCGGTGACGCCGATCATCAATGCGCTCGTCGCCGCCGCCGCGCGCAGCGGCATTCCGCACCAGGAGTTCAGCACGGGCACCTTGATGATGCCGCCTCCGATCCCTAGCAGCGACGACACATTGCCGGCGATGAAGGACGCGAACAATGCGAGCGGCAACCGCTTCACGCGATACGAGACGATGCCGCGGCTCTCCTCTTCGTAGAAGCGACCGCCAAGACGCCCGGGATCGACCGTCGCATCGAGGATGACATTGCGCTTATTGACGCGTCCGAGCACGACCGCCGCAACCCCGATCGCGACGATGCCGAAGAGGCGTTGCAGCATCGATTCCGCGACAAGCTGCGCAGTGATGCCGCCGAGCAAGCTGCCCAACGTCGTCGCTGCTTCGAGGACCATCCCGACCCGCAAGTTGATCAACTGATTGCCGGCTCGCTGGGCGGTGACCGCCGAGGATGTCGCGATGACGGTCGCGAGACTGATCGCCGCAGCGGATTTCAGCGGGAATCCAAGTACGAGCGTGAGAAATGGAACCAGAAAAATGCCGCCGCCGAGGCCAAGTGCCACGCCGAGTGCTCCGGCAACCGTACCGGCGCCGAAAATGATGAGCGCGAGCGTCGCCGTGAGGTTCAGCGGGTTCAATGGGTTCAGTGTCTCCAAGGGGTTCGATGATTCTGTACCCATTGAACCTTGAACCCCATGAACCCGAAAAGGTGTGATAGCTTCAGCATCCCCCTTAACAGTAGTTTTACTGACGCCCCTGGCAAAGGTCGGGCTTGGCGTCGTATGTCGCCAGTATTCCGGTAGGATGCGGCGACGCATATCGTGTCACTGACCGTGGTACCGCAGAACACCGAAGTCATCGAAAGCGCGGAGAGCGCATCGTATCGGCCACGGCTTCCACGAGAAACGCGTCGGCTGCTGCTGACGGCGTTCGTGGCGGTGCTGACGCTGTGGGTGCTCGCCCGCGTGCGGTTTCCAGAGCGCCCCGCGGCGCCCAATCCGGTGCCGCCGATTCTCGATCAGCTCACCGGTCCGCCCACATTCGCGGAACTCGCGGCACGTGTCGGCGAGCTTCGCGGGCGGCTCTCCGATTCTCTCGTGACACTGGTATCGGTTCGCAACGATACCCGCGCGAGCGACGGCGGGTCCGTTCAACGCTCTGTCGGCCTTCGTATTCGCGACGACCTGGCCGTCACCGTCCTCGCGCCAACGACGCGGCGTGCCGGCGCCGCGCCGCCTGGCATCGTCGCGGAAGATCGCGCCTCGGGCCTGATGCTCGTCGAAACCGCGATGAAGACACGGCCACAGCTGCCCATCTTCTGGTCGCCGCGCGATCTCCAACAACCCCGGTACCTTCTCGCCTCATCGGCGGCGCCAGAAGACATCTCACTACAACCGACCTTCATCGGTTCACTGGCGCCAATCGAAACACCACAGTGGGCAGGATCCGTATGGGCGCTGCCGATGGACGCCGCGGTCTCACCAGGTGCGCTGTTGTTCACCGAACAGGGAGAGCTCGTCGGGGTCGTCGTGCAGTCCGACGCCGGCCCGGCGATCGTCCCGGCACGAGTGCTTCTGGCCGCGGCCGAACGGCTGCTCGATTCGCCACCGAAAGCCGCTGCCGAACTCGGCGTGGACGTCGAGACGTTGACGGCACGATTGGCCGCCGCCACCGGCGCGCAGGCGGGCGTGGTGGTCGCGTGGGTTGATCCCGCCGGTATCGCCGCGCCGCTGCTGCGGGTCGGAGACGTGATTGAGACCGTCAACGATGTCGCGATCACGAACGCCGAACAGTGGCGCGTGCGCGCGACGCGGGTCGGGGACGGCGACACGCTCAACCTCCGGGTCGTCCGCGGCGGTGCGCTGCGGGTCGTACAACTCCTCGTTCGCGCACCGTCGGCGGAGAACGCCGCGTTTCTTGGACTCGGCATGAGGCGCGTGGTCCGTGTGGGGACAGAAGTGACGCGTGTCGTCCACGGCTCTGCGTCCGAGGCGGCCGGTATTGTCACTGGCGACCTCATCACGGCGATCGGAAACATCAGCGCGCCGACGCCGGCCCAGATCGCATCGGCGTTCGAGGGGACCGACAGCGGAAAGCTCGTGATCGTTGCCGTGCAGCGTAACGGCGCGCATCGCGTCATGGCCCTCCAACGGTGATGACGCGCAACAGGGTGACGGCGACACTTGCCCCGGTACTGCTGCTGTTGTGCGGCGCTGCCGCCGGGCCGCACGGGTTGGCGATTCTCACGCAGCCTGTGCTGTCGTTCCTCGATCCGGCGGCTCCGGTCGCGCTTGCGGTGTTCGGCATTCTGGCCGCGATGCGCATCCAGACGACCGATGACGAGGCGAGAGGCAACGTCAGCGCCGCGGCGCTACAGGCCGCCATTACCGGCACGATTGTCGCCATCGGATTTCTCCTCGTCCCACCGACCGCATCAACAGGAGAACCGCTCCCCGGATGGACTGTCGCGGCGATCACGCTGGGTATCGCGGCGGCAACGTCGTTCGACGCCGAGGACTGCATTCTTCCGGTGATCGTCGGCGGACTACTGCTGGCGTTCGCTCGTGAGACGAGCAGCCTCTCCGCGCTGCTGCTCACGGTCGAGGCCGGCGTGGTCGCGGCGCTTATCGCCGGATCGGGCTGGCTGTTGCTGTCGCGCACGTCAGCGGTGGACGAACATCGTGTGTCCACGTTCGGAAGCGCGCTGCTGCTCGGCGGCGCCGCCGACTACCTGTCGATGTCCGCGCTGCTGTTCGGTCTGACCGCAGGGGGCTGCTGGCGCCTCGCCAACAGCGCGGTCCGCGAGCACATCCGTCGCGACATCGCATACGTCGCCCACTCGCTGCTGGCGCTGGTGCTCGTCATGGCAGGCGCGCACGCCGTGTTTTCGATTCCGATTTTCGCGATTGCGGTTGGCTACACGGTGCTTCGCGCCAGTGGAAAGCTCACCGGAAGTTGGGTCGCCGACCGCGTCTTTCCAACAGGTCCACGTCCCACGGCACACCTACTGATGACGCCGGGGGCATTCGGCGTCGCCTTCGCGCTCAACGTCGTACGCGCCATGGGTGCTGGCTTCGAGCCGGTGCTGACGGTCGTCGTCATCGGGACGGTCGCGTCGTCATTCATCGCAGCGCTGGCGCACCCCGAGGTTGAGCCATGAGGCCGGTGGCCGCGCTGGCGCTCGCTATTGCCGCTGTCGCCTGGGCGCATGCGCTTGGAGAAACCGGAACGGTGCCCTCCGCAGGGGCCGCACTCGCTCTTGGCTTCACGCTGCTCGGCGCGTGGATCAGCGGTGAACTCCTTCGGAAGTTCAATCTCCCGCGAATTACCGGGTATCTGATCTTCGGCGTGCTTGTGGGCCCGTATGTCAGCAACGTGATTACGGCCCCGATGACGTCGCAGCTCCAGGCCGTTACCGGCATCGCCACGACGCTGATCGCGCTGATCGCCGGATTGACGATCAGTCTCGAACGCCTGCGAACGACGCTCGCCTCGATCGCCCGGTTCACCGGCGCGACGCTCGCGGTGGTGATGATCGGCATTGCCGCGTTGCTCTGGCTCGCGTGGCCCTGGCTTCCGGTGTCGCCCGACAGCACCGGCGCGGCACGCGCGGTGACTGTCGCCTTGATGACGATCATGGTCGCGAGCGCTTCGCCCACGATGACGGCCGCGGTCACGACGGAGACTGGCGGTCGCGGTCGTTTGAGCGAGCTCGTGCTTGCGGTGGTGGTGCTGGCTGATCTGGTTCTGCTGCTGCTGTTCTCGAGCACGATGCAGTTGGCCCGCGCCGTCTTCCGTCCCGACGCCGCCGGCCCGAGCCTGCTGGTGCGGTTCGCGTGGGAAACCGGCGGCGCCATTGCGTTTGGCGCACTCGTCGGTGCGCTCTTTGCGCTGTACCTCCGCTATGTCGGTCGCGAGGTGACGCTCGCGCTGCTGGCGATGTGCGGGGTGCTCAGCCAGGTCGGGAGCACGCAGCAATTCGAGCCGTTGCTGGCCGCCGTCGCGGCAGGGCTCG
>Ga0065705_10002138_pt1 | contig 11443 bp, 10 predicted proteins | sample SwibulcommuniRL2_FD_59092 | JGI IMG/M metagenome (GOLD analysis project Ga0065705, IMG submission 59092) | Bulk soil microbial communities from switchgrass field near Rose Lake, East Lansing, Michigan, USA - RL2 Bulk Soil v2 (version 2) | ecosystem: Environmental > Terrestrial > Soil >... | reverse complement strand
TTTTCTCTTCTTGCGAATCGGCGCAAGAGCAAGTCGCAATTGAACTTATTGATTTCGAGTCCCTTTCGGTCTCCCCGACGAAAGGAACCCTCCTCGAACTTTTCGCGGCTTGGTTAACAGAAACCGAGAATTCTCTCGCGCTCTAGAGAGCGCGGGTCCGGCGGCGAAAAGCGTCGCGCAACTGGATCACGAGCGGTGTGCAAATAAGATGGCAACCACTGCAGCTTCAACCACTTGCGCAGTTTATCGCCATGCCGACGGTCCGCACACTCTACACGGCCCTAATGGTGCTCCTGGCCAAGGCGACTGACCGGAACTGGCCCGGATGGTGACTACCTGAAGGAAGAGAACCGCATCCTCCGCACCCGCCTGCCCAGGCATCCCACTCGACACAGGCCACTTGGAGCGGTCGATCAGACCGGTGGCCATTGGAAGGAAGAACTACTTGTTTTTTGGAAACCAGCGAGGCGGCCAAACGGCCGCGATGTTGTACTCGGTCGTCCAAAGTGCGCGGCTCTATCATTTGGACGTGACGGCGTATCTGACCCACGTGCTCCGCCGATTGCCTGCGATCCTGCCAACCGACACCGCTGCGATTGGCCGGCTGTTGCCTGATCAATGGGCACAAGCGCACCCTGAGCACATCCAAGCCTCCCGCGATGAAGAGTTGCGAGCAGACGACGCACGCCGCCGAAGACGCCGCGCCAAGCGTCGCCGGGCGATCGTTCAGCGATGACGGCTACAAATTACAAACTGCGGCATAGCATTAGCAACGAAGCGCGGGCAATGGTTAAGCAGCCATGAAAGAGCTTCCGCTAGTCTCGCTCGGCATTGATTGCCTGCCTTCGCCCAATGGGGCCTTGCTCCGCTACGAGGGCCGCATGGTGGCGATGATCCTCTTTAGCGGCAACCGCCTCACCGTATCGCCGCCCGATGGAGATGACCAGGTCTTCGACTTGAACACCGAAGAACAGGCCACCCTGATCTGCTCAAAGAACTACGGGATCGAGTTCGCGAGGCAACCTTGGTTTAATGCTTTGGCGCGGCGGCGGAACCTTCTCGCTGCAACTCGTCACCATGCCTCAATGGTTGCGGCTGAGAATCTCAACTGCGAAAGCTATCGCTGCCGACACGCCAAAGGCAACGTTCATTCCAAAGAACCTCCACCAGAAGACACGCCAGCCGGGAGCGCGCCACGCGAGCACCGCAAGTGCGACAACGCTTCCGACCCCAGAAATGACCGCCATCGCCAGCGCACTGCCCCACGCCGTCAACAAGAGCAGCATGACAGCAGCTAACAAACCGAGAAGTTCGCCATTGGACTTCTTCATTCTTTAGGCTCCTTTGCTTGTGGATTGACTTCCGACTCCGGCAATTTCGGTGCCTCGTCCGTCGATACCTCTTTGACGCTCAAATCGGCGTAGATCACTACATATCGGCCGCCCTCTCTCGGTGGTGCGAGCCAGAGAATGGGACGGTCAGGCGTGCCCAGCTTCACACCCTTGCCGGCATAGTGCAGGGCGTCCGGCGGCGTGGCAAAGATGAAGCCCAAGAAGCCGGCCAGATTCATGCCGACATCCATGCCCAGCTTTCGTGCTTCTTCCGGCGAGCCTTTGTGCTTCTCCGCCAAGGTCTGGATGCCTCGCTGGAAGACGCTGACAACACCTTGGTCGCCTTGCAGCGACGGAGGAAAGACGCCGCCATTCATCTCGGCCGCCATCTTTAGCGTACTGGTCAGAAATGCCCAAGGCTTGGAAGCGTCGATCTGCACCGTTTGTTCGACGCTGTAGCCGGGCGGCACGTCAACGGAGAACAACGATTCGTCGAGGGGCACGTTGAATCGAAAATCTGTCATTACGACCCTGGTACTGGGTTCCGTGCTAGTCACTTCAACGCGGACAGGCAGCAACGTTTTCGGGTCCGCCCAAATCTTGACATCTATAGAACCCACTTGGATGTGAAAACCTTCGGCCTCGTGGCCGTCGATTGTCTGGAGACCAAGCCGCTGCACCTTGCCGGCCTTGCCGCTTTGGGCGTTCGCAACGAGTTCTTGCAAACCTTGGAACGTCCTGCCAAAAGGGTTGTCCTTGGCGGCGGAATTCTTGAGGTTGACGACCGTGCCTGTCTTCGTCGCTGGAACAAGTGTGATTGCCTTGTCCTTCTGCCCGTCAACGATGGCAATAGCCGACGACTGCGCGCCATCTGCTGTCGTTTCCGTCCGTTCACGGGATGGTGCCAGGAACATCGCATTCGCACTGAGTGTGACGGTCTTCCTTTCAGGCACCTTGATTTCGACCACCGAAGTGGTCTTCCACGTCGCGCTATGCACGTTGCTCAATGCTTCGGAGACATCGGCAAAGGCCACGGCGACACCGCCGCCAGGCACCAGCCACGACATCAGCCCGACAAGGGCGATCAAGGCGGTAGCAGCCACCGCGAGCCTTGTCCTTAGCTTCATGTTCCTGACCCTTTCCATTAACGAGACTGTGTAAGGTCGATGGGCCGCCTGCTGCACTGCGGCGACCAATTGGGCGACGCGCTCTGGCGGCAGTTCGTCGGGGATCGGCTTGTGCAGCACGGCGTCCACCGCACGGTCAAGCAAATCATCGGGATTGAAGTCATTGTGATCTTCCATCTTTCCGATCCTCAATCATCTCGTTCCGATGCCGCTGTCGAATGGCTCCAGGAGCATTCGCAAGCGCTCACGCGCACGTAGCAATAGCATTCGCGCCGCAGCCGGGCTGACTCCCAACCGTTCGGCAACCTCCTCGCTGCTCATCTGCTCGAAGCAGGTGAGGCAGAAGACCTGCGCCTGCCGGTGCGGCAGTTGGGCGATGCCGACCAGCAGTCTTTCAGCAAGCTCAGTCGCCTCAGCATGACGACCTGGGTTCGGTTCCCGGCTGACCACTTCGGCCGGCTCCGCTTCTGCGTTGTACCGGGCACACTGCCGAGAGCGCCTCCGCAGCAAGTCCAACGCTTTGGCGGTCGCCAGATGCCGAAGCAGTGCCGGCCAATTTCGGACGAGTTCTCGCCGGTCCATCTTCACTGCTTCCAGGAAGGTGTCCTGGATGCAATCCCATGCGTCAGCATGATTTCCGACGAGGCGGTAAACCGTGCGCTGCACGATGCCCATGTACTGGCCTATTACCGCTTCCCAATCGGTCATGCTCAGGTGCTCGTCAGTATCTGCGGCTCAATAGAGTAGTCGTTCCAAGTGGCGGCAGTGTAACGCGAGATTTTGCATCGCCGACATGTCGGGCATCAATTCCTGAAAGTATCCCGCCCAAAGTCGTTGCACCAAAAGGACTTTGAGTGCGCTTTCTGGTTGAAAAGGACGGGTCGGGCAGTCGAGGAGGCGAGTCGAACCTGATTCACGACTTCTAGCAAGCGACCCGTAGCGCCGGCAGCAACCTGATCGTTGGTGGGGCCGCTCAATAGTCTGTAAGCTCCCGAGGCGGCCATGCCACGCGCGTGGCATTGAGCACGGCGACGACATCGATCGCCTCTTGAATCACAGCCCCGGCTACCGGCGGCAAGAATCCGAAGGCTGCGGCGACCATACCCAGCACGCTCAACATCATCCCACCGATGGCGCTTTGCAGCGCGATCCGCCGCATCCGCCGGCTGATGTGCAGCAACTCATCGACTTTTTCCAGCGACGAATCCATCACCACCGCACCCGCGGCTTCACTGGTGATGTCGCTGCCTGTGCCGAAGGCGAGACCCACGGTCGCGGCCGCCAATGCCGGCGCGTCGTTGATTCCGTCACCGATAAACATCGTAGGGGCGCGGCCGGTTTCGACGTTCACGATCTGCAGCTTCTGCTCTGGGCTTTGCTGGGCATAAATCTCTTCGATGCCGACGCGGTTGGCGAGGTATCGAACCTCCGATTCCCGATCGCCGGAAACGATCATGACCCGTCCGACCCGATGCTTAGGTCTGAGATGTTGAATGAACGGTTTGCCGTCCTTGCGCGGCTCGTCGCGAAAGCGGATGGTGCCGGCATAACGGCTGTCGATCAACACAGCGCATTCGAGGCCGCCGGCAGGCGGAGGCAATTCCGCCGCCAGATCGGGGTTCGTCATTTCCAACTTACCGCGGCTGGTAATCTGTACGCGGCTACCGCCGATGACTCCACTCAGCCCCTGACCAGGCACCTCGCTGATTTCGCTGGCCTGAATCAAGGGGATGCCATCGGTTTCAGCACGTTTCAGAATTGCTTCGGCCAGGGGATGCTTTGAGTAGCGTTCGGCGCTGGCCGCCAGCTGCAATAGCTCGCGCGGCTGAACGCCAGCCGCGGCCAACAATTCCGTCAACCGTGGCTGTCCGTAGGTCAGCGTGCCGGTCTTGTCGAAAATGATTGTGTTACAGCGGTCGATCTGCTCCAGCACGACTGGCTTCTTGATAATGATTCCGCGGCGAGCCGCCAGCGACACTGCCCCGATAATCGCCACCGGAATGGCGATCAAAAGGGGGCAGGGCGTGGCCGTAACGAGCACCGCCAGAAACCGGACCGATTCGCCGCTCCCTAACCAGGCGGCCAAGGCAATGGCAATTGCGATCGGCGTATAGATCGCCCCGAGCTGATCACCCAGGCGGCGGATCTTGGGTCGATGCAATTCGGAACCCCGCATTACCTGCATGATTTGGGCGTAGCGCGAATCCACGGCGCGGCGCGTCGCGCGGATGGTCAGGGCCGCCTCGCCATTCAATGCTCCAGAGATTACCTCTGAGCCGGGCGTCTTGGACATGTTGTAGGGTTCGCCGGTCAGGAACGATTCGTCCATCGAACCGTGCCCTGCTACGACGACGCCATCGACGGGACAGACCTCGTGCGGAAAGACGACCAGAAAGTCGTCGGGCGCGATCGCATCGGCGGCGACGTCCTCAATTTGCTCGCCGCTCTTGCGGTGGGCAATCGTCGGCATTCGCCTGGCCAACGCCGCCAGCACTGACGACGCGCTGCGGACGGCATAGCGCTCGATCGTCTCGCCGCTGCCGACCATTAGGACGACCAGCGTCCCGGCCAGGTACTCGCCCAGGACGACCGATGTAACGATCGATATGGCCGCGAGCAGATCCGACCCAAACTCCAGGCGCAGCAACTTCCCTGCCAGCTCGACTACCACCGGAATCCCACCCAACGTCAAGGCCACCCATAGCGGCCAATTGGCCGTAGCTCCCGCGCCTGGCCACCACCTCAGCACGAGGTGCAAAGCGATTCCTAAAGCCGCCACGACCGCGATGGCAACATAACGATACTGGGCCGCCGGCGACTCGTCTCCCACGATGTTGCTCATACGACGGTTCTACGCTGTCAAACCCCAGAGCGGTAGGCGGTTAACAGACCACAATGGCTTTGATACGCGTTTGCGACAGCAATGGATAGCGAGGGTATTCTCTGGCCAGGAGTACCCGACCCTCACGCCAGGCTTCACGTCGGTGCTCATCCGGCACTGCGTCGCGATCAGCATGGACGGCCGCGGCCGGGCGACGGACAACGTGTTCATCGAGCGGCTGTGGCGGAGTGTGAAGTACGAGGAGATCTATCTCAAGGACCACGCCACAGGAGCCGATGTGAACGAGGGGCTGACGTGGTGGTTCCCCGTGCACAACTATCTTCCGCATCCTCCTCGCTCAGCCCAACGCGATGCTGAGAGGACAAACCCGAGGCGACTGGGCCAGCCAGCCGTTTGTTTCCGTTACAATTTCGAGTAGCGGCCACCGAATACTTTCTTGAATGAACAGTCGCCACTCACCTTGACCTGTTTTCTACGGGAAATGCTCCAGGTTCTCGGAGCTAGACTCGATTGTGGCCGCCATCTGGGCTTGGTTCGCGGCTGCAGATTCCTGTTAGGTCCCGAAGGGAGGGCTCTATGTCCGTCATTATCGGTATTATCGCCGGTTTCGCGGCCTGGTGCGTCGCGCGGCTGGTGGTGACGGGGTTTTATACCGTGGACCAGAATGAGCGCGCGGTCGTCACCACGTTGGGAAGGGCGGAGCGCGTGGGGGATAAGACGACGGCGGATGATCCGATTTCGGACTCGCTCAACAAGGACGAGCTGGAGCGGTATGTCTATCCGCAGGTGCGGGTGGTCCAGCCGGGGTTTTACTGGAAATGGCCCTGGCAGAAGGTGCACAAGGTCTCCATCGCCACGGAAACCACGAACATGGCGTACGATCCCGATAATCCGCACGCCAACAAGGGCGGGACGATCCTTGAGGCCGTGACGAAGGACCAACTCAACATCGGCCTCGACGGCCAGATTCGGTTCCGTGTCGCCGAATCCAACCTGTATGCCTACGTTTTCGGCGTGAAGAACCCGATTGCTCACGTTATGGGCTATTTCGTGGCAGTGCTGCGGGAACGGATCGCTAATTTCGAGTCCCCACCCGTCGCCGCGACTGCCTCCGTCAGCGAGCTCTCTCCTTCGGAGGCGGCTGCTGCGTATGGCGTTTCGATCAACGATCTGCGCAAGAATCTGCGCGACCTCAACGAGCACATGGACCAGGAATGCAAATCTTCGGCAGCGCGCTACGGGATGGTGCTCGATGCCTCGCTGATCACCGGCATCGACCCGCCCAAGGAGGTTGAGTCGGCACTCGCCGCCATCAACACCGCCCACAACCAAGTCTCGTCCGACATCAGCCTGGCTCAGGCGGCTGCCGACCAGAAGATCGTGCAGTCCAAAACGGCCGTGGAAATCGAGACGCTCAATGCCCAGGCGGAGATTGAGCCGTTGAACCGGATGGCGGCTCAACTTGCGGAATTGAAGCGAAGCGGGCCGGGCGTCTTGCAATCCTATTTGCGGAACGTGCGGATGTCGCTCTTTTCGCAAGCGGAAAAAGCCTTCGTGGAGCTGAAAACATGAACGCACTCATCGCATTCGGCTTCACCTTCGTGGTCTGTCTCGTCGCAGAACCTCTGCTGCTGGGGCTGGCACGGCTGCTGGGCGTATTTACCATCATCCGCGAGCGTCGCTGTCACGTGTACGTCCTGTTTGGCACGGTCATCGGCAAGATTGATGAGCCGGGTCTGCACTTCCTCTGGCCGCTGATGGGTTGGAAGGCGGTCTTTGTCAACTGGCTGGGCAATTGCTACGTCCTGGATATGCGACTGGATCAGGTTTATCTCCGCAGCCAGCCAGTGAATTCGGAAGAAGGCGCACCGATGGGAATCGGCATCTGGTACGAGATGTTCGTCAGCGATCCGGTCGCTTTCCTGTTCAAAAACCGCGACCCGCGAGGATCGCTGGCGGCCAACGTGAGCAATTCGACGGTGCGGTGTCTTTCCAATCTGCCGCTGGCCAGCATGATGGTGAACCGGCACGGAATGAGCCATACCGTCCGCGACGAAGTTTCACCGAAATCCCACGAATGGGGCTATCGCCTGGGGTCCGTTTACATCCGCAAAGTGCATTTCCGCGATTTAGAAATGATCCACCAAATTGAGAGCAAGGTGGTCAACCGATTACGTCAGGTGACGAGCGCCATCAAGCAGGACGGGGCCAACCAGGTGAGCATCATTACAAGCACTGCCGAGCGAAAGGCGGCCGTTGAGTTCGCCAAAGCGGCCGCGATTCGGCCGCAACTAGTGGGCGAGGCACTGCAGAAGATCAGCCAGGACCCGGAAACGGCCGCGGCCATGTTCACCGTCCTGGAAACGAAGAAGCTCCTCGATGGCAACGCCCGGCTGACCCTCGTGCCGCAGAGCGATGGCCTGTTGACGTCCCTGCTCGCGGCCAAAGAGTCGCCGGCGATTTCCAAGGAGATGCAACCGAAGGCGTGAGGCAAGTCCCGAATCGGCTAATGCTCGGCGCAAACGACGGGATCGTTTCTACCGCGTATTTGGAGATGAACCGGGTCGCTGCGGCGAATGCCGCCTGCAGCTGTATTTTTGATGCGGGAGGGCAGGCTTGGTCGCCGGGCGCGATGTCGATGGCTGCCGGCAAATAAGTTTCGGTCAGCTCACAGCCGGACACGGCCAGGCCCCCACGGCGAGTTAACAGCAAACGGACACGACCCCGCAGTCACCGCTCCGCATAGGCGCACACCGCGATGCTTCTCTCAGATCCACTTCCTCTTCAGTAACCACATTTTGACGGACTGCGTCAGGGCAACGTAGCACAAGAGCGTGAGCGCCAGCAGAGGCCAATACAGCTGTGGTAGCGGCGTGAAGCCGAGATAGTCTCCCAGCGGCGAGAACGGGATGGCGATGCCGATCGCCATGATGACCGATGACATCACCAACAGCGGCCACGAGGGCCGGCTCTGGAGGAAGGGGATCTTATTGGTGCGAATGACGTGGATGATGAGTGTCTGCGTGAGTAGGCTCTCCACGAACCAGCCTGTCTGAAACAAGCTCGCGCTGTGGGCCGCTGCCGTGGGCGTGCTGGTGTTCCAGCAATCGAAGACGTACAGCATCATGAAATACGTGGTGTAGTCGAAAATCGACGAACAAGGCCCGATGAAGACGATGAAGCGTGTAAGCTGCTTCATGTCCCACGGGCGAGGCTTCTCGACCTGCTCGGGGTCTACTTCGTCCGTGGGGATCGCCGTTTGGCTAATGTCGTAGAGCAGGTTGTTGGCGAGAATTTGAATCGGGGCCATCGGCAGGAAGGGAACGAATACACTCGCTCCGAGCACGCTGAACATGTTGCCGAAGTTGCTGCTGGCGCCCATCCGGACGTACTTCAGAATGTTGGCGAATACCTTGCGTCCCTCGACGACCCCCGCCTCCAGGACCAACAAAGACTTTTCGAGCAGGATCATGTCCGCCGACTCTTTGGCGATATCGACAGCCGTATCGACGCTGATCCCTACGTCGGCGGTCCGCAGCGCCGGCGCATCGTTGATCCCGTCACCCATGAATCCGACGGTGTGGTTACGGGCTTGCAGCGCTTTGATGATGCGCTGCTTGTGACTTGGCGATACGCGGGCGAACAGCGTGGTCTGCAATACGACATCGGCAAGCTGTTCGTCACTCAGAGCCTGAACATCGCTACCGAGGAGTACGAATTCCGTCGCCAGCCCAACCTCTTTGCAGATCTTGCGGGCCACCAGGTCGCTGTCGCCGGTCACAACCTTGACCGCTACGCCGTGTCCCTCAAGCGCCTTGATGGCCGCTTTCGCAGTCTCCTTGGGCGGGTCGAGGAAAGCGACATAACCGTTCAGAATCAAATTGCATTCATCGGCCTTGGAGTAGGGCGTGGCGTCCCCCGCGACGACACCACGAGGCACGATGTCCTTGCTGGCGATGGCGAGGACCCGAAAGCCGTCGGCCGAGAGCCGATCATACTCTTTCTTGAGCCCCTCAATGTGGGCGTGGTCCATCGGATAGAGCTGACCGTCCAGCTCGAAGTTCACGCAGCGAGGAAAGACGGACTCGGGAGCTCCTTTGCTGATGATGCGGTCTTGGCCTGCGGGCGTGCGAACCACGACCGACATGACCCGGCGTTGAAAGTCGAACGGGATTTCGTCCACCTTGGCGTATTCGGGAATCTTGGCATGCGTGTGGGTCTCGGTATGCGCCAGCACCGCACGGTCCAAGACGTTCTTCAGGCCGGTCTGGAAGTGGCTGTTCATGTACGCCAGCGCGAGCACGCCGTCGTCCTCCTTGAGTGCCACGTCGCAGTGCCGCTCCAGGATGACGTGATCCATCGTCAACGTTCCGGTCTTGTCGGTGCACAGGACATCCATTGCCCCAAGGTTCTGAATGGCGTTGATCCGCTTCACAATGACTTTCTTGCGGCTCATGGCCAGCGCACCCTTCGACAGGCAGACCGTCACGATCATCGGCAGCATTTCCGGTGTCAGGCCCACGGCCACGGCGATGGCGAAGAAGAACGCCTCGCCCCAATTGCCTTTGGTAAGGCCATTGATGACGAAGACCAGAGGAACCATCACGAGCACGAACCGGAGGATCAGCCATGTAAACTGAGCGATCCCCTTATCGAAGGCAGTTGGTGCCTCCTGGTCTGAGAGGGATTCAGCCAATCCGCCCAGATACGTCTCTTGTCCCGTGGCGACAACCACTCCAGTGGCTGAGCCGCTTTCCACGCTGGTGCCTAAGAACGCAATGCTGGTGAGCTCGATGGGCACTGTGGCTGTGGCGTTCCTTTCGACTTCAAATTTCTCGACGGGGAATGTCTCCCCGGTGAGCGAGCTTTGGGTCACGAACAAGTCTTTCGCCTCAAGCATGCGCACGTCGGCAGGAATCATGTCGCCGGCCGCCAACACCACCACGTCGCCGGGAACCAGTTGGGATACCCTGATTTCTTGGGGCCGACCGTCGCGGATGACGGCGGCCGTCACCGAAATCATGGCCTTGAGCCTGGCCGCTGCACTATCGGCCTTGGCCTCCTGGATCAACTTCAGCCCCACCCCCAGAACGATCATGAGCGACATCACACTCGCCGCCCGAAAGTCTCCCGTTGCCAAGGAAACGCTGGCCAAGACTGCGAGCAGAATCACCAGGGGGTTGAGCACCGCATGTCCCAGCAGGCTGCCGATCCCCGCCCGCTGGTCGCTGGCCAGTACGTTCGGGCCGTGCTCGGCCAGCCGCGATTGGGCTTCCTCGGTGGTCAATCCTGCGGGCCGCGTCTTAAAGTGCTGATAGACACTAGCAACATCCAACAACGCGGATTCGATCACGACCTGCGAGACCGGCACGTGCGGTCGATCATGCCGAATCGCAGGGAAGAGGCGCTTGGGGAGAACAGCTGAGTGTGTCTTGCGCATCAAACCAGCAGCCAGGCCGAGGGAGTTCAGGCCAAATGCAGTGTACGATGCCTGCATGGCGAAATCGCTAGAGTCGGTGCGCCGTCGGGTCCGCTTCCTGCAGGCAATGCTCAAATGGAGGCGCAGCGAGTTAGCAACAGACGGTCATTAGGCGATGCAGGGCTGCCGGGAGCCGAAACGCTTGAGCGGGCGTTAGGCGCAACAAAAAACCCCGCGTCGTCGCTGCGAGCGTGGGGCTTGTGAGAGGGCCAGGGCTGATCGCGGGTGGCCCTGCACGATCGACAGCTTACTGCTCTGCGACTATCCGCCCAAACATTTGTAATCTGACCGTTATGTGGCACTGGGTGGGCACGCCCCTTAGCCCCCGTCACTCTGGCGGGGCTTTTTCGGGCGGGGGAGAATGGCGGGATGACCAATCGTCCCGCGTTTGTTGGGCTGCTGGTGCTGATGGCAGTTCTCGTAGCTTCGATGCCATTGCTCTATCTTCTGTCGGTTGGACCGGCCCTCTGTTTGGCGGATGCGGGCTACATCTCCTTTTTCACGATCCAGCGCATCTACTCACCGCTTGTTAAGATTGCAGAATCATGGTCGCCGCTGAATGAGTTTCTCGGATGGTACATCTATCTTTGGCGTGGGTAGCACCGCCCAATCTCTAACCACACCGTTCGAGCTGAACCGCCCCTCCCCGCCGGCTACAATCAGG
>Ga0065705_10003363_pt1 | contig 11445 bp, 10 predicted proteins | sample SwibulcommuniRL2_FD_59092 | JGI IMG/M metagenome (GOLD analysis project Ga0065705, IMG submission 59092) | Bulk soil microbial communities from switchgrass field near Rose Lake, East Lansing, Michigan, USA - RL2 Bulk Soil v2 (version 2) | ecosystem: Environmental > Terrestrial > Soil >... | reverse complement strand
AAAAAATCCGAAGCGTTGCAAGAGCCGCAACCCTCTTCGGGCACATTGGAAATGCATTACACGCACGACGATATCGCGCGTATGGACAACGAGGGCCAGAGCAAGAGGACAGGCGCGCCGGGAAGCCCCGAGGCGCACACGCTATCGCAGATTCTGCGCGCGGTTGGTGCCTTTGTGGATCAGAAACAGGGCCGTCTTTTGGGCGTGAGCAAAGAGGGGCAGGATATCAGCATCGAATACGAGTCAGCGCTGAAACGCAACATGACCGAGAAATTTACCGTGCCGTCGCTTTACGATTACTGGGTGAAGATGTACTTGCGCCGGCGTCAGCGGTAATCCGCCACATCCGTTCCCGGTAGGCAGGACAAAAAGTCCTGGTCCACGCCGAATTAGCAAATTATTCGCTGGTTTTTTTCGAATAGAGCCCGAGCAATTTGGCGATCGGATCGTAATAGCGATCCACAACGCGTTCCTTGAGCGGAATAATCGCGTTGTCGGTAATATGGATGTGCTCCGGACAGACCTCGGTGCAGCATTTTGTGATATTGCAAAACCCCAGCCCGGCCTTCTGCTTGATAAGCTCCATTCGATCATTGCTGTCCAGCGGGTGCATCTCCAGCGCCGCTAGGCGCACGAAGAGCCTCGGACCGGCGAAGGATTGTTTGTTATCTTCATGGTCGCGGATGACGTGGCAGACGTTTTGACAGAGAAAACACTCGATGCATTTGTGAAATTCCTGCACGCGATCGATGTCCTCTTGGTACATCCGGCGCTTGCCGTCGGCGTCTTTCGGTTTCGGTTTGAATGCCGGTACTTCGCGGGCCTTTCTGAAGTTGAACGAAACGTCGGTCACCAGGTCGCGAATGATTGGAAAAGTCTTCATCGGCGAAACGGTGATCGTTTCACCGGGTTGAAAGGTGTTCATCCGGGTCATGCACATAAGCCGCGGTTTGCCGTTAATCTCCGCGCTGCATGAGCCGCATTTGCCGGCTTTGCAGTTCCAGCGCACGGCCAGATCGTTGGCCTGCTGCGCCTGGATCGCGTGAATCACGTCGAGCACCACTTGACCCTCGCCGACATCGATCCGGTAGTCTTTGAATTCTCCGCCGGTGACGTCACCGCGCCACACGCGCATATGGACTTGCTGGTCGGCCATTTACTTATTCTCCTCAAGCAGTGCTTTTAACTCTTCGGGCATTTCCGGCAGTGGCTCCTGAGTCAGTCTCATGCCATCGGCGGATTTTCGCACCACGATATTGACTTTGGCAAATTTCGCATCGGTGTTCGGAAAGTCGTCACGTGTATGACCGCCGCGGCTCTCTTTTCGTTCGATCGCAGCCAAGGTCGCCGATTCAGCGAAGGTCAAAAGCGAGTGCAGATCCAAGGCGAGGTGCCACCCGGTATTGAAATGGCGGTTGCCCTCGACTTTGACATTTTTCGATCGTTGTTTCAGTTGCTGAAGAATTTCCAGGGCCTGCTTCAACTCCGACTCGATGCGGATGATGCCGACCAGATTTTGCATGCAGTCTTGCAGGTCTGCGTGGATCTTATAGGGATTTTCGCTCCCTTTGGCTTCAAAGGGCGCGAGCATGTCGCGCGCATAGCTGTCGACTTGATCGTTATTGACCGACAGCGCGCCCTTGATCGACTTTGCGTACTCGGCGGCATACAGCCCGGCGCGCCGGCCGAATACCAGCAAGTCGGAAAGAGAATTGCCGCCCAAGCGATTGGCGCCATGCAGCCCCGCGGCGACTTCGCCCGCGGCAAACAACCCGGGTACCGTGGTCGCCGTGCTGTCGGCATCGACTCTCACGCCGCCCATCGAATAGTGGCAGGTCGGACCGACTTCCATGGGTTCTTTCGTGATGTCGACATCGGCCAGTTCCTTGAACTGGTGATACATCGAAGGCAATCGGCGCTGGATATAATCCGCCGGCCGGCGCGATGCAATATCGAGGAAAACGCCGCCGTGCGGGGTGCCGCGCCCGGCTTTCACTTCCGAGTTGATCGCGCGGGCGACTTCGTCGCGCGGCAGGAGATCCGGGGTGCGCCGGTTGCGCTTGTCTTCGTACCAGGCGTCGGCTTCCTTCTCGGTTTCAGCCGTCTCGGCGCGAAAGAATTCCGGGATGTAATTGAACATGAAGCGCTCGCCCTTGGTGTTCTTCAAAGTGCCGCCGTCGCCGCGGACGCCTTCGGTTACCAGAATGCCTCGCACGCTCGGCGGCCAGACCATGCCCGTGGGATGAAACTGCATGAACTCCATGTCCATCAAATCCGCGCCGGCATCCGCTGCCATGGTCACGCCGTCGCCGCTGTACTCCCACGAATTGGAGGTCACCTTCCAGGCCTTGCCGCCGCCGCCGGTGGCGAGCACGACCGCTTTGCATTTGAACAAAATAAACTTGCCGCTCTCGCGCCAGTAACCAAACGCGCCGCTGATGCGGCCGCCGTCCGTAAGAAGACGCTGAAGGTTGCACTCCATATACACGTCGATGCCTTTGTGCACGGCGTGTTGCTGCAACGTACGAATCATTTCCAGGCCGGTGCGATCGCCGACGTGAGCCAAACGCGCGTAGCGATGTCCGCCGAAATCGCGTTGCAGGATCAAGCCGTCTTTGGTCCGGTCAAAGAGCGCGCCCCATTCTTCCAACTCGAGCACGCGGTCGGGAGCTTCTTGAGCGTGAAGCTGCGCCATGCGCCAGTTGTTGAGGAGCTTGCCGCCGCGCATGGTGTCGCGGAAATGGACCTTCCAGTTGTCCTCCGGGTAAACGTTGCCCATGGCTGCGGCGATGCCGCCCTCGGCCATGACCGTGTGCGCCTTGCCAAGCAGCGATTTGCAGACCAAGGCTGTTTTTGCGCCCAGCGCAGACGCCTCGACAGCTGCGCGCAGTCCCGCGCCGCCGGCGCCGATGATCACCACGTCGTATTCGTGAGTTTCGTATTTTGCTTCAGCCATTAGAAAAACCTCAAATCCGTGATCATGCCCATCGCGAGCAGGCGCACATAAAGATCCGTGAGCGCAACCCAGATGAGGCTCACCCAGGCATATTCCATGTGTTTCTCGTTGAGCCGGCTGACAAACTTCCAGGCGCTGTATTTGCCGGGAGCGCTGTGAAATGAGTTCAAAAAACCGCCGCAGACATGGCGACAAGAATTGCAGGAGAGACTGAAGATCGACAACAGCGCGGCGTTGATGCAGAGCACGAGGGTGCCGATGCCGACGCCGATACCATCGGGGAATTTGAAGGCGAGCAGTGCATCCCACCAGAGAAACGCTAAAATCACCAGCGACAAATAAAAGAAATAGCGGTGCAGATTCTGAAACAAGAACGGAAAGCGCGTCTCGCCGCTATAGCTTTTTGAAGCGTCGCGCACCGCGCAGGCGGGCGGCGAGAAGAAAAACGATCGGTAATACGCTTTGCGATAGTAGTAGCAAGTGGCGCGGAACCCGCCGGGTATCCAGAGAATCAAAAACGCCGGCGATAAATTCCACCAGGAACCGAAGAGCGGCAAGGTCACATGGACGCAGTTCTCGGCGAGGCAGGGCGAGTAGAACGGCGAGAGATAAGGCGCGTAGTAGTAGTGGGCGTTTTGCAGAGCCGCCCAGGTCGCGTAAATTGCGAAGCCGCCGAGAACGGCGACGACGAGCAACGGCTCAACCCACCAATTGTCTTTTCGCAGCGTGCGAAACTGATCCAGGGTGAGAGTTTTGTCTGCCACGATAATTTTCCTTTTGTTATTTTGATCAGTACTCGTGTTTCACTAATATGGATAGGAGAGCCGTGTCAAGTTTCGCAACTTCAGCCGCCAGCGGCGCGCACACGCGACACACAATCGCGATTTCTCCTGGATCAAAGCCGGAAAAACCGCGATTTGGCCCGAGGCAAATATCGGTAGATAGCGCTGGATGCGCGGGATGCAGTTTACGTTGCGGCGGCGCTAGGTTCCTTGGCCTGATCCGTCGCTTCAAGCGTCATAATACTGGTCCACAATCTGCGGAACGTCGTCTTGGTCACTTTGCGCAGTTCTCCGACATCTCTTCGGAGCCGCCGTAGCCGCAGGATGGGCTCTCCCCGTAGCGATTATTGATGCAGACGGGAACCTGCCTGATATAAGGCTGAGGCCGTCGAATCATGGATTCTCCCTCTGAGATGATTGAATCGATGATTTTATAGCAAAAAAAATAAGCATTTGCACGCGAGTCACAGGCACCCCACATCTCGCCGACCCTGCGCGGTGGAAAATACTTAGCCGGCCCGAGAGCCAGTTCTTCTGCCAACCCATTTCGATGTTTGGTTTCCATTTCCATCTGCCCCTATGCTAACAACTTAATTCCATGAGCGCCCTCGATGAGTTACATCATAACGTCATCAACTGCCGACGCTGCCCCCGTCTGGTGCGCTGGCGTGAGGCGTCGGCAAAAACCCCGCCGCGCCGTTATCTTGGCGCGGATTATTGGGCAAGGCCGCTTCCTGGGTTCGGCGATGCGGCGGCGCGCGTGTTGATCATCGGCCTGGCGCCGGCGGCCCACGGCGGCAATCGCACCGGGCGGATGTTCACGGGGGACCGCAGCGGCGATTGGCTGTACGGCGCCCTGCATGCCACGGGCTTTGCCAATCAGCCCAACTCCGATCACCGCGACGACGGCTTGATACTTAGCGACTGCTATATCACGGCCGCGGTGCACTGCGCGCCGCCCGGTAATAAGCCGACTCTCATCGAATTCAGTCGCTGCCGGCCATACCTGGTCGAGGAGCTCAAATTGTTTCCTCAAGCGAAAGTCGTGATCGCGCTTGGAAAGATCGCTTTCGACGCCTTTCTCGCGGCTTACCAGGAAAACGGCGGTCCGTTGCCCAAGCCGCGTCCGAAATTCGGACACGGACTTTCAGTGGGCTTGGCCAACGGCCAGCGCTTGATCAGCTCTTACCATCCCAGCCAGCAAAATACTTTTACCGGGAAGCTCACCAAGCCGATGTTTCAGAAAGTCTTCGAACTGGCCAGGGCGGCGCTCTAGACAAACTGCGCCGGGCGAAAATTACCATGGAAACGGGGATTGTCTATGCTCTCATCGCCGGGCTGTTTTGGGGCACCAGCCCGGTTCTGGTAAAGCGCGGACTCGCCCATTCGAATGTCAGCGCGGCAACGTTGTGCCAGCAGGCAACCATTCTTCTGACGCTCATCTGTTCGGCGTTGATTGAAGGGGACCTTTTCGCAGGACAAATTCCGCCGCTGGCCATCCTGATTTTCTGCGCGACCGGAGTCGTCGGCGCCTATCTCGGCCGCACGTTGTTCGTCAAAAGCGTCGACCAGATTGGCGCATCGCGGGCGCAGTCGCTCAACAATTCCTCGCCACTGATCACGGTGTTGCTTGCGGCGTTGCTGCTCGGTGAAGCGCTATCGCCGGCAGTGTTGGTCGGCGTCCTGCTGATTATTTCCGGAGTGTTTTTCGTCGCCGAGCCCAAGTTGGAGGGCCCAGGGTCGAGCACGACGCGCATGCTTACGCTGACCTCCGTGCTGGCGACGGTTTGTTACGGTATTGTGCCGGTGCTCAAAAAATTTGGCACGGACCACGGCGGACCGCCTGTGCTCGGCGCCCTGGTGATGCACGCGACCGGTTTGCTGCTGCTTCTCACGCTGGGCAGCTGGCTTAAGATTGAAAGNAAGCTGGAAAGAGTTCCGCCGNGTAGTCTCATTTGTTTTGTCTCCGCNGGNTTTCTCTACGCCATCGGCTCGATTTTCACTTTAAAGGCCCTGGTTCACGCGCCGGCTTCGGTGGTGGCGCCGATCTGGAGCGCCCAACCGATCATCAGTTTTCTTCTCGCCAAGACTACGCTCAAAGGAATTGAGGAAGTGAGTTTGAAGGATGGCGCCGCCGCCGCGCTGGTCGTTGCCGGCGTTTTGGTGTTACGGTGGGGATGACGACAAGGCGCAAAGAGCAAAGAGCATGGCGCAGAGCGCAGAAGCAAAACCCATCGGCCAGGGACAGTTGGCAAATGGCCGTAGGAGTGGACCTATGTGTCCGCCCGAGCACGGCAAGGGCGGAAGCGAAAAAACGAGAGGGGACATTTAGCCGCAAAGAACGCACAGGGCGCAAAGAGAAGAAATATCCCTCGCAAAGCATGTCCTGAGCAGAGTCGAAGGGGCACAAAGATAAAAAACTTCCGACCTTGGCGTGTTTGCGTCTTGGCGGGAGGCATATCGAATCCAAAAATCCTTGAACCATAAAAATTTGTGCAGGCCGGGACAATTTTCGGCAAGTCCAAAGGGGTGATGAAGATGAATCCGAGCAGAGATCATTTCGAGATCGAAGCAGAGCTCAAAAAACGGATCGAAGGCGATGTTCGCTTTGACCGCTACTCGCGCTTGCTTTACTCCACCGACGCGTCGATTTATCAAATCGAGCCCATCGGCGTCGTCGTGCCGCGTCACAAGGGCGATGTGCAGGCGGTGATCGAGGTTGCCAATAAGCTCAATGTCTCCGTTCTGCCGCGCGGCGGCGGCACTTCTCTCGCCGGACAGACCGTGGGTCATTCCATCGTGCTCGATTTTTCCAAATACATGCAAAACGTTCTCGAAGTGAATCGGGAGGAATTGTGGTGTCGAGTCCAGCCGGGGTTGGTCCAGGATGAGTTGAACGCTCACGTTCGCGGCATGGGATTGCAATTCGGCCCCGACACCTCGACCTCTAACCGCGCCACCATCGGCGGCATGATCGGCAACAATTCCGCCGGCGCCCATTCCCTGACTTACGGAAAGACGTTGGATCACGTCACTGAGTTAACCGTGCTGCTCGCCGACGGCAGTGAGGTTGTATTGAAGGATCTCACGCCAGACGAAGTCGATAAAAAAAGCCGGGCGGACACGAACGAGGGCCGGGCGTATCGCGAGGTGTTTCGCCTGGCGTGGCAGCATAAAAGTGAAATCCTCTCGCGCTATCCAAAAATCATGCGGCGCGTGTCCGGCTATAATCTAGACGAATTCATCAAGCCGCAGCCGTTCAAATTGGCGCGCATGATTGTCGGTTCGGAAGGGACTTTGGCGACGGTGGTTGAGGCCAAGATGCGGTTGGTGCCGAAGCCGAAATGGACGGCGATGGATGTCATTCATTTCAACGACGACATTGAAGCGTTGGAGGCATCGCAGACGATTCTCGAAACCGCGCCCTACGCTTTGGAGTCCAGCGACAAGATGATTCTCGATCTGGCGCGGGGAAATATTGTGCAATCGCAGCGTCTGGGTTTTGTCCAAGGAAACCCGAGTTCTTTGCTGATGGTCGAGTACGCCGGCGAAACCGAAAAAGAAGTGAGGGAGCAGGTCGACAAACTCGAAGAGGTGCGCAAGCGCGAGAAGATCGGCTACGCCGCCACACTTGCGTTCAAACCCGAGGAGGTCAAGTCAATCTGGGGCGTGCGCAAGGCCGGACTCGGATTGCTGCTCGGCACTAAGGGCGACAAAAAGCCGATTGCCTTCGTTGAGGACGCGGCGGTGGCGCCGGCAAAATTGCCGGAATTTATTCGGCGCTTCCGAGAAATCGTTTCACGCCATGATACGATTGCCGGCTACTACGGCCATTGTTCCGTCGGCTGTATGCATATTCGGCCGCTGATCAACCTGAAGGAGGATAGTGAAAAAGCAAAGATGGTATCGATCGCCAATGAGATTTGCGATCTGGTGCTCGAATTCGACGGCGCCATGTCGGGCGAGCATGGCGACGGATTGGCGCGCAGTCACTTCAACGCGAAACTATTCGGTCCGGCGCTCTACGACGCTTTCCGCCAGATCAAGCGCGCCTTCGACCCCAAAAATCTTATGAACCCCGGCAAAATCGTCGAAGCCCCGGCGATGACCGACTCGCTCAAAATCAGCCCAAGCTACAAAGCCTGGGAGCCGCGCACGACGCTGGATTTCAGCGGTCAGGGCGGCTTCGCGCGGGCGGTGGAGATGTGCAGCGGCATGGGCGAATGCCGCAAGAAGCTCGACGGCACCATGTGCCCGTCCTACATGGGCACCCTCGACGAGGAACACTCCACGCGCGGCCGCGCCAACGCGCTCCGAAACGCCATCGCCGGCAGGGCACCGCAAGAGGAATTCACCGGCAAGCGGCTGTACGAAGTGATGGATCTTTGCCTGGAGTGTAAAGCCTGCAAAGCGGAATGCCCGTCCAATGTCGACATGGCCAAGCTCAAGTATGAATTTCTTGATCACTATCACCGCGCCAACGGTTTGCCGCTGCGCAACAGACTATTCGGCGCCATCGCCACTTTGAATCGAATTGGATCAAAATTGACGCCGCTGTCCAATTGGGTGGTTAATTCGGGACTGAACCGTTGGCTCATGGAAGTCGTCACGGGCATCGATCGCCGGCGCCCGCTGCCGCAGTTCGCCGGTGAAACCTTCGAGAACTGGTTTGGCAAGCACAAAACCCAAGGCGATGGTTCAAAGGGCGAAGTCGTTTTGTTTCACGATACGTTCAATAATTTCAACACGCCTAATGTCGCGATCGCCGCGACGCAGTTTTTGGAGAAGTCCGGTTATCGAGTGCTGCTCGTCGATAAAAAATGCTGCGGCCGGCCGATGATCTCCAAGGGGATGCTCAGCCAGGCGAAAGAAAATGCCGCATGGAACGTCGATAAGCTGGCGCCTTACGCTGAAAAGGGCACACCGATTGTGGGACTCGAACCGTCGTGTTTGCTGACGCTGCGTGATGAGTATCCTGAATTCATTCGCACCCATGGGGCCAATAAAGTCGCGGAGAAGAGCTTTCTGTTTGAAGAGTTCGTGATGCGCGAGCAAAAAGAGGGGAGACTCGCGTTACGGTCGAATGGCAATAGTAAAAAAGCTCTATTGCACGGCCACTGCCACCAAAAGGCTCTGGTGGGAACCGCGCCAACGATCGCCATGCTCCAGGTCGCCGGTTATGACGTCAGCGAAGTCGATTCCGGTTGCTGCGGCATGGCCGGCTCTTTCGGGTTTGAAAAAGAGCACTACGATCTTTCCACGAAGATCGGTAACCGCCGTCTCGTTCCTGCAGTGAAGGCAGCCGGCGCCGATATCGAAATCATTGCCCCGGGAATTTCGTGCCGCCAGCAAATCGATCATCTGGCGCAAAGGCAAGCAAAGCATCCTGCGGAGTTGTTGTGGGAAAGCGTTTCCGGATCGAAATAGAAACCTGACTGTTCGCTTCGAATCGGCGGATCAAAAACTGCTCAGAATACCCCGGTCGAACTGAACGTGTCACACTGTTTCAATTCACCGCCGTCAATTCCGCGGCGAAACCAGCGGACGCGTTGCTGGGCGCTCCCGTGCGTGAAGCCCTCGGGAACAACGTAGCCTTGGGCGCGCTTCTGCAGGCTGTCGTCGCCAATTTGAGCTGCGGCATTGAGACCCTCTTCGATGTCTCCCGTTTCAAGAATCTTGCGATCGCGGTTGGCGAGGTGCGCCCAAACGCCGGCGAGACAATCGGCCTGAAGCTCCAACCGAACGGACAGCGCGTTGGCGGCGCGTTCGCTGGCTCGTCGTTGACGGGCCTGGGTTTTTTCCATGATGCCGAGCAAATTCTGCACATGATGTCCGACTTCATGGGCGATAACGTAGGCTTGCGCGAAATCTCCCGGTGCTTTGAAGCGCTCACGCAGCTCGCGGTAGAACGCGAGATCGATATAAACCTTTTGGTCGTTGCCGCAATAGAAAGGACCAGCTGCGGCCGAGGCAAAGCCGCAGGCCGACTGGACCTGGCCGGTGAAAAGCACGAGTTTGGGGTCTACGTACTGCTGCCCACCGCGCCGGAATATTTCGCCCCAGACCCGCTCGGTGCTACCGAGCACGCGGGCTACGAATTCGCGCCCGTCGTCGCGGCCGGCGGGTTGCTGCGATCTCGGGGCCGGCTCCTGGGAGACGTTCGTTTGAGGATTGTCTTGCAGAAGAACGCTTGGATCGATGCCGAAAAATAGCGCGATCAGCACCACGGCAATGCCGCCGATGCCGCCGCCGGCAACGCCTTTTGAAACCCTAAATCCGCGACGATCCTCTATGTTCTGGCTTTCTTGTTCGTCATCAAGGCGCATCAGAGTCCCTCCATTAGCGCACGTTGCTCGCCGATAGACTATTTCACCGGCACAAAAATAAACAACCCCGCCGCATAGGATGCGGTCGGGGTTGTTGTCGAGCCGACTAATTTCGAGTGGGCTACTTCTTTTCGACTTTCTTCTCGTCGGCCTTGGCCTTTTCCGCCGTCTTGGTTGTGGCAGTGGTCGATTTCATCGCATCGCCCTTGGGCGCCTCTGCCGTCTTGGCCTCGGTGCCTTTGCCTTTTTCTGCGTCGGCTTTGGCCGGCTTGTCTGTGGATGTCTTGCCGGTGACGGTCACATTGGAGCGGATCTGCTTCATGAGCCCGGGCCCGATCCCAGGAACTTTTTCGAGCTCGTCCACCGATTTGAAGTTGCCGTTTTTCTTCCGATAATCGATGATTTCCTGGGCCCGCTTGTCGCCGACGCCTTTGAGCGTGGTCAACTCCTCCTTGGTCGCCGTGTTGATATTGACCACTGCCAGGGCGCTTCCCGCCATCGCCAAGGACATTACCAAAGCCAAGAATAGTTTTTTCATATTGCCTCCATCATGTTTTGGCGAGTTTTTCGCCTTATAGGCAGTTAGACGATTGATCCAATCAACTCATTCACGCGTTGGGACGGGGGTAGTAGCGCGGAGTGGATTGGGCCATGTCAAGTCGACTGTTTCACAGTCGAGGGAAATCTAGCCGATTCGACTGTGGCGGAATCACAAAACTGCGCACTGGCTACCAATTCAGTGGAGGGGTAAATTAGGTAATGGATTTGCAAACCCAACACACGTGATCTGGCAATAAGATGATGGCGCCATAATTGGGCGGCGGCTACATAACACTAGCAGGGGTTTGGACCACTACCTGGAATAGTTTTTATAGTTGCGGTTGCGATCACAGTTGCCCCGTTGCAAAAGCTGTAGTTAACGCCGTCTGATGACCAGAGGCCACGAGTATATGTGCCCCCTGTGCCGTAATTGTATTGGATCGTCGCGTTGGTCCCCTGACCCACTATGGACCATGTGCCCGCCAGTCGTCTTGGATCGACCTTGTCGCTGGGTCCCTTTGCATACTCAAAGAGTTGCCCACCGGCTAGGTGTTCTTCGGACCACGTGTTTTTATTTGTCGTACTCACGGCACATACCAGCTTGCCCTGCACGGCATTGGCGATTTCGGTTTGGTTTAGCCGCGCTCCGCCGGTACTATCGCACGGCGTTGGTGGTGGAGGAGCTCCTGCCCAAATGGCATCGCTGAGATTTGCCAGTAGGAAAAAAACGCTCAACAGAATAATCCGTTTCATGATCGTATACCTCCTGGTGAGTAATGTCGTGCGATTATAGTCAGAGTAGGGTCAGTGCGCAACCTCGATATGGAGAGTAACCGGCGGT
>Ga0065705_10104755_pt1 | contig 11454 bp, 10 predicted proteins | sample SwibulcommuniRL2_FD_59092 | JGI IMG/M metagenome (GOLD analysis project Ga0065705, IMG submission 59092) | Bulk soil microbial communities from switchgrass field near Rose Lake, East Lansing, Michigan, USA - RL2 Bulk Soil v2 (version 2) | ecosystem: Environmental > Terrestrial > Soil >... | reverse complement strand
AAGATCGCCGCCGGGGCCGCTGGTTTCCGGTTTCACGACGCTTGAGACAAAGGCCGCCGCGAGAGCGGCGTCCACCGCGTTGCCGCCCTCCTGCAAAATTCTGACACCCGCCAGAGACGCCAGTGGATGGCCGGACGAGACCACGCCGTTCTGTCCCATGATGACCGGCCGCGCCGCTTTGGCAAAATTCATGCTGCTCCTATTCCAAGGATTCTCGCCGCATTGCCGCCGAGAATTTTCTCTCTGTCGATCGCGCTCAATTCCAGACCGTCAATTGCTTTCAGACTATTTTTCACCAACACGCACCCTTCTTCTGGGCCGTAGGGATAATTCGTGCCAAGAACCATGCGCTCCGCGGTGAAAAAATCCTTGACACAGCGCAGCGTCGAAGTCGGATGGTCGGCGGTGTCCACATAAAAGCGCCGGAAGGTATCCAGCGGATTCTCCGTCAGCCCATACTTATGACGGATTTCCTCGGTCCTGCCGGAATAGATGTTGATCGCCCGCTGCGCGAAGAATGCCAGCACGCCGCCGACGTCGGCGACCACCCAATTGATTTCCGGAAAGCGTTCCAGCACGCGCCCGTAGACCAGTCGTGTCATTCCCACGGTGCTGTCGAAAGCCCAGCCGAAGATGAGCGTTGGCATGATGTCGATGCCCACCGCCTCCGTCGCCAATGGCGCGGTCGGATGGATGTAAACCGGCAGCCTGTACTTCGCCAGGCGCTCGTAAAGCGGGAAAAGCTCTTCGCGGTCGAGCGCCTGGCCATTCAAATTGGCGAAACAGCCGAAGCCGCGCAGACCGAGATCGTTGACCGCCCTCTCGAGCTCGTCGAGTGACGCTTTGACGTTGCAGGTCGGCAATGTGAAAAATCCGATGAAGCGCTTCGGATGCTGGCGTGCGATCGCGGCGATAGCGTCGTTGGCGATCCGAGCGATCTCAATGGCTCCTGGCCCCTCGAAGCGGTCTGCGCCCGGAGCGGGAATCGTCAGTACATGAATATCGACACCCAAGCGATCCATGTGATCGAGGCGCCGTTCGATGTCCTGCCCCTGAAATGTCGCCGTGTTGATGCGACATTTGAGCGCTTTGTCGTAGAAGTAAATCATGCCGCTATGCGGGTCCGGCTCTTCGAGAATCACGGCTCCGTCGAGCCGCTTCATCTCGGCGATGTATGGCGCGGGAAATACGTGTGCCTGAAAATCAATGATCATGTTTGGGACTTATAGGCCGTAGAGCGCCTTGGCGTTATTGTCGAGAATCTTGTTGACCACCTGCGGCGGCACAGAACCGTCTTCTTTAAGTTTTCGCAGAGCGAGAATCTCCGACGACGTGTCGTTGTGGCCGTAATCCGTGCCGATCACCAGCATATCGTCTCCCGCGTATTTCAATACGTAGGGCAAATCGTCATCGGTCTGGCAGGTGACCCAGATCTTGTTTTTGCGCAGTACCTCGCTCTTGTCGACCTTGCTCCCGCTGCGCTCGAAGCGCCGGGCGAAATCGTGAATCGCATAGGGCACCCACTGCGAGCTGACTTCGATGAAGGCCCATCGGGTGTTCGGGAATTTTTCCGGAATCCGGTTGAAGATCAGTGAGTGAAACGACCCGACCACGGCCAGCTTGAATTTGTTAAAGCCGCACTCATCGAGGAAGTACTCATGCACGACGAAGCTGCCGGTCGCCGAGTGAACGCAGATCGGCAGATCGAGCCTGCCCGCTTCCTCATAAATCGGAAAAAAATGGGAGTCGCTGATCCGCTTGTCGCCTTCCAGACCGCGCATGAAGATACCGCAGGCGCCGTGTTCTTTGGCGAAACGTGCTTCTGCGATCGCCTGATCCATGGACAAAAGCGGCAGCACTGCGACCCAGCGCAATCGCTCCGGCGCTTTCTTCCAGATGTCGATCAGCCAGCGGTTGTAACTCCGCGCGACCGCCAGCTCGACATCCGGCCGGCGCGTAAACGGGCGAAGGAATATCGTCGGATAGAGCACCTGAACATCAATGTCGAGCTCGTCCATGTGCCGGAGACGCGCTGCAATGTCCTCCATTTCGCGAGACTCCCGGGCCGTATCGTGACCCACGTTGCGCGCCTTGCCGATATGCGTTCCATCGACCAACCAAGACTCGCCGCCCGAGCTTGCGTCGTTAGGCGTCGGCACAATGCGCGGCCTGAAGTCCCGCTCCGATTCCAGCAAATAATCCCAGGTGTGCTCCGTTTCTAAAACGTGGGCATCCGCGTCAATCACCGCCATGATTACAATCCTCCTGAATTCGAACGCCCGCCCCGGTCTAACGGACCGATAGGCGTTTTTTCCGTCTTCGATCCGACCGAATTATTGCAGGCCTGACAGGTGTAGTCGTAAAGCTCGCCGTCGGGTAAAACCAGCAGCAAGCGCTGGCGCACGGGCATGGCCCGGCCGCACTTGTTGCAGTAAAGCAACGAGGCGTTGAATTGATCGAATGACTGCTCCATCGACTTGATCCGATTAGACTTTGTGCTCCCCTTCCTGCTCCCCGGTCTTTCTCGCTTTGGCTTCCTTGATTACCTTCTCGGCGAGATGGGCCGGCAATTCCTCATAGTGGGAAAATTCCATCTGAAATTCTCCCCGCCCGCTGGTTAGGGCGCGCAGGTCGGGGGCATATTTTAAAACCTCCGACATCGGCACTCTGGACTTGATGACTTGCGTGTGGCCCTTGGTATCCATGCCAAGAACCTTGCCGCGGCGGCTGTTGAGGTCGCCGATAACGTCGCCCATGCATTCGTCGGGAACCGTAACGGCCATGTTCATAATCGGCTCGAGCAACACGGGCTTGGCTTTCTCGACGGCATTTTTAAAACCCATGGACGCAGCGATTTTGAAAGCCATGTCCGACGAATCGACATCATGGTAAGAGCCATCGTAGAGCGTCACTCGCACATCGACCACTGGATAGCCGGCAAGATACCCGCTGAGCAACGCTTCGCGCACGCCTTTTTCCACGGCGGGAATATAATTGCGCGGCACGGCGCCCCCAACGATCTGATCGACGAATTCGAACCCCGCGCCGTGCGGCAGCGGCTCGACCTTGAGCCAGGTATCCCCATATTGGCCGCGCCCGCCCGACTGTTTTTTGAGTTTTCCCTGCGCGCTGGCGCTGCTGCGTATGGTTTCTTTGTACGGAACCTTGGGCGCCTTTAAGACGACCTCGGCGCTGTATTTCCGCTTGAGCTTCTCGACGATGATTTCAATATGCTGCTGCCCCATGCCCGAAAGAATGAAATCGCGCGTCTCCTCGTCGCGGTGCAGCGCGATGGTCGGATCTTCCTCCATCATGCGATGCAGCCCCTGGGGCACCTTTTCCTCGTCGGCCTTGCTCTTCGGTTCCAACGCAAAAGAGATCACCGGCGAGAAATGCGCCGGTCCCTCGAACTGAAGCACCGCCTTCTCGTCGCAGAGCGTATCGCCGGTGGTGACTTCTTTTAATTTTGCCGCCGCGACGATCTCGCCGGCAAACGCTTCCTTGACGGCCTCCTGTTTCTTGCCTTCCAGACGAAACATGTGGCCGATTTTCTCGCGCGACTGTTTGTTGACGTCGAGACAAGACATGTCGGAGGCGATTTTGCCGGAGATCACGCGCATGACGGAAAGCTTCCCCGCGAATGGATCGCTGATCGTCTTGAATACATAGGCCGAAAACGGCGCGTCGGGATCTTGTTTTCGTTTGACGGTTTCGCCGCTGGAGGGACGCTTCGCTTCGACCTCGCCCTCGTCGATGGGGGAAGGCAAATAATCGGCCACCGCATCGAGCAGTTGTGCGATGCCGATTTGGCGGGTTGCGGAACCGAAAAGTATGGGAAAAATCTTTCGTTCCCGAATCCCGTTACGCAGCGCTTGCTTGATCTCATCGTTCGACAATTCTTTGCCGTCGAGAAATTTCTCGAGAAGCTCGTCATCCGTTTCAGAAACGTCCTCGACGAGTTTCTCGCGCATCTCTTCAGCCGCGCCTTGTAAATCGCCTGGAATCGCCGTCTCGGCGCATTTGCCGGATTCACCCTCGTAGAGAAAAGCCTTCATCGAAAGTAAATCCACGACGCCTCTGAAACCAGCCTCAACACCGATCGGCAGCTGGAGATAAACCGCCTTGGCTCCCAACGTCTCGAGCAATGGCGCGATCCTTTGCTCCACATCGCCCTGCTCGTGATCCATCTTATTCACGAAAAATAGCCGGCTTACGCCGTCGGCATTGGCTTGGGCCCATAATTGCTCGGACTCGACCCTTAGGCCCACCGATGGATTGAGGACAAACACCGCCCCGCGAAAGGCGCGCATCGAGTTGATCGTGTCGGCGATAAAAGCCGCGTAACCCGGCGTATCGACAATCGTGATCGGAAATCTTTTCCACGACAAGGAATGAAAGGCCGTTGAAATCGAAATATGATGCTTGATTTCCTCGGGCTCGTGGTCAAGCACCGACGTTCCGTCAACTACCTTACCTAACCGCTGCGTCGCCCCCGCCCCAAACAACATCGCTTCCCCTAACGAGGTCTTGCCCGAACCTCCCTGACCCAGAATGCCGACGTTACGAAGTTTTTCTAGCTCGGCTACAGTCATGTCGATGGGCTCCTCCTTATATGGATATTGCTAAGTGTGAACTCGCGCTTTCACTTCCTGGAGCGAATTGCGCTCGTGGATGATCCGTAAACCGTCAAGCGTCAAAAACTCGTCAACCGCGCCGATGCTGGAGCATTCCGACGCCACCAGAGGCGCAAGTCCTCCGGTAGCGACCACTCGAGCGCGCACATTGAACTCGTCTTGAATTCGCCGCACGATACCGTCGACTAATCCGACGTAGCCATAGAATATTCCAGCCTGAATGGAATTGATGGTATTGCGACCGATAACTTCTTTGGGTTTGACGATCTCGATGCGCGGCAATTTCGAGGCACGCTGGAACAGCGCCTCAAGCGAAATAGACAAGCCGGGCGCAATCGCGCCACCGACATACTCGCCCCGTTTGGAGATCAGATCGATGGTGGTTGCCGTGCCGAAATCGACGATGATGCAGGCATCGTGAAATTTCTCGTAGGCGGCAATACCGTTGACAATGCGGTCGGCGCCGACATCTTTGGGATTTTCATAAAGAATCGGCATTCCGGTCTTGACACCAGGACCGACAATCAACGGTTCTATCTTAAAAAACTTATCGGCGAGCTCCTGAGTGGTCGTGAGCATCGGCGGGACGACGCACGAAACGGCTATGGCGGAAATCTGCTTGGCGCGGTGCCCGGAATAGTCGATCAGCTGCGAGATGATGACACCGTATTCGTCGGCGGTGCGCTCTGCCTGGGTCGCAATGCGCCAATGGGTGATTAGTTTTTTGCCCTGATATAGACCCAGTACGATGTTGGTATTACCGATATCGATGGCGAGTAGCATGAGTTTCCGTATCAGCTCTCCACTAGAATCACTTCACCGGAGACGATTGCCCGGCGCTGCCCGTGTTCCTCCTGCACCAGAAGAGCGCCTTCGCGGTCAATGCCCAGAGCGCGGCCGGTTATGACCTGGTCGCCGAGCTCGACTCGAACAAGCTGGCCGCGCAAGCCAAAATGCGCTTCCCACCGCGGCTGTAGAGCGTCGAAGCCGGTCTCTTCAAGCTCTCCATAGCACCTGTCGAGGTCTTGAATCAATCTCACTAACACGCTTTCGCGTGAAATGTCCTCCCCGGTCAGATCGGCCATCGAAGTCGCACGTGGACGCAGTTCGTCAGGCATGGTGGCGGCGCGATAATTGACATTCAGCCCGATGCCAAGAATGACGTATTCCACCCGCTGCGCATCGCAAGCGGCTTCAGTGAGAATCCCTGCGAGCTTCTTGCCGCCAACAAGAATATCGTTCGGCCACTTGATTACGGGCGGTCGGACCAGAAATGCAGCAACCGTTTCGACCAGGGCCACGGCCGCGGTCAAGGTGATCTGCGGCGCGAATCGCGGGAGTAATTTGGGTCGAAGGACAAACGACAGATAGAGGTTACTGCAACTGGGTGATTCCCAGCGCCGCCCCAAACGGCCGCGGCCTTGGGTCTGCGATTCCGCGATGACGATTTCACCTTCGGCGGCGCCACGCTCGGCGAGTGCGCGTCCATGAATATTGGTCGAAGCGATTTCTGTGAAGTAATGAAAAGCGGAGCCCAAACGTTTCGTGCTTAGAAGCGCACGAACGCGCTCAAGATCGAGCGACGCGCCCGAAGGAGCCCGGGATATGCCTTGAATTTCACTTGGCGGCATTCATGGTAATCTTCATGTTAAAATCGACCACCGGTGCCGAATGAGTGAGTGCGCCCGAGGAAATGTAATCCACGCCGGTGGCCGCAACCTGGCGAATATTTTCCAGGGTGATGCCGCCAGACGCCTCTACGCCGGCCCGCTTGTTGATCAATTTGACCGCTTCGGCCATCTGGGCGAGCGTCATGTTATCGAGCATGATGACGTCCGCTCCGGCGTCAATCGCCTCTTGAACCTGTTTCAGACTGCTCGCCTCAACTTCCACTTTCGCCATGAACGGCGCGTGCCGGCGCACCGCTTTGACCGCCTCGGCGATCGAGCCGGTGGCTTCGATATGATTGTCTTTAACCAAGGCCGCGTCGTAAAGCCCGATTCTATGATTCATCCCGCCACCCATGCGCACGGCATATTTCTCCAGCGTGCGCAGTCCCGGTGTCGTCTTGCGCGTATCGAGAACCTTGCAGGGATAGTCCTTGACGGCCTCGACATACTTGCGCGTGAGCGTCGCATTGCCCGACAACCGTTGGAGAAAATTGAGCGCCGTCCGTTCGGCTAAAAGAAGCGCCCGCACCGGGCCCACCGCTTCGGCCACCACCGAGCCTTCTTTGACTTCCGCGCCGTCCCTGGTGCGCAAGCGTACCTCCACCCGGTGATCGATGAAGTAAAAAATACGTTCGAGCAGAACTAAACCCGCCACGACGCCGTTTTTTTTGGCTCGGAATAAGCCGGTGCCGCGGGATTCAGCTGAGATCGTCGCCATTGTCGCCAAATCGCCGGCGCCGATGTCCTCGTCCAGAGCATCGCGGATCAATCTTTCTATCTGTGGGCTAACATGGATATCCATTGGCTCAATTCCTGTCCGCTTGGATTTCCTGAATCTTCTCCAAGCTGCTGGTGAGCGTGCGAATCTTTTCTTCGAACTGAACCGCCTTGTCCTTTTCCTTTTGAATGACCTCGGGTTTGGCTTTGGCAATAAAGTCACCGTTGGCGAGTTTCTTTTGCACGCGCGCAAGCTCGTCTTCAACTTTGCCGACCTCCTTAGAGAGTCGCGCCCGCTCCTCATCCAAATTGACCAAATCGTCCAGCGGCAAATAAATTTCCACGGCGCCGACAACCGCAGTGGCCGCTCCCTTCGGCCGGTCGGCGACAGAGCGATAATCCGTCGACCCGACGCGCGCCAGCGCGCGCAGATAAGGCTGCTGCTTGCCCAAGAACGCCAGGTCTGTTGCCGCGCCGCAAAAAACAATTCTCACTTCTTTCCCCGGCGGGCAATTCATTTCCGTGCGGAGATTTCGAATGGCGCGAATCACGCTCATCAGAGACGTCATTCGATTCTCAGTCTCCTCGTCGATCCAACTTGAATAGACGGACGGGTAGGACTGGATCATGATGCTCTGCCTATTTTCGCCAAGCACCTGCCAGATTTCTTCGGTCACGAACGGCATGATCGGATGGAGCAGGAGCAGAATTTGGTCCAACAATTCTTGCAACAGCTTGCGAGTTCGAACAGCGTCAGCCGGGTCGCTGCTGTTGAGGGCCAGCTTGCTCATTTCGATGTACCAGTCACAGAACTCATGCCAGGTAAACTGATAAAGCGCATTGGCGTAATCGTTAAACCGGTAGGCGTCGACGGCAACCCGGGCTTCCTGAACCGTGCGGGCCAAACGCGAGCGAATCCAACGCTCGGCGAAATTAAGATCCTTGCTGTCGAGAACGTTTTTGGAATCCGCTTGCATTGGCTCGACTGCCGCGGGATTCATTTGCACGAACCGTGCGGCGTTCCATAATTTATTGACAAAGTTTTGATATCCGGAAATACGATCTTCGGCGAGCTTGATGTCCCGCCCCATGGCCGCCATCGCGGCGAGGGTAAAGCGAAACGCATCGGTCCCATATTCTTTCATCACGTCCAGAGGATCGATGACATTACCCTTGGACTTGGACATCTTTTGGCCCTGCTCGTCCCGCACCAGCGCATGGATGTAGACGTCGTGAAACGGCACATCGTCCCTGAATTTAAGCCCCATCATGATCATCCGCGCCACCCAGAAAAATAGAATATCGAAACCGGTGACCAGCGCGGAGGTCGGATAGAAGACTTTTAAATCCTTCGTATCATCGGGCCACCCGAGCGTCGAAAACGGCCAGAGCGCAGAAGAGAACCACGTGTCCAAAACGTCCGGGTCTTGGATGAGCTCGGCGCCACCGCAGGCTGGACACCGCTCCGGCGTTTCACGCGCGACGATGGGTCGAGCATCTTTCGAGAGTATGTAATTGCCGTCAGCTGCGGCGATAAGATTGCCGGCCTCACAACTCTTGCAATACCACGCCGGAATCTGATGGCCCCACCAGATTTGTCGCGAGATGCACCAGTCCTTGATGTTCTCCATCCAGGCAAAATAGGAATTGCGCCACCCATCGGGCACGATCTGAATCCGATTCTCGCGCACAACCTGAAGCGCCGGCTGCGCCAAAGGCTTGATATCGACAAACCACTGGGGCGTCAAATAGGGCTCAATCGGCGTCTGGCAGCGATAGCAACGTCCCACCGCGAGCTTATGGGGCTCGGTTTTCTCGAGGAACCCTTGCGCCTTTAGATCAGCCACGAGAAGATTTCTCGCCTCGAAGCGGTCTTTGCCGCAGTATTTTTCGACCCACTCCCCGCTCTCACCGCGGTTGGTAAATGCCGCCGCGTCGATGCGCGCGTCGGCGTCGAAGATACTGATCTTTGCCAAATTGAATCGTTCACCGATCTCAAAATCGTTGAAGTCATGACCGGGCGTGATCTTGAGCGCGCCGGTGCCGAATTCGCGATCGACAAATGGGTCCGCGATCAAGGGCACGATCCGGCCGGTAATCGGCAGCCTGATCTTTTTGCCGACCAAATGCCGATAGCGTTCATCATCGGGGTGTACCGCAACCGCGGTGTCGCCGAGCATGGTCTCCGGCCGCGTCGTCGCGACCACCAACGCCTGCGACGGATCTTCCGCAAACGGATAGCGAATGTGCCAGAGATTGCCCTCCGTATCCTCGTGCACCACCTCGATATCCGCCAGCGCAGTCTTGCAGCGCGGGCACCAGTTGATCAGCCGCTCGGCGCGGTAAAGAAGTCTGTCTTCCCAGAGTTTAACGAACGCTTCGCGCACGGCGCGCGACAGCCCTTCGTCCATGGTAAACCGTTCGTGGCTCCAGTCGCAGGACACGCCCAAGGACTTTAACTGATGTAATATCGCGTTGCCGGCTTCCTGCTTCCATTGCCAGACTCTCTCAATGAATTTTTCCCGGCCTAGCTCGGCTCGGCTTATGCCTTTTTGTCCCAGCTGGCGCTCGACCACGTTTTGCGTCGCGATACCCGCGTGATCGGTGCCCGGCACCCAAAGCACACTGAAGCCGTCCATCCTTTTAAAACGGCAGAGAATATCCTGTAGCGTGTTATTGAGCGCATGCCCCATGTGCAGCGAACCGGTCACGTTGGGCGGAGGAATAACAATTGAAAAGTGGCGGTCGTGCTCGGGAGCGGGTTTAAAAAGTCCCGAGTTAAGCCAAAATGCATACCACTTCGACTCCACGTCCTGATGATTGTAAGCCTTGGCCAACTGCATAGATTAATCTTCGCTCCCCGCTTCCACTTCCCTGCCGGCGTCTCCCGGCACCTCCTCGATGACCTCGACAAGCTCGATGATCTCTTGTCTATTAACAGCAACAGCGCGGTCCGGCTTCCGTCCGGCCGTCTTTTTCCTGACCAAGAGAACTTCGGCCGGCTTCCGCGCGGGCCCTGCGGCCGCTTGTTCCACTAAAGATGAACGAAGGCACTCGGTCACGGCCGCTCTCAATTCGTCTCTCTTCAACGGCGCGGTTATTTGCAAGCGATTCTTCGGGGGCGCGCTATCTCCGAATGCTTCAGAGCCGATCCAAACGATGGGAATCTGCCAGCTCTGCAGCGCGCGAATGTCGCCGGCTGACAAGCAACCTCGATCGCGCAATGCGCCGGCGTCGATGATCACGAGATCAGCGTAAGGGGACGGCTCCGCTTCGGGAATCTTATCCGAAACCCGCACCTGATGCTCGGGAAAGAGCGCCACGATAACAGCCTGTTGCAACATCCTGTGGGGTTGAACGACGAATATTCTACTCATGGTTCCGCGATTTGTTCCTCATAACTTGACAAGGTGACCACCTCAAGTTAGATAAAGTTCACGGTTGCTAGTCGGTGTACTGCCGCGCGAAAGTGGCGGAATTGGTAGACGCGCAGGATTCAGGATCCTGTGGGGTAACTCCCGTAGGGGTTCGACTCCCCTCTTTCGCACCATGCTCTTATTACGTAACATAAAAAATCAATTTTCTCTAACATCTGGGAACATCTCCCCGTGTTTGTAAATCGAGCTAGTCCCTCTGAAATTAGGCCGGCTTGAGCGGCGTGAACGCTTCCCCAGATTCGAAAGATTAAAGAAATTAGGAGAAGATCGGCTGGGCTTCTGACAGGCTGGTCAGGGGCCTCCGATGAACAAGACAGGCAACAAGATTTTGCGATTATGAAATGTTCAGCAAAGATTATAACTCTATTTTTTCTCGTCCTAGCGCTGAGCGCCTGTTCCAAGGATTCAGATCAGAACGCGGAAACGCCAAAAGATGCCGACTGGAAGAGAGGCAGGGCCGTATATCTGGGAACTTGTGTAGCGTGCCACAATAACGATCCATCCAGGGACGGGTCCATCGGCCCCGCCATAAAGGGGTCTTCTAAGGAACTGTTGGAAGCCCGCGTGCTCAGCACCAGCTATCCGGCGGGGTACAAACCAAAACGCCCGACGAAGGTGATGCCGCAATTTCCTTTTTTAAAAGACGAGATTCCCTATTTGGCCGTCTACCTGCGGTGACGCATGCGCCCACGGTCAGGTCATCGCCAGCGTCATAAGAAACAGAATCCCCGTTAGTAGAAAACCAACCCACAGCGCTCCCTTAACCGAGTCGAGCGGCTGCTTGGTCGGCCCTTGTGTCCCCACTAGACAGTTGTATTCGAGGGCACCGAGTACAACGATCACCAATAACCAATAGACGCCGCGAGTGGCAGATGGACCGTAAGAACCTACCATTTGATTATAATGGCTGGCGGCACCCATGAAAAACAGCATGGGGAGCGAGAAAACCGTGTTGGTTCTGGAGGCCAGCCCAGCGCGACGCGCGGCACCCGCCGC
>Ga0065705_10002181_pt1 | contig 11472 bp, 11 predicted proteins | sample SwibulcommuniRL2_FD_59092 | JGI IMG/M metagenome (GOLD analysis project Ga0065705, IMG submission 59092) | Bulk soil microbial communities from switchgrass field near Rose Lake, East Lansing, Michigan, USA - RL2 Bulk Soil v2 (version 2) | ecosystem: Environmental > Terrestrial > Soil >... | reverse complement strand
ATCGGTGGGCGAGGGAGTCAAGCTTCTGGCCGTGTACTCGGCCGGCCTTGGCGTGCCGTTCATCTTGACGTCGCTGGCCATCAACAAGTTCTTCGCGGCTTCGGCGCGCATCCGCAAGCACTATCACACTATCGAAGTCATCTCCGGTGTTCTGCTCGTGGTGGTGGGCACGTTGATTTTCACTAACCGCTTCACCGTCATCGCCCAGCTGCTGACACCGTACCTGCCGACGTTCTGACGCACCTAGAATAAAGAACCAAGAACCGCTTGTACAATTGCGGGTCGCTTGCTATAGTGATTCCCTCGAATGAATCCGCGTCTCATTCGCGTCGCGATCGTCGCCATCGGCATCCTCGTCGTTTCGAGCGCGTCGTATTTTCTGAACGATCTGAACACCCAAATCAACACCCAGCGTTACGCGATGGACAACCTGCGCGAGCAGGCGGCGGGCCTCAGCGCGACCATCGCCAGCATACACGCCGGGCAGTTTGCGTACGTCGCCCGCGGCCAGAACGAGGGGTTCTGGATGTCGCACGTCGCCGGCCTGAAGCCGGTCGTTGAAAAGCAGGCGGCGGACTTCGCGGCGTCGCTCACCTCGCCCGCGGCGCAAAACGCGTTCGAGACCACGACAGCCGCGCTCGAGAACCTGAAGACCCTCGACAGCCGCGCCAAGGAGTTCGTCCAGGGCGGCACCTCACTGCTGGCCGGGGACATGATCTTTTCCGACGGCCTCGAGCAGACCACAACCGCATCGACGCAGCTGATGACCGCGTTGAACGAGGAGCTGCGCGCGCGACATGGGACGACCGCCGGCCTCCTCAGCCGCCAGGTGGCGATCGCCGGTGTCGCGGCGGGCACGATGATCGTGCTGCTGATTGCGCTGGTGGTGAGCTCGTCGGTGCAGGCGCAGGCGCCCGAACCCGAGGTCGCCGCAGTTCCGCCCATCGATCCCGTGAGATTCGAAACGCCGCTGCCCAGAGCGAAACCGGCGGTGACCCCCAAGCTCATCACGACCGCGCACCTCTGCGGCGAGCTGGCGCGCGTGGCCGACAGCTCGGAGCTGCCGACGCTGCTGATGCGGGCGTCGAAAGTCCTCGACGCATCCGGCATCATCGTCTGGGTGGCCGAGCCGGCGCGCAACTGCCTTAGACCGGCCATCTCGCACGGCTACGAGGACAAGGTCATCTCCAGGATGGGCAACATCCACCGCGACGCCAACAATGCGGCGGCCGCCGCATATCGCTCGGCCGAAATCCGGACCGTCGCGGGCGATGCGATTACCAACGGCGCGCTCGTCGTGCCGCTGATGACGAGCGACGGCTGCGTCGGCGTGTTGTCGGCGGAAATGAAAGGTGGCGGCGAAAAGGACGAGAGCTCCCAGGCGCTCGCCACCATATTCGCCGCCCAGCTTGCCATGCTCGTTTCGACGCCCTCCAATCCAGGCGTATCCGCCGCGTTCAGCGTCCATTCAGAGCCCGCCCCGTTGAAAGCCGCCGCGCAAGGCTAAGACCAGACTGTCAACTTCCGGTTACGCCCTTCTGTCCGTGTTTTGTGACGGAAGTCTCGAAATTTCAGTAGTTTCGACCGTTGTTGCGCGGCACGTGTTTTGGATTGCCTTCTGTCGGGGTCGCGCCGTATCACCGGAATGCGCTACAGGCAGGCGCTGGCATCGCCGCATTCCGCGGTTCGTTCACGATGCGTGTTCGGCCCCGTTTGCGTTCCTATGGCTTCAGGCTTCGGACTCCAGTCTTCACGGCTGGAGCCCGGAGCCTGGAGCCCAAGCCGGGAGGGCTCAGATGAAATCGCTCACTCGCGCGGTTCTCGCGTTGCTTTTCGCCGCAATCGTTTCCGGGTGCGCAGGTATCCTGCGCAATCCCGATATCGCCGACGTCAAGCGGAACTCGGGACACTACTCGGATCGGACCGTCACGTTCGACGGAACTGTCACGAGCGCGTGGGGCGTACCGCTCGTGCCCTTCAAGATGTACAAAGTGGACGATGGCACCGGCGAGATCACGGTGCTGTCGCGTGGCGGCAATCGAACGCCCGTAAAGGGCAGCCACGTCAAGGTGAAGGGCGTGGTTCGCGACGTGGCCGTCTTCAACGGCATGCCGCTCGGCTTGCACCTCGAAGAGCGGGACCTCGACGTCCGGAGAAACTAGACCGTTATCCTCACGGCCACCGCGGTCATGTCGTCGGCCGCGGGGCCTTCCTTTCTGAAGCTGTGCACGTCCTCGAAGATGCCATCCACGATCGCCTGTGCCGGCTTGTCGGCCAGGCGATCGATCACCTTCGTCAGCCGTGAGGAACCGAACTCGTCGCCGCTCACGTCCTCGGCCTCGGAAATGCCGTCGGTGCAGAACACGTACAGGTCTCCCGCTTTCAAGTCGAACGTGAGCTCTTCGTATGTGGTACCCGGGAACGATCCCAGCGGGACGCCGGGCAGCAGAATCGGCGCCGACTCGTCGTCGCGGCGCCGAATCGGATACGGCAGACCCGAATTCGCGATGACCAGTTGCCGCTTCTTGAAGTCGAAGGCGGCATAGCACAGCACGCAGAAGTATTCCTCGAGGCGCCGTTCGTGGAGAATCGCGTTCATCGACGCGAGCACGCCACCCGGGCTCGATCGAATGGTCGTAAACCGTCTCCGAAAGGTCCGCGACCGAACCAGCTCGCCCGCAAAGGCGCCATAGAGGGCCGCCGGGACGCCCTTGCCCGACACGTCGCCCACCGCAACCACGAGCGTGTTCGGATCGGGCAGGAGGTAGTCGTACAGGTCGCCGCCAATCTGCCGCGCCGGCTCGAATCGTGCGGCGAGGTCGACGTTTTTCATCCGCTTGGGCAGTTCCGTCGGCAGGAGCGCCGTCTGCACGCGCCGGGCAAATTCGATCTCCCGCTCGAGGCGCAGCTCGCTGGCCCTGACCGTTTCGTACAACCGCGCGTTTTCGATCGCCACGGCGACCTGACTCGCGAGAATGCCCAGCAGCTCGGCGTGCCAGTGCGTAAACGCTCCCAGCTCGGGGCTCTCGAGNTCGAACACCCCGATGCAGCGATCNTTCAAGAGGAGCGGCACCACCAGCTCGGAGCGCACGTCGTCGAGCACNTTGATGTACCGCGGATCTTTGGACACGTCTTCCACNACGAGCGGAACCTTGTGNTGCGCGGAATAGCCGACGAGCCCCTGGCCGANCGGAATGTTCAGCATGCTCGTCTTTTCGCCGTACTGGAGCGCGACCTTGGCCTCGAGCACCTGTTTCGCCTCGTCCACCAGCAGAATGCCGAACGTCCGGTAGTCGATGATGCGTTTGGTGAGAATCGCCACCCGGCTCAGCAGCTCGTCGACGTCGAGAATCTCGGCCACTTCGCGTGCGATCTCGGTGAGCGTCTCGAGCGTATCCGAATAGGCCCGCTCCTGTTCGAACATCCGCGCGTTCGCCAGCGCCTGCGCCACGTGCACCCCGAACTGCGACAGGATTTCTTCGTCGGCCTGGGTAAAGGCGCCGACCTTGTCGCTCAGCAGGTTGAGCGCGCCGAGGACGCGATTCTTGCGGCGAAGCGGCACGGCCAGCTGCGCGCTTACGCCGGGCACGAGCCCGAGATATCGCGGATCCTTGTGCACGTCGTTCACGAGAATCGGTCTCTGTTCGGCGACGGCCGCGCCGACGATGCCCTCGCCCACCTTCAGGCGAAAGTTCAGCACCATGTCGAGCGGATACCCTTCCGCGTACGCGATCTTCAGCTCCTGCCGGCGCTCGTCGAGCATGTAGACGGAGAACACCGTGAACGACGTCAATCGGGCAATCAATCCCGGGATCCGTCGAAGCAACTCGTCGAAGTCGAGCACCGCCGACACTTCGCGCCCCAGCTCGAAGAGCGTGGCGACGAGTTCCTGATCGCGGGGGCGTGAAGCAGTTTCGGTCATGAGTTCAAGACTTCGGGCAAAGACGACCTATAATATCAGTCCCGATGGACCCGCTGACGCTGCCGCTCGAGTACGCGGCGATCGAGAAGATTCTTCCGCACCGCTACCCGTTCCTTCTTGTCGATCGCATCACCGAGCTCGAAATGGACAAGCGGATCGTTGGCCTGAAGAACATCTCGTCGAACGAGCCCTACCTCATACGCTCGCCGTCAGGCGCCCTGGTGCTGCCACCGACGATTCTCACCGAGGTCATCGCGCAGGTCGGCGCGATCCTGATTCTCGCGAAGCCCGAGAACCAGGAGAAGCTTCCGTTCTTCGCGGGAATCGAGAAGGTCCGCTATCGCCATCCCGTGCATCCCGGCGATGTGGTCATCATCGAGGTCAACGTGAAGCGTCTCAGGAGCCGTATGGGCGTGCTCAGCGGCTACGCCCGCGTCAACGGCAAAGTCATGGTTGAAGGCACGATGACGTTTGCGCTGGGACCCAGGGTGTAGCGGGAGTAGAACTAGAAGCTAAAACTAAAATCTAGAATCTGAAATCTTCAGATCACGCCGAAGATTCTAGTTTCCAGATTCTAGTTTCACGATCACTTGACCACCAAGGCCACGCTTCCCATCTTCACACCACGCGACGCCCATGCCGCCCATCGCGCATCGGCGTTGAAGTAGCGGTACATGTCGAGCAGGGCCGGCGCCAGCACCATGAGCCCGATCCAGCGTTCGTCGATGCGCCGCGATGTCGCCATCCCTCGTGTGTCGCGCTCGACCGGACCCGTTTTGCCGAGTGCCGCACCCGAATAGATGAGCGACGTGACGACGTGAAAGGTGAGCATGCCCTTGCGGAAGGGACTTTCTTCGTCTTTCAGACGTGGATGATGCGTGAGAATCTGCTCGCTGTAGAGATACTGCGCCCAGAACCCGGCCGACGACACGACGTATTCACGGCGCGGTGAAAGATCGGGGGCATGCGACAGCGCGAAGAACGGGATGCCCTTGTAGTCGACCTTCTTGACGACCACCTTCTCTTCGAACGCCCAGTTGGCAATCAGGTGACCGGTTTCGTGGAGCCCGAGCCCCGCCGCGCCGCCCAGGAGCACCTTGCCGAATTTCGACGCCCCTGATTCCTCCTGGGCAAATGCCGGCGTGACACACATCACCAGCAGCATCGCGCAGATTGCGAATCCCCAATCCCTAATCCCCAATCCCCAGTCCCTCTGCAGGTGTTTCAGCCCCGCCACAGCACCCGTCCCAGCCGCGAGTGATACGCCGTAAACTCGCCGTCGCCGTCCTCGGCGAGCGCCTGCTTCACCTGGTTGATCTTCGCGTCCAGATCGTCGGCCGCCGACAGAATCATGGCCTCAATCGTCATCGGTTCGATCGGGGCGCCAAATTCCTTGCGGCCGTGGTGCGACACGATCAGGTGCTCGATTTGCGAGCGAAGCGCGGCCGGAAAGTCTGGAATCCCGTCGATGGCGGCCCGGACCATGATGGTCCCGAGCGTGACGTGTCCCACGAGGTTGCCATCGCGCGTGTAGCTCGTCGCGCGATCGTAGTCGAGCTCTTCGAGCTTGCCGATGTCGTGGAGCAGCGCGCCGGCCGTCACCAGATCCTGATCGGCCCCGTAGACGGCGCCAAGCATGAGCGCCGATCGGGCGACCGACAGAATGTGCTCGAGGAAGCCGCTGCGATAGGCGTGGTGCACGGTCTGAGCGGCCGGCCAGATGCGCAGCTTCTCGGCATGACGGGTGGTCATGCGCTGAAGCAGCTCGCGCACGAACGGATCGCGCACATGTTGAATCAGCTCCTGAAGCTCGCCCCACATCTCCTCGACGGGACGCGCGGCCGAAAACACGCAGTCTTCCTCGCGAAACCCGTACCCCCTGTCCTGGTCGGGGTTGACGCGCCGGATATGCTCGACGACCACCTGGACCCGCCCGTTGAAGAGCTCCGTGCGCCCTGACACCTTCACGAAGTCGCCGCTGTCGAATTCATCGCGAAATCGCGCGGCATCATTGAAGAGGCGCGCCCGGGCGATGCCGGTCCTGTCCTGGAGCGACATGATGATGATGAGGTTGCCTCCCCGGTCCTGCCTGACCTCTTTCCGCACGCATAGAAAGAAGCCCCACCCGTCCAGATCGGGAGAAAGGGCGCGAATCGACGGGAGACGGCTCGACGACATGCGTTCGGCCCAATCATATCCAATCCCCGATCGCGCTTCGTGGCTTGCCGGTTGAAGTAGAATTAAGCATCACCATGCTGAAGCTTCCGCTTGCTCTCTTGGCGGTCAGCGCCGCTCTGGCGCTTGGCGCATGCGCAACCAATGAGCCGGCCACGCCGGCAGGCGGCCCGGCGAACGCCGCGGCCGGTGACAAGTCGACCGCGCAATCGGCCGCCGCCAAGCCCGAGCCTGAGTATCCACAGCCGGCCGTCGTGGTTCCGCCCAGGCCCAAGCCGGGGGCGCCGCACGGTCCAGGCTTCGACATGCCGCTCATCGAGCTCCAGGGCTATACCCCGTCGCGGCCGATGGACATCCTGAAGGACGCGCACATGTTTGCGGCCGACCACCCGGAGGTGGCGAGCTACGTGCCTTGTTACTGTGGTTGCGGCAGCGCCGGACACAAGAACAACGCCGATTGCTTCGTGCGAGGCCGCGATCCTGAGGGACGGGTCACCGAGTGGGAGCCGCACGGCGTGGCGTGCGCGGTGTGCATCGACATCGCCGTGGACTCGATGAAGATGAGGAACTCGGGCGCCTCGGTCATGGCCATTCGGAAGAAGGTTCAGGGTGATTACCGGCCGAATTTTCCGGACAGCGAAACGCCGACGCCGGCACCGCTTCAGGGTAAATAACCTTGCCCGATAACCGCGCCGACGCCTTCGCAAGGCTGTTCGAGGCGGTTCACGAAGGCGTCTACATCGGGCTGCTCGGGCCGCGGCAAACGACCACGCTCGCGGCCAACCCCCATCTCAAGCTCATGTTCGGGTACGGCGCGGAAACCGGCGACCGGCACATCCGGCCCTTCGACACACCGCGTTTCGTCGATCCCCAGGCACGGGTGGCCTTCATCGAACGCCTCGCGTCGGAAGGCGCCGTCACAGACTATCTGCTTCGCCTGCGGCGCGTCGACAACTCGCCGGTCTGGGTCGAGGTGACGGCGCACGCCGAGCCGCCGACGGGTGACGGATCGATTCGCATCGACGCGCTGGTCCGCGACGTCAGCGAGCGAAAAAAGCTCGAGGACCAGACGCGCGATCTCTACCACCAGCTGTTGCAGGCCGAAAAGCTCGCGGCATTGGGTCAGACGATCTCGGGTGTGGCGCACGAGCTGAACAATCCGCTCGCCACGATCCTGACATGGGCCGAGCGGCTCTCCGCCCGGCCGGTCGACGACAAGACCAAGCGCGGGCTCGAGACGATTCTGAGCGAGTCGGAGCGGGCAGCGAAGATCGTCCGCAACCTGCTGACGTTCGCGCGCAAACGGCAGTCCACCCGTACGATGGTCGACTTGAACCACGTCGTCCGCGAGACGCTGACGCTGCGCTCGTACGAGCAGCGCATCACGAACATCACGATCGTCGACGCGCTGGCGTCTGGCCTGCCGCAGGTCTTCGCCGATGCGCATCAAGTACAGCAGGTGCTGCTCAACCTGATTATCAACGCCGAGCAGGCGATGCTCACCGCGAACGGCCGCGGGACGCTGGTCGTGCGCAGCTGGCACGATGTCGAACGTGAGAGCGTCGTGCTCGAAATCAATGACGATGGACCAGGGATCGCCGAGGAGCTGCAGCCGAAGATCTTCGACCCGTTTTTCACGACGAAGGAAGTCGGAAAAGGGACCGGCCTGGGCCTGACGGTGGCCTATGCCATCGTGCAGGAGCACGGCGGCCGAATCAGGCTCGCATCGAACGCGGGCTCCGGTGCGTCGTTTTTCGTGGAAATGCCCGTCAGCGGCACGCCGCTGCAGCGGCCCCCCGCTCCCGTGCCGACAGCCGACTTCGGTTCGCTTGCCGGCTCGACCGTGCTCGTGGTCGAAGACGAGCCGGCCCTGGCCGCGGCCGTCTGCGAGGCGCTGACCGATGCCGGCTTCGCCGTCGATCGCGCGGGGGACGGCGAAGAAGCACTCCGCTGCGTCGACGCCAAGTCCTACGATTTGATCGTCTGCGATCTGAAGATGCCGAAGGTCGACGGCATCCGCTTCTACCAGAAGCTCGCGCCCACGAGTCCAGACGTGGCCAGACGAGTGATTTTCGTCACGGGAGATGTGGCGGGAACAGACGCCGAGAGCTTCCTGCAGGAAAGCGGGTGCCGCTGGCTGGCCAAGCCCTTCAGGCTCGGCGATCTGCTGCGCACCGCTCGTGAGATCCTCTCCTGAAAAAGCAAAGCCCGGCGACATGCGCGCCGGGCCTTCCGTCAGTGTCAGCCTTCAGTTGTCTGTCTTCAGTTTTCAGTTGTCAGTCATCAGCGCCCACACTGAGATCCGACGACTGACGACTGAAGACTGACGACTGAAGACTGACCTAGCCTTATCGTGCGAGCGCCACGGCCGCGCGGGCCGCCGGCGACAACCCGGCCGTAACGAACCGCTTGGCGCGCGAGGGCTGAATGTTGACGACAACCGCGGCAGGCGCGGGCGGCGCCACCGCCGGACGCTGCGGAAGCGAGGCCTTCGCCATGACCGGCTTCTGGTGGAACGCGAGCACGGCGTTCTTCAGGGCGCTCATCGCCTCGGCCGGCGCCATGTCGGCGAGGACGACGCGGAGGCGCTTGATGGCGCGGGCATGCAGCTGGGAGACGCGCGACTCGTTCACGCCAATCTCGGCGCCGATCTGCTTCATCGTGACGTCGCCGTAGTAATAGAGCGAAATCACCTTCTGCTCGCGGGGCGGCAGCGATTCTATGGCCGCGCGGACCTTGTCCTGCATCTCGCCCCGCTCGTAGGCGGCGTCCGGCGCTTCCGGCTCGGAAGGCACCAGCGCGGTCGGCAAACAGGCTTCGTCGACGGTTTCGCTCGTGGCCAGGGGTGAGGTGGATTCGATCGTGTGGATGCGGACGATGGTGCGGCCGAGCCGTTTTTCGTCGGTGCCGACCTTGGCGGCCAGATCCGACAGCGACGGTTCGTGACCCAGCTCGCGGCGAAGCGTCTCGCGCGCGGCCTCGAGCTCGCGTCTGACGCGGCGGACCCCGCGGGGCCAGGCGTCGCGACGGAGGGCGTCGATCATTGCGCCCCGGATGCGCCGCTCGGCAAAGGTTTCGAACTTGATGCCGCGCCCTTCATCGAAGCGGTGGGCGGCGTCGATGAGGCCGATGACCCCATCCTGCACCAGGTCGCCCACATCAATGGAATGCGGCATCGTGGACGCCATGCGTCGTGCGAGTGCTTCGACAAACGGGAGACCCGCGACGATTCGACGGCTTTGGGCGGCGGTCATTGAGTGGGCGCGCATTTCGTTTTTGGCTCCTGAAAGGCCGGTTTACCCGGCGACGAGCCGGGTGTATCGCAATTGGGGTACCAATATGGAGACAAAGCAAAGGCGAACCTGATACAAGGGGGGCCCGCTCACGTTAAGTGGTTCAACATGAACCACTTAGAGATCGGAGGTCGGGCGAAAGGACGGGAAAAGAGGGCTATGTACCGCCCGTACTCTGCCAATAATTTGACGAGATCTGCGCAAATCGTCAAATTGTTGGCAAATTCTGATCACAATTCTGTATGTCGCAAGTTGCATTTTCGCACAGTGCAAAATTCAAAAACAGGATGGTATCGGTGTAACTGGAAGTGAAAAAGAGGGATGCGGCGATAGCCGTCGTTCCGTTTCACTTTGGAACGCCGGCGATCGCCTTTCGATTTTGAGACGGGATTTTCTAGGCTTCGGACGCTTTCGCGCCCATCTGCATGCGGATTTCTTTAGCGGTCCCCATCGCGTCGAGCACACTGCTCACGACCTGTGTCGCGCGCGATCGACTGGTTTCATCCGCCGCCTTTTTCTCCATCAGCTCAGCGTGCGCCAGGATGATACCGAGCTGATTGTTCAACTGGTGAAAGAGGCGGCGAAGTTCCGGCGGTTGTTCCATGGCGCCCCGCTCGAGCAGATCGGTAACCGAGTACGAAAGACGATCCATTTTACTTCTCCGGCCGGGGGCGATGCGGACTCAGCCAGGCGCCGGCCTAGTGCTGAGTCTGCTCGTCCTGCGGACCCTGGGGCGCGCGCCAGAGCGAGTCGGCGAAGATCCGGACCGACCCACCGGCCGTGCGCACATATTCCACCTTGCCGCCCGCCATCCAGTTGTAGATCGTCCGGCGGCTCACTCCAACAACCTCGCAAGCTTTCATGATCGAGAGCGTCTGTCTTTCGATGTCCACGTGCGTGTCCTCCCTGTGAGTCTCCTATCGGAACAGCGTTTACAACTCTGTAGGGTCTTGCGCGGCCTTGTCACTTTCTTGGCGTAAGGACTCCCCCGGTTGCTTTAGAACTTTGAAGTTCCCCCTGTCTGTGTCAATATCTTGACGCCTTAACATGCCGGAAGCCCGCAAGCATCTTTTGCTCGTCGAAGACGAAGCTCCGCTCCGCGAGGCGCTGGCCGAACGCCTCATCGAGCACGGCTTNGATGTCGANCAATCCGACAGCGGTGAAGCCGCCATCGAACAGCTCGCGGAATTCGCCTTCGATATCGTCATCACCGATCTGCGCCTGCCCGGANTCGACGGCACGCGCGTGCTCGAGGCCGCGCTTCTGCGCTATCCCGATATCGTCGGCATCATCGTGACCGGTTACGGAACCGTGAAGGATGCCGTTGAAGCGATCAAGCGTGGCGCAACCGACTTCGTGACCAAGCCGTTTCAGTTCGACGAGCTGCTCCACGCGCTCAACTCCGCGCTCGAACAACGGCGGTTGAAAGCCGAGAACGCGTACCTCCGATCGCAGCTCCAGGAGCGTTACCGTTTCGAAGGGATCATCGGCCGCAGCCCGGCGATGCGGGAGTTGTTCCAACTGCTCGAAACGGTCTCGGCCTCGGCAAGCACGATTCTGATTACCGGCGAAACCGGCACCGGCAAGGAAGTCGTGGCGCGCGCCATTCATCACAACAGCCCGCGCCGCGCGCTGCGGTTCGTGGCGCTCAATTGCGGCGCTATCCCGGAAACGCTGCTGGAAGCCGAGCTCTTCGGCCACGTGCGCGGCGCATTTACCGGAGCCATCGGCACGCGGCAGGGACGGCTGGAGCAGGCCAACAAGGGCACGCTCTTCCTCGACGAAGTGGGCACGATGAGCTGGGCGATGCAGATGAAGCTGCTGCGTGTGCTCCAGGAGCGCGAGTTCGAGAGGATCGGCGACACGCACACGATCAAGGTCGATGTGCGCGTCGTCGGGGCCACCAACAGCGACCTACAGAAAATGGTGGCGGAGGGATCGTTTCGCGAAGATCTGTTCTACCGCCTCAACATCATCCCGATTCATCTTCCGCCGTTGCGCGATCGCAAGGAAGACATCCCGCTGCTCGTACAGCACTTCCTGAAAAAATTCACCGCACCCGAAACCGCGGCAGCGGGCGCC
>Ga0065705_10003515_pt1 | contig 11490 bp, 17 predicted proteins | sample SwibulcommuniRL2_FD_59092 | JGI IMG/M metagenome (GOLD analysis project Ga0065705, IMG submission 59092) | Bulk soil microbial communities from switchgrass field near Rose Lake, East Lansing, Michigan, USA - RL2 Bulk Soil v2 (version 2) | ecosystem: Environmental > Terrestrial > Soil >... | reverse complement strand
GCCAGCGTGAGGGAATCGCCAGGGAATCTCTTCTGAAATTGGCAAAGCGGACAAGCACACCAGTTGTGCTCACGAACGACTCGCATTTTCAGGCTGCGGGCCAGCGTGAGAATCACCTGATGATGGTTTTGCAGAAGAAAAGCCACGGGCAACAGCGCATGCGAGTCCTGGACTACATGAACGAATACACCTATTTCAGAAACTACATGCAGGACATGGAAGCACTTGCGGAGCGGACAGGGCTACCGAGGGAGGTACTGGACAATGCCGTGGAAATTCAAGAGGCTGCCGATATTAGGCTTGATCCGTTGGACGAATTCAACTACTCAGTACCATTCTCAGGATACGACGATCCGATCAAGAAAATTCAGAGTCGATGCAAGAGGCGTCTCGCTAGGATGGTTGAAATTCACGGTGATGACGCGCAGGAACGGTTTGAGATGGAGTTGGCGGCTATGGGGGACTTTGCGCACTACCTCCTTCTCATGTCGGATTTCATCATCGCGGCCCACAAGCAAGGCATTCTCACGAACACGAGGGGCAGTGCAGCGAACAGCCTAGTTTGTTACTGTCTCAGAATTCATAACATCGATCCGATGCCCGATGCTTACGGGCTTCTCTTTTCACGGTTTGTGAACCCGGCCCGGAAGAAGCTGCCGGACATTGACATTGACATCGAGAAAGATCGGTACGAGGATTTCATGCGTATCGTCCGTGAACGGATGGCTGAGCTAGAGGGAGAGGGGCAGGTCGTTCAGATATGCAACTACGGTACGTTTGCCAATCGATCATCGTTCCGGCTGATCGCAGACGCACTCGGGATTTCAAAGGAGGAACAGGACTACATCACCAAGCTGNTGCCACAGATGATCGACTCGGGGATGGTGGATGAGGAGAATGATGTCTANGAAGCACTCAAATACGAGTACCCTGAAATCTANGAGCTTGCGTCCGGTGTTTTTGACGCAATCAAGAACCTTAGCCAACANGCCTGCGGTTGGGTATTCGGGACACGAAACCGTCCACTGTCCAAGTGGATTCCACAGGCGCTCATTGCAAGCTCGGGTTCTACGGTCACTGCGTACAATCTGAAATACCTGGAAGAGTTCGGATTGGTCAAGGGGGATTTCCTTCGGCTGCGGACACTCTCGGTGATCCAGCGCTGTCGAAATCTTCTCGGCCAGAATGCTCTCTCGATTTCAGACATTCCTTTGGACGACCCGGAGACGTTCGAAATGCTGCGCGAGGGTAAAACTGAAGGGGTCTTCACTCTTCAGGGAAAGGAAAACCGGAAAGGGTGCATGGAGGTAGAAGTTGAAAACGTCCATGACGTGATTCGGTCAGTGGCGATCTACCGTCCTGCGCTCACTCGCGAGAAGAAACATGTGCATTACAACAACCGGCGAAAGGGGACAGAGGGTGTCGCCTACTCGCATCCTATCGCGGAAGAAATACTCGGGGCCACCTACGGCATTCCAGTATTTCAGGAACAAGTCATGGAGCTTTGTTATGCGGTGGGCATGTCGGATGAAGAAGTCGATGACGTTTACAAAGCGATCAAGATGGCGAAAGGAGTAGGGCGGGGTGCTAAAGAGGCGTTTGCTGAAATCGGGCCGGGATTCTTCCGAGCCTGTAGACGAAGCGGGATTTCAAAACGGGATGCCGAACGCTTGTGGGAAGATGTCCGGGGAAGCCAGGGCTACGGCTTTAACAAGGGCCACGCAACAAGCTATGGAATCCTTGCGGTACGAGCCGCCTACCTCAAAGCTCACCACCCCGCTGAATTCTTCACGGCTTTGCTTGACGTTTACCCTGAGAAGTCCAAATACATCGCGTCAGCACGGGCCGAGGGTTTTCAGTTTTTGGTGCCCTGCGTCAATCGATCCCACGCAGGCTTCTCTTTTGATCGAGACAGTGGCCGCATTCGGGTGGGCCTCTCCCGCGTCAAAGGTCTTGGCCCTGCTGCGGTTAGAGACATTCTTGCGCACCAACCGTATTCATCCTACGAGGATTTCAGGGAACGTGTTCCTAAACGCACTGTCAACACACCCCGGATTGAAACGCTTGCTGAAATTGGTGCCTTTGAGGACGTGGGGATCGGGGCGACTGCTTCCGATCTAGAGGAATTTCAGATTCTCAGCTTCACGATCAAGAAACCGAAAGCGTTCAAAGGAATCAAGCCCAAGCACACGAGCTACCGGGAATCTCAGTCGGGCTGGATTCATGCCGGACTGGATCACACTGCGGACATAACTGAAATCAAGCAGTCGGTCAGTAAGCTCTTCTGGATTCCACCCCTGCCCGACAAGGAGCTTCTTCAGCTGAAGGCGTCATCGTGGGCGCAAGTGAAGACGCATCTGTTGACGGCGGTGGATGAAAACGGTCTGCCGTTTCAGGTGATGGTCAACGAGGACAAGGAAGTGAATGCCGAGATTCTGAAATTCATAGCTGAGCGATTAAAGGATACGGTGATATGCCTCGATGGTGCTGTGCGTCAACCCTTCCTTACGGATGGGCCGATGGGGTTTCGGTTCTACGGTGTGACTGGCGCGAGCTACGACGTAGACCCGCAAGTATTTGGCCCGAATGTAACCGGGCGGAAAAAGGTGGCGCTTGTGAAATTTCACGAATTGCGAAGGAGGATGTGATGAGCCAGGACAACTACACCTATGTCGGCCCGGTGTTGATGGAAGAAGGGAAGTTCGGAGTCTGGACGAATTGCAATGCCAGCGAGGAGAACTTTCCGGAAGGCAAGCCGGATGAAATCTTTACCAATCCCCTGAAAGCGATCATTGCTGCGCACCGTGCTGAGCGGAATGATCCGACAGAGTACGGTGTGGCATTCGGGAAGGGGGTTCTGGAAGCGGCAGAGATGGCCCTGCAAGCTCTTGAGAGCGCTCCTGACGCGACGGCAGCCGTGGGGGAGGGTTAGGAGTGGCTGTAGCGAGGAAGAAGCGTAGGAGCCACGTGGGGAGGGCGTTCGAAATCGCCAACTCGATCAACTCCATCATCGGCAAGCCGGTGTTGCGCCTGGGGTCTGACAAGGATTTCATTCCGATCAAGGTTTCAACCGGCTCGCTGGTCATCGACAGGATCACCGGGGGAGGTTTCACGCTTGGAAGACACGTGGAGCTTTACGGGGACGAGTCGGCCTGCAAGAGCTACGTCATGCTGCGGACGATGGTTCTCAGCCAGGGGCGCGGGAATCTCTGTGCGCTGATCGATCCGGAGAAGGTGTTTGATCCTGGATGGTTTTCACATCTCGGCGGTGTTCCGGACGAGCTACTGCTATTTCAGCCGGAAGAGAAGTGGAATGCCGAGGATGCAGTCGGCGTGATGATGATGCTCGGGAAGCTGGTCGAGGATGAGGCTGTTGAAATCGTGGGGATCGATTCTGTCTCTGCGATGGTCACGCAGGAAGAGATGAAGAAAGACCCGCGTGAGGAAGATCGAGTGGCGAGTCAGGCAAGGATGATGTCGAGAGCCTTGCGCCGGATTACAACTACGAACAAGCGGACGCTTTTCATCTGGACGAACCAGGAGAGAATGAACATCGGATTCGGTGCGCAGTTCAATCCACGTACACAGTCGGGGGGACGTGCTCTGCGATACTACGCTACTACCCGCCTGGAATTCAGAAAGGCGGGCAAGGTCACGAGAGATGCCCCTGTTGCAGAGAGGGGTCAGCTGAAAACGAAGAAGGTTCCACAAGGCAACTGGATTCAGGTTCGCAGTGAGAAAGAGAAATCAACGAAGCCTTATGGTCAGGGTATGTTTGTCTTCGACTCGGATCATGGCCGCATCGACATTGAGAGTGAAATCATCCAGCTTGGGCTAGAGGATGAGATAATCACCCGCTCCGGAAATATATTCCACTACGAGGATTTGGCCGGAATCGATCACAAAGGGACGGAGAGCAGGTTCAAGCAGCTGATTTCAGAAGATCATGGCCTCCGGGAAGAACTCATTGAGGCGATCACTGAGATGAGCTTCCAGCTAAGTCGGGTTTCGGATGCTTGACCTGCTGACTTTCACAGAGCGAATTAGGGTAAATGAAAACGACTGCTGGATTTGGGATAGCCGAATTTCATGTTATGGCTACCCCATCTTTGGAAGCCCTCCGATTTATGTGCATCGATGGTCGTGGGTGATTATTGGTGGAAATGAATTGATACCCGGAAAACAACTACATCATCACTGCCATGAAAAGCTATGCGTGAATCCGGCGCATCTCAGTCAGCTGTCTCCGAAGGATCACAAGGAGCTTCACCGGCTTAGGATGTGCAAGAGGGGGCATCCATTCATGGATGAAAACGTATACGTTTACAAAGGAAGACGAGCCTGTGTTACTTGTCAACGTCAGCGTGTGCGTGACTCTCGTGCCCGCGCCAGGGTGAGTGATGCTTAATGGCGCACCAACTCCGCTGTGACCTGTGTAAGCGTGATTGCAATGAAATCCTGGCGAAGCTCTACTTTGCTCCGCGTAGGACTGAACGGCGGCGAAAAGGGTTTTCATATCACTCCGACTACACGCATCATCTCGATGTAGGGGAGTGCTGTGCTGATCGGGTGCTCACGCTTTTCAACTGGCGCGAACGGAGGACGAAGAAGGAAGCGAGCGGGAGGAAACAGCGTGTCTGAAATCGAGTCTCCTTGGGAACGCAGTCTGAAATCCCGCAGTAAGCTGCAAGAGGAGCGCACGTCGAGGATGAAGGGTGCAAGGCCACAGGTGAATTCCGGTCGGATATGGAGCAGCCTGCGTGACAACAAGCTGACGAGTTTCATCGGCATGTTTCTGATCGACAACAAGACGCACGATGATCCCGAGAAGCAGAGCTACAGGATCGATTACGAAGAGTGGAAATCCCTGAGAAGGGATGCGAACAGGACTCCACCTGGATGCCTGCCTGCATTGCAGGTTGACTTGCAAGANATTTCCTTGNTGGTGATNGAGCTTGCGACGTGGGATGAAATCTGCCGGTATGTCATGGCTCTCGAAACNCAGCTGAGGCAGGATGGCTGAGAAGAGATTGGGCCGGATGATTTCGTGCCCTGNGTGCTACGCGCTGGTCAACCCCATTGTTGTGACNGAATANCCGGAGAATGAAAAGGTGCCTGTTCCTATTCCGGCCAGAACTGTGTTACAGTGCCCCAAGGACAACAGGACTGTTTGGTATATCGTGACAGAAGGGATCGAGGAGCTACCACTTGCGAACATGGAGTAAGAAGCGAAGGAAATTGGATGCGCGAAGGAGGATGCTTGCGCTCAAGGATGAATTTCGGGCGACGGGTGTTTGCGCATGGTGTGGTTCTACCGAGAATCTTCAGTGGGATCACATCGACCCTTCTATCAAGGAATTTGGAATCTCGTACATGTGTGCAGCGAAGTTCAAGCGGCAGCGGATCATTGATGAAATCAAGAAGTGTCGAGTTCTGTGTCTCTCGTGCAACACAACGCGCCGGTCAAAGATCAGTCAGGATGTGATCGATCAAGTGCGCGAAGCGGATGGTAAGCTGCGCGAGATAGCGGAGCGGTTTGGAATTTCAGAATCTCACGTGAGTCGTGTACGACGTGGGCTTCTACGAACGCAGAGGATAATTGACTGAATGAGAACACGAACTGAAATCTCAATTACGCAACGTCGCAATACTCAGGGATTGCTGCGGCCCCTGTTGGAAGAGATGTTTCGTTTTCCCGTTCGGGTCGATGACGAGGACGACATCGCTTTCATGTATCACGCGGCGATGAAATCAATGCAGCGAGAAAGAGAGAGAGTCAACAGTGCGGTGTTCAGTCCGAGCGGTCTAGCCTCCTGCTTGCGTCGTGTTTATTTGGGGCGGCATTGGAAAGACATGGGACTGGAACGGATCGAGCTTCCGAACATACAGACGCAGGGTACGTTTTCACAAGGCGATTGGGTTCACCTTCAGTGGCACTTCTATCTCTTCAAGCTCGATGTGATGTTTCCCGACAAGTTCATGCTGGTCGATGTTGAAATCCCTGTCCTGTCGAAACGAAAGGATCATGGCGGAACAATCGATGCGGTCGGCTACCTGATCGAGCACGACCTACCCGTGCTGATCGATTACAAGGGATGGAACGTGCGCAACTGGCAGCAGGCGCAGAACAGTCTCGATCACTCCACCCGGATTCAGGTGACGGATTACATGATGCTTCTGAATTCCAACGGTGGATGGAAGTCCCTCTTGCAGATTGAGGAGCGAGAAGGAGTATTGAAGGATGCGAAGGAGCGCGTAGAGGATGCTTTGGTACTGGCGATCAACAAAGGCGGGCCTGATCCAAAGCACCCGCTGGCGCTCCATGAAATCCATGTGTCTCTCAAGGACAATCTGCCCGATGTCCATACCCGACTAGGAGTGCTGCGAGAACATGAGGCCAAGAAAGAAATCCCCAAGCCGGAATGCGAGTCCACAAAGACAGTCCAGTTCCAGGGCTGTCCCTTCGCGGGGTTCTGCCGTGAAGAAGTCAAGGCGGTCGAGAAGCGAATCCGAGACACTGAGAGTCGCAACACCGAGCGACAATCGCTCCGAGTGGCTACGCCAAGAAGGGCTGATCGTTCCAGACGATCTAGACCCAAGCGATGAAACGATTCCTCTTGATTTCACTACTCTCAGCAATCGCGCTGTTGGCGCTGTGCATTCTCGGTTTGCTGTACGTCATGCTCACGCTCTCTACGTCCGTGCAAGACTGGCTACTCGGTTGCTTCGGCTTCGTCATAAGCAGCGTATGGCTCTTGCTCGTTTTCGTTCCCTCTATCAGAAGGATTTCAAAACCGCCCGAGAACTCGATGCTGCCTTCTATCTGGACGATGGCGAAGAGACAGAACGGCACATCCTAGAGCTTGAAATCAAGGCGGAAGTCCTTGATGCCGTGATCGCAGGCTTTGATGATGTTGTTAAAGCTGCATCACGCGAGATGTCGCGCCGGGACAGTGAGAGGGCACCGCGCGACTAAAGTAGCCTGCGGACTCTCGGCTCTTGTTTACCGGATTCTGCTCAGCTGTGTCGAGCAGGCGCGGAGGGAGTCGGCAGGCTAATTGAAATCGACCGCATCGAAAGGAGGGAAAATATGCGCGAGCTATGCGAGACGGAGCCGACTCCGGACGACGAGCCGACGCCGGGAGAGCCGAAGCCGGAACCGGATGACGGCGAGTAAGGGGTAAAACCCTCTTGACTTACCCTCTCTAGGATGATAGTGTCCTAGGATGCTGAAGCTCTGGATGCCAAGCAGTCTCCTGCCTTCCTGTGTGAAGGCGCTTGGCACCAGGGCTTCAGCGCATTGTGAAATCAATCTAGGGAGGTTGGAATGCCAAGAAAAGCCGCAGCGGTACGGGTGAAATCCAAGCTCGACCGAATGCAGAGAAAGGGTACGACGAGCATGACAAGATCAACAGCACGGAAGCGTGCTCCGTTTGTCCGCCCTGAAAACAAGTGTGCTGAGAAGGGGCATCAGCTGGTCACGCTGGCTCAGAGTCCGAAGATGAAGGTTGTCTACTGTGCGCGGCTCTGTGGTTACTATCAGGCAGTAGGCACGAATGGCTAAGAAGATTCCCCTGTCATTCCAGCAACAGCTGGATCATGAAATTCAGGTCTTCTCTGAACAAGCTCGCACCCGTGCTCAAATTGCACAGCGAGCCTATGACGCTCAGGATAGAGAGACGCGGCTGGCTCTTGACTCGATGGTGGATCGCATCGTTTCGATTTCACGGGGGATAGCCACGTTCAAGATCAGGGGAAAAAAGGTTGCCGCTGAGGTTCCTCTTCCGGCGATCCACAACAACGCGCTCTACTTGGCAACTGAAATTCTGAAGGACTTGGCATTGCTGGACATCCGGGTGGCGAATTTCAGATTCGATCCACAGCGTTGTGCATCATGTGGGAAATCACTAACGGCGAAGAAGAAGGTGAGGGTATGAATCTAGTCGATCAGGTCAGAGAGGTTGTGCAGGAGCGGGAAGAAGCAATTGCCTTCCTTCGAAGGGTGCATGACAGCTTCGAGAATTGGCCGAAGGATCATCCTGTGATCCAGGAAATCGGAGTGTTTCTCGAAAGGGTGAAATCATGACAGAGGATTCCCGTGCGCATCGGGACAGTATCGGCTTCATTGCGGAGCAACTTGGCAAGGCGAAGTCCGAAGGTGAGCGGATCGGGCAGTCGCAGATTGTCAATTTCCAGCACATTGAGACGCTGATCGAGCAGCTGCGTGAGCATGGTATCTCGATTTCACCGAATCAGGTGACGTTTCAGGGTAATCCCGTGACGCAGGCGGCATGGCAGGCATACATTCGTCACGATCAAGGGCCACCGATGATGCAGGATGAGGAGGAAATTGAGCGCGACATCAAAGCGAACGCCGGTTAGGAAGAAGCCTGCCGCGAATAGGGGTAGGCGTACTGAAATCCAAACGCCGGATTCGAACGCCGAAACGCCGATCAGGTTTCGGAAGTCGGAACAGCCTGTTCGTTCGACGGTAGGCGCGGGTGAGGTAAAGGCGGCTCTAGACGAAACGGTGTGGCGCGTGATAAATGAAATTTCTCCGGGCTATCAGAGCATTCCTCACGCACGGCTGAACTCAGATGAAATCGCATACGTGCTGATGCTTGCGATGATGACCGGTCACGAGGGCGAGAGTCCGAGGCGGGGACTGAAGATCGGAAACCATGAGTATGCAATGCGCGACGTTCCCGAGTGTCGCAGCTGTCGATGAAATCCTCAAATTTTTCTAAGCGCTCCATTGCCAGGAGCGGTAGCCCCGTCAAGAAGAAGAAGCCCAAGCGGATTCCAAGACGGATTTCAGGGCCGATCATGGAGCCGTGGGTTGCGGTTGGAATCGATCTGTCCACGACATCGATTGCCGGTTGCGCTTTCGGGTGGAACAAGACACTCCGTAAGGAAGTCGGGCCGGTTTTCAAGATCACCCGTTGGGAACGAGAGCACGACTATTTCGTTCGGATGGGTGCTCTTGCAAAGGGAGGGGATTTCCTGCTCGACCTGATCGGTGAATTACATCTCCGTTTCGAGGCGGACGATGTGCATATCGCTATCGAGGAGCCGTGGCCGTTCGGCTATCAGAAACGGGGCGAGTCGAATTCATTGAAACAGCAGGCGCAGATGTCCGGCTGTTTCATCGGGGCGCTTCTCCGGTGGGAATACACCCACATACATGAAATCCACAATATGTGGTGGAAGAAGATCATCGCTGATGACTTGGGGATCACAACGCACTGGACGAAGTACGGAAAAGGGGTCGAAGGGAAAATGCGCTCAAAAGAATGGGCGCTGAAATTCCCGTACATTCCCGACTGGCCGGATTTGATTCAGAATTCCAAGCGGGGTCTGATTCCGAGGTCCGAGACATCGAAGGCCAAGGCGGCGCAGCCGGACGACAGATATGACGCGCTTGCTATTGCCAAGTGGATGCGAAATGAGATTATGAGAGAGCAGGAGGGAGAGAAATGAAAACAACGACATCTCAGCTGCGCAGAGTTCTTCGGCTTCATGAAGAGCAGCATCCGCAAGCTGAAATCTTTATCTGTGAGTCTGAGCACGATGATCCGCGTGGGCGGATTCAGATTGTGTTCTCGGAGTCCGAAGATGGATGCGTGTTTCGTGAGACGCGCTACTGGATTTCAGCGCGGGGTCAAGCTCGCAGATTGAAGGATCAGTTTCGCGCCTGGCCGGTGCGGGTCGGCGCTTGAAAGATCAAGGAGCCGGTCGTTACCGGGGTTGGCTGGCTCCTTGACAAAACATCCTGGGGATGGTAGCCTGTCGGCATGAAAGTTGATAACTACCTGACGCTGAATTTCAGCGAGCTTCCGAGGCGGGACTGGAAGAAGCTCACTGACAAGCTGCGTTACACCGACGCAGACCTTCGCGTTCACGAACCGTGGCGCTCGTTTCCCGAGCGCATGGAGGTACGGCTTCCCCGAGGGGCATGGAACCTTCTGCCCGACAAGCTGAAATACACGGATCACCGAATCTGCCCGGTGTACCCCAAGCTCGACTATGCGCTAGAGCTAGACGCGACTCTGCCGGACGGTAGGAGTTACGAGCGCCAGAAGGACGCAGTGAAATCCATGCTTTTCAACGAGCAGGGATTGATCGTCCGTCCGCCTGGTACCGGCAAGTCTCAGATCGTGCTCGCGTTNGCAGCTGCGTGCGAGACAAACGTGCTCGTGATCGTCCACACNGAGGACATTCTGCAACAGTGGATCGAGTATGCAGGCAACGCNCTGCCCGGTACTGAAATCGGTATCGTGCGGGCTGAGGAATTTCAGCTGAGGCAGGTCACTATCGCCACGGTGCAGACTGCGATCAAGCACGTGGACAGATTGTGCTCTCACTTTGGCGCGGTCGTGCTCGATGAAGCGCACCATGCCAGTGCGAAAACGTTCTCACATGTGCTGAACCGGATGAAAGCCAAGTACCGGTTCGGCGTGACTGCAACAACGATGCGTGCGGATGGAAATGGCCCGTACATGAAATTCGTAATCGGGCCGGTGATCCATCGGCTCAAGTTCAAGTCGCCGGTCAAGGTTCATGTCAAGCCGCTCGATGCCGGATTTCACTACGCCTATCGTGGCCGGTGGGATTGGGGCAACCTTCTGCGGGAGCTAATCAAGGACACGGATCGCAACAAGCTCATTGCTGAAATTGTGGACAGAGAAGTACGAGCGGGGAATTCCATCCTCGTTCTCAGTCGGCGGATCGAGCACCTACAACGCATTGCTGCGATGACAGAGACATACGACGAGTCCGGTGCGCTGCTTGTCGGCGCGTGGGAAGATACAAACGGAAACAAGCATGCGCTGAAGCGTGAAACCCGCAAGCTGATCCTGAAGGAATTCAAGTCGGGTGAAATCCGAGCGGTCTTTGCAACGCAGCTGGCGGATGAAGCTCTCGACGTGCCGATTCTGTCTCGTGTCGTGCTCGCGCATCCGGGCAAGGCAGAAGGCCGGATCATTCAGCAGATCGGACGTGCGCTTCGGGAGTATCCCGGAAAGAAGGATGCCGTCATCTATGACTGCCGAGACTTGCGCGTGGGTGTGCTGCGCCATCAGTGGAACCAAAGGAAATCCCATTACAAGAAACTTGGCATTCCGATCCTCAACAAGAAAGGGCGGGACAAATGAGAACATACAGACCGCGTGTAGTTGAAATCAAAAAGAAGCTTCAGAGAGCAATCGTTGAACTAGATAAAGCTGCATATCCGATTCCAACGACCATGAAAGCCAAAAGTGATCCGAGCGGGTATGTGCTTGATCGTTTGAAAAAAGCAGCGGTGCTGGTAGATGATGCTGAACGAGCGATGTTCGATGAATGCGAGCGCGGCGAAGAGTGGTATCACATCAATGTCATCGAGAGACGTGACTGACATGACATCAACCAAAGAGAAAAAGCAGATAGCGGTGCTCACGGAAATGGCGCGAGACATGGACGACATTTCCAAACTGCATCCGTGGCTGCGGG
>Ga0065705_10104753_pt1 | contig 11492 bp, 7 predicted proteins | sample SwibulcommuniRL2_FD_59092 | JGI IMG/M metagenome (GOLD analysis project Ga0065705, IMG submission 59092) | Bulk soil microbial communities from switchgrass field near Rose Lake, East Lansing, Michigan, USA - RL2 Bulk Soil v2 (version 2) | ecosystem: Environmental > Terrestrial > Soil >... | reverse complement strand
GCTGCTTAAGAAGTTAGTTGGCGACTGCGGGGCGGCAGACCTGCTATTCGCGGTCGTCCCTGTCCTTCTTGCTGTCGTCGCTACGCGGTGAGTCACTGCCGCGCGTCTGGGGTTTGGTACTGACCCGCGGCGATTCGCCCCGCGGAGCGGGGCGCGTCGTCGATGTCCGCGGCGTCTCGGTACGGGGTGCCTCGGCCCGTGATGCAGTGCGCGGCGCTTCCGTGCGTGGTGCTTCAGGCTCGGCGGCAGTCCGCGGCGCCTCGCTGCGGGGTGCTTCCGTCCGGGGCGCCTCAGGTCGCGGGGCTGTCCGCGGAGCCTCTGTCCGCGGAGCCTCTGTCCGTGGCGATGCTGTGCGCGGCGATTCAGTCCGTGGCGCTTCAGTCCGCGGAGACGGTGTCCGCGGATCATCGACGCGCGGCGTTCGCGGTCGTCCCTCGCTGCTGGGCAGTTCGGGCCGCAAGGCTTCGGTGCGCGGCCGTTCGGTACGCGGCGGCTCCGTGCGTGGCGGCTCCGTGCGTGGCGGCTCTGTCCGAGGCGGCTCTGTCCGAGGCGGCTCCGTCGGGGGCGCCGCCTGCGGACCGCTCGTATCCGGGCCCTTCGGCAACTCCGGTCGTTCAGGCCGCGTCGGCCGATCCGGTCGCTCAGGCCGTGTTGGTTGATCAGGCCGCTCAGGACGCTCTGGCCCCGCCGGCGACTCAGGTCGTTCCGGCCGCGCCGGGCGCTCCGGCCGGTCCGGTCGCTCAGGTCGCATTGGTTGATCAGGGCGGTCGGGACGGCTCGGCTCGGTTGCTCGAGTGCCGGGGCGCTCCGGACGCTCGCGGCTATCGGGTCCCCGTGCTGTCCGATCCTCGGCCTGGCCACGATCTGGCCGCTCAGGCCGCGACGGTCGCTTCGACTGATCGACCTTTGCGGCTTCGCGGGCTTCCTTCGAAGGCTCGGGCAGCCGCAGTCGGCCACCTTCACCGCGCCCGCCACGCTCGCTCGTTCGATCGGTCGCTCCCGGCTCGGTTCGGTCCGTGCGGGCCACGCGAGCGCTTACTTCCATGCGCTGTCGTTCCGTATTGAGCTTCTGGATCTCCTCGGTCAGCCGGCGCACCGATTGACGCTCGCGGTCGTCAAGGCGGGTCAGCCGCACTGACGAATCTCCGCGCTGCGCTAGTTCACGCAGGTCGGCGGCCAGAATGCTCTGGTCGCGGTCGCGATCGACGCGACCTTCGGTGACGCGCTTGCGCTGCTCGTCGAAAGTGATAGCCGGTCGCTCGCGCTCGTTGCGCTCGTAGTAGCTATGCCAGCCGCTGATTCGATCGATGTAGTTGATGCCACGGTGGCCATAGTACACGTTCGACCAGGCCCAAATGGGGTCGTAGTAGCCGCCGTTGCCATACCGCCAATTGCACCAGGGGGTGAAACCCCAGCGGCTGCCCCACGAACCGTAGTAATTGCCGAAGTAGTAGCAATGCGCGTGAGGCGCTATCCACAGATGCGGGAAGCAATGGGCGATGTTAATCACGCACGACGGCCGATATGTCCAGCCAGGATAAGCGTGGAAACCGGACGTGAAGGCGATCGGGGCGAACAACTGGCCGCGCGCCGCGGGATACCAATCCCAGAAACCAGCGTTGAAGACGTATCCCCGCGGCGTCCAGTACCAGCGGTCTGGGTACCAGACATAATTCTCGCGATACGGCGCCCAATAGCCGGCCCGCCAGCGGTATTCGGAGTCATAGATCCAGGTGCCTGGCACGTAGAAGTAGTCGGCCCCGGGCGAAGGCGTGCTCGGGCCCACTTCCAGCGTTTGAGGTGGCGCCGTTTGATAATCGACCTCCTGTGTCTCCGCGCTGACCCAGAAGCCAGGAACGCGTTGCCAGCCGCCGCTCGCCTGAGCCCAATACGATGGCACCCACCGCATGCCCAGCGGCGGCACGCGCCACATTCCGCTTACCCAGATGTGCTTTTGGGCGGCGACGTCCCAGTCCCAATAGCCGGGAATCCAGATCGCCCCTTCGGCCTTGAATTCTGGGGCCTCCTCTTCAATTGGTTCCGGCGGTTTCGCAGTGACGATCTCCGCAGGCTCGGGGTCGTTGGCTGCCGGAGCGCCAAAGGCCTCGTGTACGGGACCGCGCGTTAGCGTTTCGACCCCTTCCTGGTCGGTGCCTCGCCGTTCGGCACCTGGCGCTGGGGCGGGGGGCGCTTGCTGTGCATAGGCCGCGATCCTCCAGCCGCTTGCTCCCATGAGCACGGCCACCGCCGCGGCCCACGTCAATTGTTGTTTCGTCCAAAGCATGACATTCTCCTTTGGTACTCCGGTGGTTGGTGAAATGACCGGGACCAGCCGAGGAAGATGTCCGCAACCCTCGCGCCGAGCGGCAAGAAATTGGAAAAACAAGCGGAATTTTCGGCAGAATCTGCATGCGCTTCGTCGCGAGTCAGAAATCTTGTCGCGGGGGGCGGCACGATTCGCGTCACGTTGACCGGACCAGCGCGCTACCGGACCGAGAAGCAATCGCTGAATGAACAGCGCGCTTCCCGGTCCGGCGCAAGCGCTCGGCGACGAGCAGCGATTCACGTGACGCGCGTCACGACGCCGCTGCCGATCGTGCGACCCCCTTCGCGAATCGCGAAGCGGTCGCCCACTTTGCAAGCGACCGAGCGGGCCAGGTCGATCGCCAGCCGGGCGTGGTCGCCCGGCGCGCACATTTCGACCTCGCCCAAGAGCCGCGTGCGGCCCGGCACGTTGGTTGTGCGGAAGTAGAATTGGGGGCAGTAGCCACTGCCAAACGGCGTGGTCGCCCGCCTCCCTCCTCGTCAGCACGAACACTTCGGCTCAGGGCACGGTCTGCACGCAACTCCAGCGTGCATCCGGATATCGAAGAAAGCCCCGGTACGCGCGATAAAATGATTGATGTATGAACAATCGAATCCTTACTGGCCCGGTGCCATTTCGCAGATAGTAGAAGTGTTGTCACCCGCCGCCTACGCCTGCCAATGCTCGCTCGCCGCAGCTCGGCGATCAGTTTCCAGCACACGGGAGAGTTGCAATGCTCCGTCGTTGGTCTGTTGTTGGGCCCGCCATTCTGGGAACAGTTTGCGTTCTAGTCGCCCCCGCTGTGGTGATCGCGCAGGAACTGCCCGCGGCCGACAAAGTCAAGACCGTCGAATTGTTCCGCGTCCCAAATTACTGCGAAGGAGTCTGCTTCGATCACGACGGTAACGGCTACATCTCCTGGGCCAAGTCGATCACGAAATTCTCGCTCGACGGCAAGCACAGCGTCTGGGCCGAAACCGGCGCCCCCAACGGCCACAAGATTTTGGCCGACGGCACCCACCTGGTGTGCGACGCCATGCATCATGCCGTGCTGAAGCTGGCCGCCGATGGCAAGCTGCTCGACCCCGCTTCCAAGGAATGCGACGGCAAGCCACTGCGTGGACCCAACGACCTGACGCTCGATACTCCCAATGGCGGCTTCTATTTCAGCGATCCAGGCGGCAGCTCGATCGACAACCTGATCGGCACGATTCACTACGTCGATAAGGCCGGCAAGACCACGCTGCTCCAGGGCGGGCTGGCCTTCCCCAATGGCATTGTTCTCGCCCCCGACGGCAAGAAGCTCTACCTCGCCGAGAGCCAGAAGAACCGCGTGCTTCTGTATGAAGTGACGGCGCCGGGAAAGGTAGGCGAACCCAAAGTCTATGCCGAGCTGCCGCGGAAGAACGAAGAGGCGGGCCAGATCGACAACCAGCCGGACGGCATGTGCCTCGACGCGGCTGGCAACCTCTATGTCGCCCACTACGGCATGAAGCAGGTGCAAGTGCTCGATCCCACGGGCAAGCTGATTCGCCAATACGACGGCGGCAATACGACGACCAGCAACGTGGCCTTCGGCGGCCCCGAAATGAACCAGCTCTTCATCACCGGCGGCATCGGCAAAGAAGCAGGCGAAGGGGGTCTCTTCCGCATCGACCTGGGTGTGAAGGGCCTCGTTATCCTGCCGCCGAAGCAGTAGTAGCAGGCACGCTCCGCGTTCCGTCGTGGCTCACGCGGTGTGCCCATCACGCGCGGACGGCACACGGAGTGTGCCTACTACTTAGTCCACGTACACAAACTCATTCAGATTGAGCATCACGCGGCAAAGCTGCACCAGCTCCTCAGATTTGACAAGCGCCATGCAAGCTATGGCTTCATCGTCCCTTGGCTCGCGGGCCAATGCTAATCGGAAGGCCAGCGCGACCTGAGCCGTCTTGTCGTCGCCCGCTTCGGCCTTGAGCCGCTCAGCAAACGCCTTAGCCGCCTCCACCGCCAGCGGCGAGTTCAACAGCGACAATGCCTGCGGCGGCACCGTCGAGACGTTGCGCCGGGTGCACGCGACCATGTTCTCCGGCAGGTCGAAAGTTTCCATGAACGGCACCTTGACCGTTCGCTTTTGGACCTGAAACACGCTGCGGGCATGCTGCTCGTGATGCGGCGAGGGATACCAGCCCTTGGTCTTGGTCTCATTGTCGTCGAGGAAAGCCGGATTGGCGGTGAGCACCTCGGTCGGCAGCTCGGGCCAGACCGGAGGTCCGCCCGACTTATTGGTCAACAGGCCCGAAACCGCCAGCAGCGAATCGCGCAGTTGTTCGGCCGTCAGACGGTGCGCCTCCCGCGGCTGACGGTACGTGCCGCTCGCCACAATTCGCCGCTGAAGATCCTTCAGCGACCAATTGCGGCTGATTAGCTCGCTGGCCAGCCAATCGAGTAGCTCTGGATTGGTCGCCGGCGAGCCGGACAGGCCAATGTCGCCAGGTGTTGCGACCAGGCCTTTGCCAAAATGTCCCTGCCACAGTCGATTGGAGATAACCCGCGCCGTCAGCGGATTCTCGGGAGACGTGATCCAGTTGGCCAGCGTTAAGCGGCGGCCTGTTGTCAACTGGTTTGGCGGCGTCGCGATTGTCGCCGGATTGGGGTCGAAAGCTGACAGGAAGCCCGGCTCAACCGCGTCGCGCTCGGCCCGGTAATCGCCCTGAAAAAGCACATGCGTTTGGGAAACATCGTCCTTCTTGTCCGTTGCGATCAATCCGTGAGTGAACTTGCGACGCCGATCCTCGAGCCGCTTGATTTCCTGCGCAGCGGTTTCGTCCGCTTTTTTCTCTTCCTCGCCGAACTCTTTCCGAGCCTCGACGTCGCTCGAATCGACTCGCTTGGCCAGTGCGTCGATCTTTTGTTTGACGTCCTCCGGCTGATCGTCGCGCTTGAGGGCCAATAGCGCTCGCTCTTCGTCCGCAAGCTCCTTGGTCTTCCGCTCGCGAATCCGTCCCTTCGCCGCGGCGAGCAGCTCGTCGCGCCGCTGCTGAAACGGCTCGATTTGCTTATCCGTCTCGGCGGAATCGTGCCGGATCGCTTCCTGCTCGTCAGCCAAATCGAGCGCAACGTCGTCGCCATACTTGACCGCCTCGAACAATGCCCGAAAGCGGTAGTAGTCGGCCTGCGAAACGGGATCGTACTTGTGATCGTGGCAGCGGCAGCAATTGAAGGTCAGGCCGAGGAAAGCCGTGCCCGTGGTTTCGACGAGATCGTTCATCCACTCGGCTCGCGAGCGGGCCTGCTCGTTGAACAGGGCGGACGAATTGTCTTGCGGGCCGATCCGCAGGAAACCGGTTGCGATCAAGGCGTCCTGATCGGCAGCCGTTCGCGGCGGACCATCGAAAATCTCATCGCCGGCAAGCTGCTCGCGGACGAATTGGTCATACGGCTTGTCGGCGTTGAGCGACCGGATCACCCAGTCGCGAAACCGCCACGCCTGGGGCCGGAATTCGTCCCAGTCGAACCCGTTGCTGTCGCTGTAGCGGGCCACATCGAGCCACACCCGCGCCTGATGCTCGCCGTAGTGGGGCGAAGTGAGCAGCCGATCGACCAGCCGTTCATACGCATCGGGCCGCTGGTCACCCAGGAATTCATTGACCTCGTCGGGGCGCGGCGGCAGGCCGGTCAGGTCGAAGTGGAGGCGGCGGACGAGTGCCCGCGATTGTGCTGGATCGGCGATGTCGCTGGCTGACAGTGCATCGATTGGATTGCGGATTGCGGAATGCGGATTGCGGATTTCAGGCAAATCGGGCCGCTGGATCGGCTTGAAAGACCACAGTTCCAGCCGCTGGCCGCGGAAGATTCTGACGATCGGATTGCGCTCGTCGTGCCACGCGTCGCCGATGCGCTCGCCGGGAGCTGCTTTAGATGTGCTTCCTTTCGCTCGTTTCTCCGGCCAAAACGCCCCGTCCTTGATCCACCGCTCAAGGTCCGCGATGTCGCCGGCCGCCAGCTTGTCCTTCGGCGGCATGGCATATTCGTGCTTCTCGTGCTTGACCGCCCGAATCAGCAGGCTATCGGTCGGCTTCTCAGGAATTACTGCCGGGCCGCGCTTGCCCCCTTTGAGCGCCGCCTCGCGCGAATCGAGCCGTAAGCCCCCTTCCTGCTCGTCGGGACCGTGGCAACTAAGGCACCGGCTGGCCAGAAGGGGCTGGATATTGCGAGCAAAATGTTCGGCCCGCGGATCTTGGGCTTGAGCCAGCCCGCCAGCGCAGACCGCCGCGATAACCAACGATTCCAGTAGCAATCCCCGCTTCATTCCATCATCATAACGTGATGTTCGTGATGCCCTGCAACTGTCATCGGCGCGATTTTCTGGCGCGGGCCGGCGGTGGGTTTGCAGCACTGGCCGCCGCAGCCTTGTCGCAGCTTGAGGCTCGCGCCGCTCAGAACGCGCCTGCCGTCACGCTCGATCCGCTGAATCCTTTCGCCGCCCGCCCCCCGCATCACCGGCCGCGGGCCACGTCGGTGATCTTTCTGTTCATGGTCGGCGGCCCGTCGCAAGTCGATGTATTCGACTATAAACCCGAGTTGCAAAAGCTCGCTGGCAAGCCGGTGCCCGACTCGATCAAGTCCGCGGTGGAAGCAAGCCGCCACGCGAACGTCTTTCACGGTTGCAAGCCAGAACTGATGGCCAGCCCGTTGGCGTTTTCGCAGCATGGCCAATCGGGCATGTGGATCAGCGAGCTGATGCCGCACGTGGCCCGGCACGTCGATGATCTGTGCTTTATCCATTCCCTTCAAGCCGAGTCGAATAACCACGGCCCGGCCAGCTATCAGCTTCATACGGGCGATATCCGACCTGGCAAGGCGAGCCTCGGATCCTGGGTGACGTATGGTCTGGGGACCGAGAACCAGGACCTGCCGGGCTATGTCGCTCTATTCGATGCCGGCCCGCTCGGCGGCGCCGCGAACTATTCGAATGGTTTTTTGCCAGCCGCATTCCAGCCCACGCGGCTGCGCGACACGGGCACTCCGCTGTTGGACCTGACGCCGCCGGACGAACTGGCCAGCGGCCAGCGGGCCGCTCTCGATCTTCTCCAGAATCTAAACAGCAAGCATCGTGAGCTGCGGCCGGGTCACACGGAACTCGAGGCCCGCATCGCCAGCTACGAATTGGCCTATCGCATGCAATCAGCGGCGCTGCAAGTGGGCGACCTGGGACGCGAAACGGCGCTGACCCAGCGAGATTACGGCCTGGAACACGAGGACAAGCGGACGGTCAGCTTTGCCCGCAAATGCCTCCTGGCACGCCGGCTCGTCGAGCGCGGCGTGCGGTTCATCCAGGTTTATGACATGCCCGACAAAGACGGCTGGGACGCCCACGGCAAACTCAAGGAGAACCACGTGCCCCGGGCCCGCTGGACCGATCAGCCCATCGCGGCTCTTCTATCGGACCTGAAACAGCGCGGCCTTTGGGACACGACGCTTGTCATCTGGGCCAGCGAATTCGGCCGCACGCCGATGATGCAAGGCGACAATGGCCGGCAGCACAACGCGGCCGGCTTTACGATCTGGCTGGCCGGCGGCGGCGCGAGGCCGCAGCGAATCGGCGCGACCGACGAGATCGGCCTGATGGCGATCGAACGGCCGCTCCCCTTCAAGGACCTGCACGCAACGATTCTCGCCGCGCTAGGCTTTGATCACGAGCAGCTCTACTTCGAAGTCAGCGGCCGGCAAGAACGACTGACGGGCGTGGCCGGTTCGGCGAAGGTGATCGAGGGCGCCCTGTCGTAGGACGGATTTGTAATCCGTCCGTGTAGAGTTCAAGGCCGTCGCACCTTGAAATCTCTGTTCCTCCGCGCGATCGAGGACGAGGAGGAGCACGAGGACGATTACGAACCAGGACGTTCAATCGCCCAGATTGCCATGTCCCGGGGCGGCGACCGTCTCGGCGGGCTGACGGATGTCGGCAGCGAGCGAGCGCCCGACATCGACGACGTCCTGAAACTGCCCTTGATCGTCGCGCGTGACGAACCGCTTGTCGGTCCCCGTGTCGATCAGCTCGCGCTTGCGGGCCTTTGGGCGTTTCTTTTTCGCGGCCTTCTTGGCGGGCGACTTCCGCGCCATCGCTTTCTTGACCATCGATTTTCTAGCGGCCGGCTTCTTCTTCGCCGACTTCTTTTTGGCAGATGCCTTCTTCTTCGCTGCTTTCTTCTTCGCCATGACCGTTGCTCCGCTGCGAGGCGACTCTGGGATGAGAATCGAGGACGAGACGATGCGGATGAACGCTGCCGCACGTGCGGATGATAGAACTCGGGCCGGGCAAGAGCAAGCGGTCAGCCCAGTGTTCGCGCTGGAGCAGTTGGACTCAATTGCACAACCTTTCGATCCAACTGCCCGCGCAAAAAGTAAGCCGCAAGCCCGTGCAGGCTAACGGCTTAGGGTGGCTGAGGGGACTTGAACCCCCGACATCCAGATCCACAATCTGGCGCTCTAACCAGCTGAGCTACAGCCACCGTCGAACGAGTTGAATTTACGCCTCGTGGTTAGCGAGGTCAACGCCTTGCGCGTGTCAACAGGCGGGACGCGCGAGCATGGGGCCAGGTTCGCTCATCGCTGTCCGCTGGGCGGCGGCGGCAGACTGAGCTTCGGCGAGTTGCCAGCGTCAAGCGTGCCCAGGTATGCGTGCAACAGCTCGCGCGTCGCTTGAAACTCGGGCCGCTCCGTGAGGGGCTGATAGCGCGGATCGGCGGCTACGGCGTCAAAGCGAGCGGTCGCAGCCTTGAGCTCCTTGGCCGAGGGGCGTTTCCCTTGGCGAAACACTTCGTCGGGCAATTCCAGGTAGCGCTGCCAACTCCTATCGATCAGCAGTTGCAATTGGCGCGACGAGCGGGCCAGCTCTTGCTGCACCGCTTCGGCGTCCATGATTGGCTGGGGTTGAAGCTGGGCCTCGGGTGCGGCGGGATCGAACATCGGCCGGCTGCGCTGGGCCGGTGTCGGCTGGCCGATTACGGCACCCGGCTGAACCGGTGTCGCATGCGCCGGACCGAGCGTGGGACCTTCCACGGTGCCGAGCCCCTCGATGCTGTTCCGCGGCAGAGCTGGAGTGGGAAGCGGCTCGCTCGTGATCGCACCCGGCATTGGCCGGCCGTCGATCAATTCCGGATGCGCCGAAAGCTGCGCGACGAGCTGCGTGAGCTTGACGGCGGCCTCGGGAACCGCTGGCACCGGTTCGCCGGGTCGCACCCCGCCGTAATAGGCCGCGTTCGATTCTTCATCGATGTCCAGCACCGAGCCGTCGAGCGAGACGCCGGCAAACAGCCCGCGGGTCCGCGAGTACGTGTAGATTTCGGCTTTGAGTTCGCTATCGGTGGAGGCTCCCGCGCGGCGTCCCACCGGCCCAGCAGCAGCGGCCGCATCAGCGCCGATCGTGAACTTCCCCTTGAGCATTCCTTCCACCGATTTCTGCGTCTTGAACACGAGCACGAAGTCGGTCGCCTGCGCGCCGATTTGCCAGCCGATGGAGCCGCCGGTGAGCGTCATGAAGGTGGGCGCCCGCCAGGAGCCATCTTTCTCGCGGACGATGACGACGCCGTGGCCGCGCTGACCGCCGACGACGAGTCCGACTTTAATGACGTCGGGCACGATCGCCACGCCGTGCGCATCGGCCAAGAGGCCCGCGGGAATCTGTTTGACTTGAAGATCGAGAAACTCCCTGAGCACCGCGCTCGATGAGTCGATCGTCCGATCGGGGTTCTTGGCCGGCGCGGCCGTGGGGAACGTGAGCGCGGCGGTCAGGGCGATGATGATCGCCAGGGGCTGGGTCTTCATGCGAGAAGGGAAGGTGAGTGGTCGGTGCACGACGCCGCCAGAGCAGGGGCATCGACTGCGGGGCATGGTGCGGGTCCAACCGGGTCTTGTAGCGAAATCGAGTCGCCCAGGTCCAGGCCGGTTTTGAGCCCTGGAAACGGCGATTTCACCCGGCGATAGCTGCCAAAGTGAGTACCTTTGGCTGGATGCGTCGTTTACACTAACAGTCCTGCGATGTAGGACTGCGCGCCTGTGAAAAATCGCCCCTCGGAATTGCAAGTCCATAGCTTACAGGCACTTACGACAAACGACCGGAGCCGCCTTCATGACTGTCGCTCGCACGTTGCTTGCCGCGGCTCTGGTGCTGGTTGGTGGCGTAACGACTTGGGCGGCTCCGACGGCGGCTCAGCGGGAGGAGATTGCGGCGATCAGCACGCTGCTCAATAAAGCGGGCAACTTCCAGAAGAACAGCAAGTTCAAAGAGGCCACGGAACTCACCAAGGAGGCCCAAACGCGGTTCGAGAAGCTGGCGGAGGGAGCCGACGCGGCGCTGGTCGCACAGCTCAGCGGGTTGCACAAGCGCCTGACCGCGATGCACGCCTATCTGGAACTCGAAGGGGTCGAGCTGCCCGAGCTGAAGCCGCTCGAAGCCGCGGCCAAAGGGACCGTGCCAGCCGGCGGCGGTGTTAGCTTCGTCAAGCAAGTGCTCCCCGTGCTCAACGCCCGCTGCGGTGGCTGCCACATTCGCAACACTCGTGGGATGTTCTCGATGGCGACGTACGAGTCGCTGATGAAAGGCCCGCCCGCGGGCAGGGTCATCTTTCCTGGCGACTTGAAGGGGAGCGTGCTAATCGAGAAGGTCGAGGGGAAGGAAATGCCGCCCAACGGCGCGGGCATTCCGGCCGAGGAACTCGACACGCTGAAGAAATGGGTCGAGCAGGGGGCGAAGTTTGACGGCCCCGATCCGAAGGCGCAAGTCTCGACGCTCATCACCGGCCAGCCGATGCCGGCAGCCGCCCCCATGCTCAAGGTCGAGCAGGCAACGGGCAAAGAGACCGTCAGCTTTTCGAAGGACATCGCTCCGGTTCTGGCCGCGACCTGCACCGGTTGCCACGGCAATCAGAATCCGCGGAACAATCTGAACCTGTTCACGTTCGAGAATTTGCTCCGCGGCGGCGACCGGGGCGAGCCGCTGTTGCCCGGCAAGCCGGCGGACAGCCTGCTGGTGAAAAAGCTCAAGGGGACGGCCGACGGCGGGCGGATGCCCCTCAATCAGCCGCCGCTGGACGATGCGGTGATCGCGAAGGTCGAGAAATGGATCGAAGAAGGGGCCAAGTTCGACGGGTTCAACGCCCGGCAGTCGCTGGTCGAAGTGGCGGCCGTCGCCAAGACCTTTGGC
>Ga0065705_10002324_pt1 | contig 11493 bp, 8 predicted proteins | sample SwibulcommuniRL2_FD_59092 | JGI IMG/M metagenome (GOLD analysis project Ga0065705, IMG submission 59092) | Bulk soil microbial communities from switchgrass field near Rose Lake, East Lansing, Michigan, USA - RL2 Bulk Soil v2 (version 2) | ecosystem: Environmental > Terrestrial > Soil >... | reverse complement strand
GCGGCCGGGGAATCCGGCTCTTCGTCGCCGGCCTCCACTGGCGGAGGAACGGCTCCCGCCTTCGCGATCACGCGAGCCGGCGCATAGCCGACGCCGAGGAGCCCGCGCTCGCCCTCCGAGAGAACCGCGAAGCTGACTGCCGACTTGTCGATCCCGGGGAAGCGCCGCTCGAGCTCACGGAGCGCCGACCACTTCGCCTCTCCGACGGTCTCGCCGGTCGCTTCGACCTCGGTCTCGGAAAGCTCCCGCTCCGTCTCGCTCATCGCCTCGACCGGGGGCCCTTCTTCTTCCGGCGCTTGACCCGTTGCTGCCCGGAAGTCGCCCGCGAGGGCTGGGCCGCCTTGCCGACCGCGGTCGCGCCGTCTTCGGCGGCGGTCTCCTTCGGCGGAGTCCGTGACGAGCGCTTCGGCGCGGGCTGCGGCTTCGGTACCAGCCGCCTCGTCACGAGCCCCTGGCCGACCGTCCAGAGGTTCGTCGTCACCCAGTAGAGAAGGAGCCCGACCGGGAATGACGCGTTGACGATGAAGAGGACGAAGACCAGCGGCAGTGCCATGAAGATCCACCGCTGGCGCGGGTCCATCGTGGTGGACATGAAGTACGTCGAGGCCACCTGGCTGATGACGTAGATCGCAAGCAGGAGCCAGCCCGACCAGTGGTCCGTGATGTTCGTCGTGATGTTCGGGACGATCCCGAGCCAGCCGAGGTCGGAGCCCGGGTACTGCGGGAAGACCTCCTTCTCGAAGTCCTTGAGCACGTAGTACAGCGAGATGAAGACCGGGATCTGGATCAGGACCGGAAGGCACGAGGCTGCCGGGTTGATCTTGTTCTCCCGGTAGAACTTCATGACCTCCTCGTTCATGCGCTGCTTGTCGTGCTTGTACTTCTGCTGCAGCGCCTTGAGCTCGGGGGCGTGCGCCTGAAGATGCTGCATCGAGCGGATCTGCTTGACCGTCAACGGGACGATCACGATCCGCACCATCAACGTGAGGACGATGATCGCCCACGCCCACGGGAGGCCCATCGTGGAGTGAATCCACTCGAGGACCGTCGTCATGATGTTCTCGATCGGGCGGAGTGGGTTGGCGACGGCGAAGATCACGAGCGTCCTCGGAGCGGGAAGATCCGCTGGTCGCGCGCATAGTCGGGCCCGCCGTGGCTCCACGGGTTACAGCGCAGAAGCCTCCACACCGCCAGCACGGTCCCGCGAACGAAGCCGAACTCGCGGTAGGCCTCGAGCGCGTACGCCGAGCAAGAAGGGTGGTACTTGCAGCGCGGGTTGCCGAGCGCGGTTGCGGCGGCGAATGGCGACAGGACCCTGCGGTAGCCGCGGATGAGGAGGATCGCGACCGAGCTCATGCTGTCGCGCGCTCCTTCTGGAAGACCTCGGCAACGCGCTCGCCGAGCCATTCGAACCCGCGGCTCTCGATCGCCTCGCCCAGGCCGGGCCTGGCGATCAGGACGTAGTCGTTGCCCACGGGAAGGTCATCCTCGATCTGCTCGAACGCCGCCCGTAAGCGCCGCTTGATCCGGTTCCGCTCGACCGCACCCCCGAGCTGCCGCGAGACGGCGAGGCCGAGGCGCGGCCCGAGGTCGTCACCTTCCTCACGTGGGAAGGCATAGAGGACGAGATAGCGCGTGGCCGTGGAGCGGCCGTGCCGGTAGACGGCGTCGAAGTCGCGAGAGCGAGAGAGGCGGTGGCGACGTTTCAACCCGGCTCAGGCCGAGAGACGCTTGCGCCCCTTGGCGCGGCGGCGCTTGAGAACCGCGCGGCCGGCGCGGGTCGACATCCGCGCGCGGAATCCGTGCCGGCGTTTCCGGCGTCGAACGTTCGGCTGGAAGGTGCGTTTCACAGAGGTGCGAGAAGAAGATACTGGGATGCGGCCGGCCCCTGCCGGCCACGGGCCAGTATAGAGAAGCCCGCCTCCCGGCCGGCGGCTCAGCCGAGCCGAGCCGGGGCCTCCGAATGGGCGCGGCGGACGTACTCGAGGTCTCCGGCAGGGCGCCCAAGCGATCAATGTCGCAAAATCTGCAAATGCGGAAATCCACAGGCGAAATACCGCATGGCCACAGGCGCCGCATCACCTTTCCACAGCTGTGGAGACTGCTGTGGAAAAGAAGAATGTGCCTGCTCAGGCCTTGTTTTTCGCGCATCGAGCCGCATGTTTTCAAGCGTTGAGGGCCCTCGGCGGCATTGCTATGATCGCCGCTTCCCGGACTCTGGCGGAGGGAGCAACAAGCCGGCGTGCAACGCCCTGCTGAACTGAGCGCGGAATCACTGTGGACCGAGGTATCGAACCGCCTCAGGGACGCACTGAGCGAATCGACGTTTACGACGTGGTTCGCCGACACGGAGCCGATCGAGCTCAGCGGTGAGCACTTCGTTCTCGCCGTTCCCAACGACTTCACGCGCACGTGGATCGAGGATCACTTCCTCGACCTCATCCATGCTGCGATCCGCGAGACGGTGGGAAGCGACCGCACCGTGCGGCTCGCGGTGCGCGAGCTCGACGAGTCGCAGCAGTTCGAGTCCCCGCCGCCGGCGCGGTTCGGCGAGGGCCTGAACCCGAAGTACACCTTCGACCTCTTCGTCATCGGGTCGTCGAACCGCTTCGCGCACGCGGCCGCGCTCGCAGTCGCCGAGGCGCCGGCCCAGGCCTACAACCCTCTCTTCATCTACGGCGGCACCGGCCTCGGAAAGACGCACCTCCTCCAGGCGATCGCGAGCTACATCGGCGAGCACTCGCGCAACCTCTCCGCGCGCTACGTGACGAGCGAGATCTTCATGAACGACTTCATCAACTCGCTCCGCGACAAGCGCATCGAGGGCTTCAAGCAACGCTACCGCCACTACGACGTGCTCCTCATCGACGACATCCAGTTCTTCGAGCACAAAGAGCGGATCCAGGAGGAATTCTTCCACACCTTCAACTCGCTTTACGAGGCCGGCCGGCAGATCGTCATCTCGTCGGATCGCCCGCCGCGCGCGATCGCAACCCTCGAAGCGCGCCTGCGCTCGCGGTTCGAGTGGGGCCTCATCACGGACATCCAGGCGCCCGACCTCGAGACCCGCATCGCGATCCTCAGGAAGAAGGTGAAGACGGACGCGATCCACGTGCCCGACACGCAGGTCCTCACCTTCATCGCGAGCCGCATCTCGACGAACATCCGCGAGCTCGAGGGCGCGCTCACCCGCGTGGTCGCGTTCTCTTCCCTCACCGGCCGGCCGATGACCGTCGAGCTGGCTCAGGAGGTGCTCAAGGACGTCTTTCCACAGGGCGAACTGCCGGAGGTCTCCGTCGAGCGGATCCAGGACGCCGTCGTCGAGCGCTTCGGCATCTCCATGCAGGAGCTCACCGGCGACCGCCGCTCGCAGCAGATCGTCTACCCCCGGCAGGTGGCGATGTATCTCTGCCGCGAGCTCACCGACAGCTCCCTGCCCAAGATCGGGAAGAAGTTCGGCGGACGCGATCACACGACAGTCATCCACGCGACGTCCAAGATCGCGAAGCTCATCCAGGAAGACCGAAGCGTCTACAACCTCGTCCAGGAGCTCACGGCGAGGATCAAGCAGCCCCGGTGAACAACGTCCTGTGCATACCTTGCGAAAGCTGGGGAAATCACCGGCCCCCGAGCTTCCCCTGTCGACAAGTCCCCCTTGTCCACAAAAACCTTCCACCGGCGATTCCCAGCAACCATGCGGAAGCAACCCGTCTTCCCCGTCGTTCACACTCCCTATGACTACGAAGAGGTTTTTTTAAATGACAAGCATCGATACCGTTGTTGGTACGACGATGAAGGTCACGTGCGGTAGGGACGAGCTCGCGGACAAACTTCAGCTCGCCGGCCGCGGGGTGTCGACCCGCACACAAAGCGTCCAGATCCTCGGGGGGATCATGTTGCGCGCCGCCGAGGGCCAGCTCCACCTTTCAGCGACGGACATGGAGATCTCACTCCGGGTTTCGCTCGCTGCGCAGGTCGAGGATGAGGGCGCCGTGGTCGTCCCGGGGCGGCTGCTCGTGGACATCGTGCGCCTCCTTCCTGCCGGCGAGGTGACCGTCGGCCATCGCGCCGAGGAGGGTGTCGCCGAGCTGACGTGCGGCTCGGCGACCTACAAGCTGCACACGTACGCGGCCGAGGACTTCCCCCGCCTTCCGGAGATCGACCCCGAGACCGCGTTCACGGTCGACAAGGAAGCCTTCATCGAGACCATCGCCCGCGTCAGTCGCTCGTCCTCCCGTGACGAGTCGCGCCCGGTCCTCACCGGGATCCTCGTCCGCTTCGAGGGCGAGAAGCTCGTGATGGCCGCGACGGACTCCTACCGGCTGAGCGTCAAGGAGACGGCGCTCGACAAGGGGCCCGGGCAGGACCTCGAGGCGATCGTGCCGGCGCGTGCGCTCTCCGAGCTCTTGCGCATCGGCCAGGGCGGCGGGCCGGGGACGATCTCGATCGGCGTGCAGGAGAACCAGATCGTCTTCGGGGTCGACGACGTCTGGCTCACCGCGCGGCGGATCGACGGCCAGTTCCCGAACTACAAGCAGCTCATCCCTGAGACCTTCGAGGCCGAGATACAGCTTCCGCGCGACGAGTTCGTCGAGATCGTCCGTCGCGCGTCGCTGATGGCGCAGCGGAAGTCGCCGCTCCGGCTCCGGTTCGAGAGCGGCGAGCTCACGGTCTCCGCCCAGACGCAGGACGTCGGCGAGGCGCGGGAGTCGCTCCCCATGTCGTACTCCGGCGACACGATCGAGATCGGCTTCAACGCCGAGTTCCTGCGCGACGGCCTCGAATCGGTGGCCGACGATGCGGTGCGCTTCAAGCTCATCAGCCCGCTCAGGCCGGGGCTCATCCTGGGGGAGTCGGACGACTTCCTGTACCTGATCATGCCGATCCGGCTCGCCGGCTGATCGTCGGGCACGTCTCGCTTCGGAACTTCCGCTCCTACGCCGAGCTCGAGCTCGATCTCGTGCCCGGGCTGGTCCTCGTGACCGGCCCCAACGGCGTCGGGAAGACGAACCTGCTGGAGGCGCTACACGTCGGTGCGCAGGGGTTCTCCCCCCGCACCCGTTCGGAGCCACGACTTGTCCGGTTCGGCGAGGACGCGGCGCGTGTGCGACTGCAAGGAACGTCCGCGCAGAGCTCTTTCGAGACCCAGGTCGACCTCGCGCCCGGATCCGCGAAGGAGGTGCGCTTGAACGGCGCCGCACTCGCGAGCGGCGAGGAGCTTCGCTCGAGGCTTGCCGCACTCGCCTTCACTCCCGAGCGCCTCGCGGTCGTGAAGGGCGGGCCGATCGTCCGCCGCACCTATCTCGACCGCATGCTCGGCCGAGTTTTCCCCAGCCGTGCGGAGATCTCGCCGACCTATGGCCGCGCGGTGGCGCAACGAAATGCAGCGCTTCGACGGGTGCGCGCCCGTGAGGCCGGTCTGGACTCCGTGGAGCCCTGGAGCGCGCAGGTGGCGACGCTCGGGACCGAGCTCGACGCCGCGCGGTCCGAGCTGGCGACGCTCCTCGGGCCGGGGTTCTCGAGAATCGCCGAGTCGCTCGCCCTCACGGGAGCTCTGCTCAGGTACGACGGTCGCGGCCTCACCGTCGAGGAGCTGGACGAGCGGCTCCCTCGCGATCTCGAGCGAGCGGTCACCGGTGCGGGCCCGCACCTCCGCGACGCGTCGATCACCGCCGGCGGCCGCGAGCTACGCGGTTTCGGCTCACAAGGAGAGCAGCGCACGGCCGTGCTCGCGCTCGTCCTTGCCGAGGCGGAGCTTCTGGCCGATCGCAGGGGCGAGCCGCCGCTACTTCTTCTCGACGACGTCTTCAGCGAGCTCGACACTGAACGGCGCGGCGCTCTCCTCGCTCAACTGCCGGCGTGCACTCAGACGGTGATCACCGCGACGCACACACCGGGCGTGGCCGAGCCGGACCTGATCGTCGAAATCACTCCCGGAGCGGCGAAGGTGGCGGCGTGAGATTCGGCCCGCTCCGGCCGATCGAGGACGAGGTGCGCCGCGAGCTCGCCCGCTTCGGCCCGGCTGCAGGGCTCGGGGACATCGTCGCCGCATGGCCCGAGTGCGTTGGAGCGGGAATCGCCGCGAACGCGTGGCCGGCGCGCCTCGCGCGGGACGGGAGCCTTCACGTTTCCACGAGCTCGAGCGCGTGGGCCTTCGAGCTCACGCAGCTCGCGTCTTCGATCCTGTCGCGGTTGCAGGAGGGCCTGGCCGAGTCCGCGCCGGCCTCGCTCAGGTTTGCTCCGGGCCCGCTTCCGGAGGCCGGACCGGAACCTGTGGAAGCTTTGGAACGGAGCGTGCCGAAGGTCAGCGACGCCGATCGCGCAGAGGGCGCGCGGATTGCCGCGGGTATCGAGAATCAGGATCTCCGAGAGGCAGTTGCACGGGCCGCCGAGGCCAGTTTGGCGGCCAGTTCCAACCGCTCGATCTGATAGACTTGACTAGGTGCAGAAATAGCCAATTAGCAGGGCTTTTTGATGGCGAAGGACACTTACACAGCTAAAGACATCACCGTTCTCGAGGGCCTCGAGCCGGTCCGGCTTCGGCCTGGCATGTACATCGGCTCGACCGGGGCCCGCGGGCTCCATCACCTCGTCTACGAGGTCGTCGACAATTCCGTCGACGAGGCTCTCGCGGGGCGCAACGAACGCATCGAGGTCACCCTCCATCCCGACAACTCGGTCACCGTTCGCGACTACGGATCGGGCATCCCGGTCGACGTCATGGCGGACCAGGGACGCCCGGCTCTCGAGGTCGTCCTCACGAAGCTCCACGCCGGCGGCAAGTTCGGGGGCGACGGCTACAAGGTCTCCGGCGGCTTGCACGGCGTGGGCGTCTCCGTCGTCAACGCGCTTTCCGAGTGGCTCGTCGCCGAGGTGTACCGCGACGGAAACGTCTACCGCCAGGAGTACGAGCGCGGTGTCCCGAAGGCCGACATGGAGGTCATGGGGACGACCGAGGAGACCGGGACGACGATCACGTTCCTGCCCGACGCGGACATCTTCGAGGAGATCGATTTCTCCGTCGAGACGCTCGTCCAGCGCCTGCGCGAGACCGCCTTCCTGACCAAGGGCCTGGCGATCGTCCTCATGGACCTACGCGAGGGTGACGACCGCTACGAGTTCAAGTACGACGGCGGCATCCGCGACTTCGTCGTGTACATCAACGACAGCAAGGATCCGATCCACAAGCGGATCGTCTACTTCGAGTCGGAGAGCGAAGACGGCACGGTCGAGATCGCAATGCAGTGGAACTCGTCCTACGTCGAATCCGTGTTCTCCTTTGCGAACAACATCAACACGCACGAGGGCGGGTCGCACCTCTCGGGCTTCAAAGCCGCGCTGACAGGCACGCTGAACAAGTACGCGCGAGACAAGGGGCTTCTGAAGGACAAGGAGGAGAACCTGGAAGGAGAGGACGTGCGCGAAGGGCTCGCAGCCGTCATCTCCATCAAGCTCCGCGACCCGCAGTTCGAGGGCCAGACGAAGACGAAGCTCGGAAACCCGTGGGTGCGCGGGCTCGTCGAGCAGGCCGTGAACGCGAAGCTCGCCGAGTTCCTCGAGGAAAACCCGACCGACGCACGCCAGGTGATCCAGAAGGCGATCGCGGCGCGAAACGCGCGCCAGGCGGCACGGAAGGCGCGCGAGCTCACGCGCCGCAAGGGTGCGCTCGACAGCGCCTCGCTCCCCGGGAAGCTCGCCGACTGCCAGACGCGGGATCCCGCTGAGGCCGAGCTCTACCTCGTCGAGGGGAACTCCGCCGGCGGCTCGGCGGTGGACGCGCGAGACCGGCACTTCCAGGCGATCCTGCCGCTCCGCGGCAAGGTCATCAACTCCGAGAAGAACCGCATCAACAAGGTGCTTTCCAATGCGGAGATCCAGTCGATCATCACCGCGGTCGGCACGAGCATCGGTGACGAGTTCGACCTGGAGAAGCTCCGCTATCACCGCGTGATCGTCATGACCGACGCCGACGTCGACGGCTCCCACATCCGCACGCTGATTCTCACCTTCCTCTACCGCCAGATGCCCGAGCTCGTCGAAGGCGGCCATGTCTACATCGCCGTGCCACCGCTCTACCGCGTGAAGGTCGGCAGCCGCGAGCTCTACATCGAGAAGGAGTCCCAGTTCGAGGACCTGCTGGTCCGCGAGCGCGTGAAGGACATCGAGGTGGCCGACCGCACGGGTCAGACGTTCAAGTTCACCGAGGCGAAGTGGAGCAAGTTCACGAAGTCGCTCAACGAGTTCGACGGCTGGCTCGCCAAGGTCAACTCCGAGTTCCGCGACTACCCAGCACCCGCGAACTTCGCGGTCGCGCACCGCTTCGTCGAGCACGCCATCGAGGATGTCGCCACCGCTCGGAGCGCGCTCCCCGACCTGAACTCGAACGGGTACGAGCTCGAGGAGGTCGAGGCGCGGATCGACAACACGTTCCGGCTCAAGGTGACCGAGCGCTCCACGAGCGCGGCGAACCATGTCGACGTGCCCGGGGAGCTCTTCGGCTCGCCGAGCTACGGGAGCCTGCGCAAGGCCTACGAAAAGGCCGCCGAGGTCGTCGGGCTGCCTCCGTTCGCGATCACGCTCGGCAAGAAGTCACGCCGGGCCGAGACGTTCGACGAGCTCAGGTCACTGACCCTCGAGCTGGCGAAGGAGGGCATCCAGGTCGCGCGCTTCAAGGGTCTCGGCGAGATGGACCCCGCCGAGCTGTGGGACACGACCATGGATCCCGCCCGGCGGATGCTCATGCGCGTCGAGGTCGAGGACGCTGCCGAGGCCGACCGCATCTTCTCGATGCTGATGGGCGACCAGGTCGAGCCGCGCCGCGAGTTCATCGAGCAGAACGCCCAGGACGTGAGGTTCCTCGATGTCTAGGCGCCGGCACGGTTTCGAAGGAGGGGGCTCATGGGGGAACCACGGGTTCCCCCATGCTGAGAACGCCCAGGATGTGAGGTTCCTCGATGTCTGATCTCGAACGCCTCGGCGCGGGACGCATCGAAGGTCGCGAGCTCGAGCAGGAGATGCGCTCGAGTTTCCTGGACTACGCGATGAGCGTCATCGTCTCGCGTGCCCTTCCAGACGTGCGCGACGGGCTCAAGCCGGTGCACCGCCGGATCCTCTACGCGATGGAGGAAGGCGGCCTGCAGCCGAATCGGCCGCGGGTGAAGTCGGCGAGCGTCGTCGGCGACGTGATGAAGAACTACCACCCGCATGGCGACTCGGCCATCTACGACACCCTCGTCCGCATGGCGCAGACGTTCTCGATGCGCTATCCGCTCGTCGACCCGCAGGGGAACTTCGGGAACATCGACGACTACCCCGCCGCGGCGATGCGCTACACCGAGGCACGCCTGGCGCGGATCGCGACCGAGCTGCTCCGCGACATCGACGCCGACACCGTCGACTTCGTCCCCAACTACGACGAGCGACGCCGCGAGCCCTCGGTCCTACCGTCGCGGTTCCCGAACCTGCTCGTCAACGGATCCGCGGGGATCGCCGTCGGCATGGCGACCAACATCCCGCCGCACAACCTCGCCGAGGTGATCGACGGGGTGGTGGCGATGATCGACGACCCGGACATCAACGTCGAGCGTCTGAGCAAGCACGTCAAGGGACCCGACTTCCCGACCGGCGGGATCATTCTCGGCCGCGAGGGGATCCGCGAGGCGTACCGGTCCGGCCGCGGGCGTGTCGTCATGCGAGCGCGGGCGCACATCGAGGAGCTGCGCGGCGGTAAGACCGCGATCATCGTCAGCGAGCTCCCATACGGGGTGAAGAAGGGCGGCGACGCCGGAGTCATCAAGAAGATCGCCGAGCTCGCGAACGACAAGGTTCTCCCGGAGATCTCCGACCTCGCGGATCACTCGGACAAGTCGGGAATGCGCATCCAGGTCGAGCTCAAGCGCGAGGCAATTCCGCAGGTGGTCCTCAACAAGCTCTACAAGCACACCTCGCTCCAGACGACCTTCGGCTACAACGCCGTCGCGCTCGTGGATGGGGTCCCGCGGACGCTTTCGCTCCTCGAGCTCGTCCGGCACTACCTCGACTTTCAGCGCGTCGTCGTCACGCGGCGCTCCAAGTTCGAGCTTCGCAAGGCCGAAGAGCGCGCCCACATCCTCGAGGGTTATCTCACCGCCCTCGACAACCTCGACGAAGTCATCGCGCTCATCCGCGGGTCGGCCGACCCCGATGAAGCGCGGGCCGGCCTGCAGGAGCGCTTCGAGCTCACCGAGATCCAGGCGCAGGCGATCCTCGACCTCCGTCTTCAGCGCCTCACCGGTCTCGAGCGCAAGCGAATCGAGGAGGAGTACTCCGATCTCCAGGAGCGCATCGCCGAGCTCCGTGCGATCCTCTCCGATGAAGTTCGCATCGACAGCCTCATCCGCGAGGAGCTCCTCGAGATCAAGGACATGTACGCCAAAGGCGACGACCGGCGCACGGAGATCATTGCCGCCGAGGGCGATCTCGAGCTCGAGGATCTCATCGCCGAGGAGGACATGGTCGTCGCGATCACGCGCTCGGGGTACGTCAAGCGCCTACCGGTGACGACCTACCGCGAGCAGCGGCGCGGCGGCATCGGCGTCATGGGGATGGAGCTGAAGGACGAGGACTACATCGAGCATCTCGTCGTCGCCTCGACCCACGACTACCTTCTCTTCTTCACGTCCGTGGGGAAGATCTACCGGCTGAAGGTCCACGAGCTGCCGCTCGGAAGCCGGCAGTCCAAGGGCCGTGCGCTCGTGAACCTGCTGCCCCTGGCACAGGGCGAGAACGTCCGCACGCTGATTGCCACCCGAGACTTCGGCGAAGCCGAATATCTCGTGCTCGCGACGAAGAACGGTGTCGTCAAGAAGACGCGCTTCGCCGAGTACAACACCCCGCTCAAGGCCGACGGGATCATCGCGATCAAGCTCCGTGACAAGGACGAGCTCGTGGCGGTGGTGCACTCCTCCGGCGAGGACGACATCCTCATGGTCTCCCGCAAGGGGCAGGCGATCCGCTTTCAGGAGAGCGCTGCGCGGCCGATGGGCCGGGCGACCGAGGGCGTGCGCGGCATGAGTCTTCGGGAGGGGGACGAGGTAATCGCGGCGAGCCTGGCCGAGGACGAGGCGGACGTGCTCGTCGTTACCCGCAACGGCTTCGGCAAGCGCACGCCGATTCGCGACTATCCCGTGAAGGGACGCGGCGGTCTGGGCGTCCAGACGGTGAAGCTGACCGAGGCGCGCGGAGAGCTCGCGGGCGCGCTCGTCGTCCGCGACGGCATCCAGATCATGCTCATGTCCACGGGCGGCACTGTGATCAAGGTCCCGGTCGAGGACGTGAAGCGGCTCGGACGCTCGACGCAGGGCGTCATCGTCATGCGCATGCGCGACGGGGAGGAGGTCTCGACCCTCGCGCCGGTCGTTGACCAGGCCGACATGCCGGAAGTGGGCGAAGAGGAGGCTGCAGAGGCCCCCGCCGAAGCGCCAGAGGCCCCCGCCGACGCGCCCGAGGCCGCCG
>Ga0065705_10104752_pt1 | contig 11497 bp, 12 predicted proteins | sample SwibulcommuniRL2_FD_59092 | JGI IMG/M metagenome (GOLD analysis project Ga0065705, IMG submission 59092) | Bulk soil microbial communities from switchgrass field near Rose Lake, East Lansing, Michigan, USA - RL2 Bulk Soil v2 (version 2) | ecosystem: Environmental > Terrestrial > Soil >... | reverse complement strand
GCCAGATGCAGACCTTCGTCGGCTCGATGCGCCGTAGGATCGGGCCGCACAGGACGGTGTACAGGCGCATCATGGTCAGGCCACAATCAGGCTTTGGCCATCTCGTTCGATCATTACGAGGTTGGTGGGCAGCTTCACTTCCCAGGGTTCGCCGACCAGTTTCGCACCCATCGAATAGCGCACGCCGCTCTCGTCGTCCTCGGCGTAGCTCCGATCCAGCCGGATTTCAGTGGCGCTCACGACCTCCTTGATGACGTACGTTTTCCCCTTGATAACGATTCGCTTCAGTTCGTCGTCCTGAGTGAAGCTGGTGTCGTTCCCAATCACGACGTCGTCGTTTTTCTTAGCCGTCAGCCGTCCCTTGCCTTCCACGTTCTGATTGCCGAGCTGTTCCTTCAGTTCGTCCAGGACCGAGAGCTGGAGGTTCTCGGCCTCGTGTTCGTCCTCCGCATTCAGCAACGTGCCTTCGCCGAACCACAGCAACCCGATGCCGAGAAAATTCGTCAGGCAGATCTCGAAGCCCGTTCTGACGGGGACCTGCACCCTGGCGGCGCCGGCCTGCAGGAAGCGCTCGTAAAGCGGATCGGTATCGGCGATCTGGGAAATCGTGACCCAGTCATCCTTCTTGCCCCAGAAATAGGGGTAGAAGATGTAGCTCATATTCACCCATTCGAAGGCGTTCTCGAAGAACTGGATGTAGCGGCCTTCGGCCTGGGCGTCGGCGAACGCCAGCTCGGGATAGCCGTGGGGCGCCACGTTTCGCCTGACCGAATCGAACTCTTCGAAGTTCTGGCCGGTGAGCAGCGCGATGCAGCCTTTCTTCAGTTCGGTCCTCTCGCGCTCGCGATTGGCCAGGGGGTTGGTCCCGGAGATCTGCGTGAAGCTCGACTTGATCCGCAGAGCCTCCAGGGCGTTGTCGTAGCGGGTCTTGAGCTCGTTGTACGCGGTCATGATCGAGACATAGGTCTTGATCTGCCACTCCTCGTACTTCTCGCGCGTCAGCACGCAGAACACGTTGGCGACAACGGCGTACTTTTCGTAGTTTTTGGCGACGATCGCGATCGGGATCTTGTCGGTCACGTCGCTTTCGAGATTGACGTTGATGACCGCCTGGTTCGGCACCATGACGATCTCTTTCTGAATCTGCAGGCAGAGATGCGCGGGATGGCTGCCGGCCTTCGCGACGTTCCAGCCTTCGGCCGTGACGATCGCCCGCGTGGGCTTGTAGCCGTCGGGGATTTTCAGGTCCTTGAGCTCGACGGCATCGTAGATGTCCTCGGTGAACTGGGACTTGGCGCCGGGCGCGTCGTTGATGGCGACACCCGAAACAATCTGGGTGCTGCTGGGGGGCGGCACGACGTCTTCGGCCAGGTACTTGCTCACCCAGAACAGATAATTGTCCGGCGAGATATCCTGCGGCTGCAGTGCGACGAACAAGCCGCTCGTGCAGTAGCCTGGCTCGTCGGGCTTCGTCTGGCTGATACCCTCGGCCGGCTGGCGAGTCATGGCGTGGCGCAAAAACGCCGCCGGCTCCGGCACCGCGAATTCCAACATGAAGCGCTTGCCGTAATTCACGATCTGCGCCTTGTAGATCTTGTCGACGAACCGATAGACGCCGGAGATGTTTTCGGCATCGCTCCTGCGGTTCTCGAAACCGTGCTTATTCTTCTCCTCGATTTCGCTCAGGGTTCGCTTGAACCGGCGCTCGAGCGTCCGCTTCTGGATCTTGCTCGTCGCCTTGGAGGTGGTCTCCTGGGCGAAGCTGCTGGAAGCGCGGTTCGAGGAGTCCTTGGCCGTATCGCTGGTGTAATTGAAGTTCGCGGTCACGTCGACGGACGGGCCGTAGGAGGCGTTCACCGTCACGCCCGCCTGGGTGCTGGTGTTCTCCCGGATTACTTTCTCGGTCTCCGTTTGCAGCTCGAACCTCTCGGTCGAGGTCAGATCCTTGGTCTTCTCGTCCGTGATCTCCGTTTCGGTCGTGGTGGATTCTTCCGTCGTGGTTGCCGTTCTGAACTCGCGCTCGCGCAGCTCGCCGATCAGGACGTTCTCGATGTGCGCAATCTCACCCAGCTCGTAGCGCAGCAACTCCTGCTCCACGAGCATGAGGTCGGCGAAGCCCAGCACCCGCGCCTCGCCGTGGGTTGTCCAGAGCGGGACCGTCACCTCCTCGTTGGCTTCGCTGGCCGGAATCGGCGGACACGGCCCGGGATGACGGAGAGTAGGCACCTGGCCCTCGAACACACTCAGGCCGCCGACCACTACCGCATCGCTCGGCACGAAACCGCTGCCGATATTCACCAGATACCGGGCGGCGTTTCTGCTGGCGTAGAGCTTATTGCTGATTTCGCTCGACCGCTTCTCGATGAGCGACGTCGTACGTGCGACGTCGATCGGGCCCTCCAGCCCGGCCTTCTTCAGAATTCTCGTGGTATCAGGGCTGAGCCCCGCGACTTCCCGGTCCGACAGGACGAAGCCCCCGGGCCCCGTCGCGCCGTCGGCGGACGGGGTGACGACCGAAACCGCCCGTCCCGGCTTGAACGACGTCTTTTCGTAGGTCGTCAGGATTTCGTCGATGGCGCCCCGGTTGGCGGTCAGCTCTTCCGAGAGCTCGACGAGTTTCTTCCGTTCCTCGGCCTGCTTTTTCCGTCGTTCCTCGTCTTCTTTCTGCTGTCTGGCGAGATCCTGCTTCGTCGTCGGCAGCGGGAAGATCCCCTCGGGGAGCAGAATCATCTGCTCGAAATAGGCCGAGCGTGCGTAATTCTCCTCTTCAGACTTCGCGAGCCGCAGTACGAGCCCGACCGACCGCGCCAGGCCGACGAGCAAACTGCGTACCTTAGAACTGACTTCCTGATCGATCGCCGCCACGACGATGTTGTGCACGAGCTCCAGCAGCAGCCTCTTGAACTCGTTTCCGCCGACATAAGCCGATGGCTGGCTATCTAGTATCCGCGTGAATCTTTCGCGGGCGAGCTTCCCGAATCGCCGCTGCTCTTCGAGAGCCAACACGGCTTCATGAAAGGCCAGGAACTTCGGATCGACCTTTCGTCGCGAATCAAGGAACGATGGATCGCGGGCGACGAACGCCTTGGCGATCTTTTCCATCCCGTCGCGGGAGTCGGCCTTCTTCTGCTCCGCCAGCGATTCGAGGAAGTCGCTTCTCACCATCGTCAGGTCGACGATGTTCTTTGGGGCGCCGGGAGGAGCGGCCTGCGGCGGCCGAATCGTCATGAAGCGAAAGATCTCTGCGGACATCGTCTCCGACTCGCGCTTGGACCGTCGGATCACAGGATGCACAGAACTAATTGGCGACGGTTGCGCCGCCATTGCCTGTCTGATCCACGCGCGTCAGGTTTTAGCCGCCTAGCGAGGTTTGTCAATCATCTGAGGGAGCGGGACCGTCAGAATTCTTGAAATCGTTTCCGCGTCAGAATGTCAGTGACATAGACTGTCATTGTTTGTCTGAAAGAGAGTGGATTTAAGCGACAAAAAGTCTGGGCACGGCGGCTCATTCGCACCGGAATACACTATGGCTGCACTGGCAGAATGTGTGGCCGCTACACCCTCCGAACGAAGCTGAACCTGCTGCTCTCCGAATTCGCTGCCGACCTGGCTCCCGGCATCGAGTGGGAGCCCCGCTACAACATCCCGCCCACAGCCAATGTCCCCGCGGTCAGGCTCATCAATTGCAAGCGGCAACTGTCGCTGCTCAAGTGGGGCCTCGTCCCAAGCTGGGCGAAGGACACCAAGATCGCCTATAGCACGATCAACGCCCGCGCCAACACCGTGGCGACGAAGCCCGCCTTCCGCACGGCTTACAAGAAGCGCCGCTGCCTGGTACTCGCGGACGGCTACTACGAGTGGGAGCAGGTCGGCAAGACCAAGCTGCCCTGGCTCTACGAGATTGACGGAGGCAAACCGTTCGCCTTTGCGGGACTGTGGGAAGCCTGGTACGGACAGAGCGAGGACATGCCGCCGCTGGAATCCTGCACAATCATCACCACGGAGCCCAACGCGCTGGCTTCCCGATTCCACGACCGCATGCCAGTCATCCTGCACCCCGACGACTACGACGACTGGCTCGGTGGCGAAAAGATCCCTCTGGTGTCATTCGAGGCAGAGCGCATGTCGGCCAAGCCCGTCAGTACGTTCGTCAATAGCGTGAAAAATCAGGGGCCAGAGTGTATTGTCCTTCGGGAGGATTAAACGCAGCGCTTTACGACCTTTGCTTCTGCCGGAATTGTCATGGGGGCAGGCCCGTGCGTCAACGTCGATCGCGATTAGGATTGCCCTCTGCGCCGCGCACCTCATGAGCTGCCGCCAGATCAACTGGAACTGGCCCCTGGAACGGGCAGGATTTGGGCTCGGGCGACGAATGCCTGGAAATCTTGGGAGATTCTTAGACAAATCGCCGCCAAACGCGCATTATTAGGAGCGGATGACAGCCCAAGACGAGTTTGCCCTCCGAGTTCGAGAGTGCACCGATCGACTGGCGGCGTCCGGAGTCGAAGCGCTCGGGGCGTTGTTTGATCTCACGGCACAACGCCTGGTGCGCTTTGCGGCAGCCTTTACCCGCCATCAGCAGGACGCCGAAGACGCGGTGCAGGCGGCGCTGACTCGCCTGGCGGGACAACCGCAGCGGCTGAAGGACCTGGCTCGGCCCTGGGCCTATTTGTTGCGTATGGTTCGCAATGAAGCCCTGGCCAATGCACGTCGCCAGCATCGCAGCTCGACGGCTGCCAGCTTGGCGGACCTAGTCACCCAATGCCCCGTTGACGAGGCCGAGCGGGAGGAGTCGCATCGTAAGGTTTGGGCGGCGCTGCGGTCGTTGCCTCCCGAGCAGGCCGAGGTGGTGGTACTGAAAATCTGGGAGGAAATGACCTTTGCCCAGATTGGCGAGGTGCTCGATCTTTCGCCTCACACGGCTGCCAGCCGCTATCAGTATGCGATGGCGAAACTCACCTCGCGGCTGAATCGACATTGGGAGGCTCTCCATGACTGAGCCGCTCGATCACGGTGCGGAATGGGACGACGTTGAAGCCCTGGTTCGTGCGGCCGGCGGCTATGTGCGCCCCTCGGAAGAATTGCGACCGCGCGTGCTGGAAGCGGCACGTGCGGAATCCAGCGAACGTTGGGCTCAGCGGCGAATCTTGCAGGTGGCCCTCGTCGTCGCGCTCTGGGGGGGAATCTCGACAGCGACCGGTGGACGCTGGGAAGTGACCGCGCCCTTCTCGGCAGGTGTGCTCCAGGTGCACGCCGAATTGCGTCCAGCCGAAGGGCGTGCAGCCGACTGGAGCATGGTCGAGTCCTTCACCGATTTGCGCCGCCGCCAAGCCGCACTATTAAGCCTGACCCGGTAGGCGTTTGTCGCTTCGCGGATTTTGTTAGACAAATCTCCGAGTCTCGCGCATTTCTTATGCGCCCCGTCTCCAATCGACATGCGGCGACACTGGATTTTTTCCGACGACGCGATGCTCGTTCCCTACGGGTCGATTTTCCGGCATGGCAACCGCCACTCTGTCGCAGTTCATCACGCTCCACGATCAGCTCGTTGCGCTTGTGAAGGCCGGTGTGCCCATTCAACTCGGCTTGCCAATTCGCGGCAGCGGAGCCGCGGTCGCCTTCGAGCGAATTGGCGCCACGGTTGCTCGTCGCGTTGGAGAAGGGGCTTCGGTTCAAGAGGCGCTAGAGGATCCGAGGGTGCCTGCCGCGTACCGCTCCGTGGCCCAACTTGCACTCACGAGCGGCGACCTCGCGACGGCGCTGAGCGGCGCCAACCACATGGCCGAAGCTCGAGACGACTCCTGGTACGCCTTGCGGATGTCGTTGCGTTACCCACTGGTGATTTGTTGTCTCGCCTACGTCGGGATCGTGCTGTTCTGCCTGTTTCTTGTGCCGACGCTGGAAAGCATGTACGAGAGCATGAGAATCCCGGCAGGGTCGGGTCTTTCCGCCGTCTCAGGGCTCCGCTCGACGCTGCCCTATTGGATTGCCATCCCGCCGATTGGGCTGGTGCTGCTCGCGATCTGGACGCGCTGGACTTCTTCGGGGGCCATTGGGACGGCGCGGGTTACCGGGGTCTTGGCTTGGTTACCCGGGACATCAAAAATCATCCGGGAACAGCGATGGACGCGATTCGCCGAGTTACTCGCCAGCCATTTGGACGCTGGAGCGCCGCTGCCCGAAGGCCTGCGAATGGCGGCTGCGGCCTGGGAGAACGACGCTCTCCAGCGGGCAACGCTCGCGCACGCGGCGTCACTGGACCGCGGTCAAGTCCCCAGCGGCGACAATTCCTTCGCCGCTGGTTTGCCGCCGTTCTTGCGTTGGGCGATCTGCCATGCCGACGACGCCGTCGGCAGAACGCGGGCCTTGCGCATGGCCGCCGACGCCTATCGTGAATCGGCCTGCCGCCGCATCCAGCGGCTGCGTGTCGTGGCTCCGATCGTCACGGGCCTGGTGATTGGTGGCGGTGTTGTCTTGTTGTATGCCCTGGCTCTATTCGTGCCCGTGGTGCAAATGATCGAGGGACTTGCCGGCTGAAAATGCCTCTTTTTTACTACCAGGCCCTGAATGCCAACCAGCAACGAGTTGCCGGCGAGATGTCGGCCGAGAGCCTTGTGCAAGCGGTGGCGCAACTCGAGTCCCAAGGATTGTTGATTCAATCGATAAGCAGCGCGCCCATTCCCGGTGGAGGCGCAGGCGAGAATCCATTCGCCGACCACGATGACTCGGGGCGGACAGCGGTCGAGCAGGCTGCACTTCAGCAACACCTTCAGCGGGCGTTGGAGCGCGGGCGCGATATTCTGCCCGCCCTGCGGGCCTATGCCCAAGAGATACCCACAGGTCGGCGCCGACGCGAACTGGACTCGGTGCTGCGGATTCTGGAACGTGGCGACGCCGCAGAAGCGGCCAACACGCTCGCTGTTCTTCCCGGATATTGGATTCCCTTGCTCGGCGCAGCGACCGCCTCCCGCGATCCGGGGCGCATCCTCCGCGAGTTCGTGCGAGAGTCCGAGCGCGCGATGGAACTGCAGCGGCAATGGTGGCTGACCCTCTCCTATCCGGCGCTGCTCGGTGGCATGGCCATCGCAGTCTTGGCCGTACTCAGTATCTTCGTCATCCCGGTCTTTCGCGAAATGTTTACCGACTTTGGCCTTCAGTTGCCCCATCTTACGCTACTCATCCTTGGGATTGCGGAATGGATTGCCAGCGGACGCATTCTGATCGTTGCGGCGGCGCTCGTTGCCAGCGTGGTGCTGCTGCGGCAAGCGACGCGGCTGTTGCCTTTGTCCGTGCGAAATTGGTGCGGCGATCACCTGGGCGTGCGATGGGGGCGAACCACGGCCCTCGCCCGCTTTTCCCAATTCACGGCCGACCTGCTCGAAGCGGAGTTGGAAACGCCCCAAGCCGTTCGACTAGCTGGCATTGCCACTCGAAATCCGCCTATCCGGCGAGCGGCTGGGCGCTTGGCGGGCGACCTCGAGTCCGGCCGAGGATTAGTCCGGCCAGGCTGCCGCGGCATCCTGACCTCCACGATCGTGTATGCCCTGAACAATGGCATTTCGGCAGCGTCGCGAATTCGATTGCTGCGGGAAATCAGTGCGGGGTATGCCGAGCGTGCGCGAATCCGGTTGTCGTGGACGCGGGGAATCATTGAGCCACTGGCAATTTGTGCGATTGGGCTGATTGTGGGCGCTACCGTGCTGGCGATGTTCCTCCCCTTAATCTCGCTCATCCAAGGACTGTCGTAGGCCGACTCGCGAAGCGATGAACTCCTGGTTCCCAACATTCCGCCAGTTTGCCGCAAGCTCCGGCTCGTTCCGGTCGTGGTGGCCGTGGTACTCCACGGCGGCGCAGCGGCAATCGCTCTTGCGGCTGATTGCCGTCGCTACGGAAGAGCATTTGCCCCTGTCGCCGCTGATCGAAAACTGGATAGAAGACGAGTGCGGCGTGCAGCGGCGTCGCGTGCGGAGGCTGGCGAAGCTGCTCCAGGAAGGCCGGCCGCTCGCCGATGCGGTCGAGCAAGTTCCGGGCGTCCTGCGCGAAGAGGACCTCTTGGCGATTCGGTTCGATGCCCAATCCGGCACGCGGACCGCCGCGATGCGCGAACTGCTGGCAGAGCCTCGGGACGCATTGACGGCGCCGCGGCTCGAGCGATCGCTGATCTATTTCTGCGTGCTCGTGCCCGTCAGCCTGCTCTTGATTGCCTTCACGCAGGCCAAAATCGTCCCCGTCATCGGCCGTATTTTCAATGAGTTTGGAGTCGAAATGCCGCCTGTGCTGGCTTGGTCCGTCGCCTCGCGGGATGCGATCTTTGGCGGTTGGTGGCTGGCAGCCCTTGCGCTCGTGGCCGCGCTTGGGTGGCTGCTGGCGACGCGCAGTGGACGCCCTGTACGCCGCGCGATCTTCGGTCGCTTGCTAGGGCCTTGGCACGAGATGCGCGCGGCGGGCGTACTGCAAAAGCTGGCGATCGCCACTTCCGCGGGCCGGCCGATCCCGGGGGCCCTTTCGACGCTCGCCCGCTACCACTTCGATCCAACGATCCGGCGTGAGCTGCTCTTTGTCCGCAATGAAATCGAGCAAGGGGCGGACGTGTGGCAAAGTCTGGCCACCGTCGGAATGCTCACGGCGCCCGAAGTCCAATTACTAAGCGGCGCCCAGCGGATCGGCAATCTTGCGTGGGTCCTCAGGAAGTTGGCCGCCGCCAAAGAGCGACGGACATCGCGGCGAATCGAATGGGCGGCCGAGCTGGTCGTGCCGGCGCTGGTCTTCGTTATGGCCGCTCTAGTGCTGTTCCAGGCCCTCTCGGTATTCCAGCCCCTGACCCGCATCATCGGGAATCTTGTGTAACCCTACGCCTCCTTTCATCCGCTCCGACAATGTCCGCAAAATTCCTTCCGCTTCCCCAGGGCCGCGGTCGCCGCGGAATCAGTTCGCTGGAAGTGCTCGTCGCGCTGACGCTCTTGAGCAGTGTGCTGGCGCTGTCCGCGCCGCTCATTGTTGCCCACGGCCGGCTGATCAAGGCGCAACGCAACTATCGACTCGCTTTGGACGAGCTGACCAACCAGCTCGATCGCTTGAGTGCGCTGCCGGCAGGGGACTTGGCCCCAGCGATTGAGAACCTTGCACCGTCGGTGCTTGCCGCGCAGCGGTTGCCGGGAGCAACGCTCCGCGGGCAACTCGCTGAAACGGACATCGGCCAGCGGTTGACGCTCGAAATTTGGTGGGACGAACCGAATCGCCAGGCCGCCCCGCTGCGAATGACGGCTTGGGTCGTGTTCCACGCGGGCCCTCCAAACCGGAACGAGGAGTGACCGACATGTCCGTCCGCCGTGGGATCTCGCTGCTCGAACTTCTGCTGACCATGTCGGCATGCACAGTCATTTTGACGATGAGCGTCGCGCTCATTCATCGCGCGATGCACGCGCAGTCGAAGGCCCGCACGTTCTCTGATGTGGAACGCAGCGCCTTGCGACTGAGCGAGAGCTTTCGCCGCGATGTGCATGCCGCAAGTTCTGCCGCAACAGACGAAGACGCTGGCGGGGCCGACGTGTTTCTTCGCCTGCAGTTGCCCGGCGGCCAGTCGGTTGATTATCGCCAGGCAGCAGGCCGTGTCCAGCGCCTGTGGTATGTGGACGGTAGTGTCCGGGCGCGCGAAGCGTTTGTTTTTTCCGACCAAACGCGACTAATGGCCCAGAAGGAGTCGCCGCGCCTGGTCATCCTTTCGATTGTTCCTCAAGTGGATCCTGCCGGGCCGGCGGACCGTCCGCTAGCCGCTTACACCATGCCCGCAATCCTGCGAGTCGAAGCGGTCCTTGGCCGCAATGTGTCGCTCGTGGATGTTGCCGATCCGCTGGAGATGTCGCCATGAAACAGACGGCCCCTCGTCAACGACGCGGCACGGCGCTCATCGCGGCCCTCGTTTGCCTGGTTGTTGTGATGGCTCTCCTGGGCAACATGCTGGTTGGGGCCCTGCGGATCGGCCGGCAGATGCGGGGCGAGCGCGACCGGCGACAGTGCGAGCTGCTTTTGCAGGCCGGTCTGGATCGGGCCGCTCTTCGCGCATCCGCGGCTGCGCCGTACTCAGGCGAGGTGTGGAACGTGCCCTCTGCAGAGATTAGTGGCACTGGGGACGGCCAGGTGACGATTCGCGTCTCGCGCCAGGGCGATACCCCGCCGCGCAGTCCGCCTTCAGAAGCACTGAGCATCCGCGTTCTCGCCGAGTATCCCGTCGGAAGCGACAGTTCGATTCGCCGTTCCCGGACCGTCCTATTGCAAAACACCACCCCCTTGCCCCAGGAGTAACCCCGTGTCCACCTACACGTCTTCGTCAGCCGCTAGCGGCGCTCGTAGCCGTTGCGGATTTACGCTCGTCGAACTGTTAGTCGTCATCGCGATCATTGGAATCTTGATCGCCCTCTTGTTGCCCGCCGTGCAAGCCGCCCGCGAAGCCGCACGCCGGACGGCCTGCCTTAACAACATGGCGCAGATCGGCCTGGCAACCCACAATTTCGAGTTCCACTTCGAGTCGCTGCCGTCTGGCGTCACCAATGCCGACGGACCGATCCGCAACGAGCCCAAAGGAACGCACGTCAGTTGGGTCGTGAAGCTCCTTCCCTATCTCGAGCAAAACGCTCTGGCGCAAAAGTTCGACCAGTCGGCCGGCGCCTATGCGGACGCGAACGCTGTTGTCCGCGCGGCGCAGATTGCTACCCTCCAGTGCCCGTCGTCGCCGGTCCCCTATTTGAACGAAGCCAAAACCATCGCCCGCAGTTCCTATGCCGGCTGTCACCATGACGCCGAAGCTCCGATCGACGCGAGCAACCACGGCCTCTTGTTCCTCAACAGCAAGATCCGCTATTCCGACATTTACGACGGCACGGCAATGACCATTCTGCTGGGAGAGGCGCTGACCAGCCGCGAGGGACTCGGCTGGGTGTCCGGCACGCGGGCGACGCTCCGCAACACCAGTGCGATCGATCCGGGCGGCCCCTATTTGCCGCAGCCGGCCGGCTCGGCCGCCAACGCGACCGAAACGTCGGGTTCGCTCACCGTCGGCGGGCTGGGCAGCTATCACCCGGGGGGCGTTAACGTCGGTCTTGCCGACGGTTCGACCAGATTTCTGTCGCAAACCACTGACGCCCAGTTGCTCCGCCAACTGGGAAATCGAGCGGACGGCGAAATCATGAAGCCGCTCTAGTTCTCCGCTGACTGCCCCGCTTGAGCTGGTCCAGCAGCGATTCGGCGGCTTGCTCGTTGGTCATGTGAGCAGCAAGCCACTGCTCATCAATGTAGTCCTGGCAGATTTCGCGCAGCCCGAGGCGGTTCTGCCCTTCGGTGCTGACGACTAACGTTCCCATCGGCGTGACCTCCCGTTATTGAGCCCGAGCGCGCGTCGGCGGCTGAATACGGCCCAAAGCGTGCGCCCAGTTTGTTCCGCAGCGGCGGCAGGCCGGAGCGTCCGCAACACTTCATCTTCCCATGCGCCCCAGGGCGGGTT
>Ga0065705_10104751_pt1 | contig 11502 bp, 5 predicted proteins | sample SwibulcommuniRL2_FD_59092 | JGI IMG/M metagenome (GOLD analysis project Ga0065705, IMG submission 59092) | Bulk soil microbial communities from switchgrass field near Rose Lake, East Lansing, Michigan, USA - RL2 Bulk Soil v2 (version 2) | ecosystem: Environmental > Terrestrial > Soil >... | reverse complement strand
CGGCGGCAGCGCCGGCGGCCAGACGCACGTGGTCCTCGTTCTCGACGGCTCGTATTCGATGGACTATCGCAAGGACGAGCGATCGCGCTTCGACGCGGCCCGGGAATTGGCCAAGGAGCTCGTTGCCGGCGGCGCGCAGGGGGACGGCTACACGCTCGTCGTCATGGGCCAGCCGCCGCAGGTTGTGATTGCTCAGCCTGCTTTCGCCCCCGACGATGTCCGCGAAGAGATCGACAACTTGCGGCTGCCCCATGGTGGGGCCAGCCTGCCGCAGACGCTGGCCGAGGTAGAGACTATTCTCCGCCAGGCCGAGCATAACCACCCGCGGCTGGCCCGCAGGCACGTTGTTTTCTTGACCGACCTTCAGCAGCGGACCTGGAACGACGTATCCACGGCCGATTGCCGCGAGCGACTAGCCCGGTTGGAGAAGCTGGCCACGCTGTCGGCGGTCGATCTGGGAGAGCCCGGCGCAGCGAACCTCGCGGTGGCGCGGCTTGAGGCCAGCCAACCGCTGGTGACCAGCCGCGGCGAGGTGACGCTGTCGGCCGAGCTCGTGAGCTACTCGCGACAAGACGCGCCGCGGCAGGCAGTTGAGTTTCTGGTCGATGGCCAGCGGATTGCCGATGAACGCGTGGATGTGCCGGCGGGCGGGCGGACGACCGTCAGCACGACGCACCGGTTCGACACGCCGGGCGAACATGTCGTCGAGGTCCACCTGCTCGACGATGCCTTGCCGATTGACAATCGCCGCTGGCTGAGCGTGCCGGTGCGCGAGGCGGTGCGCGTGCTCGCCGTTGCCGGCCGGCCTGGCGAGGCCCGCTACGTGGCACTGGCCCTGAATCCGCGTCCGCAGGATCGCGGCGCAATTGAGGTGACCGAGGTCGCAGAAAGCGCCCTGGTCGAAACTGACCTGGCTGGGTTCGACTGCGTGATCCTGTGCAATGTCGGCCGATTCAGCCGCGAGGAGGCCGGCGTTTTGCACGCCTACCTGACCGGCGGCGGCGGACTGATTTTCTTCCTCGGCGACCAGGTGCAGCCGCAAAGCTACAACCAGCAGCTCGCCGACTTGGAAGGAAAACGAACTATCCCCGCACGTCTGGGCGACGTGGCGGCCGAGGCTCAGTATCGGCTCAACCCGCTCGATTATCAGCATCCGATCGTTACGCCGTTTCGCGGACACGAAGCGAGCGGCCTGTTGACGACGCCCATCTGGCGATACATCCGGATGTCGCCGCTCGCGGACGCGAAGGTGGCCCTTGCGTTCGATGGTGGCGATCCCGCCCTGGTCGAGGAGCGGATCGGTCGGGGGCGGAGCCTGGTGTTTGCCACGGCGGCCTCGCCCGATTCGCTCGACCGCACGACGAACCCGCCGACGCCCTGGACGGCCATCGCTTCGTGGCCCAGTTTCCCGCCACTGGTGCACGAGATGCTGAACCAGGCGATCATCGGCCGCACGGAGGGGCGCAACGTCATGGTGGGCGATGACCTGACGGGGCTTGTGCATGGAGCGACGGCCGATGCGCAAGTCGCCCTGAGCCGGCCCGATGGCAGCGTCGAGCGGTTGCCGCTCGTGCCGGAAGGGCCGGACGCACGCTGGACCTATTCGGGCGTCGCGACAAGCGGCGTCTTCGAGGCCCGGCCTGGTGGCGCGGCGCCGCAGAAGCTCGCGGTCAACGTCAACCCTGCCGAAGGCGATCTGTCGCGGCTGGACCCGGACTTGTTGCCCAGCCAAATCAGCCGGGACTTGCACCCCGGCGATCAGTCTGCGGTTGCCATCGTGCCCTCAGAGAGCTCGTCGTATTTTCGCTTGCTGCTTGGGCTGCTATTGGCGCTTGTACTGATCGAACCATGCCTGGCCTGGTATTTCGGCAGGGGGCGCGGATAGACAAGTTTAGTCGGATGCGAATCCGACTTGCCGGTGTCCCATGAATGATTACAAACAGTCAGCACGTGGTCGCACGTGGGGGCGATTCACCCTGCGGTCTCTGATTCTGCTACTCACCATTGCCTGCATCTGGCTAGCGATCGTCTTCAATCAATGCCGTCGTCAGCGGCGGGCAGTTGAGGCAATCGTAAACGCTGGCGGACAAGTGACGTTTGACTATCAGGCGAAAGCTAAAAGGGGCGAGGACGCGACTCCGCCAGGTCCGCCGTGGCTTCGCTCACTTATTGGCGAGGAAATGTTTCGCACGCCAGTTCATGTGATTATTCGGGGCGACGCGATCGACGATGCGTTCCTGGCTGAGCATCTGCCAGGAGTCAGGTCCGTGCAGCGTCTTACCATTGAGAGCGATCTTGTCACTGACAAGGCAATGTCAAACATCGCGGAATTAGGAAACCTCAAAATGCTGCACATTGCCAGTGCACAGATCACCGACAAGGGACTGGCAGATTTGCCGAGCATCGACGAGTGGCAGTTGTTCGTCCTCCAATGCCCGCGCGTGAGTGATGCGGGAATGACTCACGTCGCGGCGCTGAAGAGAATTGACACGTTGGTGCTCAATTGCGAGCGACTGACGCCCAGCGGCATCCGGCAACTCAGCGGATTGGCCGGCGTGCGCGAATTCCAAAGCATGCGCGACGCGAAGAATCGAGAGGCGTCAAATGTCCAGCGGCAATCAGGGGATTTCGAGTTTATGAACGCGCCAATTTCACTCATTTTGGACTACCTTGCAGAACGATTCGAGGTGTCGATCAATACCCAGGCCATGCCAGACAACGTGAAGTCCAAACCGTTTACATTTTCGGCCAAGCGAATCTCATTCCCAAAGCTCATGGATCAACTTTTGGAGCCAGAGCAGCTGGGCTACGTTGTTGAAGATGGCGGACTCAAGATCACAAGCAGGGAAGCCGGTCTCGCTGGACGCGCGGGATTTCGCGCGGCGTGCGAGACCTTTCCCAATGCCGAAACGGTCCTGGTTGACTGGTAAACAGCACGATTCAACGAATTAGCACAGTGCCGCAGCGCGGAATATGTCCGCAGTCCTTTAATCGATGAACGATCTCTGGCGACAACTTGAAGTGTGGACCATCGGCGAGCCGCTGTCGCGTGCGCCGGGCGGTCTGGAGACGACGATCCAGCCGACGTGGGACCTGCCGCCATGGCTCGTGCTGACCGTGCTGCTCGTGTCGGCGGCCATATTGCTGACTGTTTATTGGCGCGAGAGTCCTAGCGCTGCCCGGCCTTGGAAAGTGCTGCTAGCAGCCCTGCGGCTCACGCTGGTCGGCCTGGTGGTGCTGATGCTTTACGGCTGGACGGTTCAGCGCCATCGGACCGATCTGCCGGACGTGGTGCTCGTGCTTGACGACTCGGCCAGCATGGGGCTGGTCGATCACTACGACGACAAGGGCCTTGCCGCGGAGATCAATCGCCGGCTGGCGGCGGTTAACCTCGCCGATCCGACTCGCCTCAACCTGGCGAAGTCGCTGCTGCTGGCCAAGGATGGCGAGCTCGTGGCGCAGCTTGGCGAGCGCTATAACCTGCGCGTGTTCTGGGCCGGCGCCACAGCCCGCTCGGCGGGCGGCGATCGGCAGGAGATCGTCGCGGCGGTGAAGCAACTCGCCGCGGAAGAGCCGGCCAGTCGCCTGGGCGATGCTGTGCGCGACGTTTTGGAGGCCCAGCGCGGCCGGCCGACGGCGGCCATCATTGTGCTTACCGATGGCGTCACGACGGAGGGCAAGTCGCTCGCCGAAGCGGCCCAGTACGCCCGCCGCAAGGCGGTGCCGCTGTACCTCGTTGGATTCGGAAGCGATCAGCCGCAGCGAGACCTGCGGCTGTCGGACCTGTTGGTCGATGACGTCGTGTTCGTCGGGGACCTCGTGAATTTCGACGTGAAGCTTTCGTCGGAAGGGCTGACGGGGAAAGCGACCGTGCGGCTCACGCGGGCGGGTGAAACGGCCGTTTTGGCAGAGCAAGTTGTCGAGCTTGATCCGAAGGGGGGCCTCAAGATGATTCGCCTCGCGCATCGCCCCGACAAACAGGGGCAGTTCGAGTATGTCGTCGAGGTAACGCCGCGCGAGGGAGAGGCGAACATCGAGAACAACCGCCTCGTCCGCAAGATTACGGTCCGCGAAGAGGTGATCCGCGTGCTCTTGGTGCAGGCCTATCCGAATTACGAATTCCGGATGCTCAAGCAAATGCTCCAGCGCGAGCTGAACCGCGATCAGCCGGCCGAAGGGAAGACCCGCGGCTTTCGGACCGTGCTCCAGGAAGCGGACCTGGAATACGTCGATACCGACAAGACCGCCGAGCGCCTGTTCCCCGTAAGCCGCGACGAGTTGTTCGCGTATGACGTGCTGATCTTCGGAGATGTGAACCCATCGCTTCTCAGCCCGTCGATCATGCAGAACATCTACGAGTTCGCCACGGTCCGCGGCGGAGGCGTGGTGTTCATCGCCGGTCCGCGCTACACACCACTGGCGTTCCGTGATACGCCCCTGGCGCCGCTCTTTCCAATGGAACTCGACACGGTGCGCCTTCCCGACCCCGATACCGTTGTGACCGAGTCGTTTCGACCGCGGCTCACGCCGCTTGGGTTGGCCAGTCCCACGATGCAATTGGTCGATGCACCTGCCGAGAACGAAAAGCTGTGGCGCGAGCAGCTTGCGCCGCTTCGCTGGTTTGCGACCGTGCCGGACCTGCGGCCTGGTGTGCGCGTGCTCGCAGAGCATCCGACGAAGGTGGGCGACAACGGCCGGCCGCTGCCGATCATCGCCTTGCAATTCGTGGGCGCAGGCAAGGTGCTCTTCCATGCCACCGACGAAACGCATCGCTGGCGGTTCCGCGAGGGCGATGTTCACTTCGCCCGTTACTGGATTCAATCGATCCGTTATCTCTGCCGGGCGAAGCTGCTGGCCGCGGGGCGAAGCGCCGAGCTGACCACGGATCGTGACGAGTATCGCCGCGGAGAAGCGGTGCGATTGCGCGTTCGATTTCTCGACGATCGCCTGGCCCCGCAGGCTGACGACGGTGTGGTCGTGGTCGTCGAGCGCGAGGGGGGCGAGCGGCGGAGCGTCACGCTCCGGCGCAACGCAGCCGAGCGAGGCGTGTTTGAGGGGACAGCCGGGCAATTGGCGGACGGCAAATACCGGTCATGGATTGCCTCCCCGACGCTGGAAGGGCAGCCGCCCGCCAAGGAGTTCGCGATCTCCGCGCCTCCTGGCGAGTTGGCGCGCACCCGGATGGACGCCGCCGATTTGACGCAGGCCGCCAAGGTCTCGCAGGGCAAATTCTATCGCTTCCCGGCGGCCGACAAATTGCTCGACGACTTGCCGCGCGGTCGGCAGGTGCGGATCGAGTCGCTGCCGCCACGGCCCATTTGGAATGCGCCGCTGTTGGCGGGCCTCTTCGTACTGCTGATCGGCTGTGAATGGCTGCTGCGGAAGCGAGTAGGTTTGCTTTAAGGACTTCCCACTGTGGCAATCCGTGGCGACGTGAATCGTAACGGCTGCGGCGTTCGTCTAGCCCGACGGAGCATCGGTGTGCAACAATTCGGATAGGATCGGTGCGCTGCACCCACAGTAAGGAAAGTGCTTGGCAGGCTGGAAGCCTGCCCCACGATATGCCTCACCCGCTACAAAATCGCGTAGAAGTTGTTCGCCGTAAAGCGATCGGACTGGTGCGCCTGCACGGATTGTGCTTACTGGCGCTGGCGATTGTGGCTATCGCGGTCGTGTTTGGAGGTCTCGACTTCCTGCTACGGATGCAAGATCTCGGCGCACGGTGGATTCTCACGAGCGGCGCAGTAGCCGCCCTCGTCTATTTCGCGTGGCGACTGGCCGGGCCGGCACTCAAGTATCGCCTGGGCCTGGTACAGGTTGCCCAGCGAATCGAGTCGTACTATCCAAAGCTTGGACAGCGATTGTCATCGGCGATCGATTTTCTGGCTCAGGACGAAGCGGATCAGCGGGCTGGCTCAGCCGGCCTGCGGCGCGCGGTCGTGGCCGAAGCGGAAGCGCTGTCGTCGAATCTCGATTTTCGACTGGCGATCGACGGACACCGCACTCGATTGGCGTGGTTCCTGGCGGGAAGCGCCGCGCTGCTGGGCATCGCACTGGCCTTTGTCGATGGCGGCAAATCGGCCAGTTTGGCCCTCTCGCGGCTGGCGATGCCTTGGCGGAGCGACCTGGCCTGGCCGCGGCGGAACACACTCGAACTGGTCAAACGGCCCGAGAAAGTGGCCACCGGCGATGACTTTGAGGTGGAGTTGGTCGATCGATCGGGCCGCTTGCCGGATGCCGTGAGAATGCAGTTGCGGTATGCCACGCCGACCGGCACGCGGACTGAGACCAAGGAGATGAAGCCGCTGACCGACCGGATGATCTTCCGCCTGGACAACGTAACGCAGGGATTTGACTATCGGGCCAGCGGCGGCGACGACGACACGATGCCGTGGACGTCGCTGGCGGTGATCGAGCCACCCAAGGTCGTGGCGCTTGACATTACCGTGACGCCGCCCGGGTACACAGGATTGTCAACACACGCGGCCAGCCGCGTCGTCAAGGCGGTCGCCGGATCGACGCTCACGATTCGCGGCCGCGTTGATAAGCCGATCGTCTCGGCAAGGCTGCGCAGCGAGACGCAAGGGGTGCCGCTGCCTGCGGTGCGGATTAGCGCCAGCGGCGTGGCCTTTCTGGTGCCGGCCGATCCGAAGCAGCTTTGGCCTGTCGAGAAATCGGCCGCTTACTGGGTCGAGCTGGCCGACGAAAGCGGTCTGCCGACCGGCCGCGACACCCGGCTGGAGGTGCAAGCGGTGGCCGATTCGCCCCCCGCGATTGCCTGGGAATCGCCGGCGGACCACACGTTTGTGACGCCGCGCGCCGTCGTGCCGGTGAAGGTTCTGATCAAGGATGATCTGGCCGTGCAGCGCGTGCAATTGCGCTATCTGCGTCCCGGCATGAGCGACCAGGGAGAGGAAATCGTTGACCTGTATGTCGGGCCGCCGCAAGCCAAACCGGGTGGTGGCATGGAGGGCGGCGACAGCCGCTCGCTCGATACGGGCTGGGACCTTGGCCGGCTCGCCGGTCTTGTGCCGGGCGACGTGCTCGCGGTGCGCATCACCGCCGAGGACTACAAGCCGCAATTGACGACGAGCGTCGTTCGCCGGCTGACCATCATTACCGAGGAAGAGCTCGAAAGCCGCATCGGCCAGCGACAGACGTCGATCCTGGGCCAGATTGCCGAGGCGCTGCGGATCCAGCGGCAGTGCCGCGAGCAAGTTGGGGCCTTGCTCATTCGTTTGGAGGAGAAGGGGCAGCTCGGCACGAGCGATCTCAATCAACTGCAAAGCGCGCAGCTCAACCAGCGTCAGGTCGAAAAGCTGCTCGGGGAAGACGCGGACGGCGCGCTGGGGCAAATCGTCGCCCTGCTCGCAGAATTGGCTGCCAATCGCATTGAAGGGCGGGCCGTCGCCGAGCGGATGAACGATTTGCAGCAGAAGATTCAGCAACTCTGTCGGGGGCCGCTTGTGGAGATTGCTGGCAAATTGACGGAAGCGTTCAAAACCGCTCGGGAAGCAACGGACCGCGCTCAGCCGAGCAACATCACGCCGGGGTTGCAAGCGGCGTCGGCCCGGCAGGATGAAGTTATTTTAGCGCTGGAAGCACTGCTGGGAACGCTGACCGAATGGGACAGCTTCAGTCGCCTGGGTCGCGAGATCGGCCAGATTCGCAGCGAGCAGCAGCACGTGGCCGAAGCGACGGAAACGCTGCGACTGGCGGCCGCGGCGACCGACACGTTGCCGGCTGACGAGCGGGCAACGGCAAGGCAACTGCGGCAAAGCGAGTTGGAACTGGCCCGCCGACTCGACAAGATTCAAGTCCGCATGGAGCAAATGCTCGCCCGGCTGCAAGGGAGCGATCCACTGGCCGCGGGCACTCTGGCCGATGCTTCGGACGCGGGCCGGCGGCTGGCGATTGGGGGCCGGATGCGCGATGCGGCCGAGAAGCTCGGCCAATTCCAGTTCGGCCAGTCGCATCGCGCGCAAGAGGGTGTGCTGGCTGGACTACAAGAGCTGCTTGACCTGCTCTCCAGCCGCCGCGAGGACGAGCTTGCCCGGACGATCAAATCGCTGCGAACGGCTGCCGGCGATCTGGCAGGGCTTGCCCGGCGGCAAGCGGCAATGCAGGAGGAACTCGACGGTGCGGCGGGCGAAGCGAACTCCGCCGAGCAAAAGCGGCGCTTGCAGCGGCTTACGCGCGAGCTCGCGCAGTTAGCTCAGGACGCGCAGCAGCAGAGCCGCCGGCTTCAGCGACTACGCGCTCCGCAGGCGGCCGCGGCAGTGGGCGAGGCAGGCGATCGCAGCTCCGCCGCCGGGCAATCGGCCGGCCAGGGCAACGCCGGCGATGCTCAGGAACAATCGCGTCAGGCGCAGCGGCGCCTGGAAGAGGCCCAGCAGCGAGTGCAAGAGGCGATCGCTCAGGCCGAGCAGGAGCTGGCCGAGCAGCAACTGGCCCGCATGGAGCAATGGATTGGCGGACTCTTGGCGCGACAAAAGAACGTCGTCGCGGAGATCACCCGGCTCGACGATTCAAAGAAAGCGAGTGACGGGGCGCTCGCCGCCGCAGGACAGGACGCGCTACGAAACCTCGCTGCCGAACAGCGACTGATCGCCGACGAGACGGAGCAATTGCGGCTGAAGATGGCAGAGCAATCGGCGTTCGCCTTTGCGCTCGAGGGCGCTCGGCAAGAGATGTTGCGGGCGGCGAATCTGCTGTCGCGCGGCCAGACCGATGAGCCGGCGCGACAGGCCGCCGAGGCGGCGGCAACGCGACTAGCGCAAGTGCTGGCGGCGCTCGAGCCTGACTCTATGACGCCTCCAACCGCACCGCCCCCTGACACGCCGCCGCAGCCAGCCCCGCCGGGTGGCCAAAAGGACCCTTTCAGCAGCCTCGCCGCGCTCAAGCTGCTACAATTGCTCCAGGGCGAGATCAACCGCCGTACCCAGGAGCTGGAGCAGCTCCAGGCAACGAATGGCAAATTGACTGACCAGCAAGTGCAGGAGCTGGACGGACTGGCTGCCCAGCAGGGTCGCTTGGCGGATATGGTGCTCGGCCTGATTCGCGAAAGGGCCCCGCGGCCGGAGGACAATCCAGAGCAGTTGCCGGGCGACGATCGCAAGGGCGATGCGAAGCCGAAGCCGTCACTCGATGAGCAATTGCTGAAAGAACTCGAGCGCTAAGCGACAGCAGTCGAGAATGGCCGAACAATGCAAACGAACATTACGCCGCGATTGCCATTGACCGTCTGCATCGTACTGCTCGTGACGTGCGTCCCGGCGAGTGCCCTGTCCGACGAGCCACCGCCTAAACCGGCCACCCCGCCGGCCAAGTCGCTCGATGCCCAGTTGCTCGACGATTTAGATGCCGATTTGCTGAAGGGGCTGCCTGGCACGGTCAAGCCCAAGGCCGCAACGGAGCCGGCTGATTCCAGCCAGCCGCCATCGGGCGGAGATTCAGGCGCTGGCACTGGCGCCACGAATCCCCTGGCAATCGTGCGCGAGAAAATGCGCGACGCGCAGCGGCGGATCGCCGGGCGCGACACGTCCGAGGCGACTCAGGCGGTACAAAGAGAGATCGAAGCCGACCTGGCCCAATTGATCGACCTGGCCAAACAGCAATGTGCCGCCTGCAAAAAAGCAGGCAATGGACAAGGCAGCCAGGCCGGCAACACCGGCGGCAACCCAACGCCCGCACCGCCGCGCGACAGCACCAACCGGATCGAACACGGCACGAAAGAAGCGGTCGAAACGGCGGACGTGAAAGATGTGCTGCGCCGCTTCTGGGGCCATTTGCCCGACAAGGTCCGTGAGCAATTGCAAAGTTCGCTGAGCGAGGAATTCCTCCCGAAATATGAGCGGGTGATTGAGGATTACTACCGCAGACTGGCGGAGGACCCCCGCAACAAGCCATAATCGCGTGCCTGCCCAGCCATCCCGCCGTCGTCTGAAGTCGAGCGTAAGGACCGCTCTCATGCCCCTCGCAAGTCGCCGCCGCTTTTTGACCAGCGCCACTGCCGTTGTCCTGGGCGGAGTGACGGCCGCACACTCGCGGGGAGCGCAGAACGGGCCGACAACGCCCGACCAGATTGCCGCTGAGCTCGTAAAGCCCGAAACACAGCGGGCGATCGATCGCGGCCTGGCTTGGCTGGCCTCGCGCCAGACCGACGACGGGGCTTTCGGCGAAGCGAAGAATTCCATGGGCTACGGGCGCAACGTCGCGGTCGTCAGTTTGGCGGGCATGGCGTTTCTATCCAGCGGCAGCACGCCCGGCCGTGGGCAATTCGGCCAGAACGTCAGCCGCTGCCTGAGCTATGTCCTCGCGGCCGCCGACGATAGCGGCTTCATCTGCGAACCGGCCAATACGAGTCACGGGCCGATGTACGACCACGGCTTCGCGACGCTGTTTCTGGCCGAATGTTACGGCATGTCGCCCGACAGTGAGGTTCGCGACAAGCTGGCCCGCGCCGTGCGGCTGATTGTGAGCACGCAGAATCCCGAGGGGGGCTGGCGGTATCAGCCCAAGGCCAGCGAGGCCGACATTTCGGTGACGATCTGCCAGGTGATGGCCCTGCGGGCGGCGCGGAACGCGGGCATTTACGTTCCCAACGAAACGATCGACCGATGCGTCGATTACGTGAAGCGCAGCCAGAACGCCGACGGCGGCTTCATGTATATGCTCACCGGCGGGCCGAGCCGCTTTCCGCGATCGGCGGCGGGGATTGTCGCGCTCTACAGCGCGGGAATCTATGAAGGGGACGAAATCAAGCGGGGCCTGGAATACCTGATGCAGCATCTGCCCGCGGCCGAGGACTTCCGGGCCGACACCCACGCCATGTACGGCCACTACTACGCCGTGCAGGCGATGTGGCAGGCCGGTGGCGAGCACTGGCAAAAGTGGTACCCGGCGGTCCACGACGTGCTCCTTCGCCAGCAGCAGGACGACGGCTCGTGGATGGACTTGATCTGCCCCGAGTACGGCACGGCGATGGCTTGCATCATCCTGCAAATGCCAAACAACTACCTGCCGATCTTTCAGCGCTAAGTGGGGCAGGTTTTCAACCTGCCATACATCTTGGTCCGTCATGTGCCTTTGTCCCTCGCTCCCACGCTCCGCGTGGGAGCAACTCCGTTGCCGCTCCGCGGCCGGAAAGGCCATTCAAGCCGCAGAGCGGCACAGCTTAGGTTCCCACGCGGAGCGTGGGAACCAGGATCATCGGTCGTGCTCCCGCTCGCTGCACTCACCTTGGCAACCTTCGCGCTTGCCACTTCGTGTGCCGCCGCGGAGCCTCTTGCCTTCCTCGTCGGCGAGGATTCGCTGCCGGCCCGCCTGACGAGCATCGATGCCCAGTGGAATATCTCGTTTCGCACGGGCGACAAGGTCCGGGTTGTGCCGGCCAGGGACCTCGCCTATTGGGGACGCTATCGCGATGCGGAGGCGGGGCCACAGATTCTCCTTCGTGACGGCAGCGTCATCCGGGCCGACGTGCTGAAGCTCGATGACAAG
>Ga0065705_10104749_pt1 | contig 11520 bp, 13 predicted proteins | sample SwibulcommuniRL2_FD_59092 | JGI IMG/M metagenome (GOLD analysis project Ga0065705, IMG submission 59092) | Bulk soil microbial communities from switchgrass field near Rose Lake, East Lansing, Michigan, USA - RL2 Bulk Soil v2 (version 2) | ecosystem: Environmental > Terrestrial > Soil >... | reverse complement strand
AAATTACGTTCCCTCCCCTTAGTATAAGGGGAGGGTTCAGGGAGGGGTTACTCCCCCGGGATCTGTTATTGACACTCCCTTCCTCTCCCGGATAATAGGAGATTGCCCGGTAAACTGGGCAAAACGTTGAATTTTTGGAGGAATCCGCCATGGGCGAGGCCGCCATCCAGCTCGAAGAGTATTACGTCACCGAGGAATGCATCGCCTGCGATGCCTGCTGCAACGATTTCCCCGACATCTTCACGATGAACGCCGACCATACCCGCGCGATCGCAGTAAAAACCTCGCCGGTCGGCAAATTCAATCCCTGGGACATCATCAACGACTGTCCGGTCGACGCCATCAAGCTGGTCAACATGCCGATGCCGCCCGCCCCGGAAGGCGCCAAAAAGAAAAAAGAAGAGGCGCCGGCGCAGAGCAACGTCAACTGGGAAGAACGCTGGCTGGCGGTAAAGGACCAATTGGAGCCGCAGTGGGAGCGGATGAAGCGCTACGGCATGGCCTCTTCCTTCGAAGACGCCGGCGACAAATACAAGCTGCGTTTTGAAATGCCGGAACAAGTTCCCAACCATCGTCTCAAATTCCAATGGGGACTGCCCGATAAGATGCCCGATTATAAGTACGAGGTTTCGATCGACGGCAAAAAGATCAAGGTACGCGGCGAATGCCCCGACGCCCAGATCAAAAAGCTTTGCGGCTGGGTCAATTCCTTTCCCCCCAGCTTCACCCGGGAGATGGTCCTGGACCGCCCCGTCAAAAGCCACAAAGAAAATTACGACGAGGAAAGCCGGGTTCTCGAGGTGACGCTCGAGAAGGCCTGATGTTCATCGACTCCCACGCCCATCTCGATTTTTCCTCCTATCCCTCCGAAGAAATTCCCCACATCGTCCAGCGCTCGCTCGAAGCGGGGGTCGATTCCATCGTCCATATCGGTTCCGGCGAGGGCACGGCCAGCATGGAAGGCGCGGTCGCGGTGGTGGAGCGCTTCCCACAGGTCTACGCGGCGATCGGCGTCCATCCCCACGATGCCAAGCTGGTGAACGACGAGGTTCTCCAACGCGCGCGGGAAATTGCCCAACATCCTAAAGTCCTCGCCATTGGCGAGATCGGCCTCGATTTCTACTACAACCATTCCACCCGCGAGCAGCAATGCGACGCCCTGAGGCGCTTCATCGCCCTAGCCAAGGAACTGAAAAAGCCCATCGTCATCCACGACCGGGATTCCCACGAGGAATTGCTGCAAATCATTAAAGAGGAAAACGCCAAGGAAGTTGGAGGCGTGTTCCACTGCTTTTCCGGGGATTACGAATTCGGCAAGAAGGTGTTGGAGGAAAACTTCCAGGTCTCGTTCACGGGCATCGTCACCTTCAAGAAGGCCGACATCACGCAGGACGCGGCGAAACGCCTGCCCCTGGAGCGAATGCTGATCGAAACCGATTCGCCCTTCCTCACTCCCATGCCTTACCGAGGCAAACGCAACGAACCGGCCTACGTGCGGCACGTCGCCGAGAAAATCGCGGAGCTCAAGAATCTATCCGTCGAAGATGTCGCTCGCGTTACCTCGCTCAACGCCCGTCGCCTGTTCAAGTTCGGCGAACAGCGTCCGCAGGCCTCCATTGCTTACCGAATCCGCAACAGCCTGTACCTCAACATCACCAACAAATGCACCATCGCCTGCGTGTTCTGCCCCAAGTTTTCCGACTGGGAGGTGAAGGGACACTACCTGCGCATCCCGAAAGAGCCGAGCTATGAGGAGTTGGTCGCGGCAATGGGCGACGTCTCGGGCGTCGACGAGTTGGTGTTCTGCGGCTTCGGGGAGCCGACGCAGCGGGTGGAGCTGCTCAAGCAAATCGCGGACTACGCGCATGGTAAAAACCTCAAGGTGCGGCTCGACACCGACGGTTTGGGCAATCTGATCCACCAGCGCAACATCCTGCCGGAGCTGCAGGGCAAGATCGACGCAGTCAACGTCTCGCTCAACGCCCCCAACCCCGAACTCTATGCCAAACTTTGCCCCTCCAAATACAAAGAGGCGGCGTATCCCGAGGTGAAGAAATTCATACTCGAGGCGAAGCAATACATCCCCTGGGTGCAAGCTTCCGTTGTCGGAATGCCGGAGGTGGACATCGAGGCCTGCCGGAAGGTGGCGGAGGAGGAGCTGGGGGTGAAATTCCGACATCGGGAGTATGACAATGTCGGCTGAGCCGCAAAAAATTCGCGTCGTCGCCTGCGTCATCGAGCGCGACGGACAATTTCTCATCACCAAGCGGCTCAAGCATTCCCACCTCGGCCACCTCTGGGAGTTTCCCGGGGGCAAGATCGAGCCGGGGGAGACGGTCGAGGCCTGCGCCATTCGCGAGTGCAAGGAGGAGATCGACGTCGATATCCAGCCGCTCCGCCTGATCCAGGAATTGCACCACGACTATCCGGAAGTGAGCGTCCACCTATATTTCGTGCTCTGCGAATTCAGCGGCGGCGAGCCCAAGGCGCTGCATTGCGCGGATTGGAAATGGGTGCGGCCCGAGGAGCTCGCCACTTTCGAATTTCCGGAAGCCGATAAGAAGATCTTGGAAATTTTAACGACATCAATGTAAAAATAGATTTAATGGTAGTTCGTGTATTAATTTCGAGTAATGCTTCTTTAAGCAAAAGGTTAAACGAATTAATCGACAATCTAAGGAATATTTTTGTTACTCCAATAAACCAAACGATTGAACTTGATTTATCAAAAGTTCATTGGGTAACTCCGCTAAGCATATTGCCTTTAGCTACTGCGGTTTCTAAATTTCAAAATCACAATATTGTAGTCCCCGCCCCAATCTTGATTGGAAGTTACTTAAATACTGTTCATTTTCCATTAGGTCTAAGTTTTCAAAATGTAGCAGCAAGCCACTCTTACATCCCGATTTTAAAAATTCCGCTGGGCCAAAATTCAATTCCCATTGACCAAGTAGTTTCCGATTATATCCAATTGGTAATTACCAATTTTTTTTCATCAGCGATGCATGGATCAGGAATATCTAATGTTGTTGGATATTTTTTGAGTGAGATGGCTTCAAATCTGGGAGAACATTCTAGATCCAATTTCAGTTGGATAATGTCCCAGTACTGGGACCACACCAGTGAGTGTGAAATATGTTTGCTTGATACAGGCGTAGGATTGGCAGGAGCATATAGAGCAGTAGGAATGACAGTTGCAAATGATGAAGATGCCATTAGGAAAGCTGTTACCGGTGTATCCTCTAAGGGACAAGGGAGAGGTTACGGCATTAGTTCAAACATTCGATTGTTCACAGAGTCTAGTTTGGAAGGAAAGTTTCTTATCATTTCAGGAAAGGCAGGCTATGTGAGGGTTTTTGGGAAATCCCCTATAATTTTCAATTTGGACAACATGGCTTGGAATGGAACGATAATTATGGTCAGATTTAAAAGACCAAGCCAGGAAGTGAATATATATGATTATATCGAATAAAAATGAGGTTCGAATTAGAGAAACTCTTAATTCTAAAATTGTTTCCACAAGAGAGGCGGCTCAAAGACTGGCCGCTATCATTCGGAACACCAAAGCGATTCAAATTGAGTTAAACTTTAAAGATGTCGAATTTGTTTCTAGATCATTTCTTCATGAGCTAAAAAAATGGATCGATGAATGTAAGAAAACGGGAATTTCGATAAATCTAATTGAATGCAATAAAGAGATCCAAAAGATGTTTGATGTGCTTTCTCGTTCGGAAAATACTAAAAGAATTTCTCTTCAAAGTAATTTGCCTTCTAATGATATTGAGTCGTTAAATGATCTCACTTTCTGAGATAGTTGCTGATTTACCTTGGGCGTCTGATTAGTAAATCACGGCACCCCGGGAAAGCTTCCCACCGGTTGAATTTTTATATCCGGGAAACTTTGCACATATTGGATCTTGATGTCGGGAAAGCTCGTCACCTTCTGCCATTTCCCGCACTGATCGGGAAAGCTACTCACCCACTGCACTTTTAAGTCGGGAAAACTATTGACCACTTGCACCTTGATGTCCGGGAAGTTCTGCACCACCTGAACTTTGCCGTACAAGGATTTCCCGTTCCAGGTGCAGTCTTTTCCGACCGTCTCCCGGGCCTGGACCAGGAGCGGAAACAAGCAAAAGGCCAGACAGAGCGTGGCTCGTTTCATTGCTGCACCCCCGCGATCGGAAAGTAATCTTTCCCCAGGTGCAGCACATATTGATGGCGTCGCGGATCCTCCTCCACCCAATGGGCGAGTTCGATGTAGGGCTTGCGGTTGAAGCGGGCGTCGTATTTTCCGCCGCGCACTTTACAGTAAAGCACGTTGTCTTTTCCGACATAGAGGCTACGCGGATCCAGCACTTCCCGATAGTCGCCCGGGAAAATTAGCTCCACTTCGTCTCCCTTTCGCTCGATTCCCAAAATCACGTAAGGCACGTCGGCCGGCTCGATGTAGCAGGTCTCGCCCTGGCAAAGGAGCTTATAGCGCCCGTCCGGCTCGCGCTCCATCTTGCGCATAAAGAATTTCAAGAGAGCGGGGTCCTCGAACAGCGTGCCTTCGTGCCAGAGGTTGCCCTCCGTATCCATTTTATAATGCCAGATTCGGTTTTTCGCCTCGTTCGGGTCCATGGTAATATTCTGAGCGAAACTTTCTCCGGTGGCCAGATGAAAGAAGACGAGCTCAAATTCGGCGAAGATTACTATTATAGCGAGGACGGCTTCATGGTTTTCACCGCGGCCTACTTGCTGAAACGCGGCTATTGCTGCGAGAGCGGCTGCCGGCATTGCCCCTATGGATTTAAGCCCGGGGAGAAAATCGACCCTCCGAGCCGCCATTGATAAGGGCGATGCCGCCGCCCCGATGCTTCCGGCGACCGACCATGACGACAATCCGCGCATTTTCGGATCGGCTCCGGCAGCTGCACGGTGGAGGTCATCTTTTAACCGGGTGCTCAGGGCACGTCGACGCCGTCTTGACGGTCACCTCCGACGACCCCAACAATCCCAGCATCTCCGTGACTTTGACCGGAGTTGGGGGATCGGGAATCATTCCCTTCTTTCAGGGAGGGGGCTGCGCGCTCGGCGGCGGGGCCGGGAACTTTTTCTGGCTCAGCCTGGGCGGGATGGCGTTCGGCTTGGCGTTAGCTCTTTTCCGAAGATTTTCCGCTTCAGCAAAAGCTTAGCGATTAAAGCCGCGCCGAACACCCAGGCCATCGCCAGGTGATAGCGATCGGACGAGCCTCCCAGGTAGGTGAAAAAAAACACCAGCCATAGGTAGTACATTCCGGTCGAGTGAAGCCGCCGCCAGTTTTTCAATCCGAGGCGCTGGACGCTAGAATCCGTCGAGGTCAGGACCATCGTCGCCAGAAACGCATAGCCCAGAGCTCCTCCCGCTACCGCCCAAGGAGAGAGGCTGGCGGCGAAGCCCGGCGACGTTGCATAAATTCCAAAAATGCAAATGAGATGAATGCCCATGGACGCCGCGAAGCCCACTCCGAAGTATCGGCGATGCCGCAGCAGCCAGGCGGTGGCCCGGCTTTTCCAAATCCGTCGCAGGCTCGAAGCCAGAAACACCAGTAGGAAAAGCCAGCCCGCGAAACGGGCGGTGTAACGGGTGGCGAAATGCCAGCCGGTATCGTTGCAACCATGGATGAGCAGGGGAAAGCTTGCGATTGCGGCTTGGAGTAAGGCCAACCCAAGGACCCAAAGCCCAGGGTGTTTGCTCGGTTTCAAGACTGGACCCAATCCAAAAAAGCGCGGTGCGAATTTCGAATTTGATCGGCGATGACTCCATTGGTTTGCAACCAGAGTTGGTAATACTTTTTCAGCTCCGAAACTCGGGGATCGGTTTCAGCAGGAAGCGCCGTTAAACCCATAGCGAAAGACTGCAGCAGCTCCGCTTTCGACAAAAGCGAGGACTCCGGGGGCATCAGCGGACGCACTCCCTGAATCCCCGCGGATTCCAAAAGCTCGCTCAGCTTGTGCAGCCGCGCCTGACGGGAGGCAGGCAGCAATTCGATCCGCAGCCAAGGCTTGGCGACGTGCTCGCCGTCCGCGATTCGCCCGGGGGGGAATTCCTGACCGCGGGCATAGCCATAGCGAACCCAATGCGTGTCTTTCTTTGGAGGCCAAGCGAGCGGCAGCACGGGGGTCAATGCCGGACTCCAGCTCATTCCGGAGCCCGGATTCAGGCTCTTGATCAACTCGGCGACCCGGGTTTCCACGGCCTCCGAGGATATGACCTGTTCCCCGGCGCTTGAGGAGGATTCCGCCGCGATGCTCAAGTCTGGGACGAGCAGCGCGGTGCCGCATGCCAATCCCAGAGCGAAATTTTTCAGTAAAAAGGCGAAGAAGGAGCCCATCAAGTTAAAGATCGACAATTTGCTTAAACAAAAGCAAGATATTTCTCCCCAAAACACGAGGTGCCGATGCTCTGCAATAAATGCGGTAAAGCCATTCCCGACAATTCAGCCTTTTGTCCGCAATGCGGGCAGGCCCAAGGTTCCAGGCCTCCGACCCCCGCGAGTTCTCCGGCGAGCCCTTCCGCAACGAATCCCCAGGCCAAACCCTCCGGCAAGGGATGCAAGCTTGCCGTTTTCCTGGGCTGCGGCACTTTATTCCTCATCGGCTTGCTCGTTCTGGGCATTCTCGGTTTTGTTTTTTATAAGATCAAAGATTCCGAAGCCGGTCGGCTCGCGGCCCGTTCGGTTCGAGAAAGTCCCGAGGCTCGGCAGGCCTTGGGAGAGATTCAGGATGTGGGTTGGCCGATCGGCAGCATCTCCGTCGAAGGCGGCGGATCGGGAAAGGCCTCTTTTTCCATGTCGGTCAAGGGCAGCCAAGCGAAGGGCAAGTATTACGTCACCATGGTGAGAGAAAATAACCAATGGCGCATCACTTCGGCTCGGCTCGAACTCAAGGATGGGCGGTCCATCGCCATTCCCACGGTCTTCACTCCGGCGAACCCTCCCACGGCCCCGCCTCCGGAGAGTCTCCCCAGTGCTGAACTTCCCTTGTCCGGGGGCCGCCCCTTGTATGCGGACCGGAGCGATACCCAGTGGAAAGCGGTCGACTGGAGCGAGCCGGGGATCCACCTGGAGGTTCCGCAAGATTGGGAGCAGATCCGGGTGGACAAGCGCTCCTTGGAGTTCCGTCCCGCCGACCGATCCGCCTATCTCACCGCAAACCTCGCCTACTTCGACCAAAAGCTTCCCATCGACACCATTCTCCCGACCTTGGAGCAAAAGGCGCAGGCGGAGCTCAAGCGGCAAGAAATCGCCGGGTATCAGCGCATGAACTTGGGTAGCGCAAAGGGTCTAGTGCAATTGCAAAGCAGGGACGGGTCGGGACCGACCATGGCGGCCTATAACGGCTACTACGACAGCGTGGAATTCGGCACGGTGTCCATCACCATTTTGGTGGGTGCACCCACCAGCCAGGACTTCGACCGCTGGGAGACGGTATTGGGAGCGATTCTTCAGTCGTTTCAGATTAAATAAAATTTTGGGCCGGCTGGATTAAACCAATTTATCCGCGATGACCACTTCCGACTCCAGGGTTTGCGCCACCGGGCAGCGTTTCGCGATATCCATCAGGCGCTGCTTTTGGCTCTCCTCCAAATTTCCCTCGAGATGCAGTTCCCGCTCGATCCGGTCGATGCGCCCATTTTGGGTTTCGCAATTTTTACAGTCCTGGGCGTGAATTCTTTGATGCCGCAGTCGCACGACGGTTCCGGTCAGGGGCCAGCCCTTGCGGTCCGCATAGAGCCGGAGCGTCATCGATGTGCAAGCCCCCAAGGCGGCGAGTAGTAAGTCGTAGGGAGTGGGGCCGGTGTCGCTGCCTCCCAAGTCCAGGGGTTCGTCGGCCACCAAGGGATGCCCGCTGGCCATGATTTGTTGATTGAGTCCGCTCGGGCCGCCTCGGACCACCACTTCCCTCAAATGACTCATGATTTTTGCCTCCTTGCATTTATTGACTTCGACACCATCTAATTACTTGTTTTTTCGCCGCTGCGCGACCTTTCCGGTGGATTATTTTTAAGGTAAATTCGTTTGGAGAAGCCCATGAACGACACGGTGCCCACCAAATATTGGCATAAACTCGAGGACGGCAGGATCCAATGCGACACGTGCCCCCGCTTTTGCCGGCTTAACGAGGGGCAGCGCGGTTTGTGTTTTGTGCGCGCCCGGCAAAACGACCAAATCGTTCTGACCACTTATGGGCGTTCCAGCGGCTATTGCATCGACCCCATCGAGAAAAAACCCCTCAACCACTTCCTCCCGGGCAGCCCCGTTCTCTCTTTCGGCACGGCCGGTTGCAATTTAGGCTGCCGCTTTTGCCAAAACTGGGACATCAGCAAGTCTCGCGAAATCGACACGCTGAGCGACCAGGCTTCGCCGGAGCTGATCGCGCGCGCCGCCGAAGAGCTGGGTTGCCGCAGCGTCGCCTTCACTTATAACGACCCGGTTATTTTCATGGAGTACGCCATCGATGTCGCCCAGGCCTGCCGGGAGCGCGGGATCAAGGCCGTGGCGGTGACCGCGGGGGAGATTTGCCCCGAACCGAGGCGGGAGTTTTACCAATATATGGACGCGGCCAATGTCGACCTCAAGGCCTTCACCGAGGAGTTCTACGCCAAGGTCTGCAGCGCGAAATTGGAACCAGTGCTGGATACCCTTAAATACCTCAAGCACGAAACCCCGGTCTGGTTCGAGATCACCACCCTGCTGATCCCCGGCCTGAACGATTCAGAAAAGGAGATCGAGGAAGAAACCCAATGGATCTTGAAAAATTTGGGCCCCGACGTGCCGCTTCATTTCACCGCTTTCCATCCGGACTACAAGATGATGGATCGTCCCCCGACTCCTCCCGCCACTTTGACGCGGGCAAGAAATATCGCGATCAAAAACGGGCTGCATTATGTTTACACCGGCAATGTCCATGACCACGACGGCAGCAGTACTTATTGCCCCCAATGCAAAAAATTGGTGATGGGACGCGATTGGTACCAGCTTAGCGACTGGAATATCAGCCATGACGGGTCCTGCAAATTCTGCGGCTTCCGCATTTCGGGAGTGTTCGAGGGCCCTCCGGGAACTTGGGGGGCGCGGCGCTTGCCGGTGCGATTGCAGGATTTTCAGGAGAGTGAGATCGCGCGCTAAGCCGGCTCGCCAAACCCGCCTTCGTCAAGGCTTCGGCGAGGCTAAGGAAAAAGGGGAGGGCCTTGCGGCCACTCCCCCGCCTCACCCGGAAGGGCTCGGACATCCAATCCCGCTTCTATTTCAAGCAAGAAACAGACCCCCCTCTTTCCCTCTTTCAAGTGTTGGATTTTGCATGATATTTCAGGGGCGAGCCAAGCCCGAAAATCTGTTTTGAACTGTTAAATTTTAGAACAAATCCGTGAGTAAACTGTTCCGTATTGCTCCGCGAAGGCCTATCATTTGCTTGGCGTCGCCCATGGCTACCGAGTCCACTATCCTACTGGTTGATGATGACCGAATCTTCTGCGCCTTGCTGAAGCAGCAGCTCGAGGAACGCGGTCACGCCGTGCAAGTGCTATTCGAGCTCAAGGAGGCGAAGCGACGCATGGCGGAAGAGGAGCCGGGCGTCCTATTGCTCGACGTCAAATTGCCGGACGGTTCCGGAGTGGATTTTGTCAAGCGGGTCAAGCAGGACCATCCTGATGTGCCCATTCTGATGGTCAGCGCCTCCACGGAAACCGTGGATGTGGTGGGAGCGATCCAGAACGGCGCCTCGGATTACGTCAAGAAGCCGGTGAACTCCGAGGAGCTCTTCGCCAAGATCGATAAACTTTTCGAAATCCGCAACATCATCCGCACCGAGCACACCCTCGAGACCCAGCATTCCGACCATCCGATCCTGGGCAAGAGCTTCGCCACCCGGCAATTAGTCCGCGAGATCAGCAAGGTCGCCAATTCCGATGCCACCGTCCTACTGCGCGGGGAAAGCGGCACCGGCAAAAGCCTGGTCGCACAGGTGATCCACACCTTGTCACCGCGCAATGCCAAGCGCTTCGTGGCGATCAATTGCGCGGCAATTCCCCTCTACCTTTTGGAAAGCGAGCTGTTCGGCCATGAGCGTGGGGCCTTTACCGGGGCCGTTCGGGAAAAACCCGGTAAGTTCGAGCTGGCGAACGGGGGAACCATTTTCCTGGACGAAATCGGCGACCTTCCGCCCGAACTGCAGGTCAAGCTGCTCCGGGTGCTGCAGGGCGGGGAATTCGAGAGGGTCGGGGGCCTCAAGACCCATCATGTCGACGTGCGGGTCATCGCCGCCACCAACCGAGACCTGGAGCAGGCGATGACCGAGATGCGGTTCCGGGAGGATTTGTTTTACCGGCTCAACGTGCTGCCCATCTACGTGCCTCCGCTTCGGGAGCGCCGGGACGATATTCCGCTGCTCATCGAGCATTTCGTCAGGTTCTATAGCCTCAAGTCAAACAAGCGTTTTGAGAATCTTTCCGAGCTGATCGTGCAGCATTTGCGGGACTATTCTTGGCCGGGCAATATCCGCGAATTGCAGAATGTCATCGAACGGGCCATCGTGCTGGGCAAGGAACCGCGCCTGGCAATTTCAGATTTCATCCTGCCCCGGATGGCGCCGATTCCCACACCCGTTTCGGTTTCGTCCTTCGACTCGGGCGCCATTACCGGGAATCACTTTTTGTCCTTCTCTTCGTTGAAAGACCTCGAGCAGCAAAGTCTGCTGCAGGCGCTTCAACAGGCCGGCGGAAATGTCTCGGTGGCCGCCAAGCATTTGGGAATCAGCCGCGGGACCATCTATCGGCGCCTGAAGAAATTTCAAATCGGCCTGAAGGGTTAAACCTTGACGTTCCTCTTCAGCAATCTCGACTACCTGATTTTCAGCCTATTTTACCTGGGCTTTTTTCTGCTCCTGGCGCGCCGGATGAAGGATTCGAGCCGGGGGAGAAAATTTCCTCCGGTATTGTGGGTTTTGCTCGTGGTGATCCTTTCGCTCGGATTTCTTTTGACCCGTCGCGCTGGCGAGGAGGAGCGGGTGCGACTGGAAAAGATGGTCGGCGGCTTCGCCCCAACCTACGCGGAGGAGTTGACGCGAATGGGACACGCCATGCTCCCGCCCTTTGCCGAATCTGAGGATCCGCTCTATCGGCAAATGATCGAGGCCCAGAAAAGATGGCAACAGCTCAATCCCGCCATCTCGGATATCTACACCATCCGCAGGGATGCCAATGGGAAGTTCGTTTTCATGGTGGATTCCGAGACCGATTACGACCGAAACGGAAAAATCGAAGGCGAGCGCGAGAAACGTACCCCGATCGGCGAGGAATTTAATGCTGACGATCCGGGTTTGACCAAGGCATTTGCGGGAAAACCCAATTTCGATCCCCGTCCGGTCAAGGATCGATGGGGGACCTGGGTGAGCGCCTACGTGCCAATGCGAGGACCCGATGGAAAGGTGGAGGCGGTGGTCGGCGTCGATTTCCCGGCGGACGAGTGGACCCGACGCATCAACAGCAGCCGCTGG
>Ga0065705_10104748_pt1 | contig 11520 bp, 10 predicted proteins | sample SwibulcommuniRL2_FD_59092 | JGI IMG/M metagenome (GOLD analysis project Ga0065705, IMG submission 59092) | Bulk soil microbial communities from switchgrass field near Rose Lake, East Lansing, Michigan, USA - RL2 Bulk Soil v2 (version 2) | ecosystem: Environmental > Terrestrial > Soil >... | reverse complement strand
ATCGGTCCCGAGCGCCCGCAGCGCGTTGATCTGGTCGGTGACGACCATCGATCCCAGCTCGGCCGCGATGCCCGAACCGACACGCCCGGCCAGCATCAGCGCCGTCAACACGGGACCGAGCTCCTTCACCATCGAGGCGCTGACGAGCCGCCCGACGACGGGCCGGGCTCCGAATTGATCGAGCGTCAGCCCGCTCTGCAGCGCAAGGACGGCACCAGTGAAGATGCCGGTCAGCAGCACGACCGTGAGCGATCCGAAGCCGATGGCTTCGAGCTGCTCGATGACGTCGTGAAAATAGAACGGCCGCGTGAACGCGCCCCGCGCCGCGGCCCAGCTGAGCTTGACGTATTCCTGGACTTCCAGGATCGCTGACTTCAGCCAATTGTCGAGCGCCGTCAGCACGTCAGCCCCGGGTCGAGCGCATGTTGGCCAGCCCCAGTTCCCGGCCCTTCAACGCCTTGATTTTGTCGCGCAGCGTGGCGGCGCGCTCGAAATCGAGATTTGCGGCCGCCTGGCGCATCTGCGTCTGCAGCGATTCGATACGCGCATCGAGCTCCTGCGGGCTCAGATAGGCCTCTCGCTCTTCCATCACCGTGGGCGTCCCATAGTCGAGGTTGTAGACGCTCAGCGACACGTCGTCGATGGCTTTCACGATCGATGCCGGGGTGATGCCGTGTTCCTGGTTGTAGGCCTCCTGGAGCGCTCGCCGCCGCGTCGTTTCCTCCAGCGCGACGCGCATCGACTGGGTCACCGTGTCAGCATACATGATGACCCGCCCGCTCACGTTGCGCGCGGCCCGTCCAGACGTCTGGATGAGCGAGCCAGCTGACCGCAGGAAGCCCTCCTTGTCGGCGTCCAGAATTGCGACAAGCGACACTTCCGGCAGATCCAGTCCTTCCCGCAGCAGATTGATACCAACCAGCACGTCGAACACCCCCAGCCGCAGGTCGCGCAGGATCTGAATGCGATCGAGCGTCTCGACTTCGGAGTGCAGATATCGGACCTTCACGCCGAGCTCCTGATAGTAGGTCGTCAGGTCTTCGGCCATTCGCTTGGTGAGCGTGGTGACGAGCGTGCGCGTGCCTTCCGCCGCCCGCGTACGGATCTCACCCAACAGGTCGTCGATTTGCCCTTTCACCGGCCGCACCTCGATGGGCGGGTCCGTCAGCCCGGTTGGCCGGATAATCTGCTCGACCACGACGCCGCCCGATTTCGACAGCTCGTACGGCCCCGGCGTCGCCGAGACGAAGACCAGCTGCCTGGCACGCACCTGCCATTCTTCGAACGTCAGCGGGCGGTTGTCGAGCGCCGAGGGCAACCTGAATCCGAACTCCACGAGCGTCTCTTTGCGCGACCGATCGCCGTGGTACATCCCTCGAATCTGCGGAATCGTCTGGTGGCTTTCGTCGATCACCATCAGCGCATCATCGGGAAGATAGTCGAGCAGCGTCGGCGGCGGCTCGCCCGGCGCGCGCCCGGTGAGGTGGCGCGAGTAGTTCTCGATGCCGTGGCAGTAGCCGATCTCTTTCATCATCTCGAGATCGAACATCGTACGCTGGTGAAGCCGCTGCGCCTCGAGCACCTTGCCCAGCTTTTCCAGCTCGGTCCGCCGCACCACCAGTTCGGCCTTGATCGACTCGACCGCGCTTCTCGTCTGGTCGCGCGGCGCTACGAAGTGCGACTTGGGGTAGATCGCAATCTTGTCGTGCTTGCGCCCGCTCTTTCCGGTGAGCGGATCGAACGTCGTCAGCGCGTCGACGTCGTCGCCGAAGAGCTCGATGCGCAGGGCCTGCTCTTCGTACGACGGATACACCTCGACGATGTCGCCGCGGACGCGAAACGTACCGCGACTGAATTCCACGTCGTTCCGTTCGTATTGGATATCGACGAGCTTGCGCAGGATCTGGTCGCGAGGAATCCGCTGCCCCAATTGGAGCGGCAGGAGCATGCCGTAATACGCTTCGGGCGAGCCCAGACCGTAGATACACGACACGCTCGAGACGATGATGACGTCGCGGCGCTCGAAGAGCGACCGGGTGGCCGACAGCCGCATGCGATCGATCTCGTCGTTGATGATCGCTTCCTTCTCGATGTACGAATCGGTCGACGGCACGTAGGCTTCGGGCTGGTAGTAGTCGTAATAGCTGACGAAATACTCGACCGCGTTGTCGGGGAAGAACCGGCGGAACTCCTGGTAGAGCTGCGCCGCGAGGGTCTTGTTATGGACCATGACGAGCGTCGGCCGGTTCACTTCGGCGATGACCCTCGCCATCGTGAACGTCTTTCCGGAGCCGGTGACCCCGAGCAGCACCTGATGCCGGTCGCCGCGCTCGAGGCCCTCGACGAGCTCGGGAATCGCCCGCGCCTGGTCCCCTTTCAGCTCGAAGTCGGTGACCAGATTGAATCTGTCGAATTGTGAAGGCATGGCTAACGACTCGGCACGGATACTTACGTGGTGCCGAACAGGCAATCGTACTACAAGAGTCTGGGAGTCAAAAGAGTCCGGGAGTCAGAAGAGTCTGGGCGTCTACGAAACGAAACAGGAGACTGGAAGACTACGAGACAACGAGAAGCGGGGCACGATACTGACGATCGACGATGGCCGATCTATCGGCACTTCTTCCTCGGCGCCTTTCGCGTGTTCTGCCAGGCGAGGGTCAGCGCTTCGCCCAGCGCTTCCTCGTCGACCGACTTCAGGATGACCCGGGTACAGCCGCTGCGTCCCCAGGCGCCGGCCTCGGGCGTGAAGGCGCCCGGATGATCCTCGATAAACAGCGCCTGCTGGTCCGGTGTGAGCTTGACCATTCCGAACTGATCATCGGTATGAAGCGACGCGAAGATGCGCTTGTCGACACGGAAGTCGGGGTGGCCCATGTGGGCACCCTCCAGGGCGCCGTCGAGCGCCAGGGCCATCCGTCGGAACCGGTCCGCCGTTACCACACCTGTTGGCACGTGGCAGATTGTGCCACGACCTCGACGTGAGCTCGTCGCGAGATTTGCTTTACCCGTCGCCACACTGTGTAAATTGCGCGAAAACACACGGATAACAAGATGACAAGTCTGGCAGACAACCTGCAGCGCTTCCGGCATGCGAATGAAAGTACACGGCGGAACGGTTCTCTATGGCGACAACAGCCTGTGCGCGAGTTGTCGCTTCGCGACGATCGTGCGCGGCCGCACGCTCGACGAGGAAGTGGTGCACTGCGGGTCGATCACGACGCGCGGCATGCGGGTCCCCTTCAAAGTGACGTCATGCACGTCACATAGCGACATCAACCAGCCCACATACGCGCAATTCCTCGAGGACGCGTGGATCCTCAAGCCCGGGTCTAAACGGCGCCCGGCCGGCTTCGTCAGAAACAGCGAGCTCAAGGCCGAAGAGATGCGCGCCATCATGGATGAACTCAGGCGTTCGGATGAATAGAAGGTACGTTAGTTCGGACCCGGAGCGAAGTATCCCTCGCGGGTTCGAATTTGTACGCGAGGCGACGGAGGGCGTTTGAGCTTGATCTCGACTTTCCGCCACTTGCCATCGCGCAGCGCGTTCGTGGGAACATAGCCGAGCAGATACTGGCCGTGGATTTCCCTGGCGATGCTTTCGTACATCGGCTCGAGCTCTTTCATCGAGTCGGGAAACACCGCCCGCCCACCGGTCAGCCGGGCAATTTCATTCAGGCGCGATTGCAGCATCAGGCGCGGCGACCCGCGGCCGGCAAAGAACCCGACGGGGTACACCGTGACATCCGATGCGCGCAACGTGTGCAGTGTTTCGTCCCAGCTGCGCGAGCTGGCTGTATCGTCGCCGTCGGTGTAGATGACGAGCACCTTCCGGCCCGTCTGATCGAACGCGCTGCCCAGGTAGACGGTTGCGGCGTCGTAGAGCGACGTGCGTCCCTTCGCCTTGCCGTTACGGATACGCTCGACCAGCCGTGGAAATTCCGACTGTGAAAACCTCGCCGCGCGCACCTCGTCGCTGAACTCGACGAGAGTGAAATCTTCCGCTTTGGGAAAGGTGTTGAGGAACTTCATCGCTGCGTTACGCGAGAAAGTCAGGTCGCGCTGCATGCTCTCGCTGATGTCGAAGAGGAGCCCGATGTGCAGCGGTACGGTGTCCTGGGCAGCGGAGGTGCTGAAATAGGACACCGATTGGGGGGTGCCGTCTTCTTTCACCTCGAAGTCGTCGGCTTCGAGGTTCTGCACCGGCTCGCCGGCTCGATCCACGACCGTCACCGTAAATCCCGCGACGTCGATGCCCGTCCTGTAGCGGAATTGCCCGTCGACCGACAAGCTGCTCAGCCCGACAAAGGCTGCTGCGACAATGACCGACTGGCGAGGCCGTCTCATAAGGGGCGTATAATGGGTAGTTTACAGCGAGAGGTAAGGGGTTATCCGAAAGCCTAGGATAGATCTCCCTAGCACTGGAGCGAGGACACCGGGGGTAGGGGCCTCCGAATCACATATGAGGTGTCTGGCCGTTTGCCAAGACGAACTGGTGATCAGGATGCTCGACGAGATCCTGGCCGCCAGCATCGAGGTGGAGTTCCTGGTCGAGAGCCGGGCGCTCGCGCGCAAGCTCAAGGCTGCCGGCCTGCCCGTGACAGCCGGCGACGTGAAGCGCACCGACACCTACCTGAAGGCCGACATCTCCCCCCAAACCTGCATCATCATCGAAGACACCGGCCGGAAGTACCTGCACAAAATGATCGAGTCCGTTCGCGACGCGGGCGGCGCGCTCATCTACGTCCTCGGCGTTGGCATTGCCAACGACGATCGCGAGAAGCGCGCACAGGACGTGCGCGACCATTTTTCCGATGTCTCGTACTTGTCGCTTTCCGAGCTCTTCGAAGCACCGCTCCTTACCGAGTTCAGCCGTGCCCTCACACGGGCGCGCGTCCAGCAATACCAGCGCTACCTGGCTGACGCCGATCGCATTCTGATTTTGCTCCACAACGAACCAGACCCCGATGCGATGGCCAGCGGGCTCGCACTTCGCACGGTGCTGCACCGCACGCGCCAGACGGCCGTGATCGCCGCGCTCGAAGGCGTCACGCGTCCCGAGAACATGCGCATGGTCAACCTCCTCGACATCCACGTCGAAACGATCGCGCCCGAGTCCATTCACGAATTCGACCGCGTCTGCATGGTCGATGTGCAGCCGCACTATTTTCCGGGACTGGACCGCGTCGATCTCGTCATCGACCACCATCCCGAGCAGCACGGCTACAACGCCGTCTTTAAGGACATCCGAGAAGACTACGGCTCGACCTGCACGATTCTGACCGAGCATCTGCGCGCGATCGACGCCAGCATCTCCGAACGCACCGCCACCGCGATGCTCTACGCGATCAAGTCCGACACGCTGTTCTTCAACCGCCAGGCGAACCGCTGCGACATCGACGCGTTCTCCTATCTCTATCCGCTGGCCGACGCCAACCTGATTCGAAAGATGGAAGGCGCGGAAATCACCGTGGAGCGGCTGGACTTGATTACCAAGGCCACGCGCCAGGGCCGCATGGTGGAACAGGTCTTTTCGGTCTTCCTCGGCGACGTTCCGCGCGACGATGCGATCCCGTACGTGGCGGATTTCTTTCTTCAGCTCGAAAACGTCCGCTGGACCCTTGTATCGGGGGTCATCAACGGCATGTTCGTCATGTCCGTTCGCAACCTCGGCTACACGAAGAACGCCGGCGATTTCGTGCGGCGCTATTTTGTCGACATCGGTTCGGCGGGCGGCCACCGGGCGATGGCGAAGGCCGTCATCGCGCTCGATGCATTCCAGGCCCGCTTCGGCGTCATCGACGACGACATCGGCCGGAAGATGTCAGAACTGCTGCTGGAGTTCCTGCACGAAGCGACGGATGAGAAGAGGAAGAAGGAGCCGGTGGGGAGCCACTGACGTCTGTTATGGCAAATGGCAGATGGCAAAGTCCATTCCGCCTGCGATCAGCCATCTGCCATCCGCCATGACGCACGCGGAAGGTTTCAGTCCGCGCCACCGACAACCGGCTCGATGAACTGGCGGTACGCGTCCTCGTAACCACGATCCATCAGCTCGCCCAGGCTCTGATAGCGATCCGATCGCTCGTCGTACGTGCCTTCGAAATCGAGAGGCCCAATCGGGTTGTGGCTCGGCTGGATGAGGAACAACCCTTTGAATCGCTTCTTGTGCAGCGCGACGGCATCACGTACCCCCGTCGTCTCGGCGGCCGCAATCTGCTCTGCCACGCGCGAGCGCAGCGACCCTGTCGGCTTGCTCAAGCGGTGCGGTGCGGAGCGATCGGGATCCGGGCAGACGACCACGACCTGATCGACCCCTGCGGCCGCGAGCTCTTCGAGCAGCCGCGCCACCGCCCCGATGCGATCGCAGATGCGATGCGCTTCTCCCTTCCAGTAGCTCTCCGGCGAGAACGCGATGAGATGTGGCTCGGTGAGCACGGGAAGCGCCAGCGCCGCGGCCAGCGCATCCAGGATCTGACTGCGCCCGATGCCTGAGAGGTCGACTAAATCGCCACGGCCCCGTTGAAAGAATGTCTGCCTGCGCGGCTCGGCAATCGCCGCGAAGACGAGATCGGTCCGCGTCTCCAGATCGAGCGTCGTCACGATGAGCTCGCGAAACCCGGGTTGTCCGAGGTTCTCGAAGAGCAGTTCCGCATATCGCCGGCTCAGATCCGGCGCCGGCGGCTCTTTCGCTCTCACTGGGCCTTGAAACAGTTGCCACATCGTCGCGCGGACGTGGCGGAGTCCCGGTTCGGTGCTCCACGGCGCGCCGATGATCCGCGCCCACCATCGGCCCCGATCTCGATGGCCGCGAGACCTGCGTCCACTGGCGAGCGTCGCCGGGACCGGCCGAGCCCGGTATGCCGCCAGCGCGAGCACCGCGAAAGCGCCCGCAAAGCACAGCATGACCAGTCTTGGCACCACCGTCGGGAGCGCATCGGCCGAAAAGGCGTACCCGACCATTTCCGTGTACGCCGAGGCCAGCCGGAGCCCGAGATCGACGTTGATCATCTGGACCAGAAAGCCCAGCGGATAGGCGACCAGTCCGGTGGCCAGCACGAGAAGAGGAAACGCAAGGATGGCCACTCCGGCGATCGCGATCGCGGCAGCCCACCGGAGCGCGCCGCGCCATTCGTACATCCGAATCGCGGGACGCCGCCGCCATACGCCGCCGTCTTCCCAGGTCTTGGCACCGGCATCGATCGCGCCGAACAACGCACAGACGATACCCACACCTCGGCCGCTCATGACGTCGATCTTGACGCCCGCCTCGTGCAGCGCGCGCAGCACGCCCGCGTGATAGGCGCCGCCCGTCCCGTTACCGGTCAGCAGGACCGCGGTTCTGAGTTGTGGTGAATAGCTCACGCCTCGTCGTGGATCGTGACGAGCTTGATGATCTCGAAGTTGCGCGTGCCGCTGGGAGTCGTGACCGTGATCTCGTCCCCCGCGATCCTCCCGACAATCGCGCGGCCGATCGGCGAGCTGGTCGAGATGAGACCCTTTGCGGCGTCCGCCTCTTCGGGCATGACGAGCTGGTAGGTAATCGACTCGCCGTTATCTTCGCGGAGGTTCACGGTCGAGCCAAACGCGGCTCGATCGTGCGGAATCTTGTCGAGATTCATGATCGAGATCTCGGCAATGCGTTTCTTGAGCATCGCAATACGCGCGTTGACGATGCCCTGACGATCTTTGGCGGCCTGATACTCCGCGTTCTCACGCAGGTCGCCGAGCTCGCGCGCGCGCTGGATTTCCTTCGGCAGCTCGTGGTGCAACTCGCGCTCGAGCTCCGCGACTTCCTCTTCGAAACGCTTGAGGATCTTCGCCTTCATTCGAAGGAAGATCCTAACACATCTGTTATGCTCTCCAGATGACTGGAGCGCCGCACTCCAGCGTCAAACGCTACCGCGACCTCGCTCGTACTTCACAGAAAGATGGTCTCGAACGCGAGATGCTGCTCGACGGCCCGCATCTACTCTTCGAAGCGCGCAAGTCGGGCGTGAAGGTCGAGAGCGCCGCCTTCGAGCATCACGTCCTCGACGATCCGTCGTTGCGCGCACTGGCCCAGGCGCTCGTGGTGGACGGCGCCGACGTCCTGATCGTCTCCAGAAAAACGCTCGAGTCGATGAGCCCGGTGAAGACGCCAACCGGCGTGGTGGGCATCGCGCGCCGTTCGCTCTCATCGCTCGACGGTGCGCTCGACGGCCCATCTCCCTTGATCGTCGTCGCGCATGACGTGCAGGATCCCGGCAACGTCGGCGGCATCATGCGGTCGGCCGAGGCCGCTGGCGCCACGGCGTTTATCGCCACGCCCTCGACGGCCGATCCGCTCGGTTGGAAAGCCCTGCGCGGCTCGATGGGCAGTGCGTTCCGATTGCCGGTGGCGCGCGCCGGCTTCACGGAAACGCTCGCGGCCCTCGAACGGAGACGGATCGCGCCGGCTGCCCTGGTCCCGCGCGGCGGCGAGCCGCTCTTTTCGATTGATCTCAGAGCGCCGACCGCGCTCATCCTCGGTGGTGAGGGCCCCGGACTGCCACCCGATATCGTCAAGGCCATCGAACGGCGAGTCTCGATTCCCATGGCCCCGGCCGTCGATTCTCTCAACGTCGGCGTCGCAGCGGCTCTCGTGCTGTACGAAGCATTCCGGCAACGATCGTCACGGCAGGGCCAAAGCCCTGCGCCACCGATTCGCTAGCCCCGCCATCAACATGTCCCTATTCGAAGATCCTTCAACCGATTCATCGCCGGCCAGCCTCGCCGGCACGCCTCTCGCCGAACGGATGCGGCCGGCGACGTTCGACGAGTTTGTCGGCCAGCAGGACATTCTTGCCCCTGGAAAACCCCTGCGCGAGGCGATCGAACGCGATCGCCTGCGATCGATCATCCTGTGGGGGCCGCCTGGCACCGGCAAGACAACGCTGGCCCGGCTGATTGCGAAGGCAACGCGCGCGCGGTTTGTTTCGTTCAGCGCCGTGATGGCCGGCATCAAGGAAATCAAGGACGTGATGGCGGCGGCAGAGACCTCGCGCCGCCAGATGAACCGGCGCACGATCGTCTTCGTCGACGAAATCCACCGCTTCAACAAGTCGCAGCAGGACGCGTTTCTGCCTCGCGTCGAGGCCGGCGACATCGTGCTCATCGGCGCGACCACCGAGAACCCGTCGTTCGAAGTGAACGCCGCGCTGCTCTCGCGATCGAAGGTGTATACCCTTCGTGGCCTGACGGAAGCGGAAATTACCGCGATCCTCGATCGCGCTCTTCACGACAAGGAGCGTGGCCTGGGCAACGAACCGATCACGATTGGTGAAGGTGTGCTGCAGGCGATCGCGCGGTACGCCAACGGCGACGCCCGCGGGGCCCTGAACCTGCTCGAACTGACGACGGCCGCCGCACCTCGCGAAGCGGACGGCTCAACGCGACATCTCGGACTCGAGACGCTGCAGCAATCGGTGCAGAGGCGGGCGCTTCTCTACGACAAGAGCGGCGAAGAGCATTACAACATCATGTCGGCGCTGCACAAGTCGATGCGCAACAGCGATCCCGACGCGTCGGTCTACTGGCTCGCGCGCATGCTCGAGGCCGGCGAAGACCCGCTGTACGTCGCGCGGCGGTTGATCAGATTCGCGTCCGAAGACATCGGCAACGCCGACCCGCAGGCTCTTGCGGTGACGGTTGCGGCCAAAGACGCCGTGCACTTTATCGGCATGCCTGAGGGCAACACCGCGCTGGCACAGGCCGCGATCTATCTCGCCACTGCGCCTAAGAGCAATGCTGTCTATGTGGCCTACACCGAGGCGGCCGAGGATGCGGTGCGGGAGATTGCCGAACCGGTTCCGCTCCACATCCGGAACGCGCCAACAAGGCTGATGAAGGAGTTGAACTACGGCAAAGGCTACAAGTACGCGCATGACGAGTCCGAGGGCATTGCCGACATGGACTGCCTTCCGGCGTCGTTGTCCGGCAAAACCTACTACCAGCCTACCAGTCGTGGTTTCGAGGAAACGATTCGCAAACGACTCGCGGACTGGAAAGAGGCACGCAAGAAACACGGAGAATGACCGCGGTGGAGCCACCGCAGACCCTTTACAACCAGCCGGCCACGCACTTCGCCATGCCGCTTTATCTGCGTTCCGACACAGAAGTCGAGCCGCAGGTCATCCTCGAGCTTGCGGAATTCTTTCTGTCCAATCTGCTCTTTCCATCAACGCGACTGACGGCGCTCCATACCAAGCGACCGGGTGATAGCGCGCGGCTCAATATGGGCGAGTTCACCCGAGTCCGATGGGACGCCGCACGCAAAAAGATCCTTCGTGGCGAATACGCCGTTGTCGAGATCAGAGGCGAGATACCCGACTTCCCACGCCAGAAGATCTGGTTTTCGTTGCACGTCAATCCCCCGGGCGGCGGCGAGCGGCTGGTCGCGGGCACGATCGAAGTCCAGTGCAGCGTGTCGTATTTGCGACACCTCTCGGCATCGCCGGAACGTGTCGAAGCCCTGCTGAACCTCGCAAAGCTGGCATGGAGCCGAGTACACGGCGGACCTGCCTACGGCTATGGACACCTGGCGATCACCCTTGCACGGCCGGCGTTCGACCCTCGAGCGCCGAGCGCGCATGGGACTCCGATGCCATGGGACTATGTCAAACCGCCCGAGCAGCGCGCGCACGCGGTGCCGATTGCGTTCGTCGGCAACGACATCGAAGGAAACCTCGCATCGTTGTATTGCGGGAATCGAGGAATCAAAGGCGCCTACTGGGCCAATTTCCTTTCCGAGGCCCATATCGATCTCGCCGGTGGCGAGTCGACACTGAAGAGCCGGCTCAGCGGAATGAGGGTCGAGCCGCTCGAGCATGGAGGGCTTCTCGTTGTCGCCACCGAGGCTCCGTTGCCCGAGGACGGCGAGGACACGCGCGAGAGATTTCTGCGGCTCGACGAGGCCCTCAGGCCGGCGTTCTTGTCGCGCGACGAAACGCCGGAAATGAAGCGCGGCATGCTCGGGTACTTCTATCGGGAACGCCCACGCTTGAGGTAGACTGCCGCGGTGAATCGACGTGACCTGTTCAAAGCCGCTCTTCTGACGCTTCTGCCGCGGCCTGCGATGGCCGCACCGACGGTCTCGACACTCATTGGCAGTGGCGCCGCTGGATTCTCTGATTCTCAAGTGAGCAATCCCTACGGCGTCATCATCGGCCGCGATCGCGGGCTGTATTTCTGCGACCTCGACAATCAGCGCATCCGTCGCTTCGATCTGAAGACCCGCGCCACGCGGACGATTGCCGGCGACGGCCAGCGCGCCTACAACGGCGACGGCGGACCCGCCACGTCCGGGTCGCTCAACATGCCGCACGAGGTCGTCTTCGACGTACGAAACCACATGTACATCGCCGAGCGCGACAACCATGTCGTGCGAAGAGTCGACGGCGCGACGGGCGTCATTTCGACGCTCGCGGGCACGGGGAGCGCGGGATTTTCAGGCGATGGCGGACCCGCATCGAAGGCCCAGCTCAGGCAGCCGCACAGCATCGC
>Ga0065705_10104747_pt1 | contig 11524 bp, 5 predicted proteins | sample SwibulcommuniRL2_FD_59092 | JGI IMG/M metagenome (GOLD analysis project Ga0065705, IMG submission 59092) | Bulk soil microbial communities from switchgrass field near Rose Lake, East Lansing, Michigan, USA - RL2 Bulk Soil v2 (version 2) | ecosystem: Environmental > Terrestrial > Soil >... | reverse complement strand
CACTCTTATCCGCGAGTCGCCAATGGAAACGCCACTTCGCCCCAATGGGCAGCCAGCGCTCGGGCTGTCTCTTGCCACATTGCCGCCGGTCCTGTTGCTACTTTGCCTTGCGCTCGCCAGCGCGGGCTGCGAGCGATCGGCCCCCGCGGCTGCCGAGCAGCCCGTGCCGAAAGTCACCGTAACGGCCGTCGTGTCGCAGGAGACGGTGGACGCCGACGAATACACCGGCAAGACCGAGGCGTCAGAGTCCGTGGAAGTGCGGGCTCGGGTCTTTGGCTATCTCAAGTCGATCAATTTCACCGACGGCGACTTCGTCACCGAGGGACAGCCACTGTTTACGATCGAGCCGGACGAATATCAGGCGATCCACGAGCAGTCGGTGGCCCGGATCGAATTGAATACGGCGGCCCTCGAGCTGGCCAAGGCCAAGCATGCCCGCAATGACAAGCTGGTCAAGACCGGCGGCGTGACCCAGGAAGAGTGGGAAGAATCGCTGGCGGCGGTGAAGGACGCCGATGCCCGCATCAAGGCCGCCGAGGCCGACGCCAACAAGACTGCCGTAGATCTCAAATACACCGAGATCAAGGCCCCCATCAGCGGCCGAATCGACCGGACCTTCGTCAGCAAGGGGAATCTGCTGACCGGCGGGCAAGGCTCGGGCACGCTCCTGACGAAGATCGTCAACGAACAGCCGATGTATGTCTATTTCGATGTGGACGAGCGGTCGCTCCTCAAGTACATGCGGCAGCGGTCCGCGACGCGCGACTCAGCCCCAGGCAGCCTCCGCCAGCTCGGAATTCCCTGCTATTTGCAACTAGCCGATGAGACCGATTTTCCTCATCAGGGACAGCTCGATTTCATCGAAACGACCGTGAACGTCACGACGGGCACCGCGCGTCTGCGGGGAGTCTTTGCCAATCCCAATCGGGAGCTGGCCAGCGGCCTGTTCGTGAGAATCCGGATTCCGGTGAGCCAGCCTTACCAGGCGCTGCTCATTCCGGAGCAGGCCCTGGCCACCGATCAGAGCATCAAGTTTGTGTATGTCGTCGGCGCGGACGGCACCGCAGCGCGTCGCCCGGTCGAGCTGGGCACCCAGCGCGGTCAGATGCGCATCATCACGTCTGGCCTCAAGGAGGGAGAGCAGGTGATCGTCAAAGGGCTGCAGCGCGTGAGGCCCGGTCAGAAAGTCCAACCCGAAGTTGCCCAGGCGACGCCGCCCTCCACCACCGTACATAAGCCGGTAGTTAGCGCGCCGCCCAATGAGGGCTCGTCGGCCAGCGGGCAGCCGGCGAAAACAGAGCCGACCAAGTCGTCCCCGGCCAAGTCGCCTCCGGGCAGCGAGCCGCGGCGCAACACGCAGGAGCGGTAGCGAAGTGGCCAAGTTTTTCATCGACCGCCCGATCTTCGCGGCCGTGATTTCGGTCATCATCACGATGGGCGGCGGAATTGCAGTGTTTCTCCTGCCGGTCGCGCAGTATCCAGAGATCACGCCGCCGACGGTGCAGGTGAGCTGCAACTATCCGGGGGCCAGCGCCACGGTCGTGGCGGAGACCGTGGCTGCCCCGATCGAGCAGCAAGTGATCGGCGTTGAAAACGCGCTCTACATGAGTTCGCAGAGCACCAACGACGGCGGCTACAACCTAACCGTGACCTTCGAGGTGGGCACGAACCTCGATATGGCCCAGGTGCTCGTGCAAAACCGCGTGAATCTCGCGCTCCCCACGCTGCCCAGCGAGGTCAAGGCGACCGGCGTCAGCGTCAAGAAGAAATCGCCGAACATTCTGCTCGTCGTCAATATGATCTCGCCCAAGGGATCGTACGACCAGCTTTACCTGAGCAACCGCGCGACGATCCGCATCCGCGACGAATTGGCCCAGATCAAGGGCGTGGGCGACGTCACTTACCTGGGCCAGCTCGATTACAGCATGCGGGTCTGGCTCGATCCCAATCGCATGGCGGCCCGGGATTTGTCGGCCAGCGACGTGGTCGCCTCCCTCCGCGAACAGAACGTGCAGGTGGCCGCGGGCGCGATTGGCCGTCCGCCGATCCCGCAGGGGCAGGCCTTCCAGTACACGATGAGCACCTTGGGCCGGCTGACCGACCCCGAGGAATTCGGCAACATCATTGTGAAGACCGGCGCCGACGGACAACTTCTGCGGATGCGGGACCTGGTCACCGACAAGCGCAAGGACTTGCAAGGCCGGGAAGTGGGCGGCATTGTGCGCGGCGCCAAGGTGGAAGACACCTCGTGCAGCCTCGACGGCGAGCCCTCGATCGGTCTGGGCATCTTCCAGCAGCCGGGGTCCAACGCACTGGATACCGCCAAGGCCATTCGCGCGAAGATGGAGGAGCTGAAGAAGAGCTTTCCTCCGGACCTGGACTACAAAATCGTCTATGACACGACACCGTTCATCAACGAGTCGATCCACGAGGTGTTCAAGGCCCTGCGTGACGCCATCATCCTCGTCGCCATCGTCGTGCTGGCGTTCTTGCAGTCTTGGCGGGCGACGGTCATTCCGCTGATCGCCGTTCCCGTCGCGATCGTCGGCACGTTCGCGGTCATGCTGGGCATGGGCTTTAGCCTCAACAACCTCTCGCTGTTCGGCCTGGTGTTGGCGATTGGCATCGTCGTGGATGACGCCATCGTGGTGGTGGAGGCCGTTGAACACCATCTGGAGCACGGCCTGCCTCCCAAGGAAGCCGCCGTGAAGGCGATGAGCGAGGTGACCGGCCCGATCATTGCCATTTCGCTCGTGCTGATGTGCGTCTTCATTCCGTGCGCCGTCATCCCGGGTATCACGGGCCAGTTCTTCCGGCAATTCGCTTTGACCATCGCGGTCTCGACGTTCTTTTCCGCCATCAATTCGCTGACGCTGAGCCCCGCTCTGTGCGGCCTCTTGCTCAAGGCGAAGCACGAGCAGCGCGACCCGCTCACGTGGCTGATCAACCTGCTTTTGGGCTGGTTTTTCAAACTTTTCAACTGGGGATTCAAGGTGTCGGCCGATGCCTACAGCCGCTTCGTGGGAATGCTACTGCGTGTGAGCGTGATCGTGCTGGCGATCTACGGCGGGCTCTTGTTTCTGACCTGGTTCAGCTTTACCCGCGTGCCAACAGGCTTCATCCCGTCGCAGGACAAAGGGTATCTCTTGGTGGACGTGCGGCTGCCGGATTCGGCGTCGCTCGAACGGACGCAGGCCGTCATGGCCCAGATTGAGAAGATCGCCCGGGGCGACGGCAGCGCGACGAGCCACGGCGAGACCAAGGTGCATGCCAGCACAGAACATGGAAGCTCTGAGCACACGGCCACCGGCGGAATTCCCGGCATCGCCCACACGATTGCGATCTCCGGCCAATCCATCGTGCAAAACGCGATCGGCTCGAATTATGGCACGGTGTATGTCGTGCTGGACGAATTTCACCACCGCCACGGCAGCGAACTAGGCGCGGATGCGGTCGCCGCCAGGCTCCGCGCGGCCTGCTACAGCGAGGTTCAAGAAGCCCAGGTTGCTGTGTTCGGCGCCCCGGCGGTCGATGGCTTGGGGAGCGCCGGCGGCTTCAAGATCATGGTCCGCGACCTGGAAGGGCTCGGCTTCGATTCGCTGCAGGAAGCTGCCGATGGCCTGGCATCGCAGGGCAACGAGCAGCCGGGGCTGGTTGGGCTATTCAGCGCCTTCCGGGCCCGCACGCCGCAGATGTACGTGAACATCGATCGCGAGCGGTGCAAGGCGATGGGCGTGCCGCTGAGCGAGGTGTTCCTGACGCTACAGCTTTATCTCGGCGGCTATTACACCAATGACTACAACGAGTTCGGCCGCACGTGGCAGGTCAACATCCAGGGCGATCCGCGGTTTCGGGTCAGCCCCGACCAGGTGCAGCAGCTCAAGGTCCGCAACCAGACTGGCGGCATGGTGCCGCTGGGGAGCGTGGCGAGCGTGAGTGAAACCGGCGGGCCGGCGCTGGTGATCCGTTACAACAGCAAGACGGCCGCCGCGGTCAACGGCGGTTCGCTCCCGGGCGTCAGCTCCGGCACGGTCATCAAGACGGTCGAAGGCGTGGCCGCTACCAGCTTGGCCCAAGGCATGGATACGCAGTGGACCGAGCTGACGCTATTACAAATTCTGGCGGGCAACATGGCCATCTACGTGTTTGCCGCGGCCGTCGTGCTCGTGTTTCTGGTTCTGGCTGCGCAGTATGAGAGCCTCACGCTGCCGCTCGCCGTCATCCTGGTCGTCCCCATGTGCCTCTTGTCGTCGGTGATCGGCGTCGCAATGGCCGGCATGGACATCAATATCTTTGTGCAGATCGGCTTCGTCGTGCTCGTGGGTCTGGCCGCTAAGAACGCGATTCTGATCGTCGAGTTCGCCAAGGAAAAATCGGCCCAAGGGGCCACGCCGGCCGATGCCACCGTCGAAGCCTGCCGCCTGCGCCTCCGGCCGATCATCATGACGTCTCTGGCATTTATTCTCGGCGTCGTCCCGCTGGCCATCGCCGTCGGGGCCGGCGCTGAAATGCGCAGCACGCTGGGCATCGCAGTCTTCGCCGGCATGCTCGGCGTGACGATCTTCGGCATCTTCCTGACGCCGGTGTTCTACTACGTAATCGTGCGGCTCTTCGGCCAATCGACGCCCGCGTCGCCCGCCAAGGTAAGCCACCCGTCTGAAGCCCCTCATGCGCCGGAGCCGTCGGAACTTGCCGTCGCAACCAGTGCAGCCGTGGGGAGCTGAGTGTCTGACTGTGCATCTGGCTGATGAGAAACTCCGTGTGCACGATCTGTGTTGCGGCGCATTGTTGCGACAGGCCGCACTGGGAAGCGACGAATCCTCTCGGCTAGTTCCGCGGGACTGCTCACCGTGGCCGGCGACTGACAACGATAGGCTGCTCACGCTGCCCGGTTCGTTGATAATTTGATTGAAGCTGCTGGGTTACAATTGGCGGTTTGCGGGCGAGTCGCGCGCAAGTTAGGATTTCCGGACCCGGGGAATCTCCGATGCAGGCGTTCTCTTGCCCCCTCTGCCACGAAGTGTTTCACGTCCAGGATATGGACATTGGGCACGACGTGATTTGCCCACACTGTAACGCAGTGACCCACGTTCCAGACTTACATGCTCCTGCCGTAAACGTCCAGCAATGGCGGCTGCCCAAGATGGCCCCCGATGGCCAGGAGCTGCGTTTTGTTCAAGTTGCTGACGACGGGCAAGTCACGGTGCGATGGAACGGGGCAGCAGAGGCCAGAGCAGCGATTAAGGAACTCAGGGCAGCGAAACGCTACCTGATGCTGCAAAAGAAACTGGTGAAGGAGCAGATGCGACAAATCCGCGAGCAATTCACCTCAATGCGCCGGCGGCAAGGTTCAATGCTGCGCGGCGGCGGAACGATCGGTCGAGTCGTGCGGACTGTCCAAGGTATTGCCCGCGACGCCGAGCGTGCCCAACTGGCAAACGCACTGGCACCTGCCGAAACAAAGCGGACGAGATTAGAGGCCGGCATCGCGGCAATTGACGCGCTGATTCTGGACATACAAATGCATGAACTGCACAGCACCTAACGCCTCGCTGCGCACGGCGCTCCCCCGTCCTCGAATTGAGCCATCCTGACCGCGTTCCAACTCTTGCGGCCGTGCGCGGGGCAAAGGTGCGTCGTGGGAAGCGTCGCCAACCCCTTACGGCGCAACCAGTTTTTCCAAGTGGTGCGAATGACGACGAAGCGTGCGATTCTTGCGAAACTCGCAAAGGTGGGCGACGAGGGACTCGAACCCCCGACCCCCTCGGTGTAAACGAGGTGCTCTAACCAACTGAGCTAGTCGCCCGGTGTGCCGTTATTAGACCGGAGGGGCTGTGGGCTGTCGAGGTTCAGTGGCGCGAGGGTTCAAGGTTCTGTTGCGGCATGAGGATTCAGCAGGAGATGGAGAGACGGAGAGACAGCGAGACGGAGAGATGGACACAAAGCACTCACCCTAACTGACCACTCACTACTCACCACTCACTGCTTCAAGTATTCCACGCGGTACAGAGCCTTGTCGGTGCGAATGTAAAGCGCCTGGCCGACCGCTGCCGGTGAAGCGAGAATCTGGCCGTCCAGCTTGCCCAGGCCCAGCTTGCGGAACGTCTTGCCCGGCTCAAGGACTGTCATCTCGCCGTCGCGATTGGCGATGTAGATCTTGCCATCCGCCAAAAGCGGCGACGCGGCATAGTTCCCCGGCAGCCGGTCGGTCCAGTGGACCTTGCCCGTCTGGGCATTGAGACACGTGGCGATCCCCTTGTCGCTGACCGTGTAGAGTTCGTCGCCCACGAGCAGCGGCGAGCAAATGTTGGGCATCTGCTTGGCGAATCGCCAGGCAATCGTCGGCTCGGGACCGTCCAGCTTCACCGCCAAAAGCTGCGGCTGCGTGAAGCTGGTGGACATGAAGAGCATTCCGTGGCCGGCGACGGGCCGCGGCACGATCGAGAAGCCCAGAATTCCGTAGTTCAGCTTCCACAGCTCGCGGCCAGTGGCCGGATCGTAGCCATAGAGCCAGTCGGCCGCGGGCGAAACGACCTGTGGCTGGCCGGCGATCTCCATGACCAGCGGCGTGCCGTAAGCCTTTTTGAGCTGCGGCTCTTCGTTCATCTTGCCGCTGCGATCGGTCTTCCAAGCGATGCGGCCGGTGGCGGTGTCGAGGGCGGCGATGTACTGGGCGTCGCTGCCGTCGCAGTGCACGATGAGCCGGTCGTTCCACATCACGGGCGAACTCCCCGCGCCGTTCTCGTGGTTGATCGTCAGCTCACGGTTGGTCCAGACGACATCGCGAGTCGCCGTATCGAGGCAGGCCGTGCCGTGTGTGCCGAAGTGGCAATAAAGCTTGCCGTCCGCGAGGACCGGCGTCGGTGACGCGAAGCCGTTCATTGCATGCGACGGCTGCGGGCGGTCTTCGGTCAAGAGTTCCACGTCGGCCGTGATCTTTCCCGAACGCCGATCGACCGAGACCGCTCGCAGGCTGAGCTTGCCCGACACGACGAGCGGCTGGCTGTTGGTTGTATCTTTGATCCGCTCGGCCTTTTCGGCCTCTGAAACAGGCGATTCGAAGGCCGTAGTCAGCCAGATTTCATTGCCAGCGATGACCGGGGACGACCAGCCGCGACCGGGGAGCGGCGCCTTCCAGACGATATTCTCATTCTCGCTCCACGAGCTGGGCAAGCCGATGGCGGACGCGTGTCCCTGGCCATCCGGCCCGCGAAACTGGGGCCAGTCAGTATCGGCGGCGCCGAGAGCGGTCGTACCGACCAAAGTGAGGATGATCGCAACAAGACTGCAACGCGGCATGGCGGGCTCGCAGGCAGGCAGGATGGTGGGAGGCGAGGGGGAACTATAACCTACTTGGGCAATCGTTTCGCGGCAACCGAACCGATCGACGGATTTTGGCGATTCTGCGCGTCAGCGAGGAAACGCAAAGTTGCCAAGGAGCGCCAAGGCGCAATGAGGACATTAAGTCGTTGTACTCAACTACTCACTACTCAACATTCACCACTCACTCCTTCACCACATACCCCGTCTTCGGATCGATCTTCAGATTCAGGTCCTCGCCGTCCGCCGTGTAGAAAAAGAACCCGAACATCATCTCCTCGAACGTCTGTTGGCCCTGCTTCACGGTTGCCGTCGGATCGGGATTGAACGGGTTGAACCGCGAGTTGTCGAAGTGAGCGGTCACTTCGATTTTCGTCCCCTTGGCGAATTTCTTCGTCCCCGGTTGCCAGCGATAGTTCTGCTGCCAGTCGTAGTGGTAGTTGGGAATCGCCAGCAGCGTCTCTGCGTCGCCTTCGGGCGGCCGGGCAAAGAACGTCATGTCCTTTCCCCGCAGATGCATGTGCGAAAACATGCCGATTCCCGTGGCGTCCATAGCCAGCGTCCGCGACGCCTTCACTTCGTGGGCCGCCGCTTCGGGCGGAATCTCGTATTTCGACGTGGTCACTTGCAAGTGCCGCAGCTCCTGATGCACCACGCCGCGCGGAAAGTTGAAGCCCACGGACATCCGGTTCGTCTCGGGCTTGCCGGTCGTGGTGTAGTGAATCTGGAGTCCGACCACCGAGCTCTTGGGAATGCGGAAGGCGACGCCATCGTCGAGCGTCATGGCCGTCCCGCCCGGCACGCGGCCGGTGATGAAATTGCCTGCACTGAAATCCTGCCCGAGCGTGAGGTACGCCAGGTTGCAGTGGTGCACCACCGCCGGATTCGACGGCAGGATTTCGGCGGCGCTGATCCACGTGTCCTGCCAGAAGACGTGCGGCAGAATCACGTACTTGTAATCGACGAAGCCGTCAGCCGGCAGCGAATGCGTCTCGAGGGCCGTCGTGACGAGGTCCGGCTCGCCAATCTCCCACTTGGAATTACTGAACGTCCGCGGCGTCGGCGCCTTGGCCTGATCGCCCGCCGGGCGGCCCGACTTCACCCAGGCGATGATCGTCTCGCGCTCGGCGGCGGAAAGGCCGCGCTCGTTGGCGAACTTGTGCTTGCGGCTGGCGTACCACGGCGGCATCCGCCGATCGGCGACCACCTCGCCGATCATGTCGGCCTGAGCCGCGACTTCTTCAAGCGTGACGAGCGAAAACGGCGACTGGCCGCCCTGGTGGTGGCACTCCTGGCAGTTTTTCATGAGAAGCGGCGCGACATGCTCATAAAACAGCACCGGCTCTTTGGGTGTTGTAAATTCGGCGCGCGTAATGAGGCAGCCATCGACTGTCGTTTCGGCGATCGCCACCTCGCGGCCGGCGAGCAGATCGTCCAGGGCGAGCTTCAGGCTGTCCTCGGTCACATCGGGCCGCGCCCCGCCCAGCCGCTGCTGGTCGTCGATCCGCCCGCGATAGCAGAGCTTGCGATCGGCGTCGAGCACGACGACTTCCGGCGTTCGCAGGGCGCCCACAGCCGCGACGCACGCACCCGTCGTATCTTTGACAAACGGGAAGGTGACGCCAAAGTCGATCGCCTGCTGGGCGACCTCCTGAATCTCGTCGTCCGCCCCGACATTGACCGCGACAAATTGCACTCCCTGGCCGCGATATTCCTCATCGAGCCGGCGGAGTTTTGGCCAATACTTCTGCACCAGCGGGCAGGTCGTGTTGGTAAAGACCAGCACGGTTGCCTTGTGGTCGCCCAAATCCTTGAGCGACCGCGGCAAGTAGCGAATGTCCTTGAACCGCAAATTGGCGATCGTGTCGCCGATCTTGGGCCGCTCGGGCTCGGCAGCCAATAGCGGCACGCTGAATATGAGCGAGAGAAGGGGGATGATCGAAAACCGCGGCATACGATGCTCCCAGCGGGCTGTTAGTCGCCCACTGGAAATAGCCTACCAAACCGCCACGGCATTTTCAGATTCGCTGAGAAACAAATCTGCAATCTGCAATCCGAATTCTGAAATCCTAGATTCCTCAGGCCTTCCCCTTCTCCTTCACCGCCGCAGGGCCGTTGCTCGACGCCGTGGCTGCCGCGGGCGTGTCGCTGCCCAGCTTGACCAGCGCCTCGGGCAGCTCAATGCCGCCGATGTCGCGCATCACCTGCATCATCGGCGGCATCGTCTTCGCCATGCCGCTGAGGAAATCGGCCGTCGAGCTGCGGCCGTTCTGGCCGCCTCCCTCCCAGACCACGACCTTGTCGAACTTGATGTTCGAGATGGCCCGGGCCGAAGCGTCTGCCAGGTTGTCGAGGTGCTCCAGCATCAGCATCTGGAAGGCCTGGTTCGAACCGCCGCACGCCGCGACAATCGCCTTCAGACCGTCCCCCTTCTTGGCCAGGATTTCGTACTGGCCACGGGCTTCGGCTTCGAGCTTGAGGTAGATCGCATCGGCCTCGGCCTGGGCCATGATCCGCCGTTGCTGGGCAGCGGCCTCGGCATCGACGATCTGCTTGGCCTTCTGGGCCTTGGCAGGAGCTTCGAGCTTGGCCCGCTGTTCCGCTTCGACGCGGTCGGCTTCGGCGAGGGCCGCCTTGGCCATCGCCTTGTTCTGAACTTCGAGCACGTTGGCCTCGGCCTGTTTGCGGCGCCCTTCGCCCCGTTCGTACGCCTCGGCCTTCTTGATCGCCAGCTCGGCCTGCGAGGCCGCAACCCGCGCAGCCGCCTGGTTTTCGCCGTCGATCGCGCCCGCATCGGCCTCGGCCACCTGCACGCGCATTTGCTGCTCGGCCAGCTTTACTTGGGAGTCCTTCTCGAAGGCGGCCGTCTTCTCGCCGATGGCCTGCTCTTTTTCGAGCGTGGCGACGCGGACGGCCTGTTCGCGCTGGGCCTCGCGGGTGCCGATCGACTGCTCCTTGCGGGCATTGGAGACTTGAATCGACTTGTCGCGCTCGGCGGCCGCCACGCGGGTTTCACCCATCTTCTCGTTGTCGGCCACGTCGCCGCGGGCCTGTTGGATGGCCAGCGAGGCAGCCTTTTGACCGATGGCGTCGATATAGCCCGACTCGTCGGTGATGTCGGTGATGTTCACGTTGATGAGCTGGAGGCCGATCTTGGCCAATTCCGGCTCGAGCGAATGCTGGATGTGCTGGAGGAACTTGTCGCGGTCGCGGTTGATCTCTTCAATGCCCATCGACGCGATGACCTGCCGCAACTGACCGAAGATGATTTCCTCGGCCTGCTTGCGGATTTCGGGCACGGCCAGGCCGAGCAGGCGGATCGCGGCATTCTGCATGACCTCGGGTTTCGTATCGACGGCGACCGTGAATACGCTGGGCACGTTCACGCGGATGTTCTCCGACGACAACGCTCCGCGCAGCGGCACTTCAATCTGGATCGGCTCCAGGCTGAGGTAGGCATAGTCCTGGATGAGCGGCCAAACGAAGGCGGCCCCGCCGTGAACGGTGGTGCTCGCTTGTCCCTGGCCGGTGCGGCCATAGATCACCAGCACGCGGTTGCTCGGGCAACGTTTGAATTGCTTGAGGAAAAGGATCACGAACCCGAAAAACACGATCGCCACAAGGACGCCAGCGATGCCCAATACGACGCCCAGTTCGGTCAAGCCTTGAGCCAGCAGCAGCGAGTTGAACAGCATTGCAATCGCCTCCACAAAAGGGGACCTCAATCGAGCAGCAGCAGAGGTCAGAGGTTAGAGATCGGGCTGCGCGCGAACCGCTCACCTGAACTCTGACCTCTGCTCTCTGACCTCCCGCGCCGAAACGCGCCAACGTTCCAGAATCACGCCGCGCTGGTCGTCGTCAGCGGCTCGACCTCGAGCGTGCTCCCCGTGATGCCGACGACGCGCACTTTCGTGCCGGTCGCCAGTTTCTGGGGGCCGCTCGTGACCGCTTCGTACTCGACCAGGCGGTTTTGCAGTTTCAGTTGGATCTTGCCGGCCTGCGCCTTGGCGGCGGGGATCGGAATATAGACCGTTCCCTCCATGCCCAGGGCCTGCCTGACGCGGACGGTGCCGTCCTCGCCGAGCGACCCCATCGTACGAACCATCCAATGTACGCCATACATGGCGGCTACGCCCGCTACCGCTCCCAGCAGGATCTGCACGCCTTCTCCCTGGCCGGCCGACCTGGCCGCCAGGCCCGCCAG
>Ga0065705_10003127_pt1 | contig 11524 bp, 11 predicted proteins | sample SwibulcommuniRL2_FD_59092 | JGI IMG/M metagenome (GOLD analysis project Ga0065705, IMG submission 59092) | Bulk soil microbial communities from switchgrass field near Rose Lake, East Lansing, Michigan, USA - RL2 Bulk Soil v2 (version 2) | ecosystem: Environmental > Terrestrial > Soil >... | reverse complement strand
CTGGCACGACTGTTGCTTCGCAAACAGGATTTGCTGAAATCGCAATACGACATCACTTTTTCATTTACAGGGATTTCCACAGGGCGACACGGTTTCGCAGTCAACCCTGATGGACTGGATATCAACAAAGCCCTTGAACTCGTCGAAAGCGGACAATCCATCGCTCCTCTTTCTTCTCTTCCTGTAAATGATTCCATCTCTGTCATTCAACATTCACAAGCCAACGTCATGTTCGAGAATTCCCCTGTCAACACAGAAACAGGTCAACCTGCCCTCGATCATATCCACAAGGCGTTGGAGCTCGGCATGCACGCCATCACTGCCAACAAGGGACCGGTTGTCCATGGCTATCGTGAATTGACTGCTCTGGCAAAGTCAAAAGGAAAAACGTTTGGTTTTGAGTCGACTGTACTCGGTGGTTCTCCAGTCTTCTCTGTCTTTCGCGAAACGTTCCCGCTTGCAGAGCTTTCTTCCTTCAAAGGGATCCTTAACGCAACTACCAACATCATCCTTTCGAGAATGGAAGACGGCGAATCCTACGAGGATGCGGTGAAATACTGTCAGTCGGTCGGTGTGGCAGAAACGGATCCCACCAGTGACGTAGATGGCTGGGACGCGGCGATCAAAGTTGCGGCCTTGATTACCGTCTTGATGGATATTCCATTCACGCCCCAGCAAGTAAACCCTATGGGCATTCGCGGCATTACCTCTGAAATGATCGCCAGAGCCAAAGAAAAAGGCAAACGTTATAAGTTGGTCTGCTCTGTCGAAAAGACAGGTGATCAGATCAAGGCCCGCGTCGTGCCGGAACTTGTAGATGTATCCTCACCGTTATATGGAATGATGAATTCATCCACGGGCGTAACCTTTCGCACGGATGTGTTGCCCGATTATTCCATCACCGTCTCTGAGCGCGAAGGCATGGCAGGTGGACCTATCGAAACGGCGTATGGTTTGTTCGCAGATTTTGTAAACGCTGTTAAGAAGTAAACTCGTCATTGCGAGGGAGCGTAGCGACCGAAGCAATGACGTGAATCTGACTCTGGAGCATCCAAAATGGAATTCAAAGACCCAGCTTCCTACACTGACCTGGCACAAGGCAAGATCCAACACATTGACTTTCATATCGGCGTTGATTTCTCCACGCACATGTTCGATATTGAAGCCACGTATCAATTACAGGAGCCAGTATCTGGCTCTCTTTTTTTGGACTCATTCAAAATCGATTTGAAGGAAGCGCGCACAAATAATAAAGAACTGGAATGGGAATTTGATCCCGAAGATGAAATCTTAGGACAGCGCCTGCAGTTGAAAGGATTGGAAGGCGACTCAACATTTACGCTGGTATTTCGTACTTCGCCTGAAGCACGCGCTCTCCAATGGCTCAATGCTTCGCAGACGGCAGGTGGGAACTACCCTTTCCTGTTCAGTCAGTGTCAGTCGATCCATGCGCGCAGTATCTTTCCGTGTCAGGATTCTCCTTCGGTACGGTTCACCTATTCGGCGGAAGTGGAAGTTCCTCAGGAGTTAGTTGCGGCAATGGCGGCTGAACTGCTCGAGGTCCAGGAAGGGAAGCACACAACCTTCGTATTCAAAATGCCACAGCCCATCCCCTCCTATTTGTTCGCGATAGCAGTGGGAAACCTGGCTTTTCGAGAATTGGGTCCGCGCACGGGGATCTATGCTGAGCCAGAGACCATCGATGCAGCAGCCTGGGAATTCGCGGAGAACGAGACCAAGATCATCGAAGCTGAAAAACTGCTTGGTCCATATCTGTGGGGACGCTATGATTTGCTGGTCTTGCCGCCGTCCTTTCCCTATGGTGGCATGGAAAATCCGCGTCTCACCTTCCTCACACCCACCGCCATCCTCGGTACCCGTGGTCACTTATCCCTGATTACTCATGAACTCGCCCACGCCTGGACCGGGAACCTGGTGACCAATGCCACCTGGCAGGATTTCTGGCTCAATGAAGGGTGGACAACGTATGCCGAAACGCGCATCACCGAAATCCTGGAAGGAACAGACTCCAAAGATCTGCATTTGGCCTTTAATGAAAAGGAATTGATCGAGGTTATGGAACGCGTGGGGATGAACTCACAGCAAACCTGTCTCAAGTTGCCGCCTGAAAAAGATGTTGATTCGTTTGCAACTAGTATTCCTTATTACAAAGGTTGTTTCTTCCTGCGGGAATGTGAATATGCTGTGGGAAGGGAACACTTCGATGATTTCATCCAGAAGTATATGGCGAGTTTTCAATTCCAATCCTTGACCACTGAAGCGTTCCTCGATTTTTTGAAGGCAGAATTACCAGAAGTTTTTGAGAAGGTGGATGTGCATAAGTGGATTTATGAGCCAGCCTTGCCCGAAGAGTGGCACAGACCCAAATCTCATTTATATGATGAGGTCCAGCAAGCCTTATATGATTACGAGAAAGGTATCCAGCCCACCAAAGAACAGATCCGGAACTGGCATCGTTATCAGGTATTGTCTTTCCTACAAGGGTTGCCCAGAAAAATATCAGTGGAAGATTGCCAGTACTTCGATGACGTTCTCGAACTTGAAAAGAGAAATGATGTCGCCTTCTTTTCGTTTTTCTATGTGATCTGCATCAGCAGTGGTTATCAGGAAATCCTGCCGCGAGTCGAACAATTTATGGGAAAAATTGGGCGCATGCTATATGTATTGCCTATCGTGCGCGCCATGATCGAGACAGATTGGTCACGAGATAAGGTGCGCCCGTTGTTCGAAAAGGTGCGCGATCGCCATCACCAGATCACAATCAATGCGGTGGAGGGGTTGCTGAAGAAGGCTGGTTTGTAGAATTATCAGGCAACCGGTTTGTTCCGTCCAATTCGAAAATGCAGCGGCCAGCGAATCAGGCGCGATTCATTTTTATCGCCCCAAGCCGCAACGAGTTTGGGCCAAATAATTTCAAGTGGATGATGACCCTTTTGGGCTTTGTATCTTTGAGTCGCAGACCAGCTATTAAGAAAACCGGAGAATTGGATCAAGCTCCAATTGATTTCCATGACAAACGCGGGAGCGGGGATCTCTTCAAAGGGAAAAGGAATCGTTTTATATCCTTCTTCAAGGTAATGGATACGTTCCGGCCAATAGCCATTTAATACTTCATAATAATACTGATTGATCAACGGATCGATCTCCGGCGAAATTTCTGGGAGGCTATATGTCCAGGCAGCCAGAATCCCATCCGGTTTGAGCACGCGCTTGACTTCGCGATAAAACTTGTCGAAGTTGAACCAGTGAATCGCAACGGCAACCGTCACAAGGTCCGCGCTGGAGGTGTTGAGCGAAACGTGCTCTGCGGGTTCCACACGATAATCCACTTTGTCATGTGGATAAGCGAGCCGAATCTGTTCTGCACTTGCATCCGTCGCGAGGACTCCGTCAAAGTATTTTGCCAGCCCAACCGCCGCCTGACCATTGCCCGTGCCACAGTCCCATGCCAGCGAATGTCCGGGCGTAATGGAGGCCAGGTAAGCGTAAATTTCATCAGGATACTGGGGACGATGCTGTGCGTACTGTTCGGAATGGTTGGAAAAGTGATCTTCAAAGCGAAACGCTTTATTCTCGTTTGACATACGTATTCCTATAAGTAAAAGCTTTTATTGTGCATCACTGCTTGATGCAGCGTCCGAAAATGCTCTACCAAATTTGCTAATTGATAATGAGCATTCAGTCCACTGGGATTAGGTAGAACCCATACTGTTGAATTGGCTAACCTTTCCAGTTGTGGTCCAGGCATGACCACTTTTTGCCCAAAAGCCGTTCGATAGGCGCTGATGCCCAACACTGCCACAACTTGTGGCTGATAGCGTTTCACCTTTGACTCTAGCCTGCGCCGTCCCGCCACCAACTCTTCCGGAGCTAACTCGTCCGCAGTAGCAGTTGCTCGCGGGACTAGATTCGTGATGCCATACCCAAACGTCAATAATGCTCGCTCTTCACTCGGATCGAGCAAATGTGGCGTGAAACCCGCCTGACATAACGTGGGCCAAAACCGATTGCCGGGCCGCGCAAAGTGATGACCCGTCACAGCTGAATAGAGCCCCGGGTTGATCCCACAGAAAAGTACGCGTAGGTTTGGAGCGATCACATCCCCCACTTTTTTGTTTTTCGCAGCCAGCAGGTCCGCGCGACTTGGTCTAATGGAACCAGCCATTGGATTTAGACACCGTTAAAGAATTTTTGATAGGTTACCCCATCCAATCCATCTTCATAATAACGCGGCATGATATAACCGAGTTGATATCCAATCGCTTCGTAGAATCTTCGTCCACCCATGTTCATAGTGGGAGTATCCACATAGATGCCGCGCGCCTGTTTCAAGCGGGCAAACTCCTCTGCACGAGCAACCAACATAGATGCAACTCCCTGCCGCTGAAACTGAGGGTGAACGGCAAGCCCTTGGATCTGACATAACTGATTCCACGCGTAATATTGAACATATAGATAACCGACCGCGTTTCCAGTGGAAACAGCCAGATACACGCCGTAATTTTCCTTGTCTTTCGAGAAAGCCTGCGCGGCAGCTTCCATGGCGGAAATGTATTGTTCCGCCCAGCCAATCTTTGTAAGGATATCCCGAATGGATGACCGATGCTCTGGAGAATAATTAAGGATGGTTATCGTGGTTTCCATGGTCATTTAAGCAGGTCCTTGCATTCCTCCAATTCCAAAACTTCTACATCCACCCCATGCGCTTCCATCAGTGCCCGCGAGGATTCACAACCTTCCCAGCTTGCACCGACAATAATCTTCGGAATTCCAAGCATCACAATCGGTCCTGCGCACATAATGCAGGGAAAGGCGCTGGCATACATGATCGTATCTGCATAAGTGGCCTGCAAGCCTGCCACCCGGATGACTTCAATCTCAGCGTGACTGGTAGGATCGTTATGTGTATTCATATGATTTCGTCCCACACCGATGATTTCGCCGCCGCGTACCAGCACAGAGCCGTACGGGTAATTTCCTTCGGCCTGGGCGGCTCTTGCTTCTTCGACGGCAAGTTGCATGTATTGGTCCATAAAAGTTCCTTTATGAACAGATTTCTTGCAGTAAGGGGTTAAAATATCTTCAATCAGTATAGCACGCCTGAGAGATCGTCGGTAAAAAAGTTGGTCATAAATCATGAAAATCATTTCTAAATAACCCATGAAAGAACATATTGTTTATCTTGCTCTTGGTTCGAATCTTGGCGATCGCCTGGCGAACTTGAAAGAGGCAATTGCCGCCTTGCCTCCCCAAATGGAAGTAAAGGCCAAGTCGTCCGTGTATGAGACGCCGCCCTGGGGATATGAAAATCAGCCCAAGTTTCTCAACCAGGTCATTAAAGCACAAACGTATCTGGATCCCGAGCCATTGTTGAAACATCTCAAGCGTCTGGAAGTGGCGTTGGGCAGGAAGGAATCTTTTCCAAACGGTCCACGCTTGATCGATATGGATATCCTTTTCTATGACGACCTGGTGTTGAATCGCCCATCCTTGGTCATTCCTCATCCGCGTCTGCACGAGCGCGGATTTGTCCTTCTGCCATTGATGGATATTGCTCCTGATCTGATTCATCCCGTCAATAAAAAAAGTGTCCGCGAAATGGCTGCCGGATGTGACGCGCGGGAAATTGAGAAGGTTGCTCGATAAAATTTCAATCGGTTGCATAAGATATAATCTTATTGGAGGAAGTGACATGAATCAAATCAAACCGCTCAACTGGACTCCGAAGCCGGGAGTTGGCTTTACTGTTGTTCGCCGCGACGATGGCGGCATGACATTAACATTTACGGATCTATCTGATGCAACGCTCAATGAGTGGCGGAACTTTGCGATGGAGCACTTACTGGGTGTCGATCGCCGCACTCGCAACCTGTATGACATCCGCGCTGTCAAAGAGATTCCCGAGAGAGCCATCCGTATGGCGGTGGAGGCGAATAGTGACCCCTCAGCCCGGAATATCCGTGTGGCAGTCGTCGTTGCGGATGACAACGTTGCGAATGCCATTCGCAATGTCGCCGCGCTGGCGCTCCCTGCTTCTGCTTCGGCGATGAAGATCTTCACTGACATCGATAAAGCCGAAGCTTGGCTCGCGCGCCCGCTTGATCAGATACAGTAACATAACATCCCTGCTCCAGGCGNCGTCCCCGCCGCNGAGGATTGCGTAGCACCCTGTGGGCAGCGGCTTGAGCAGGATTGATGAAACCTCTCCAAATCGGCAATCACATTTTCAACTGGGGTTCCCGCACCTATGTGATGGGAATCCTCAATGTCACACCGGATAGCTTTAGTGGTGATGGAATACTCGCGCTCCCGAAAGAACATCGGGACGACGTGAGCGGACTGGCGCTTTCGCGCCGAGTAGGCGAAGTCGAAGCGGCAGTTGAACAAGCCACAGATTTTCTTGCCAACGGCGCGGACATTCTGGATGTAGGCGGAGAGTCAACCCGACCTGGCTCACAACCGGTCAATGCGAATGAAGAGGCAGAGCGTGTGATTCCCGTCATTGAAGCGATTGGCAAAGAATTCCCCGATGCATTGATTTCAATTGATACATATAAAGCGGAAGTGGCAGAAGCAGCTTTCCAGGCGGGGGCGCATATTCTGAATGACGTGTGGGGTTTGCGCGCAGACCCCGAATTAGCAAATATTGCAGCAAAATATAAAGTTCCAGTCATCCTCATGCACAACCGCAGTAACCCCGCCAGCGTGGAAGTCCGCGCTCAACTGGGCAACGCCTATATTGGTTCTACGTATGAGAACTTGATGGAAGATGTGAAACGCGAACTGCTCGCTAGTGTGGAATTGGCAATCAAGGCTGGGGTTGATGAAACGCGGATTGTCCTCGACCCGGGCATTGGTTTTGGGAAAGCGCGCGAGCACAATCTTGAACTCATCAACCGGCTCGATGAAATCCGGGCGTTGGGGTATCCCGTACTCTTGGGTCCATCCCGAAAATCATTTATCGGCTTTACACTTGACCTGCCTGCCGATCAACGCGTGGAAGGGACTGCCGCGACGGTCGCGGTGGGAATCACCCGCGGCGCAGACATCATCCGCGTGCATGATGTAAAAGAGATGGCGCGCGTAGCCAAAATGACGGATGCGATTGTAAGAACCCCCTCGCGCTGAGCGGCGTGACGAGCAAGAGCGAGGAACGGAGACGAAGCGCGTTTTGCAGCGACATTGGAGAACTTATGTTCGGCGACTACGGCAAGGAACTACTACGGAGTGGCATTATCGATGCGAAAACGGGCAACAAGGAAAGCGCACGCCGTTATCTGGACCGCGCTGTATATATCAGCAATGACCACGATGTGCTCGCGGAAGCCTGGTTCTGGATGAGCGAAGTCGTCGATGACAAGGTGGAGAAGCGCAAGGCACTGGAAAATTGCCTGGCGCATGACTTGCGACATGCGCGGGCGCGCAGGTCTCTTGCCATATTGGATGGCAAACTCAAAGCCGACGAGATCATCAACCCCGATCAATTGCCGCTCGCACCCGAAGGCCTGCGCGCCGCAAACGCTGAGCGATTCATGTGTCCCAAGTGTGGTGGGCGGATGAGCTTTGCGCCGGACGGTCAGTCACTCCTTTGTGAATATTGTTCACGTAATCAGAAGTTTAGCGTGGCACAACCTGGTAGCGCGAATGAAAAGGATTTCCTCATCGCCATGGCAACTGCGCGTGGACATGGCAAGCCACTTAATCAGCACGTCTTTCATTGCGAAGGTTGTGGCTGCGAATTTATTTTGCCACCCAATCAGATTTCATCCACCTGCGTGTATTGTGGTTCGCCACATGTCGTCAAATGGGAATCGGAGGAACAACTGCTCGCGCCCGATGGGATCATCCCACATGCGTTCGATCAAAAGCGGGCTGCAAAAACCTTGATCGATTGGGTGCAATCGAATCAGATCAAACCTGATATGGGGACGGGATTACTTCGCGGCGTTTATCTCCCCCTGTGGACATTCGACTTGGGCGGAATGATTGATTACGTCGGCGAAGCTGTGGATGAGGGTCAGATTCAATTCAACAGCAAAATGCCAAAAATGATTCGAGTGAGTGAAAGTTATCCAGTCCAGGTCAATGATATCCCAATTCCCGCCTCTCGAAAGCTGTCTGCCGTTTTCCTCAAGTTGATCCCTACCTTTGAGCTGAGAGGCGTCAAACCATACGACCCGCGTTATCTCGCCAACTGGCCGGCGGAAGTGTACGATATCCCTATGGCAGAAGCCTCGCTCGACGCGCGTAGTCAGGTATTCAAGCGCTACAAAAATGATCTACCCAACTTACTCACCCCAACGCAAATAATCTCCACTTCCTCCGCCAAAATGACCGTCGAATCCTTCCGCCTCAATCTGCTCCCCGTCTGGATGACTGAACTTCTCTTCGGCGGGCGCCAGCACCTGGTGTTGATCAATGGACAGAATGGAACTGTGGCAAGCGATCTGCCTGAGAAGAAAAAGGAATCGAGTGGATTGATGGATTGGTTGAAAGATCTGATTGAAGAATAATTATTGTTTCCAACATCAAAGAATATAAGGAGGAAGATAAAATGAAAAAACAGAATGATTTATTTGATTGGAAACATTTAAAATTATGGAGAATTTCTTTTATCGCTGATTTTTTGGCATCTTTAGTAATCGCTGCTTTTGCTTTACTTGCTTTTTGGGAAGCCTATAGATATAACCAAATAGCTCATAATCAATTTCAAACAGATTTACTCGGGTTTTTTTCTCGAGAACCAATATACATCTTGGATATGTCTTTACAAATGGTAAGAGTGTTTCTCCAAGGCGCAGTTTATTATCTAGTATTAAAAGGCGTTGCTCTGGGACTTAATATGATTGTTGAGACAGATATTAATTATAAGGAAAAAGCGTTGAGGAAGGTGCAGAATGAGCGACGAAATTCGTCGACAGATTTATAACGAACTCAACCTCAGAGAAACCGAAGATTTGCTGGAAATCTGGCGTAAGAATGATCGTAAGGAATGGTCCGACATAGCATTTGAAGTTATCAGAGAAATATTGAGCAAACGACTGGATGAAATTCCTCCACAGGAAATACCTGGTGACGATCAAGAAGAGCAGGAAAGCTTTGAAGACAATCGGCTTGAAGAATGGGAAGTAAAACTACTGGATGACGAAAATCAACCGGAACTTTATGATACTTTAGAAGTTTTGAAACTTAGAGATAACATTAACAAAGTGGCTACTGGAGTAATTGTTGCTTATGTTTTGCTTGGCTTATCAAACCTTCAATTTGGGAGAGCTTTGTTGCGAGGCATGCCCATGTCTTTCTCTGAAACAATGCAGTCTCTTCCAAATGAGATATTTACAATACTTGCTGTCGGGTTACAAATCGTTCTAACCTATTTTCCTCTGAAAGCATTGGCTCAAATCCTGCGAATCCTCATGGAAATGGAATTCAGAAGCCGAAAAGCAAGCTAAACTATCAAAAATAAACTTCGAATTTGTGGTTTCGATACGCCCATTGCAAAAATGCTCAGGGTTACTCAACCACCGTTTTTCTTTTGATTTTCCTTTGTGCTCTTCGTGTCCTTTGTGGTTAAATTGAACAATGCCTTCCACCATCCCCATCCTGCGGGCGCGGCGCGAACGACGGCTTGCACGCCAGCAAACAAGCGCACTTCGAACGCGGAATGCCTTCCTCAGCGTGGGGATGATCCTGTCATTGCTGACCGCCGCGCTTATCCTCATCACTGCGTTTGCCTATGTCAACTTGACGCGCAATCTCCCCTCGACACAAATTCTCCCAACTATGCTCAATCCGCCCGATGGACTTCTGCTCCAGCCCACGCGCATTTATGACCGCACGGGCGATCGTGTCATTTTCACCTTTGCGCCCGCCTCCGGCGCGACTCTGCCGCGACGTTACATTCCTCTCAGCGACACAAATCCGCAATATCTTCCCAGGTCTCTAGCCGATGCAGTCATTGCCAGGAGCGATCCCGATTTTTGGAGTCAGGCAGGCTATTCCCTCTCTGACCTCACCAATCCTGATTCGCATCCAACGATCGCGCAGAGACTCGTTTTCGATCTCTTGCTCTTCAATGAGCCAGCCACATTCCAACGCGCGCTGCGTGAACGCATCCTTGCAGCGCAGGTCACCGCCCACTATGGACGCACACAAATCCTGGAGTGGTACCTCAACTCGGCAAACTTTGGTCGCTATGCCTTTGGTGCGGATGCCGCCGCGCAACTTTATTTTGGAAAACCCGCTACGCAACTCAGCACAGCTGAATCTGCGATTCTCGCGGCAGTCAGCGACTCGCCAAGTCTAAATCCGTACGACGCGCCGCAGACTGCCCTCGAACGCGGGCGCGAGACCCTGAAGCTGATGCTGGCTCAAAAACTGCTTTCGGCGGAAGCGACGGCGAACGCGTTGGGCGAATCTCCCCTCTTCCAAACCCCACCTCCTCCCGAGCCGCAGCTTGCCTCCGCGTTTATCAACCTTCTCCTCACTCAACTGGACTCCCGTTTCCCCCGGGCGCGGATGGAGCGCGGGGGACTCACGATCATCTCCACGCTGGATTATGATGTTCAGAAACAATCCTCGTGTGTCACTGCATTTTACGCATCGCGCCTGGCGGGCTTGCCTGATCCTGTCATTCAATGTGACGCATTGCGATTTCTCCCTGCACTGCCTCCTGGAATTAAAGTGCCTGATTCCTCTGCAAGCGCCATCATTACCGACCCGAAAACGGGACAGATCCTTGCAGCCATCGGTGAGACATTCCAGGCGCAGGAAACGCCTCTGGTCGCGGCGCACAACCCTGGATCCACGCTGGATGCGTTTATTTATCTAACAGGATTTACGCGTGGCTTGAGTCCCGCCTCTCTGATTTGGGATATCCCAGGCAAGACCGATGTCCAAAATTTCGACGGCCAATATCATGGACCGATGCGTCTGCGGATCGCGCTGGCAAACGATTTTCCCGCGCCGGCCGCACAAGTGCTTTCGCAAATGGGCGCTGAAAATGTAAATAAGATTTCGTCATCCTTTGGCATCTCGCGCAATGCGGAATTATCACTGCTCGATGCTGCAGGCGCATTTGGGGTGTTCGCACAGCAGGGCGTTTATTTTGGTCAGGAGTTTGACGATACTTTTAAACCTGTCTCTGTGCTGCGGGTGGAAGGCAATAACGGAAGCGTTTGGCTCGATTGGTCCACCCCACAGGCAAAACCTGTTGTGACGCCTGGGCTGGCGTATTTGATGAACCACGCCTTGAGCGATGATAGCGCCCGCGTAGGTGCGTTGCGAAGCTCCAATGTGCTGGAGGTTGGAGCGCCTGCCGCTGTAAAACTTGGTCAAACGGAAGATGCGCTCGACACATGGACAATCGGTTATTCTCCGGCGCGGGCCGTCGCTGTGTGGACGGGCACACGCGAGAAAAGCGACTTATCGCCGCGCCTCCCGGCTGTGTTGTGGAACGCCTTGATGCGGATCGCTTCGCAAAATTTGCCGCCTGATGGCTGGG
>Ga0065705_10104746_pt1 | contig 11527 bp, 8 predicted proteins | sample SwibulcommuniRL2_FD_59092 | JGI IMG/M metagenome (GOLD analysis project Ga0065705, IMG submission 59092) | Bulk soil microbial communities from switchgrass field near Rose Lake, East Lansing, Michigan, USA - RL2 Bulk Soil v2 (version 2) | ecosystem: Environmental > Terrestrial > Soil >... | reverse complement strand
CGGCCAGGGCGGCGCCGGTTCCTTCGCGGGCAGGCTGGCCGTTCGTGGCCAGGCCCAAGTGCTGGCGAATGGCGTTGACGACTTCCTGCACCGCGAACGGCTTGCCCTGGACCTTATTCAGCCCCTGGGCATCGATCAGGTACTTGGCCCGAATGAACGTGCGAAGCTGGCCCATGTTTAATTCGGGGATCAACACCTTCTTGTAGCTGCGGAGGATTTTCTCGAGGTTCCGCGGGAACGGGTTCATCCAGCGCAAGTGGCAATGGGCCACCGACAATCCCTGGTTGAGGCACGCTTCTACCGCCGTCTTGCACGCGCCGTAGGTGCCGCCCCAACTCAACACGAGCAATTCCCCGCTGGCCGGGCCTTCGACCTCTTGCAGCGGTATCTCCAGGGCCACGTTCTCGACCTTCTTGGCCCGCGTGTTGACCATGTGCTGGTGATTGGCCGGCTCGTAGTTGACGTTGCCCGTAATGTCCTGTTTTTCCAGGCCGCCGATCCGGTGCATCAGCCCCTTGGTCCCAGGCAAAGCCCAAGGGCGGCTCAAGAGCTCGTCGCGCTTATAAGGCAGGAACTTGTCGCCATTCTCGATCGGACCGGGGTGCTTGATCTCGATCTTGGGGAGCTTGTTCACATCGGGAATGAGCCAAGGTTCGCTGCCGTTGGCGATGTAGCCGTCCGAAAGGAGCAACACGGGCGTCATGAAACGCGAGGCAATCCGCCAGGCTTCCTGAGCCACGTCGAAGCAGTCGGCGGGGCTGCGGCAGGCGACCACGGGGACCGGCGATTCGCCGTTTCGTCCGCAAATGGCCTGGAACAAGTCAGCCTGTTCGGTCTTCGTGGGCAAGCCCGTGCTCGGCCCGCCGCGCTGAATGTTGATCACGAGCAGCGGCAATTCGAGCATCAGAGCCAGGCCGATCGCCTCGCCCTTGAGGGCGATGCCGGGACCGCTCGAAGTGGTAATGGCCATGTGGCCGCCGTAAGCGGCGCCGATTGCTGAGCAGATAGCGGCGATTTCGTCCTCGGCCTGGAACGTCCGCACGCCATAGTTCTTGAACTTTGACAGCTCGTGCAGGATGTCGCTGGCGGGAGTGATCGGGTAGCTGCCAAGGAACAGATCCTTGCCGCTCAACTTGGCCGCCGTCATTAGGCCGTAAGCCAGCGCCACATTGCCCATGATATTCTTGTACTTACCGGGCGGCAGTCTGGCCTTGTCAATTTGGTAGCTGCTGGCGAAGGCATCGGTCGTCTCGCCATAGTTCCAACCGGCCCGCAGTGCCCGCAAGTTGGCTTCGATAATCTCGGGCTTCGTCGCGAACTTCTCGTTGAGGAATCGGATGGTGGGTTCCAGATCGCGGCCATAAAGCCAATACACCAAGCCCAGAGCAAAGAAGTTCTTGCAGCGATCGATCTCCTTGACACCCATGCCGGTGTCTTTGAGTGCCTCGCGGACGATCTTGGTCATCGGCACTTTGAAGAGCTGATAAGTGTGCTCCAGCACTTCCGAGTCGAGCGGGTTGGTGTCATAACCCGCCATCTCGTTGTCTTTCTTCTCGAAGTTGTCACTGTTGGCAATCAGTACGCCGCCTTTGCGCAGATCGGTCAGGTTCGTTTTGAGCGCGGCGGGGTTCATGACCACCAGCGCATCGAGCGTGTCGCCAGGGGTGTAAATGTCGGTGCTCGAAAAGTGCACCTGAAAGCCCGAGACGCCGGCCAGCGTGCCGCGCGGGGCGCGAATTTCGGCGGGGAAGTCCGGGAACGTCGATACGTCGTTGCCCAGAAGTGCAGAGGTGCGGGTGAACTGTTCACCCGTGAGTTGCATGCCATCGCCCGAGTCGCCCGCAAAGCGGACGGTCGCGCTGGGGATGTGCTGGACTTCTTTGTGCGTGGTGGGAGCTTCCGGGGCAATCGTTGTGGACATGATTGGGGGGTAGCCCTTCGTGCAGAATTGCCGCCGCCCGGCAATCGCCAGCCGACGGGAAGCTATTTGAATTATCTCATCGGCTCAGGCGGGGACAACGCAGCGAGGGCTGCGCGGCCTTGCGGCTTGTGGCAGGCGGGACGATCAGGGTGCTGGCACCCATCGTGCTGGCGTTATCGCAATTCCATGTTTGATGGTAATAACGAATATCAGTCAATTTGATAAGCCACTATTGTAGTGGCAATTCTTGGAGGGGGAACTTACGCCCCTTCTCGTGAGCTCGGCTTGTAATGCGGTTCGGGCGGAAGCGTATAGACCACTTTGGGAAAATGCTCGACCAGGTAACGAAGGATGTTCGACACTTTGAGCACGCCTCGGATCTTGCCATCGCTTTCCACAATCGGCAGGCGACGAAATCCGCCGGCGCTCATCAGCGCGATCGCGTGCCCAACTGTATCATTCGCGCGCAGGGTCACCGGATTTTTAATCATGACGCTGGCGACTGGGGCATCGAGATTGGTGCCGTCAGCCAGCAGCTTGAGGGCGTCGCGCTCCGTGAAAATGCCCTGCAATTTGCCCCCTTCACAGATCATCGCGGCGCCCGTACGGGCCTCCTGCAATTGGCGCAGGACCAGGCGAATCGGATCCTCGGGCGCGGCGCACAGGGGCTTGGCCGGGTGGCATTCCTCCACCGACTCAGTCTCAAGATGCAACTGAAAGTCCACGGCGAAACCTGAAGCGGCGTGGTGGCCTTTCCGCGCCGGCCCGACTTCCATCGGGGCTTTTTGGGACGGGAATTGCCGCAAGGGGGAGCTACGGTCGTTTCAAGTCCCGTTAAATCGTTCTTAAGGATGCCCGCAAACTCAGCCTTGAGGTTACCACCGGGCCTGACAATGGACAAGGACGGGGCGGATTTATCGCTCGGCGCGTGAAATCGCCGGGCCGCTATCCGTGCATTTCCCGCCACCGCTGGCGAACCTGTTCGGGCGACGCGGTGCCCGTCGTGCCAAGCTGCTGCACTGTAATCGAGGCCACCAGGTTGCCGACCGCGGCCGCTTCCAATTCATCGCATCCGGCCAGCAATGCTGTGACCATCCCGCTGGTGGCGGCGTCGCCGGCGCCCACAATATCGACCGGTCCAGCAACCGGGCAGCCGGGAACGAGCGTGGGCTCGGCGCCACGGCGGGCGACGAGGATGCCGCGTTCGCCTACGGTGCAAAAGGCAGGACGAGACATGCGGCGAGACAGCGTGTCAAGTGCGGACGCGAGGTCAGCGTCTGACTTAGCAGCGCCACGGAAGGCGTTCCCTACGGCGCTCAGCACCTCCGACCGATTCCCCTTCAGCGTTGCAGCGGTAAACTCGCCGAGGAACCGCCGACTATCGACATAGATCAGCTTCCGTGGCTCGTGGGCGGCCAGGCGCGCGAGCGTCGCGCGGACTTCGGCATTTACGACGCCGCAGTTTTCATCCACAAGCTGATCGAGGACGATCAGGCCATCGGATGTCCGAAACACCTGCTCGACGCGGCGGCAGACCTCGGCGGTTACTTGCGGCGCGAGCGGCGAGCGCGTGCGCACATCGAGCCGGTTTAGCTCGCGAGAGGTTCCCGCTGCGTCGGGCCGCATCGGCTTGGTGTAGGTTGGCGTCAGTCGATCAGGCACGCACAAAATGTTTTCGGGATCGACCGGCAGCTTGCGCAGTTCCTTAAGGAGGTCAAACCCGTGCCCGTCATCGCCGATGACGCTCACCGGCACGAGCAGTCCCACGCGCAGCGCCGCCAGATTGTTGAGCACTGTCCCCAAAGCGCCGGGCGAATTGCGCACGCGCTCGATCTGGTACGCCTCGAGTCCCGTCTCGATCGACATTTCCCGGCTGCCGGGGACGAGCTCCAGGTAACGATCGAGAAATAGATCGCCCACCAGGCCGATGGTCAGGCGAGGCAGCGTGCCGAGGACGGTTTCCAGGCGGTCGAACGTGATCACGAGGTCAGAGCATATCGGCCGTGGACCGAATAATACAACCATGCCCAATGTCGTTCTCGTAGTCCTCCTCGTCGTCGATGGGGCGACGACGAATACGAAAAAGAGCTTGAGGACGAGACGTCGGACTCACTTCTTCTTTGTATCCTGGAGCTTGCCCAGGAGGGCGGCAATCAAATCGCCCTGTTGGAGCACGTGTTCTCGGTAGCTTGGGGCCCGCGTCCGATGCTCCTCGACGCGTGTTTCTTTCTGTGCCGTTTCCAAGAGGCCTACGAGAAACGTCCGTTCCTCGGCCGTCAGCGTTATCTGGGACTCGGTCATTTCGAATTCCTCCATTACTAGAGGCACTACGTTCAGCATATCGGTCCGGGACGGGAGGAAACAGCTCCACGCCCTCATCGCACTCGTGCTCGTCGTCGTCCTCGTCCTCGATTGGGTGCGTGGGCAACCGCGCCACGGCGATCACAATTTTGCCGAGGGGAGTGAATTTCGCCTGGCGGCGCGTTATCGTTTTAGGCGCTCCGGTCGATCGCTTGGGGACCGGATGCATCGCTTGGGACAGGGGAGGTGCGGCCCGCGGCCGGCTGTTTGGCCGCGGACCGCCTTTTCCACGTTCGAAAGTTTTGCCTTCTTTCTCGCGGAGGATTCGATCATGTCTCGCCTGTTCTCGCTGGTCAGTGTGGCGGCCGTACTGGTCGCAAGTTTCGCGGCGGCGGCCGATATCAAGGGGCTCACCGAATCGGGCAAGCCCGATCTGAAATCGGCTGGGCCGCTGGCCTTTGGACCCAAAGGAGTGCTGTTCGTCGGCGATACTCAAGGGGCTGCTATCTTTGCCATTGGCGTCGGTGAAGCGCCCAAGGCCGCGCTCGGCGAGGGCTTCAAGGCCGAGGGCATCGATACAAAGGTCGCGTCGCTTTTGGGCACGACCGCTGCCGACATCGCGATCAACGACGTGGCCATCGAGCCGGGGACCGGCATTGCGTACTTAAGCGTGTCGCGTGGCAAAGGTCCGGGCGCCGAGCCAGCGATCTGCCGCGTCGATGGCGCCGGCCAGGTCACTTCGCTGCCGCTCGATAAGGTCGCATTTGCCAAGGTCGCCCTCACGAATGCTCCGACCGCCGGACAGGCTGACAAGAAGGGTCGCAACCTCAGGAGCGAAGCGATTACCGACCTGGCCTTCGTCGATGGCAAGCTCTACATCGCCGGCCTGTCGAATGAAGAGTTCGCCAGCAAGCTCCGGGCGATCCCCTTCCCGTTCACGGCCGCCGATACCGGCGCCAGCGTCGAGATCATTCATACCTCCCACCGTGCGGCTCTGGAGACACGCTCACCGGTGCGGACGTTTGTGCCGTTCATCGTCGGGGGCGAGCCGCAGCTTTTGGCTGCTTACACCTGCACGCCACTGGTCTCCTTCCCGGTCTCGAGCCTGAAGGCCGGAGAAAAAGTCCGCGGCAAGACGATTGCCGAGCTTGGCAACCGCAACCAGCCGATCGACATGATCGTTTATGAAAAGGGGGGCAAGCAGTATTTGCTCTTGGCGAACACCGCCCGCGGGGTGATGAAGATCAGCACCGACACGATCGACAAGCAGCCGGCGCTGACCGAGCCCGTAACGGACAAGGCGGGGCTGACGTATGAAACGATCGCCGATCTGAAGGAAGTGCAGCAACTCGACAAGCTCAACGACAAGCAAGCGGTGCTCTTGGTCAAGGGCACCAATGGGTTGGATTTGAAGGCCGTCGCCCTGCCTTAGTCTCGTAGCGGCGGAATGTTCTTGGGTGCCACTGCTGGCTGGTCCAGCAGTGGCAGGAGCACCGGCACATGCGGATTTTTGTCGCGATCGCGTGCTTGGCCCTCACGGCTGTTGCCACCGCCGCCCAGCCAGAGCTTCGCCTGGTCGAAAAGGACAAGTCGCCCGTCGCGATTGAAGTCGCCGGATTGCCAGCCGAACTGACCGCGCAACTGGCCACGCTCAAAGTCGACGACGATGCCTGGCGGCGCATCCTCTCGGTCCGAGTCGGCAAGTCACCCGCCCCCGATCAGCCGGCGATGAGCGGCAACTATGAGCTGCGCGACAGCGCGCTGCGCTTTACGCCCCAGTTCCCGCTGCGGGCGGGTCTAGCCTATCGCGCCGAAGTCTTCCTGCCGGCGCCGAGCCGCGAAGCCGCTCCGTCGCATTACGACCGTGTTTTCGAGCTGCCCGCTCCGGCCCGCGGCGAGCCGGCCCGCGTCACGACCGTCTATCCGTCTGCGGCGACACTCCCCGAAAACCAGCTCAGGTTCTATCTGCATTTTGCAACGCCGATGGCCCGCGGCGAGGCATACGAACATCTCGTCCTGCTCAAGGCCGATGGTCGGCCGGTCCTCCGCCCGTTCCTCGAAATCGGCCAGGAACTGTGGGACACCAGCGGCACGCGACTAACGCTGCTGATCGACCCGGGCCGCATTAAGCGCGGCCTGTCGCCGCGGGAGGAGCACGGCCCGGTGCTCGAAGCCGGGGGCAAGTACACCCTGGTCATTACCAAGGGCTGGTGCGACGCCGCCGGCCAGACGCTAACCGACGATTATCGCAAGACATTTACCGCCGGTCCGCCGGTCGAAACGGCCATCGACCACAAGGCCTGGAAGATCGCCCCGCCGGCGAGCGGCAGCAAGGATCCGCTCGTCGTCACCTTCCCGCAGCCGCTCGATCGGGCCCTCCTCGAGCACACAATTACTGTTGTTGGACCGGACGGCAAGCCAATCGCGGGTGAGGTGACCGTCGGCAAGGACGAACGGACTTGGAAGTTCTCCGCCGACCAGGCCTGGATTGCCGGCCAGCACGAGCTAGTCATCGACACTACCCTCGAAGACCTGGCCGGCAATCGGATCAATCGCCCGTTCGAAGTCGATGAATTCAAGGAAATCGACAAAAGCTCGCTTCCCGAATACGTCCGGCTCCCCTTCCCGATTCGTCCCGCCAGGTAACGCCCACCCGATCGCCGGCCATAATGGCAAGAAGCCGCGGATGAAACTAAGCGCAGCCCACCCGGCAGCGTAGCCACGGATGAAACACCGATTGACACCGATCAAGAGCACGAGTGCCGAAGTCTCTTTGATTCGCGTCATCGGCGAAATCTATGGCTCCTCCAGTTCTCTGAATCCCCAATTGCCTAAATCCACCATGTCCACCGTCGCTCGATGCGCAGTCGTCGCCCTGGCAGCCGCACTCATCGCCGGGTGCGTGTTTCTTACTCTGCCGGCTTCCGCTCAGAACAGCCGGGCCAAGGCCAAAAAGGTGACCGGTTCCCAGTCCAATCTCGCCGCGGAAGAGGCCCGGCACGGAGATTGGTCTCGCTGGCGCGGCCCCAACGGCGACGGCATTTCGCTGGAAACTGGCCTATTGGACTCCTGGCCAGCGGAAGGTCCGCCGCTCACCTGGCGGGTAAACGGACTGGGCGGCGGCTATGCCAGCGTCGCCGTCGTCAGCGGCAAGATCTACACGCTGGGCAAAATCCGCGACAAGACCTATCTGCACTGCCGCAAAGTCGAAGACGGCTCGGAAATCTGGAAGTCGCAGGTCGGCAGCGGCGGCGATCCGAATTCCACGCCCACAGTCGATGGCGACTTGGTCTTCGGCCTGACGCTCGGCGGCGATCTGTTCTGCTGTCAGACCGAGAGCGGCTCGCTCGTCTGGACCAAGAATTACGGCCGCGACTTTGGAGTCGATGGCACTCCCGGATGGGGATTCGCCGAATCGCCCCTGGTCGATGGCGATCGGCTCGTCTGCACGCCGGGCAATAACGAATCGCTCCTGGCCTGCCTCGACAAAAAGACGGGAGAAGCGATCTGGAAGACAAACGTCGAGCCAGGTCGGCTCGGCAATCGGGGCCACGACGGCGCCGGCTATGCGTCGATCGTCATCAGCCACGCCGCCGGCGTGAAACAATATGTCACGCTGACCGGCAAGGCCCTGGTCGGCGTCGATGCGGCCACCGGCAAGCTGCTGTGGGCCTACGATCGCGTCGCCAACGGCACCGCCAGCATCCCCACGCCGATCGTCGAGGGGGACTACGTCTTCGCTTCCAGCGGCTACGGCACAGGTTCGGCCCTCGTCAAGCTCAATCGCTCGCGAACGGGAGTGGACGCCGAGGAAGTCTATTTTCTGTCTGGCAACATAATGCAGAATCACCACGGAGGGATGATCTTCAAAGACGGATTCGTCTATTGCGGCGAGGGGCACAACGAAGGCTTTCCGCTCTGCATCAATAGCGAGACTGGCAAGGATGCCTGGCGGCCCGGCCGCGGCCCCGGCAGCGGCTCCGCAGCGGTGGCCTATGCCGACGGCGATCTCTACTTCCGCTACCAGGATGGCACGATGGCCCTGATCGAAGCGACGCCCAAGGCCTACAAGCTGAAGGGGAAATTCAAAATCGCCAGCCACAACGGCGAAAGCTGGCCCCACCCCGTGGTCGCCGGCGGCAAGCTCTATCTGCGCGACCAGGATGAGCTGCTGTGCTACGACATTAAGAAGCACTGATCGGCGAACAGGTACTGACCAGCGAAAAATGGCTGGCCGACGATAAGCCTGAACTGGTTGTCAAGCCCGTGTTCACGCCGCGCCGATCGTCCGCAACTCACGCGGCAGCGGAAAATGGACGTCTTCGCCGCGGATGGTGCGGTGCTCGACGGTCGCCCCGAATTTGGCCCGCAGATACTCGACGCATTCGCTCACGACCGACTCGGGCGCACTGGCGCCCGCCGTGACAACAACGGTTTCCACACCGTCGAACCACTGGTCGTCGATGTCATTGGCCCCGTCGATTAGATGGGCCGCGATGCCGTTTTCGTGGGCGATTTCCTTCAGGCGCTGGCTGTTCGAACTGTTCTGGCTCCCCAGAACCAGCACCAGGTCCGCCTCGCTGGCAAGCACGTGCACCGCTTCCTGGCGATTCTGCGTGGCGTAGCAGATGTCGTCCTTCGGCGGGTTGGCGATTTGCGGAAAGCGGGCCCGCAGCCGATCGATAATCCGGTTGGCATCGTCCACCGAAAGCGTCGTCTGCGTCAGGTAGGCGAGCTTCGTCCCCGGCGGAAACTCCAGCCGGTCAGCCTGGTCCGCTGATTCGACGAGGATCATCGCCTGAGGTGCCTCGCCCATCGTGCCGATCACTTCGTCGTGACCCTCGTGGCCGATGAGCAGGATCGTGTAGCCTCCCTTCGCGTAGCGGACCGCCTCCAGGTGGACTTTGGTCACGAGCGGGCAGGTGGCGTCGATGGCGTGGAGCTTCCGCTCGCGGGCAATGCGGCGGATTTCGGGAGAAACGCCGTGGGCCGAGAAGAGGAGCGTCGCCCCTTCGGGCACGTCGGCCAGATCATCGACGAACACGGCCCCTTTGGCCCGAAACGTATCGACGACGTACTTGTTGTGGACGATCTCGTGATAGACGTAAATCGGCGTGCCGAAGGCCTGGATGGCCAGATCCAGGCTCTCGATCGCCATGTTCACGCCGGCACAAAAGCCGCGAGGGGCGGCCAACACGACTTTCATCTTCAATGGCTCCTCCTGCATGGTAGCTGAGGGGAGCGAAAGGACAAAGGACGCAGCAGCATCCCAATTGCTGACCGCAACCCCAGCATGGCGGTTCACAATGTCATTGCGGATCTCGTCGAATTGCTGCTCACCGTCGCCCTTTTCTTCGTTTGCCTGCCAATCGTTCGTTAGAATCACAGCAGCTGACTGAATGGTAGGGACCTGTTGGTAGGGGATGAACGCGTGGCGACTCCGGCTGAACCAACGATGTCCGCACAAGCAGCTACTTCAGCCGAGCGGCCGTTTCAGTTTCGGCTGGTGCATCTCCTGGTGACAGTGACGATCGTCGGGATTGCCCTTGCCCTCCTTGTACCGGCATGGCGAGCGGCGCGCGAATCAGCGAATCGACAAAGTTGCAGCAACAATCTTAAGCAGCTGGTCATCGCGCTGCATAACTATCACGACGTGTATGGTGTGTTTCCGCCAGCGCACCTATGTGATCCCAGCGGTCGTGCTGTGCATAGTTGGCGGGTGTTGATTTGGAATTTTTTGGAGGCGCAGCCTTATTTCTCGCAGTATGACTTTGCGGAGCCGTGGAATGGGCCAAACAACTCAAAGTTGGCTGTGCACTTCAGCCGGGTCTTTCGCTGCCCAGGGGACACGAGCAGCCCGCCGCAAATGACGAACTATGTCGCAATCGTTGGTCCGGGAACCATGTGGCCAGGCCAGAATGCAACGAAAATCGCAAGCGTGGCGGATGGCACGTCGAACACCCTAATGATTGTCGAAATCGCACATTCCGACATTCACTGGATGGAGCCGCGGGATTTGCCTGTCGAAGAACTGGCGGCCTGGCTCGACCCGAAGCACAAGCCGCAGCTTTTGGGCAATCACATAGAGGGCGGAATGGTCGCTTACGCCGACGGGCATGTCGAGCTGCATTCGCGCGACGTGACCATCGAGCGTCTGAAGGCCCTCGTCTCGGCCGCCGGAAATGACGTGGAGCAGGGGCTGGCCAGCCCCATCGAGGGCCATTGAGCAATCAAGCGCAGCGGCCCCCTGACCATGCCGCGATCGCGCGACCCTGTGCGGCCACTTGCGCGCTGGGTCGTCCGCGGCAATCGATCGAAACCTCAACGCTGGGCTACAAAGACTTTTCGGCAGGTTCGGCCAATGCCGCTACCTGATTGACGATTTTGTCGAGCACAGGCTTGACCGTCGCCGCATCGGCCCCGAGCTGCGTGACGACTTTGGTGATCAACTGATCGAGCGGGCCACGAGCAGCCGCAATCAGCTTCGCCAGCATCGACTTCCCACCGGGGGACATCGACGCTTGCACCCGCGAAAGACCAGCCAGCTTGTTCGACAAGTCCTGAAGTTGCGGCAGCCCCTCCTCGGCGGCCTGGGCGTCCTTGAAGCCTTCGAGCGTCTTGGTCAACGAAGCGAAGAGGCCGGTCGTGTCTTTCGAAACCTGGGCGAGGTTGAGACCCCGCAGCTTGCTGGTAATGCTCAAGAGCGCCGTGCGCAGCTCATCGCTAATGTCGGGCATGGCCAGGACCTTGTCCACCTGAGCTTGCAAGGCGCCAAATTGTTTGCCGATGGTGGTTCCCAAGGTGGCCTGAGCGGCTGCGGGCAGGTTGTCGAGCTGATCGCGGATGCCATCGATCTTGCTGTTGAGCTGGGTCAGCTCGGGCAAAGCGGCCTCGGCCGACGCGGCGTCTTTGATAGTCCCTAGCGACTGGGTCGCGGAATCGAAAATGCCCGTGACGTCCTTGCTCATGAGGGTCAAGTCAGGCACGTCGGGAAGCTGTGGCCGCAGGGCGGTGATTTTCTCGGCGGTTGATCGGGCGGCTTCACCGGTGGCGCTGGCCGCTCGCTGAGCCGTATTGGCGGCCGCCTTCGCGGTGTCGGCCGCGGCCTGGGTGGCGGTTGCCGCGGCATTGGCGGCCTGGTTCGCAGCTTTGTTGGCGGCGGCGCCAGGACCCTGGCCCCGCCCGAAGATAAACCAGAGCGCCAGGAGTACGAGCGCCAATCCGGCGATCGGCCAAACCCAAGTGAGCAGCGACTGACTTGCGTCGCCAGCCGCCTTGCCAGTGCGGCGGGCAGCTTCAGCGGCC
>Ga0065705_10002145_pt1 | contig 11535 bp, 8 predicted proteins | sample SwibulcommuniRL2_FD_59092 | JGI IMG/M metagenome (GOLD analysis project Ga0065705, IMG submission 59092) | Bulk soil microbial communities from switchgrass field near Rose Lake, East Lansing, Michigan, USA - RL2 Bulk Soil v2 (version 2) | ecosystem: Environmental > Terrestrial > Soil >... | reverse complement strand
CCACGAGCGCTGCCGGCGGCTCGTCATCGACGAGCCGCTGCGCGAGCTGATACGCAATGTGATGTGCCGTCGCCGGGTGCGATGCGACGATGTCGAGCACCTTTTCGCCGTCGTCGATGCCGCCGCCGGCCTTGATCTTGTGGCCGAGCACGACCTTCTCGCCCGAATCGTGGAGCGCGGCAACAAAGCGGAACGTGCCGTTGCGCTCGATGGTCCATCCGGTAAAGGCGCGTGCGACCTCGATGACATCGTTTTGCGTATAGCCGCCGTCGACGCCCAGCGTGTGCAGTTCGAGCAGTTCGCGTCCGTAGTTCTCGTTCAGCCCACGCACGCGTTTCTTGGCTTGCGGGGGAGTGCCGGCTTGATTCGGCTGCGGAGGGGGCACAACGGGGGCACGGCGTCCAAACCTCCCGAATGGACGTCGGCCAAATGCGTTCGCGCGACGCTCGGCCCGCATCTGCTCGAGGCGTTCGGATGCATTCGGATCTGCGCTCAACCAGTTGTCCAGATAAAACAGCATTGCCGGGCTTTTCGCGTCGGCTTCGAGGAGATCGCGGAAGTGGTCGAATACATGCGGTCGGATCGCCTCTCGCTCGTAATCGGCGAGGTATTCAGCGGTGCGACCCTTGCCCGCGTACACATTGAAGTGATTGAACCAGAAGTCGACCAGCACTTCCTGCAGCTGGCGCTCGCTGTAAGTCGCGCGCAAGATCTTCTGCGCCGCCAATGACTGGATCTGCTGCCTGGCAAAGCGGCGCAGTTCCCGCGGGTCGGCGGTACCTGGCGGCGTTTCCAGCGGAGGCAACAGCGCCACGGCCGCGCTGTCGTCGATGCGCTCGGGGTAGAGCTGCTGATCGATCCAGGACGCAAGGCCGATCGCCCGCACTTTGTCCATGTCACCCGGCCGCGGACCGAACGTCAGGCGATTGAGGACGTGGGTGATTGTCGCGTCGGGCCGGGATTCGGGATTCGGGATTCGGGATTCGGCGCCACGCGCGGTCAGCTGAGCGGCCGCCAGCGCGATGAGAAGACCCGTAAAGACCCTTGGTTTCATGGCTACGGGGTTGGACGGAGCTTTGGTCCCGCAGGTTGTCGTACGTGGGCCGGGTGCCGCCGAGCGCTGCGCAACAGGCGCAGGCGGACCCGGCGGACCGCCACATTTCTACTTGGTCACCGCCTCCCGCATGGCTGGCACGTACATGTCGCGGACGTACTCTTTCACCATCCGCCGTGCGCTGAAGCGGGGCAGCACCGTGCGAATTGACTGCTTCACGATCTGCAGCCACCGCGTCGGGATCCCGTCGTGGTCCCGGTCGTAGAACGCCGGGACGATCTGCTGCTCGAGGATCGAGTAGAGCGCCTGCGCATCGGCCCAGTCCTGGGCGCCGTAGTCGCCAGGATCGGCCTTCCCCTCAATCAACCAGCCGTTGTTGCCGGCATATCCTTCCGCCCACCATCCGTCGCCGATGGACAGATGGGGGGTGCCATTGATGGCGGCTTTCATCCCGCTCGTGCCGCTCGCCTCGAGCGGCTTGCGGGGATTGTTCAGCCAGACGTCGCACCCTTGCACCAGGAAGTGCGCCACATGCAGGTCGTAGTCATCCACAAACGCGATGCGGCCGCCGAACTTTGGGTCGAGCGCGCTCTTGTAGACGCGCTGCAGATGATGCTTGCCGATTTCGTCGGCTGGATGCGCCTTGCCCGCGAAGACGATCTGCATCGGACGGCCCCTCGCGTTCAGAATCTTCGCGAGCCGATCGGGGTCGGAGAAGATCAACTCGGGACGCTTGTAGCTGGTAAAACGCCGGGCGAATCCGATCGTCAGCGTGTTCTGATCGAACATCGTGCCCGCCGCCACGACGCGCGAGGCTGCTCCCTGCGCGCTCCAGCGCTGCCGCGCACGTTCGCGAAGGAAGTTGAACAGGTACGCGCGGAGCTGCTGCCGCGCGGCCCACAGCTTCTCGTCGGGAATCGTCATCACACGTTCGACAAATTCGAGGTCGTCGTGGCGCTCGAGCCAGTCAGGCCCGAGCCATTCGTCGAACAGACGTTCGATTTCGGCGGCGATCCATGTCGGCACGTGCACGCCGTTGGTGATGAACTTGACCGGAATCCCATCGTACGAAGCTCCCGGCCAGATCGAATGCCACATCTGTTTGGTGACTTCGCCGTGCAGCCTGCTGACCGCGTTGATCGCACCCGACGCGCGCAGCGCCAGCGCCGTCATGTTGAACATGGGACCGCCACCGTTGTCGTAGTGCCCGAGTGCCAGGAAACGTTCCCGGTGGCTGCCAAGGTCGCCCCATGCGCCCGCAAGGTGCGTCTCGACGAGATGGAACGGGAAGGCGTCGTGCCCCGCGGCGACCGGCGTGTGCGTGGTGAACACGGTGGTGCGCCGTACTTCCTCCAGCGCCGAATCGAACGTCCAGCCTTTTTCACATAGATCGCGAATCCGCTGGAGTACGACAAACGCGGCGTGACCTTCGTTGAGATGGTAGACGGCGGGATCGGACCCCATCGCCTTCAGCGCGCGGACGCCGCCGATGCCGAGCACGATCTCCTGCTGCACTCGTGTCTCGCGATCGCCCCCGTACAGGCGTGCGGACAACTCGCGATCCCACGGCGCGTTCTCCTCGAGATCCGTGTCGAGCAAATACAATTTCACGCGTCCCAACCGGACACGCCACACGGCGACAAGCACCGTGCGGTTCCCCAGCGGGACCGCGGTGATGCACGGTTTGCCGTCGGGTGTGATCGCCGGCTCGATCGGCGCGTCCGCCCAGTTCAACTTTTCGTACACTTCCTCCTGCCAGCCGTCGAACGTCACGCTCTGACGGAAGTACCCCTGCGGATACATGAAGCCGACGCCGATCAGCGGCAGGCCGAGGTCGCTCGCTTCCTTGCAGTGATCGCCAGCCAGCACGCCGAGGCCGCCTGCGTAAATCGGCAGCGATTGGTGCAGCGCGAACTCGGCGGAGAAATAGGCGATCGAACGTACGCCGATCTCGGGGAAATGACTTTCGATCCAGGTATTGTGCGCGGCGCGCGCCGCGTCGAGACGCGCGAGCGCGGCATCATAGCTTGCAAGCCATTCCTGGTCGCGCAGCGCACGATCGAGTGTCTCCGGCGAAAGCAGCTGCAGCATGCGCACAGGGTTGTGTGCGGTGAGACGCCATAACGGGTAATCAAGACGGCGAAAGACATTTCGCGCGGCCGTCGTCCAGCTCCACCAGAGGTCGTAGGCAAGCTCCTTCAGGCGCGAGACGCGGTCAGGTAATTGGATCATTTCGAAACCACTAAGGTATCAGGTATCAGGTTTCAGGCGTGGTCTAGGCTCGCCCTTGGGTGTATGCTGGAGGTCCATGGCCCGCAATTCGAGACCGACCGCGGCGAAGCGTGAGCGCGAGAAAGGCCTGATCGAAAAACGCGAGCAGAAGGCCGCGCGTCGGCGGGCCGAAAAAGAGCGGAAGGCGGCGAGCCCCCGCGCAGCTGACGGCGTGGATCCCGACATTGCCGGAATCAAGATCGGACCGCAACCGCCTGCCGAATGGCAGATCGAAGAAGACTCTTAGCCTCCGCTACGACGCTCGACGCCTGACCGCCTCGTGCTCCGCGACCACGTCGTCGCCGAGCTGATCCCGCAGCCACAGTTTCTCGATCGTCGGATACGTCGCGGCGATCGGCATCGCCAGCAGTGCGCCGACGACTCCGCCAAGCTCCGCGCCGATGGCGAACGCCACGAGTATGGCGACGTTGCTCAATCGCAATCGTCCACCGTAGATCTTCGGGCCAATGAAGTAGTTCTCGAGAAAGTGATATCCGCCGTAGATCGGGATCAATGCCAGCGACAGCGTGACCGATTTCGTCGCCGCCATCACCATGGCTGGGGCGCAGGCGATGAAGAAACCCAGAATCGGGATGAAATCGCAGACAAACGCCAGCACTGCGAGCACCAGCGCGGCAGGGACGGCGAGCGCGGCCAGCCACACAAATGTGTAAAGGCCGGCGAGCACGGACGTCACGAAGTTCGCGACGATATAGGCCGAAGCCACATCGCGCGCGCCGGATGCCGTCCGATCGAACCGTGGACGCAAATCCGCAGGTACGAAGCCGCGGATCCACCGATAGGTCTGATTCGCTTCGATGAGTAGGTAGAGCACCAGGATCGAGGCCAGCACGAACGCCGCGATAGCGCCAAGCACCGACCGTCCGAGCGTGACCGCGTAGCTCGCAACCATGGAGGTGTTCAGGCCAGTCGATCGCTGAAGGACCATCGCCACAGGAGCAGGGAGGCGGTCGGCGATCTGTTGTTCGAGGCCTTGCAGATGCTGGCCGAGCTCCTCCGCCTGTCCGTTGATTGAGTGCCACGTCACGGCGAAGAACACCACGATTCCCGCAACCAGAAGGAAAACCACGACTGCGGCCGCTGCCCACCGTGGCGACCCGCGACGCTCCAGCCATGCAACCGCGGGCTGCAGGCCGACCGCTACGATGATCGCGATCAGGATGAGCGTCAGGATGTACCAGATCCGCACGAGCACCGCGACCAGCGCGACCGCAAGGATCACTTTCAGCAGCGTGGTCCATGGAATCTTGAGCGACAGACGGCGGTCACTCTCAGCCATACGAATCCATTGTTGAGGGTGCAAGGTATGGACCGATCCGGCTCACCGTGATCGCTGGTGAACCGGTTTGGCCGCGCGACTCAGGTTGTGCGCCGTATTGACGATGGCGACATGCGAGAACGCCTGCGGAAAGTTGCCCACCAGCCGGCATTTGTGCGTGTCGTACTCTTCCGCCATCAGACCAACGTCATTGCGCAGTGCGAGCAGCCGCTCGAACAGCCGCCGCGCCTCGTCGATCCGGCCGAGCAGGACATACGCATCTGCCAGCCAGAAGCTGCAGGCCAGGAAGACCCCTTCGCCAGGTGGCAAGCCGTCATCGGTCTGTTGGGTGTCGTAGCGCATCACGAAGCCGTCTCGCATCAGGTGCCGCTCGATCGCTTCGATAGTGCCCCGCATTCGCGGATCGGACGCCGGAAGAAAGCCCGTTGACGGCATCAGGAGCAGGCTCGCATCGAGCTGCTTCGATCCGAACGCCTGGACGAAGCAGCCGCGCTCTCGATCGAACGCGCGATCGCAGACCTCCGCATGGATCTCGTCCTTGATAGCGCGCCAGTGTTCGATCGGACCATCGAGGCCGAACGTGCTGGCTGTCTTGATCGCGCGATCGAAGGCCACCCACGCCATCACCTTGGAGAACGTGAAGTGCTGCCGCGGACCGCGGACCTCCCACATGCCTTCGTCGGGATGGTTCCAAATCTGTGCGAGATGCTTCAGCAGCGCCTTTTCGAATGGCCATTCGGACGCATCGACCTCAATGCCTCCTCGCCGCGCCTGGTGCAATACGTCCATCACCTCGCCGTACACGTCGATCTGCAGCTGACCGTGTGCCGCGTTGCCGACGCGCACGGGGCGTGACCCTTCATACCCGGGCACCCAGTCGACCTCCCACTCGCGAAGCTGGCGTTCACCGGCGACGCCATACATGATTTGCAGCTGCGATGGCAGTCCTGCGGCTGCACGCAGCAGCCAATCGCGCCACGCTTTGGCTTCTTCGTGATAACCGGCGTTCATCAAAGCGAGCAGGGTGAGTGTGGCGTCGCGAAGCCAGCAGAACCGATAGTCCCAGTTTCGGGCGCCTCCGAGCTGTTCGGGTAGCGATGTCGTCGGCGCCGCCACAATGCCGCCCGTCGGCGAGTAGATGAGCGTCTTCAGCACCATCAGCGACCGCTGCACCGCGTCATTCCAATCGCCGTCAGCTGCCGCATGCGAGCTCCATTCGTCCCAGAACGCCTCCGTGCTCCGCAACGACGCGATCGGGTCGATCGGTTTCGGCGGCGGCTGGTGTGATCGGCCGTATGTCATCACGAATGGGATGGTGTCGCCCGCGGCCACGTCGAACTCGGCGACGGTGGTGAAATCCCTCCCCTTCAGCGGCACGGGAGTATGTAGGACCACCATGTCGGGTCCGGCAATCGCACGCCAGGTACGGTCGGCGAGTCGGCTGACCCACGGTACGACGAGGCCGTAGTCGAACCGCAGCACCAGCTCCATCGTCATGCGAACGCGGCCGGAATCACCACGTACCAGACGAACGACGTCCGAGTTGTCGCCGCGCGGCGGCATGAAATCGATCAGCGTGACCGCGCCATCGCCGGTCTCGAACCGGGTTTCGAGAATCGGCGAATGCTTGCGATAGTCGCGGGCGGTGAGGCGCACCTCTGGAGCGGGGCGCAGAATCCACCGTCCATGTTTGGGTGTCCCGAGCAGCGCTGCGAAACAGGCGGGCGAATCGAATCGCGGCCAGCATAACCAGTCAATCGAGCCCGTACGATCGACCAGCGCCGCTGTTTCGCAGTCGCCGATGAGTGCGTAGTCTTCGAGTTGGCTCAAACGCGAAGGTCAGCTCTTGGCTTTGGCCTGTACCTTCACGCCCCCGTGGTCCTTGCAGGCGTTGGCCTTCAGCGTCGCCTGGTCGGTCGTGCCGTCGGCGCATGTATACGTGTGCTGTACGGCGTCCTTCGTCGCGCCCGCGGCCTTCTTTGTTCCCTTTGTCGTGGCCTTGGCCGTCGCTTTACCGATGTGTTTAGCCGCGTCCACGGTGTCCTTGCCGGCTTCCTTGGTCGCCTGGCCGGCCTTCTTTGTTTCTTCCTTGGCGCCGGTCTGAGCGAACGCAGGCTGCGTTACGCAGAACGCGGCTATTACAAGCGCGTGGATGAGATGACGCATTGATGTCCTCCGGCGCGAAGCTAATCAAGGTGCATGCCGGGCGCGACTTGTCCAGCCAGCGTGTGCGCGGCGTTCTCGATATAGTCCCTGAAGGATTCCTCACGACGATGGCCCGATGGCTGATTTGTGTCGCTGTTTCGCTGCTTTATGCGCAGGCGGCAAGCGCGCAACCCGCAGCGCCGCCTCCAACGCCCATTCTGATCGATCGTGTGATGTCGCCCGGCGCCGGAGCCACCGTCACCAACGGTGTGGCGCGCCTGCTGGCGCGGGGCGAAGAGCAGTTCCTGCCACTGCGCCTGTTCACAGACGAAGGGAAGCTGCGGCGCGGCGCAAACGCAGCGTACCGGTTGCTGAAGGTCGGCTTGTTTGACGATCCTCAAGAGAACTGGCTCCGTGTTGCCAATCACGAGGTGTTTGGCCACGGCGGACGCCTTCGCGAATTGTTCGACGGGCCCATCTCGTACGACCTTCCGCCGCCGCCGCCTTACGGACGAGGCGGAGGCGCGACCTTTTTCGAATTCACGCGCGCGCCGACCGTGGAAGAGGTGCTCGCGGTCACCGTTGGCGGAATGGAGGCGAACTACGTGCTGGCGCGCGCCCTCGCCCAGGATGCGATCACCGACGGGCGTTGGAACTATCGCGACGCGCTCCGCTACTTCTACAGCGAGTACGACACGATCCGGTACATCCGCAGCGTCGATCCCCTGGAAGAAGAAGGGCACGACGTCGGCGATTTCCTTCGTATCTACAACAACGTCGCGACGAAGGTCGGCGAGCGGACGATTTCGTCGCGGCAGCTTCGAAGAAACGCCCTGGTGTCGTTCGCCAACCCGCTTCTTGCGTATTCCTACTACAGCACGTTCGTGTCGTACGTGTGGCAGGGACGCACGACCGCACCGGTTCCGATGATCCATCTCGGCGCGACGCGGTACCTGCCGATGGTGCGCTTCCACCTGACATCCTTCGGCACCGAGTTCGTCCTCGACAACGCGTTCGTGCGGAACGGCCGTTTCCTTGACGTGACGCTGACATCGGGGCAGACCGTCGGTGCTCGCACGTGGAGTGTGGGGGCGCTGGCGACGCGTATCGTGTCGGTGGAGAAGTGGACGATCGGCGGCCAAGCAACCGTGTGGCATCGGCCCGAGTGGGGCGAACAGTTCGCCGTGACTGCGAGCCGCGAAGTCGCGGCACGTGGCGCGCATGCACTCGCCTTCGTGGCCGAGAGTGGGTTCAAGACTGACGGCTTCGCGGCAGGCGATCGCCTGCGTCAGGGCGCGTTTCTGCGGATCGGGGCTGCACTCACGCCCACCTCGCGCCGATTGCCGTAACCGCCTCCTGCGCGAGCGTCTCATCCGTCTTCCAGTCGGCGCCCGCGACGCCGACGCCGCCGATGCACTCGCCATCGACGAGCACAGGGCAGCCGCCCTCCATTGCCGTCCAGCGCTCAGGGCCGGCAGCGAGGGCGAGGCCAAGGGCGTGGGCCGTATCGAGTGTTTGTCCGACTGCCCCTTGTGAGGTGGTCATCCGCCGGTTCGAAGCCGCGCAGGCGGCCTTCGTTGTCGCCGAGTGCACTGTGTGGAACTTGCCACCCTCCATCCGTTCGAGCAGCATCAGGTGCCCGCCCGCGTCGACGATGGCGATCGTGATGGCCGCGCCACGCTCCGCCGCTGTAGCGGTCGCGGCTTCGATCATCTTCTTTGCGCCCGCATTGGTGAGGCGCCGGCTGTCTGCGATGTACATGGCGGATAGAATACGTGGACAGAAGACTTTGCGCCGCGCGCTGCCCATCGGTCTGCTCGCCTTCGCCTTTCGCTTCCTGACCCTCAGCCCAATTGAAAACGATCACTTCGTCATGCTGGCGCGCGCGCAGCAGGTGCTATTCGGCGACTGGCCGGTCCGCAATTTCGAGGATCCGGGGCAACCGCTGTTCTATCTGCTGACCAGCGCGCTCGCCGCCGTCTTCGGCCACGTCCTGGCCACCAATGTGGTGCTGTGTATCACGCTGCAGGCGGTAGCCGCGTCGTGCACGTACCTACTTGCTCGCCGCGCATCCAACAGCACTGCCGTCGGCGTCGCCGCAGCGGTCCTTGCGATCGTCAGCTCTCCGCGTTTTTACAACACCACGAAAGTCATCGTTCCCGTAGTCGCAATTCTTCTGCAGTGGCGGTATGTCGAAGCGCCGCGACGTAGCCGGCTGCTGGGGCTCGCCGCATGGACGGCCATCGCCTTCCTGCTTCGTCATGACTACGTGGTTTATGTCGTCGCATCCACGTTCGTGCTGCTTGCCGTGCTGTACCGATCGCGCCCGCGTGAGGCAGTTCGAGAGGCGGCGATATACGGGATTGCAGCACTGCTGTTCGTTTCCCCGTGGCTTCTCTATGTGCAGTGGAACGAAGGGTTAATTGAATACGCCAGCGCGGCGCTTCGATTCGTGCAATCGGAGGGTCGACGTACCGCGACGGGTGGGCCGCAGCCTTTGTACTACGTGATCGCGCTCATTCCAATTTCTGGGCTGGCGCTCGCCATCTGGCTTCGCTCACGGTCGGACGCGGTCGTCACACAAGCCAAACTCGCCTCGCTCTCGGTTTTCGTCCTGATGATGAACGCCGTGTTCCTTCGCGACGTCCTCATTGCACGTTTGCCTGACGTCATCGCCCCGACGGCGGTGCTCGCCGCTGCGCTCATCGGCCAGATGTTCTCCCGTCGCGCACTCCGCATCGGCGCGCTGGTCACGGTGGCGGCTGCGCTGGTGCTCGTCGCGGTTTCATTGACGACCGCAGGGTACCGCGTACCGACGCCTGCTGCGGTTGTCCGCCAGGCCGTCCGCATGTCCGACCGTCTGGTGCACACGTCCGCGGAGATGCTGCCGAGCCCACGATATCCTGCGCTCGTCAGCTACCTCTCACGGTGCACGCTACCCGCGGAGCGCGTGTTCGTCAGCGGTTTTGCGCCGCAGATCCCGTTTCTCGCTCGGCGCCCATTTGCTGCGGGCCTTCCATCGTGGATTCCGGGTTACTACGAAACGCAGGCGGACATGCGGCGCGCGCGTGCGCGTCTCGATCGGGAGAACGTCTCAGCGGTGGTGCTGCTGGAAGGAGCCGACGTCTTCGAGGAGTCGTGGCCCGATCTCGCTCAATGGTTTCGCGAGCATCGCTTCGAGCGTCACGAGTCGGCGCGTTTGGGTGATGGGATTACCCTGTGGCTGCCGCCGTCGGATGCGTCGTGGCGCACCGACGTCGAGACCGGGTTGCCCTGCCACACAAGTGGTACTCTTGGCCGGGTCCAGTGAGCGTTACCCGGGCGGCCGATTCACCGTTTCGCGAACGGCTCGTGCGCGCGCGCGCGACGGATCTGGTCGCGCATCCTCTGCTGCTGTTGCTGGCGCTTGCGTCGCTGCTGCGTCTGATGCTCGTCGTCCAGGGCGGTCAACTGTACTGGCCAGACGAACGGCTCTACACCCAGGTGCTGGACATCTTCGATCTCCACCAGGGGCATTGGTTCGACATTCTGAAGGCGTTGTTCTCGACGCAGGATCATCTCGGATTCGCGCTGATCAGCGCCCCAATCGCCGCAATCCAGTTTGCGATCGGCCACGCATTGAGCCGTTCGGGAAACGGGCTGATGCTTCTGCCAGGCATCGTGCTGTCTCAGGCGTCGGTCATCTCCATCGCGCTCGTGTACGCCATCGCGCGACGTGCTGGCCGTGACCGCATCGAAGCACTGATTGCTGCTGCGTTAATGGCGTCGGCGACGACGATGTTCTACTACGCGCGGCACCTCCTGCCGTACGACGCGGCGCTGGCGCTTGGGCTACTCGCGTTGTGGTGCGCTGTCGGCACTTCGCGCCGCGATTCCCTGATGTGCGGCGCTGCCGCGAGCGCTGCATTCGTCACATACAACGGCTACTGGCTGTTCGTCGCGGCCGTCCTGCTCCTGCACATCGTGCACGAGGGGCGCACGACGNTGCGAAGTGCGGCGGNGCGCGCGATTTACGCTGCCGTCGGTTTCGTCGCCGTGCCGGCGGGCATCGTGCTCATCGAGCTGCTGACGGGCGCACCGCTGATGTTTTCGGGAATGCGGCGCCTCGCGGCAACGGTGAGCGACGGCTACGCCCCGGAGGGCTTCAGCCTTCCATGGGCCTACTTGTGGCACGCGGAGCACGCATTGCTCCTGGCCTGGCTTGGCGCAGCATTGTTCGTCGTCGTGGGCCGAACGGGGTGGAACCCACGACGTCGGCACACGGCTGCGACGTGGGTGATCGCCGCCGTCCTTATTTATCTGGCGCTCGGAGGTTCGTCGGCCATCTTCCACGTCTTTGTCGTCATGGGACGCCAAGCGCGGCAGGTGGTGCCGTTTCTCTGCCTGGCGACGGCGGCCGCTGCCGTCGAGCTCCTCGAGCGGCGCCGATGGCCTTCCTGGATTGTCGCGGCGGGCGTAATCGCACTGGTTGCCCAGACAGGATGGAATTTCAGACAGCCGATTCAGCAGCGGTTTCCCCGCGACGTAATCGCTGAAATCACGGCGAAGTACGGCCCGATCGATTTCGAGAACACGATCGAGGGGCCGCCGCTGACCCACGAGCACGTGGAATCGCGCTGGGTGTTGCTGAATGCGCAGCACCTGTACAACCCGCGCACGCCGCGCCCGCCACTTCCCGCATCAGTCATCGAGGTGATGCGCTTCCGCCATCCGCAGCAGTTCCTGCCGTATCAATACGAAGGCCTCCGCCCAACCGAGCGGCAGG
>Ga0065705_10104745_pt1 | contig 11539 bp, 10 predicted proteins | sample SwibulcommuniRL2_FD_59092 | JGI IMG/M metagenome (GOLD analysis project Ga0065705, IMG submission 59092) | Bulk soil microbial communities from switchgrass field near Rose Lake, East Lansing, Michigan, USA - RL2 Bulk Soil v2 (version 2) | ecosystem: Environmental > Terrestrial > Soil >... | reverse complement strand
GAGGCCGCCGTCACCAACGGCATGACCGTCATGCTGGCAGCGCTTCCCGCGTCGACGACGATGCCCGGTCGTTCCCCTCGTGGCGCGAGCGCAACCCGAACTTCTCGATGCGATATCGAATCTGATCGCGGTTGATACGCAGCAGGTGGCCCGCGTGCGTCTGGTTCCAGGAGCACCGCTCGAGCGCCTGCACCACCAGCTGACGCTCGACATCTTCGAGGTTGACGCCCTCCGGCGGAAGCCGGAACATCCACGCGGACGATGACTGCCGCAGCAACGACGGGAAATCCTGCGGCGTCAGCCACTCGTGATCGACGAGCAGCATGGCCCGTTCGATCGCATTCCGCAGCTCACGGATGTTGCCGGGCCAGCGGTAGTGTTCGACGAGCGCAAGCGCGGCGGCGTTGAGACCTCGCACTTTCTTCCGGAATTCCCGGTTGAACCGATCGATGTAGTAATCGATCAACAGGCGGATATCGCCGTCACGCTCGCGCAGTGGCGGCAGCACGAGCGGCATCACGTGGAGGCGATAGAAAAGATCCTCCCGGAACTTGCCTGTCTTCACTTCCTGCTCGAGGTCGCGGTTGGTGGCCGCGATGACGCGGACATCTACGCGCACATCCGCGAGGCCGCCGACGCGTTTGAAGGTCTTCTCTTCGAGAAACCGCAGCAGCTTCGACTGAAGGCCAGCCGTAATCTCGCCGATCTCGTCGAGAAACACGGTGCCGCCATCGGCTGTCTCGAACAGGCCGCGCTTCTGCTGCCGCGCATCGGTGAACGCTCCGCGCTCGTGCCCGAAGAGTTCGCTTTCGAGCAGTTGCTCGGGAAGCGCCGAACAGGTGATGTTGACAAACGGCTTCGTCGCACGGTCGCTGTTGTAGTGAATCGCTTTGGCCGCGAGATCCTTGCCGGTGCCGGTTTCACCGGTCAGGAGCACCGTGGACGCGGGGCTCGAAGCGACGCGCGCCAGCATCGCCTTGATCTCCAGCATCGCCGGTGATGTTCCGACGATGGCGTCAAAGCCGTACTCTCGCCCGGCGGTGGTGCGGAGCGTCCGGACCTCCCGACGCAGCCGGCTCGTCTCGAGCGCCTTCTCGACTGCCATCGACACCTCCGGCAGGTTGAACGGCTTGTCGATGTAGTGCCACGCGCCCAGCTTCATCGCCTCGACGGCGTTCTCGACCGTAGAGAACGCGGTCATGAGAATGACGAGTGTTTCCGGCGAGAGCTCCTTGATGCGGCGAAGCAACGTCAGCCCGTCTCCGTCGGGAAGCTTGTAGTCGAGCAGGACGAGGTCGACTGAGGGGTTGATGCGTTCGAGCGTTTCCGCAACGGTTCTCGCTTCGAGCACCGTGTAACCGTCGCGCAGGAGGGACTCGCGCAGCGACCACCGCACGAGGTCTTCGTCGTCAACGATCAGCAGTGTTGGGGTACCCATAAGTTCCTCGACTCTGAAAAATTTCGCGCGGGTGCGAATCTTTCCGCAACAACCGCCCGTATGTGGTGACTGCAATGGACTTGAGCAACAACCGGGCCGGCCGTGGCCCAATGGAAGCCAGTGGAAGGGGGGACTACAGGGAACCGACGACGTGCTCGAGATCCCGCATGTCGAACGGCTTTGTGAGAACGCCGCGCGCTCCAAGCTTCAGCGCTTCAGCGGTAGTCTCCGGTGTGCCGAACGCCGTCATGAGGATGACTGCGGCAGCTGGTGCAATGATGCGAATTCTTTTGAGCAGGCTGAGATCACTCGAATCCGGAAGGCGCAGGTCGAGAAGAATCACATCTGGCTCGGGCATGTTGGTGAGCGCCCGCAGCGTCGAGGCGGCGTCCTGCGCTTCGGTGATGCCATAGCCGGCAGTGCCGAGCGTCTCCGCAATGCACCACCGAATCAGCGGCTCGTCATCGACGATGAGGATGCGGCGGGGCAACACACCGGTGGTCATCTTGTGTGACGCTTCAAGATTCGAGCCGCGTTGGCGTCCCGCATCTGCGTTGTATTGCATCACTCCGGCGGCGGTCCGCTCTCCAACCGTCTCCGCACCTCGTTGAAGACGCTCACGCTCTCGCTCTTGAGTTTTCCCTCGACCAGCGCTCGCTTCCACCCCGCAAACACGCCCGTCAGCAGATCGAGCTGCGAACGATTCACGTACACCAGATACCGTTGACCGGTGGCATCCTCGGTAACGGCAATGAGTCCGAGCGATGCATTGCGGTAGTGCGTCGCGAAGATCTCGCGGCTGATCACCGCAACGCGAACCGCGGACGGCCTTTGCGGTCGGACGATGTCGACCTGGGTCATCGCGATGACTGCTTTGCCCGCACCGTATTGCTCCTTGGACCAGTAGAAGAAGGACTCGGGCGGATCGGCCCCGAGGACGTCGAAGTGCAAATACGGTGAGTGTGCGAGCAACACATCGAGCGCAACCCGCGGATCGGTCGGTTTGCGCCGGTCTGCATATGGCGGAACGGCGCTGAAACCGGCGGCCTCGTATACAGCCAATCGGCCCAACACGATCCGCTTGAACTCCGTCTGCACTGCATCTTTCCAGTGCGACCCACCGGCGAACGCAGCCTGACGCAACACCACGATATCGTCGCCGGCGAGTTTGAGTTCGCAGTCGCCGGGCCGGCAGTCCCGGATGGCGGCGAGATCCCCCTCATCGAGGGTCAGTCCTTTCAGATCGTCGAGATCGGGCGGGACCGAGAAACGACGAACCATCAGGACATACGGGCTTCTCTTCAACCGCGCGATTGCGTTCACCCATTCGACCAGGGCCTCCGGTTCGGCATCGAGGCGTGCGGTCGCAAAGACGCCGATCTCGCCGTCACCGGCCGGCAGGACGCGCACGATCACCTCGCCTCGATCGAGACGGCTTCGTGCGGCGCGGTCTAATGCCACCACTGGCTGCAGCCAGGCAAACGGGTCCGGAGCGGTGGCGGCCAGCGCCGCCGGCAGGAGCAGCGCCACGATCGCGCAGCGCGCCAGAACGCTCATGCGGAATTCCCAGCGGCAATGGGCGTGCCGCGCGCGATTTTCCTAATCCAGGCATCAACGGATATCTGGTGTCGCCGCGATGGACATGGAGCCGACAATTTTCGAGCGGCCGCTGAGTTTTCCGTCTCGTAGACGTCGGAGACGGAATTGTCGCGCTAAGGTACGCTGATGCGTGCGACCGTCGCCCGGCCATCTCGCTGCCTTCATCGTCGGCAATTCGCTCTTGCTTCCGATTGGCGTCGTCACGGCGCTCGTGTGGGCCAACGTGGCGCCGCATTCCTACGTTCCGTTTACCGATAAGGCCCATTTCCTCGTCAACGACGTTGGGATGACGCTCTTCTTCGCGCTTGCGGCGAAGGAAATCGTTGAAGCGACAGCGCCACACGGCGCGCTGCATCCGTTATCGAAAGCCGCGACACCGGTGGTTGCGGCCCTCGGTGGAATGGTGGTCCCGGCGGTGGTCTATCTCGCGCTGGTCCGGGCGGTGGAGCTCCCACAGCTGCATCGGGGATGGGCCATTCCGACCGCGACCGACATCGCATTGAGCTTCCTGGTCGCGCGATGGCTGTTCGGCCGCGACCACCCGGCGGTCCCTTTTCTGCTCCTGCTTGCCGTCGCGGACGACGCATTTGGCCTCGTGGTCCTCGCGCTTCTTTATCCCGCGGATGTCGTCAGACCATTGATGTTTGCGGCGATTCTGCCAGTCGCGCTCGCGCTCTGCTGGATGTTCCGGCGCATGCGCGTCATGCACTTCTGGCCGTATATCGCGATCGGCGGCGCCCTCTCGTGGCTCGCGTTTTTCAACGGCGGCCTTCATCCGGCACTCGCCCTCGTTCCCGTAGTGCCGTTCGTACCGCATGCCGCGCGCGACGAGGGCATCTTCGAGGAGTCCCCGGTGCCGGGTCGTGATCCGCTTTCACGTTTTGAGCACGCGGTCAGGGTGCCGACCGAAGTCGTGCTCTTCCTGTTTGGTTTGGTGAATGGCGGCGTAGCCCTGCGACAAATCGGCGCCGGCACATGGATTGTGGTTGCCGCGCTCGTTGTCGGAAAGCCGCTGGGCATTGCCGCCGCGACGTTCGCCGCATCGGCGGTTGGCGCGAGGAGACCATCGGCACTCACGCTTCGCGATGTCGTGGCCATCGGTTGCGCTGCCGGTGTTGGATTTACAGTGGCGCTCTTCTTCGCCACGGCGGCATTCCCCGATGGCGACTTACTGGATCAGACAAAGATGGGTGCGCTCTTCAGCCTCAGCGCGGCGCCACTCGCGGCGCTGGTGGCCATGCTACTGCGCGTGGGCCGGTTCGGCCGTTCCCAAGCGCCCACTTAGCGGACCGTCAATACAGGACAAATCGCGCCGCCGATGACGTCGCGCGTCTTTGAGCCGAAGATCAACCGGTCGATCGCTCCGTGCCCCTGCGCCCCCATCACGATCAAGTCGGCCGCATGCCATGCGGCGAACCGCAGGATCGCGTGAGCCGCTTCGCCAGTCGCGGTTGCGGTGTCAATCGAACAGAATCCGGCAGCACGCGGCGGAATCAATGAACGGAGGCGGTTGATGGCATCCGCGCGCGCCGATTCATTCAGCTCGTCGACCTCCTCATCGGTGACCACCGTCGAGGCACGGAGTTCGGGCGGCACTTCGATGGTGTGTAGCAGCCACAAATGCGCATCCGTCTCCTGCGCCAACGACAGGGCCCATCGCAAAGCCGCCAGCGAGCTGTCGGAAAAATCGATCGCACAGACGATGTGTCTGAACGAGACGGTCTCTGTCGGCACCACGTCGTGCGGGGGGACGACCATGACGGGACATGGAGCGGTCCTCAGAACGCGTTCGGCTACAGAGCCGACGAGCAGCCGCTTGATACCCGTTCGGCCGTGCGTACCCATGACGATGAGATTGGCGGGGAGGCTGCTGGCTCGCGCAACGATGACGTCGGCGATGCCCGGCCCGTCCTCCATCTCGATGTCCACCGCTCGATCGCTTGCGCCTCGGTTGACGAAACCGCGCAAGTCATGGATGGCGGCTGTGGATCGCGCCTCGAGCACGGCGGTGCTCCCGACGGCAAACGCCCCGATATCTCGACCAGCGTCGATTGGGAGCGTCGGGTTCACATGTAGCGCCGTCAGCGCCGATTCGTACCAACCCGCGAGCGCGGTGGCGTGCCGCAACGCACGAAGTGAGGGCTCCGAAAAGTCGACGGGACAGAGGATGCGATGAAGATCGTCAATCATGTCTTCGTCACAGTGCAAGTGGACAGCCATACGGATGACGAGTGAGCGTCGTAGCTTTCCCGCGTTGCTGCCTTCTCGTGTGCGAAATCTTCGGCGGCGTCAGGAAAAATCGCCCACGCGGGGCCGCGTTACTCGAACCGCAGCGGCGATACCCGCCGCGCAATTCCCGCGCGCCGCTCGATTTCGGCAGCGGCAAGTGCCCAATCGATCCGATGTGCCAACCCTAGGCGCGCGGCCAGCTCCTGGGTCTGTTGCAAGGCGCTCATCGTCGCTCGCCGGTACACATCCGGATGTACCTCGAGGTAGACCTCACCGTCGAGCAACGTCAGTAATACCGGCTCGTAGACGATTCGTCCACGCGTACCGATGTCGACACGGCCGAACAGGTCTTCGATGTTGTTGCCCTGCAGCCGAATGCACCCGTGTGTCGCTGTCCGGTAGATACTGGACGGAACCGGCGTGCCGTGAAGGCCGATGCCCGACAGGCTCAAGCCGATCCAGAAGCGCCCGAGCGGGTTCCGCGGACCCGGCGGAACGACAAGCGGCAGCTCTCGTCCCTTGCGTGCACTCTCCGCGCGGATGGACGCGGGCACATGCCAGGCGGGATCCTCGTCTTTCCAGGTGACGGTGAACGCTCCCCGCGGCGTCTGCCACGTCGCTCGGCCGACGGCAACCGGGTACGCAAGGACGCGGTCCCCCTCGCGGTAGAACAGCATGCGTTGCGGCACATTGACGACGATCTCGCCGGCCATAATCGTGGGTGGAACAATGTGACGGTTGTCGATCAATAGCATTCCGCCCGGTTCGAGTGGCCCGTCGGCCGCCAGACGGTTGTCGGACACGATGGTGGATGCATCAACACCGAAACGTGCGGAGAGGCTCGTCAGTGTCTCCCCTGACGCGACGACATGCGTCGTGATCCCGCCAGTAATGACTTGTGGTTCACTCGCGGGACCGTCGACGGGGTGTAGGAGAATGCCCGCGAAGATGAGGGACGCAACGATGAGCCGCGGATGCATGACACCCTTAATCCATGGAGCAGCAACACGCATACCTCGCATTCAGCGTCTGTTGCACTGTCAAAAGCTCTTTGAAATTCGACGCACGCCGCGGAGATCGGCTAAATCTCGCGTCTACCGCGAAAGATTTCCGCCACTCGCTCACGGTACGCCTCGATCGTGCGCGTATGGAAGACCACAAACGGCTGGGAGAAGCTGCGCAGGTCACCGGCGGACGCTCGGGCACCGGCTGGCCCCGCCAGTGCGCACGTGGTTCTGAGCTATATCGACGAGGGAGATTATCGGTACGGCTGGAGTCAGCCGACGTGAGCGCGCACGTAGCCGCCGCGCGGCGTCTGACGAAGAAACCCGCTCTCGACAAGCGCGTTGAAGAGCGACCGACACGTCTCCGGTTCCAGGTGCCACAGGCGTTGCGCCTGACGCTCGGTGAGCGACAGACCCGGCATCTCGAGATACTCGCCTCGAACCCGTTCCACGATCGCGTCAACAGAATGAGCCTTCATGGCGTCACCTCGTTTCGATCGAGCTGACGCGCTCGAGATTCGGCTCGATGTGGGCGAGGACGGTCGGCGGCAGCGAAGCGAAAAGCCAGCAATCCGCCGGTCGCTGACCCGCATGGATGCTCTGCTTCGACCGATTACCCAGCGCGTCGGATCGACCAGATTTCACCGATGCCCGCCGCGATGAAGATGCTCCCGACCGTATCGAGGAACAAGCCGTAGCCGGCGCCTTCCACTATCCCGATCCACGCCAGCCCTACGCCGATCCCGATCCGCAGCAAGGCCTCACCCCACGATTCGGCAATTCTGATGAAGGACATATCGCCTAGGGATGCGCAAGACGCGTACCCCGAACGTGCGGCCGTTCCATGTGCGTCTCGCAAGTCGACGAAGTGCGAACGGTGAATCTTCGGCATCACCTGGGGAAGAACACGCGTGTGAAATTCGATGCAAGCAAATCATCAGGAAGTCGGCGGCGTTTGCATTGTGAATTTGAACTCGGACTCTTGAAGGGCCAGGCACACACGTTGCGTCACGAGTCCAACAACGCAGCGAAAGGAGGCAGAATCATGTTCTCGTTGCAACGATGGCAATGCGTCGTGGTCGGGTTGCTCATGACGGCCGCCACGGCGTCAGCACAAGGGCCGCCACCTCCGGAGCCGGCAACCATTCCCCCCGGGAACATGTGGAGTCATGGGACGACGCTCAATGTGTTTACAGGAGGCGCTCTCGGTGGCGATGATCGAGCGAGCATCAGGGGCGCGGCAGTCGGCTGGGAGATCAGGCCCTGGTTCGCACTCGAAGGCGGCGCCACCTGGATTGAGTGGGACAAGAACGCACACGGCTTCACACCCGCGATCACGGCACAAGTTGGACTGCCCACCGAGCGGCGGGCCGTCCCGTTTGTGACGGGCGGCGTCGGCCTCTATCACGTCTCGTTCGACCGCATGGATGTCGCGATGCCGCAGTTCTACCGCGAGCGCATGACGACCATGAATCTCGTCGGCAACAAGGTCACCTTCACCGACCCTTCAATCGTTGGGGGCGGCGGGGTGAATGTGTTCCTGACGCGGAAATGGACCATCAGGCCTGAAGTACTTGCGACGATCGCCCTGCGCGATTCCCGCAGCTTTGTGGTGACGACAGCGGCCCTGCGGCTCGGCTATCACTTCGAAGGTCACCCCGTGACGCAGTGACGATAGGTCTGAGCGGGTCGCCGATGCCTTGCGGCGACACCGCTCAGGGCTGTGACCGGATCTTGATCCGTGCGCCGTCGCGCACCAGATCTCCAGGGTGAACGACGACCATGGCGCCTGTCGTCAACCCATCCAGCACCTCTGCTTCCTGCGCTGTCTGATGACCGATCTGGACGATCACCCGCCGGGTGCGCCCGCCGCTCACGACATACACCGCCCACTGTGTGTTGTCTCTGAACAACGCATTGGTCGGCACCTTCACAACATCAGGCGCCTCCCAGAGCACGATACGCGTCTCGACGCGGTACGCGTCACCGAGCAGGGCGCAGGCATCGGTGGCATCGGCGAAGTCGAGCACGACATTGACTCGCTGTTCTTCGACGCCGAGCGCTGAGACTTTCGTAAAACCCGCAGGCTCGATCCGCCGGACGGCTGCCGCGAGCGCGGCTTCTCCACCCCACTGTTCGACCGTGGCGCGAGCGCCAGGCTTGACGCGAACCGCATCGGTCGACAGCAGATCGGTGACGATTTCGATCTTGCGAGGATCGCCGATTTCAACGAGCGGTTCGCCCGCGGGGACCACACTTTCGCTCTCACGGAGGCGCTGCAGCACCACGCCGTCAACCGGAGCCTTGACCACCACGGTTCCACTGCCCGCCGCTGAGGGAAACGGCGCCATCCGAGCTTTCGCCCGTTCGACTTCCGCGGTCGCCACGCGAACGGCAAACGCCGCCGCGTTGGCTGCTTCGCCGGCCAGCGAGACGTCGGCTTCGCGGGCTTCGAGATCCTGCGCTGTCGTCACACCAGCGGCCTCCAGACGGCGGGACCGTACCAGCTCACGCTCCGCCTGCGCGAGCGCTGCGCGGGCGCGTTGCTCTTCGGCGCGGGCGTGTCCGAACGATGCCTCGGCGCTCTGCACGGCGGCCAGCGCTTCTGCACGCGTCCGTGCGTCGAGCAACGAGGGAGATGCCGGTTCCAGGCCCGCAATGACGTCACCACGGCGCACGCGATCCCCGGGCTCGAGCTCGATACGAAAAACACGACCGGCGACGGGAGCGGTCACGACGAACCGATCCCGCACACGGGTACGCCCTTCCTCGTCAACCGTGACGACAAGAGGACCGCGAGCGACTGCTGCGACGTCTACCGCCACGGCGGTCGGCCAGAGCGCGATTGCCGTCAACGTTCCGATCACGATTGCGGAGAGCAACAGGCGACGGTCGGTCAGGAGGCGAAACATGACGTCACTCCGGTGTCTTGAGGACGGCTACAAGATCGAGGTGATCGAGGCGATGCCGGACTAATAGGCCCGATACGATGGTCGCGGTGATCACAGTCAGCCAGGCCCAGGCGATCGTTGCGGGCCGTACGACAAACGACAGGCGGTACACCTCGTTGGTGAATTCAGCCATGATGAACTGCCCGAAGAGATACCCAATCCCCACCCCCAACGGCAGCGCCAGCATCGTCAGAATGGCAATTTCGCCGAGCAGAATCAGTGAGATCTCCGCTCGCGTGAAGCCGAGCACCCGCAGGCTGGCCAGCTCGCGGCTTCGTTCTGAGAGCGACACGCGCGCCGAGTTGTAGACAACGCCGAAGGCGATGATGGCGGCGAAGATGACGTTGATGAAGATCGACAGATTCATGTGTTCCGCCATCGTGTCGCGAAAGTTTTGAAGGGCGCTGTCGCGCATCGCGACCCCCGCAATCGCAGGCATCGTCTTTACCGCGGCGTAAAAGCGACCTCGTTCCGCCGAGTCCATCGTCAGCGCTGTGCCGGAGACGGTGTCTCCCTCGCGGAGGATGCGATGCAGCGCCTCGAGGCGCATGTAGGCCTGCAGTCCCAGCGCGTCGTCTACCATCGCGGCGATCGTCACGTCGTGCACTGGACGGCGTCCCTCCAGCACTTCGACACGGAGCGTGTCTCCGGCGGTCACTCCAAGGACGCGGCCAAGCATCTGCGAGAGGACGAGACCATCTGGCGGCAATGCTACCGGCCCGCGCGTACGATCGATGACGCGCATCAGGTGAGGCGTCGCCGTCAGGCCAGTGATGGCCAGTGTTCGTGACCGAGTCCCTGCGCGAAGCCGCGCCGGAACGGTTCGAACAGGTTCCACTTCGAGAACGCCTGGCAGGTGAGCGACATCGTGCAGCGCGCGCCCGCTTCGGGGCTCCGCGAAGGTGAGCGTCGCGTCCTGACGCATCGTCCGATTGAATTGCTCTTCGATCAGCACGTTCATCACGTCCATGAACGCCAAGCCAACAAACAACACTGCCACCGCGAATGCAATCCCGATGACCGACGCGACGGCCTTCATCGGCTGCCGTTCGAGCGTACGAACGATCATGCGCATCGCGAACGACAACCGAAGGGGACGCCATCGAGATTCCACGACACTGCGCCGATACTGCGCCGGCGCTTCAGGACGCATCGCTTCTGCCGGCGGGACGCGTACGGCCCGCCGTACCGCCGCCTGTGCACCCAACGCGGCAACGACCAGAGTGCCTGCAATCGAGAGGAGCACCAGGACGAACGACAAGTGATATGTGAGCGTCGGGAACCGGAAAAATGCGTTATAGATGCCGATAAAACTCGAGCCGACCCAGGCGCCGATCGCAACGCCGCTGACGGCGGCCATGCCAGCAACGATCAGCGCCCATTTCACGTAGTGCCACGCCACCGCGGCGTTGGAATATCCAAGGGCCTTCAGCGCCGCGATCTGCGGCCGTTGCAATGCGAGCGCACGCGTCAGCGCGATGTGGAGCACGAACGCCGCAACTCCGAGAAAGATGGCCGGCACCAGCAGGCCAAACATCTGAAGTTGTGTCAGTTCGTTGTCGAGCGTCCACGCAGAGATCTGCAGGGATCGGGGCATGGCGCCTCGACCACCATATGCCTCCAGCAGACGATCGATCGTGGCGATGACGTCGGCCGCCGACGTATGGCCGGCGAGCTTCAGCGACACATCGTTGAAGCCGCCTTCCATGTTGAAGGCCGATGCGAGGCTTCGACGGTTCATCCAGAAGACGCCATAACGTCGGGCGTCGGGAAACAACTCGCCGGGTGCAATCGCATACACGTATTCGGGCGACAGTACGACGCCGACGATGGTCAGCTCGCGTCGGCGCCCGTTGATGATGGCGGCAATGCGATCGCCGGGGTTCAAGCTGTGAGACTCGCAGAACAACTCGCTTGCGAGCACATCGTCTGGCCGGGCGGCATCCGGCCAGCGGCCTCGGCGCAGATAGATGTCGTTCAGGCGCGGCCGTCCACGCTCTGGAATCGAAATGAGATGACCGGTCGCCGGGTCGGACATCCCTGGTACGTCGAGCGTCACGTCCGCGACGACTCGAGTATCAACGGCGTCGACGCCCGGAATCGCGGCGATCTGCGCTTCGATTCGCGACGGTGCCCGCTTGAGCGACGCGAAGATGTCGGCAAAGCGCGCCTTCTCGTAGTAGGCCGCGCGCGCCAGCTGCAGCGAATCGAAGTTCGAGAAGTAGGCCACAAACATGGTGACACCGGCGGCCATCACCGCCGCGATGGCCGCCGCCTGGGCACGCATGGCCCAGAGATCGCGCAGCAACTTGCGATCG
>Ga0065705_10003210_pt1 | contig 11541 bp, 12 predicted proteins | sample SwibulcommuniRL2_FD_59092 | JGI IMG/M metagenome (GOLD analysis project Ga0065705, IMG submission 59092) | Bulk soil microbial communities from switchgrass field near Rose Lake, East Lansing, Michigan, USA - RL2 Bulk Soil v2 (version 2) | ecosystem: Environmental > Terrestrial > Soil >... | reverse complement strand
GACGAGCCATAAAGGCTCGTCCTACAGGTGTCCGTTTTCCCCTGCACATGTGGCGCGCACCTTTATGGTTTGCGCCGCGGATCTCTTTCAGATCCGCAGGAGGGTATATGCGAGCGACGAAGGTGATGCGCGCGGCGGCTGTCGTAGCCGTTCTTGTCGCGCCGCCGCGGAAGGCCGCGGCGCAAGCTGCCGATCAGACGCAGCAGATCCAGCAGCAGATCGATCAGCTCAGGCGGGAGTTCAACGACCGCCTCGCGGCACTCGAGGCGCAGCTTGCCGCACTTCAGGGAGGGCAGCCGGCTCCGCCGCCGCAGCCTGCTGCGCCACCGGCGCCAACGACGGCCGAAGTGCCGCCCGGATCCACCGGAGCCGGCGGGCCGACTGGTGCGCTGCCCATTTACGGCACGACGTCGCTCGGGTCGAAGATCTTCAATCCTGACATGGCGGTGATCGGCGATTTCCTTGGAGCGTCCGGGCGGAATGCCGTGGATCCACAACCCGCACTGGAAATGCACGAGTCCGAGACCTCCTTCCAGGCGATCGTCGATCCATACGCGCGCGCGGACTTCTTCGTGTCGTTTGGAGAGGAAGGTGTCGAGCTCGAGGAGGGTTATCTGACGCTGACAGCGCTTCCCGGCAAATTTCTTGCGAAGGTCGGCAAGCTGCGCGCGGCGTTCGGAAAGGTCAACACACTGCACAATCACGTGCTGCCATGGACCGATCGTCCGCTCGTCACACGGAACCTCGTTGGCGGCGAAGAAGGTATCGACGATGCGGGCATCTCGGTGGCGCGGTTGATTCCGGCCGGACCCGTGTTCCTCGAGGCGACTGGCGAAGTGTACAGAGGCGACTCCGCAGAACTGTTCCGATCGACCAAGCGCGGCGACCTCACCTACGTTGGGCACCTACGCGGTTATCACGACATTACCGAATCGACCAACATCGACCTCGGCGCGTCATATTCATACGGCCACAATCCGGCAGGCCTCATCAACGATATCGACATCGGGCGGTTCACGACGAAGCTGTTCGGTGTTGATGCGACGTTGCGCTGGCGTCCGTTGACGCGAGCGATCTATCACCAGTTCGTGGGACGCAGCGAAGTCATCTGGAGCAACAGGGAGCAGTTCGGCGGCCGTCAGGACAGCCTGGGGTACTACCTGTCGGGCGATTACCAGTTCGCTCGACGCTGGTTTGCTGGTGGCCGTTTCGATCACTCGGATCGCGCGGAGGATTCGGCCATCGTCGACAAGGGTGGCTCGGCGGTGTTGACCTACTGGCCCAGCGAGTTCAGCCAGGTGCGCGGGCAGTATCGCCGCACGAACTACGGCGATGGCCCCGCGGCGAATGAGTTCCTCTTTCAATTTCAATTCTCCATTGGCGCGCACGGCGCGCATCCTTTCTAGGACGTGACTATGCGAATGTTGAAATGGCTCCTGCTGTTCCTGCTCGCGCTGCCGGTTGGCGCGTTTGCGCAGGGCAAATTAAACGTCGTCACGACAACCGAAGATCTTGGAGCGCTGGCCCGCGAGGTCGGCGGCGACAGGGTGTCGGTGACGTCGCTGGCGCGCGGATATCAGGACCCGCACTTTGTCGATCCGAAACCGAGCTTCATTCTCGCGGTGAGCAAGGCCGATGTCTTGATCGTCGTTGGACGCGAGCTGGAGATTGGGTGGCTCCCACCGCTGCTGACGAGCAGCCGCAACAGCAAGATTCAACCGGGGGCCAATGGGTATCTGGATGCATCGTTGAATGTGAAGATTCTGGAAATTCCGACAGGGCAAATCACGCGCGCGATGGGGGACGTTCATCCGCTCGGCAATCCGCACTACTGGCTCGAGCCGGGCAACGGGCGGCGTATTGCGCAGGCGGTCCGCGACAAGTTGAGCCAGCTCTCGCCCGCCAGCGCTTCGTACTTCGCCCAGCGATATACCGATTTCGACGGTCGCCTTGCCGCCGGCGAGAAACGGTGGGACGCGCTGATGGCCCCGTATAAAGGGACCAAGATCGTGACGTTCCATCGTTCATGGCCAAACTTCATGGAACGATGGGGTCTCGACGTCATGGGCTACGTGGAGCCGAAGCCCGGTATCCCGCCGACCCCACAGCACACGATCGAGGTCATCGACGAGATGAAACGCCAGAGCGCGAAATTGATCATCGTCGAGCCGTACTTCGACCTGAAAACGCCGCAGGCGATCGCGAATCAGGTCGGCGGCAAGGTGCTGGTGCTGGCGCCGTCAGTCGGTGGCGCCAAGGAAGCGACGGACTACGTCCAGCTGTTTGAGTACGACGTGAATCAGCTTGCCGGCGCGTTGAAGACGGTGACGGGGAAGTAGGCGGCCGTGGACTGGACGATTTTTCAGTTCCTGGCGCCTGCGATCGCTGCCAGTCTCATCATCGCGGGCATCCACGCCTATCTCGGATTACACGTCGTCGAAAGAGGCGTCATCTTCGTCGACCTCTCGCTCGCGCAGATCGCATCGCTTGGCGCCGCTATCGCGGTGTGGCGTGGGTATGACGCGCACGACCCGGCGATCTACTGGATGAGTCTCGGGTTCACGCTGATCGGCGCCTTCATTTTCGCCATGGTGAAGGGACACGAGGCTGACATCCCGCAGGAGGCGATCATCGGGATTTCATACGCCGTCGCCTCGGCTGCGGTCATCATCACGCTCAGCAAATCGACCGGAGAAGCCGAGCATCTGCAGAACATGCTCGTTGGCAACATTCTGTCCGTGCAGTGGCCGGAGGTGCTGCTGACCGGCGCGATTTATCTCGCCATCGGCATCTTTCATTACATTTTCCGGAAGCGCTTCCTCGAGATCTCGATTGACACCAAAGCCGCGGCGGCGCGCGGTGTTCAGGTCAGGTTCTGGGATTTTCTGTTTTATGCATCATTCGGTCTCGTGGTCACGCGCTCGGTTGCCATCGCCGGTGTGCTGCTTGTCTTCTGTTATCTGATCGTGCCGTCAGTTGGCGGGATGCTGTATTCCTCGCGCATCGGACCTCGACTCGCGATCGCCTGGATCATGGGCGTCGTGGTCTCAATGCTAGGTATGTACCTTTCAGTGCAAATCGATTTGCCGACCGGCGCAACCATCGTCTGCACGTTCGGTATCGTGCTCGCCCTGATGGCGGCGGTGCGGCCCTTGTTGTTGCGGCGAACAATTCAAAATTCAAAGTTCAAAATGCAAACAGTCCGTGTATCCGAACAAAAGGGGTGAACGCGCGACGTGGTTCGGATTCGGAAGAAATGACGTTTGCATTTGAATTTTGAATTACGAGATCATCCCTCCACCATCGACGAACACCGTACTGCCCGTTGTAAACGGGTTCGTCATCAGCATCAAAATCGCGTCAGCAATGTCGTCTGCCTGCCCCACCCGTCGGGCGGGCAGCGTGGCTGCCGCATGATCGAGCATCGCCTTTTTCTTGTCCGCCGGCATCGCCGCACGAATCGGCGTATCGATTAATCCAGGCGAAACGGTGTTCACGCGCACGGGTGAGAGTGCCAGCGCAAGCCCGCGGCCGAGGCTCTCGAGCGCTGCGTTGATGCAGCCTTGCAGCAGCGCGTCCTTGTTCGGCCGCTGGCTGAGAAACCCGGAGACGAGCGTCAGCGATCCTTCAGGTGAAATCCGCGCCAGGCGTGCCGTCTTATAGGCGCTCCAGAACTTGGCGTTCATGTTGCCGTACGCGTCCTGAAGCGAGAGGTCGTGCAGTCCGGCCGACCGGCCAGCGGCGACGGACACGACGATGTGATCCCATTCGGGCTGTTTGCCAAAGAAGGCTTCGAGCGCGGGATCGTTGGTGGTGTCGAGCAGAGTGCCTTGCGCGCCGCCGCCGATTGTGGCGGCCGCAGCGTTTACCTTGTCGGCCGAGCGCGAAACGACCGTGACGGTTGCGCCGGCAGCCGCTGCACCTCGCGCGGTGGCCAATCCGATTCCCGACGATCCTCCCAGGACGAGCACACGAGTTCCCTTCAATGAACGAGCCATAAGATCTCCTTGAATCCCACTAGCATAGCCGCGTGAAGCCAACCTTCTTCAAAACCGCGCGCGAATTCGAGCGATGGCTTGCGAAGCACCATCGCAAGGAGTCGTTGCTGCTCGTCGGGTTCCATACCGTCGCATCAGGGAAGCCCTGCATGCGCTTTCCGGAGGCGCTCGACGCGGCGCTCGCGTACGGATGGATCGACGCCCTCAGGCACCGCGTTGCAGCGGACGTGTACACGGTACGGTTCACGCCGCGGAAGCAGGACAGCTTCTGGAGCGCGACGAATACGAAGCGCGCCTTGGAGCTGATCAAGGCGCGCCGCATGAAACCGGCAGGTCTGGCCGCCTTCAAGCGCCGTGACGAGGCGCGAACGCGGCGCCACCATGCCGCGCGCGACAATCCCGCACTCGACGCGGCGTCGCTGCGCGCGCTGAAGGCCGACAAGAAGGCCTATGGGAACTTTCAGGCACTGCCGCCCGGCAGGAAGCGCCTCTACACGTTCTGGATCGCGAGCGCGAAGCGCGAGGACACTCGAGCGAAACGGCTGGCCGTCGTGCTCGAACGCTGCCGCGCGGGCAAGCGCATCGATCCGTTTCATCCATTCAATCGGGACTGAACGTGCGTCCTCGCGTTTCAGGACCGAGCCAGATGACGGCCGCGACCGTGACGCCCGCGACCGCGATCACAAACGCCATCGCAGTGGCGAGCGGCACCCCCTGTTGCTGCAGCGCGCCGATGAACGTCGGCGTGATCGATCCGATCGCAGCGCCGGCGTGGTAGGCGAGGCCGGGACCGACGCCGCGGACGATCGTAGGGAAGCGCTCGGTCAGATACGTGGGCGCCATTCCCCAGATGCCGATGCCGCAGATGCCCATCACCACCGCACCGAGCCACATCCCGGAGGCGGTCATAGTCAGGGTATAGAGCGGCACCGCGGCGACGCCGAACAGTGCTGCCACCGTAATCGCACCGCGGCGACCCAAACGTCTGTCAGAAACAGCTCCCCAGACAGGATTACCGAGCGCCTGCCCGAGATTGAGCGTGACGAGATACGCGAGAGGCTCGATGCTGCGCGACCGAAGGAGCGTCGCGTACCAGAATGTGATCGCGTAGTAGGAAAACATGAACGCGGTCATGAGCACCGCACACTGCAGCGTCGTGCCGATCAGATCACCCTGAAACAGCCGCACGATGGGAGGACGCTCGGTGCGCCCGGTGGCGGCCGCGAGCCGGCGACGTTCCAGCCAGACAGGACTTTCAGCGACGCGCGCGCGAATCCAGGGGACAAGCGCCAGCGGAATGATGCCGACGCTGAGCATGACGCGCCAGCCGAGCGCAGGATCGAACAGCGGATACAAGAACCGGAACGCGAACGCCGCAAGGATGAATCCCCATGCGAAGCCGCCCTGCAGCAACCCGGATGCGGTCCCACGCAGATGCGCGGGCCAGTGCTCGAGTGTCAGCGGCATCCCCGCAGCCCACACGCCGCCCATACCGATGCCGAACAACGCCCGCAGGGTGAACAGCATCGGATACGAAGTCGAGAAGCCGCTGAGAAACGCAAAGATCGACAGCCACAGAATCGACAGCATCAGCGGCAGCTTGCGTCCCCAGTGATCCGCCATCGTGCCGGCGACGACGCCACCGACGAGCCTCATGACGAGCGTCGCCGTACCAAGTGCGCCCGCGAGTACGGCGTCGACGGCAAACGTTTTCTGAATGTCGATGAGGATGAATGTCAGAACCGTGAAGTCGAAGCCGTCGAACATCCAGCCGAGAAACGTCGCTGCAAACGCGCGTCGCTGGTCGGCTGTCAGTTCTCGGAATCGGTTGGCGGTTGGTGGTTGGCGGTTCGTGATCACGGCAAGTCGTGGGTGTTTTGTATCATCAACTCGGGATGACGTTCTTGACATGGCTCCAGGAGACCCCTTTCGCGCATTGGGTCGCGAGCGATCCGTCGCTGCTGGCGTATCCAACCATCCTGACCCTTCACACAGTGGGAATGGCGATCGTTGTTGGCACCTGCGTCGTGATGGACCTGCGACTGCTAGGTATCGCTGGTGACGTGCCGCTCAAGGCGCTCCTCGGAGCACCGCGCCTTGTGTGGACGGGCTTTCTCGTCAATGCGGCGACCGGCATCGCCCTATTTACAACCGACGCGGAACACAAGGCGGTGCAGACCGTCTTCTTCATCAAGCTGTCGCTGATCTTTCTCGCGCTGGCTGTCTACGTCCGGATTCGCAAGCTGGTGTTCGCCACCGCCGCGCCAAGTGCCGCGTTGATCTCAGGAGAGGTGAAAGCATTGGCAATTCTCTCGTTGATTCTCTGGACCGGCGCAACGGTGGCGGGCCGTCTGATGGCGTATCTGCTATGACGATCCCCGCACTGGATCCCTTCGTCGAATTCATCCGCAGCATGCGGATGTCGCAGCTGTTTCGCGATCAGGTGGGATGGCTCTGGCCGCTCTGCGAGAGCCTGCATTTCCTCGGGCTGAGCCTGCTGATTGGCGCGGCCGGCTTCTTCGATCTGCGCCTGCTCGGGTTCATGAAAGGGGTCTCGCTCCGCTCTGCGAAGCGCTTCGTGCCATGGGCGATGGTCGGCTTCGCCGTCAACCTGCTCACCGGACTCATCTTCTTCATCTCGCAGCCGCAGCAGTACGCGACCAACCTGTCGATGTGGCTGAAGGTCGTCTTTCTGCTGATCGCCGGCGTCAACGCGATGCTGTTTGAAACGTCGTACAGCGATCGATTGATGGCGCTCGAACCTGACGCCGACATGCCGCTGTCGGCGCGGCTGATCGGCGCAGTTTCGTTGATCNCGTGGTTTGCCGTGNTGTATTTCGGGCGGATGCTGCCCTATCTCGACCCGAACCCACGGTCGGGCGTGTAGAATAAGCGCCGCAGTCCTGAGGAGGCTTATTTCTATGATGCGTAAGCTTTTGGCTGGTCTTGCCGTCGCGAGCGTGCTTGCGGTGGCGGCCCCGCGCGTGGCGCTGGCGCACCACGCCATGCAGGCGGAGTTCGACCAGAACAACGTCGTCGTGATCTCGGGCGTGCTCAAGAAAGTGAACTGGGTCAACCCGCACGTCAATTTCCTGCTCGACGTGACCGAGCCGGATGGCAAGTTGACGACCTGGACGCTGGTGCATGCCGGACCGAATCAGCTGCGCGCCGCGGGTCTCAGCGATCGCGATTTCTTCCAGGTTGGAAAGCCTTACACGGCCAGTCTCGCGCTTGCGCGGAACGGATCGCCGCGCGGCTATGTCTTCACGATCAAGACTCCAGACGACAAATTTATCTATCTGACGTTCGGCTCCGTCGGCTCCGATCCGTTGAACAAGGATGGAAAGGGCGGACTGGGAAACGGGCACCCGACGAGTTTTCAAAACTAGGCTTCGGGCTCAGGGCTTAAGGCTTAAGGAGACGAACGCATGGCGCGCCGTTTACTTCGTTACGGCTTGATCGCCGTGGGCTTTGCCGCAATCTTGTGGGTGTCGAGCTCAAATCCCAGTGCGCAGTACGGCGGTGGCGGCGGTGGTCGAGCGGCGGAAGACGCGAAACTCGCGGCGATGCCGACGCCGAAGATGGCCGACGGCCATCCGGATCTCAGCGGTCGCTGGGGCGGCGGCGGTTTTGGCGGCGGAGGAAACGCGACGCAGCGGTTCGACGCGAAAGGCAACTACCACAATCTCCGCAACGATCGGAAGGGAAGTCCCGTCAATCAGGAGCGCGACTCGGGGCTCGATCAGCGGTTCCTCGACAACCTGCCGCAGTACAAGCCCGAATACTGGGAGAAGGTGGACTATCTCGATGTGAATGGCAACGTCGAGGACAGTAACTTCCATTGCTTCCCGGCCGGCGTGCCGCGCATGGGACCGCCCACGAAGATCATGGCGACGCCAACCGAAATCGTGTTCCTCTACAACCAGAAGAACACGTGGCGATTGATTCCAATGAACCGCCCGCACGATCCGATCAACTCGAAGGATCAGACCTACATGGGCGACTCAATTGGTAAGTGGGAAGGCGACACGCTCGTCGTCGACGTCACCGGCTTCAACGACGAGACGTGGCTGGCGTGGCCCGGCTACTTCCACACCAACAAGATGCGCGTTATCGAGCGCCTGCGCCGTGAAGGGAACGTGCTGCATTATCAGGTGACTGTCGAAGACCCTGACGTGCTGGCGCAGCCGTGGGTGATGGACGAACGGATCATGCGGCTCAACACGCAGCCGATGGTGCAGATCGAGGATCCACCGTGCGTCGAAAGCGACGGCGCCAATCTGTATACGAAGGAGAGAGGCTAAGTCGTTCGGATCGTTCGGGCGTTCTGAGTCGTTCGAAGGGGCCGGCTTCAGCCGGCCCTTAGTCTTTGTAGGGATCAAACGTCTCGCGGCCGGCCATCGCGACGCCGATCGGTCTGAGCGTGTGGAGGACGTCAATCGTGTCGCCGTGATACGCGAGTACGTCCGACAGGCGCTTGTAGCATTCCGGCGCCTCGTCGGCACCGCCGCCGCGCAGCTCGACGCCTTGCGTACGCAGCGTGTCCTGCCACTGACGCCAGTTCACTCTGCCCGGCTTTACGCAGCGCGCGCCTTTCCATTTGCCCTTCGCTTCCATGCGGCCCATCACGCGTCCAGCGCCATGCACCGTTGAATAGAGAGCGCGCTGTGAATCCGCCGACTCCTTGCCGCGAATAATCACCGCATCGTCACCCATCGATCCGCCGACGAAGCCAAGCTGTCCCGGAAACGCGGGCGTGGCGCCCTTGCGGACCACGAGCCAGTTCTGACCGTCGTGCTGCTCCCACCAGGCGAAGTTGTGATGGTTGTGGACGCGCAGTTCGTCGCGCGTGTCGAGAAGCCGCAGCACACGGTTCACGACCCAATCGCGGCCGGCATACGCGTACTCGCCGGCGATGTTCATGGCGGCGAGGTAGTCGTCGGCCATCGGCGTTCCAAGCTGAATCGTCGATGGAGGTGCGTCCATGCTGTCGTTGACGTGGTCGCCCCATTTCCTGCCGCACGCGAGCGCGAGGAAACCGGATGCGGTCTTGTGTCCGAAGCCGCGGGAACCGAAGTGAACGCCGACCCAGAGGCGACCGTCCGCGCGGTCTTCGAGCAAATCGACGTAGTGGTTGCCGCTGCCGACCGTGCCGAGCTGCGACCGCGCCAGATCGAGAAGCGCGCGTTGCTGCGCCACAGGGCTATGCGCGATGGCATCGAACACGGCAGCGTCGCGAATCGGTTCTTCGTTCTTGCGCCCGACCCCGAACGAGATCGTTTTCCAGATCTCGTCCATGGCGTTCTTCACATCGAGATCGGAGGCCTTTCGATCCGTGCGGACCGCGCAGTTGCCGCACGCGATGTCGTAGCCGACACCGGCCGGCATGACGACCGATTGCGACGCGAGCACGCCGCCAATCGGCATCGAGTAACCCTTGTGATGGTCGGCACAGAGGACGCCTCGCGCTTCCTCGCCGCCGGCGTCGAGACAGCGATCGAGCTGCTTGCGTGCGTCCTCTTCGACCGGGCCGAATGCGACGAGCTCATGTGCTGCGCGCATAAGAGGAAGGCGGACCTGAAGGTCCGCCGCTACGCCTCTACAAACATTGAACCACGGACGTAGAGGCCGACCTTCAGGTCGGCCTTCTCCACTAATTCAGGGCGAAGCAGTAGAACAGGCCGTCTCCTCCCGTGGACTTGATCTCATCCTGACTGCAGCCGGCTGTGTCATGCGCGGAGTTCCATGACGCCCCGGCCACCGGATCGTTGCCGCTGCGATCGAAATGGCCGACCCTTGCCTTGCCGGACATCGGAAAGTAGCGAACCCAGTTGCCGCACGTGGTGTTCGCAGAGTCCGAACCTGGGTACGCATTTCCATCCGGCTGTGTGCCGGTGAGGATGTCGTGTTTGTTTGGTGTGTCACCGCGGCCTGGCAGCGCTTCGCCTTTCTCGGTGAGCGCCGTCATCTTGTTGATGTTGTTCTTGTCGCTGTGCAGGTCGGCGACGTTGTTCGCGATGAGCGCGCCCTTCGCGTTGTACCAGGGCCCGTTGCCGATCCGCTCCTTCGCGTTGATCGTCGGATGGCCGGCGGATCCGTTCTCGCTCATATACGCGTGCCACGTCTTGTTGCCGGCCCCGGCCGCGGTCGCCAGCATCTGACAGTGCCGGTCGGCGCCGAGCAGCCCTCCAAGATTGCCGCCTCTGCCTGGACCGACGCTGGTCACGAAAAAGCTCATGGAATTGGCCGGTTGTGCCTGCTGGGGCATTGCCGGCGAAGATCCGACGGCCATCAGAATCGCCGCCGCGAACCAGATTCGCCCCGCACTCATGTCAGATCTCCTCCTGAAAGAGAAGAAAAGTGTAAATGAAAGCGGGAGTGGCGGGGGTATTCCACCTGGAAGCCCGTTTCCTGTACGATCCGCGGCAACAAAAAGTTACGCCCTCAGCCAAATGGTCTTCCTGAGGAGGAGAGATGTCGAAGATTTCGCTCGGAATGCTCGCGGCGGCCGCCATCTTCATGTGCACGATCGCGCCGGCGGCGGGCCAGAGAAACGGCGGCGCCGCGGACCTGCCTGACGGACCCGGCAAGGAAGTTGTCGCGCAGGAGTGCACGAAGTGCCACGGCGTGAACAACATCACCAACTCGTGGGGCGATACGAAGGCCGGCTGGCGGCAGACGTTCGACTCGATGGTCAAGCTGCCGGACGACCGTGCCGAGATTATCGCGACCTACCTCGGTGCTCATTTCCCGGAGAAGGCGGATCGGCCGAAGACCGTCGTCGTGCCCGGCGATCTGAAGGTGAACATCAAGGAATGGATTGCGCCGACGCTCGGCTCGCGGCCGCACGATCCGCAGGCCGCGCCTGACGGCACCATTTACTGGGCCGGCATGTGGGGCAACGTGATCGGCCACGTCGATCCGAAAACCAACGCGATCAAAGAGTATCCGCTGCCGACGACGAGGACTGGTCCCCACGGCCTGACGATGGACAAGGAAGGCAACGTCTGGTACGCGGGGAACTTCGGCGGGCTCATCGGCAAGCTGAATCCGAAGACCGGCGAGGTCAAGGAATACAAGATGCCCGATCCGATGGCGCGCGATCCGCACACGCCGCTCTTCGACAAGAAGGGGATGCTCTGGTTCACGCTGCAGAACTCGAACATGGTTGGGCGGTTGAACCCGGCGACGGGCGAGATCAAGCTGGTGAAGATGCCGCAGGAGCGTTCGCAGCCCTACGGCATGGTGATGATGTCGGACGGCAGCCCGTTCATCTGCGAGTTCGGCGCGAACCGCCTCGCGAAATTCGACATCGACACGATGGCGATCACCGAGTACACACTGCCGAACCCGGATTCCCGTCCGCGCCGGCTGACGATCACGCCAGATGACGTCGTCTACTACGCCGACTACTCGCGCGGCTATCTCGGGATGTACAACCCGAAGACCAAGGCGGCAAAGGAATGGCCGTCGCCGAGCGGTCCGAAGTCGCAGCCGTACGGCATCGTCTATACCAATGGCGCCGTCTGGTACAACGAGTCGG
>Ga0065705_10104743_pt1 | contig 11552 bp, 13 predicted proteins | sample SwibulcommuniRL2_FD_59092 | JGI IMG/M metagenome (GOLD analysis project Ga0065705, IMG submission 59092) | Bulk soil microbial communities from switchgrass field near Rose Lake, East Lansing, Michigan, USA - RL2 Bulk Soil v2 (version 2) | ecosystem: Environmental > Terrestrial > Soil >... | reverse complement strand
CGGCCAGGCATCGTTGGCCCTACACGCCGCCGGTCGAGCCGGCGATTCCAGCGGTCAAGAACGCTGCCTGGCCGCGCAATCCGATCGACCACTTCATTCTGGCGAAGCTCGAAGAGAAGGGCCTTTCCCCCGCACCCGACGCCGATCCGCGGATGCTCCTCCGCCGTGTTACCTACGGTCTGATCGGCCTGCCGCCGAGCGCGGAAGAAATAGACGAATTCCTCTCCGTCACTCCGTCTCTCCTTCCCTCCGTCGCTCCATCTACAGCCAAGGACAGAGAGACGCAGAGACAGAGGGACGGAGAGAAAGCTTGGGCAGCGACCATTGAGCGTCTCCTCGCTTCCCCTCACTACGGCGAGCGCTGGGGGCGGCATTGGCTCGACGTCGTGCGATATGCCGATACGGCCGGCGACAACAGCGACTATCCGATTCCACAGATGTACCGCTATCGCAACTGGGTCATCGACGCGGTGAACGCCGACCTGCCGTACGACCGTTTCATTCGCGAGCAGCTGGCAGGTGATCTCTTGCCGGCCGATTCGGTCGATGAGAGGCATCGTCAGATCATCGCCACGGGTTACATCGCCAATGCCCGGCGGTTTGGCTCGCGGGTCGATGACTATCCGCAGCACCTGACCATCGAGGACACGATCGACAACCTCGGCCGGGCGTTTCTCGGCCACACGCTCAACTGCGCCCGCTGCCACAACCACAAGTTTGATCCAATCACGACCGAAGACTACTACGCGATCTACGGCATCTTCCACAGCACGCGTTATCCGTGGCCGGGCATCGAGCTGGAAAAGCGGCAGCGGGATTTTGTGCCCCTGGCCGACGGCGAAGTGGTTGCCGCTGCACTAGCCGAGCGGAAGAAGATCGACGAGCAGCTAGTCGCCGAGGTCAAAGCAGCCGAGGATGCCAAAAAGGCCGCGGACAAAGAGGCCAGAGCGGCCCAGTCTCGGCTTGAGGAATTGCGGAAAAACAGCGATGCGGGCGAAGACACACTAAAAACGGCCGAAAGCGAACTGGAAGAGGCTAAAAAGAAGGCCGCGGACCTGGACGCGCAATTGAAAGCCGCCAAGAAGAAGCGTGAAGGGGCGGAGCAGGCGCCGCTGCCGTTTGAGGTGGCCTATGCCGTCGCCGAGGGCAAGAAGATCGAGAACTGCAAAGTGCAGCTCAAGGGGGACCCGGAGCGGCTGGGGAGCGAAGTTGTCCGGCGTTTTCCGCTCGTATTCGGCGGGCAAGTGCTTCCCCCTGAGGAGCAAGGAAGCGGCCGCCTTGAACTGGCCGATTGGATCGCCAGCCCTGCGAATCCGCTCACGGCCCGCGTCATGGTCAACCGCATCTGGCTGCAGCATTTCGGCCGCGGCCTTGTCGCCACGCCCAATGACTTTGGCAAGCAAGGCCAACCGCCCAGCCACCCCGAGCTGCTCGACTGGCTCGCACTGCGATTCATCGAAAGCGGCTGGTCGGTTAAGGCCATGCACCGGCTGATGCTGTCGTCGCGAACGTATCAGCAGACTTCAGATTTCAAATTGCAGATTTTAGATTTGAAGTCTGACAATGATCCCAATCTGCAATCTGATATCCGAAATCTGAAATCGCCTGACTTGTTCAGCCCCTTCCCTCACCGCCGGCTCGACGCGGAATCGATCCGCGACACGCTGCTCCTATTGGGCGGGAATCTCGACCGCACGCCGGGCCAGGCCCATCCCTTCCCGCCGCAGAAAGACTGGGATTTCACCCAGCACAAACCGTTCAAAGCCGTCTATGACACCAATCGCCGCAGCGTCTATTTGATGACGCAGCGGATCCAGCGGCATCCGTTTCTGGCGATCTTCGACGGCCCCGACACCGGCGCCAGCACTGCCCGCAGAACGACCAGCACGACCACGCTGCAGGCCTTATATTTCCTGAACGACCCATTCGTGCACGAGCAGGCCAGTAAGCTCGCGGCGCGCATTCGCGACGCCCGGGGTAACGACAACGAGCGGATTGACCTGGCCTACACGCTGCTCTTCGCGCGGCCTGCCACGAATGATGAGAAAATGCTCGGCCAGGAGTATCTAAAGAAGGTCGGCGACAACGGCTGGGAAAGCTATGTCCGCGTGCTCTTGCGGGCCAATGAGTTTATCTACTTGAACTAAGCCGTTTCGCCGGACGCTGCTCCTGGGCCTTGAGCGCCTTCACCCACTTCTCGACGAGCGCGATGTCCTCATCGGGCAAGCGGCCGCTGGGAGGCATCTGAAAGTCGTCCTCCTGATAGCGGATCGCCCGCAGCAGGAAGCTGTTTTCAACATCGCCTGGAATCACGGCTGGCCCCGTCGCGCCCCCTTTGAGCACCAGTTCCGCGGTCTCCAGCTTCAATTTCCCTTTGAGTTCTTCGGCCTTCGACGAATGGCACTCGAAGCATTTGCGCTCAAAAAGCGGGCGGACCGATTTCTCGAATTGCGTCGCCGCCTCGTCGGCGCGAACAGACGCGGCAACACCTATCCATAGAGCTGCAACCGGCAGCAACCAGAATGAACGCATAGCTGGCATTAGAATTCAGAGCCGCCAGCGATGCGAGCCCGTCACGCCGAATGATCGCCCGCTGGCGCCAGCGGCAGCGAATGGGCCTCATAGTACCCTTCGGCAGACAGATCGGCGTTGACCTCTTCCGCGGTAAGCCGAAGGTTGCCAAGCAGGCACCGCAAACTCTCATGCAGATCGGGGATCGATTCCACCGTGCCATCGCACTCAAGGTGGATTTGGTAATCCATCGGCTGGCCGGTGATTCTCAGCGTCCAGTGTTTCACGAGCATGTCGGCTCCCCCGGAAATGCGACAGCTTGTCGCAGGCAATGGCGGATGTGCCGCTCATGCCCCGCTGTCTGGTTTGCGAGATGCGGTTCGCGTTGGCAAGAGACTCAAACCCACGCCGCGTGCCGAAAACCACCTACGGCAGGGCCATGCCGATTTCGATGCCGTGGCGCGTCGCGGTGCACTCGACCCCGCAGCTCGCCAGACCGTCGCCATCACCATAGGCAATGGCCACAAACAGTTCCCGCTTGCCGGACCACAAGTCGCCGAGCGATAGGTCATGGATGTTCGCTCGCGGCTGGAAGGTGCGGTGCTTTTTCCAGTCGCCCGGAAACACATGCTTGCGATTGATGCACAATCGCTCCGCGGCCGCATAGTCGCCGCCGGCCACGGCTGCTGCAAAGCGCTGGGCATAGAGCGTGGGGAGCGCAAACCAATACGCGGCTAGCGGCACTAGCGCACAAGCCAGAAGCAGGAACCGCAGCGAGAATCGAAAGCCGGGAATCTTCATTGCCGTCCCTCCGCAGGTAAGACGGAGGCGCGGCGGCAAAGTTCTTGCCAACATCGCCGCCAGCCGCCGGCGGACGCTATAATCGCGGGCGTTCCTCCGCCACTCACTCCTTCCCATGAGAACCCGCCATGAGAACCCGCTCGATTGTCGCCGTGGCCTTGCTACTGGTCGCCTCCCCCATTTTCGCCGCCGGCTCGGAAGAAGGCTTCGCCGCGCTATTCGACGGCAAGACGCTCGACGGCTGGCAGGGAGGCAAGGACGGATACGAAGTGGTCGAAGGGGCGATCGTCTGCAAGGAGAAAGGGGGTGGCAACCTCTACACGGCGAAGGAGTACGGCGATTTCCACCTGAAGTTCGAATTCAAGCTCACTCCCGGCGCCAACAACGGCATTGGCATCCGCACTCCGCTCCAAGGCGATCCGGCCTACGTGGGGATGGAAATCCAGGTGCTCGACGATTCGTCCGATCGCTACAAGGACATCAAGGAGTGGCAGCATCACGGCTCGGTCTATGGCGTCGTCCCCGCGAAGACGGGCCATCTCAAGACGGCCGGCGAGTGGAATAGCGAAGAGATCATCGCCAAAGGCAAGCAGATCAAGGTCGTGCTGAACGGCGAGACGATCGTCGATGCCGACATCGAGAAGGCGAGCACGCCCAAGACGATCGACGGCCACGACCATCCCGGTCTGAAGCGCGACAAGGGATTCATCGGGTTCTGCGGCCACGGGGCGCACGTCGAGTACCGCAATTTGCGCCTCAAGGAGCTGAAGTAGACTTCTCGTCACAGTCGGCCAAGCGAAGGGGCGTGCAGCCATGTTCGAGCTGTTCGACCATACGGCCGATCTAGGGCTGCGCGTGAAGGGTGCGACGCTGGAGGAGCTTTTGGCGGAGGCAGGCCGGGGCCTTTTGACGATGCTCGTCGCCAACCCAGACGCCGTTCGCGCCGGCCAATCACGGACTATCGAATTGTCGGCGACGGAACCCTCGTATTTGCTGTTCGATTGGCTGAGCGAGCTGCTCTACGCCTTTGAGTCCGAGAAGCTGCTGCTCGCGCAGTTCAAGATCGAGCTGCGTCGCCGGGAGGGCGAGGCTCCCGCCGAGCCGCTATCGGGTTCCGACTCGGTGTGGTCTCTATCCGCCACCTGCCGCGGCGAGTCGATGGACCCGACGCGCCACACGATGGATCACGAAGTCAAGGCGATCACGTACCACGGGCTCACCGTCCGGCAGAATTACGACGGAACGTGGGAGGCGGAAGTGATCGTTGATATTTGACTGTGGATATTTCACTGGGTGCATCAGGCGCAACGGCCTTAAGTGCTTTGCGAGCCGATGATCAGAATTGGCGTGAACAACGCGAAGTCGGCCAGACTCCGCACTGCGTCGCCACTCAATCGGCTTGCGAAGCAGTGTAGGATCGTGAGGGTGGCGAAGGCCGCCGCAACGGAAAAGTAGAACGCCGATTCACGGGCCTGACTCGCCGCAACAATCGCCGCGAGGGCCAGGGCAGCGCCGATCCAGACCAGGTCGCGGTTCATGGTGCGCCACCACGCTGATGCGCCGCCGGGGTCGTTGGCCTGGTCGCTGCTCGCGTCGCGGGCGGCGATGACCAGGCAATTGAACGCCACGACCAGAGCGATTGCGAAAAGGAGCGGCATCGTTTGAGTCGTTGCGCCCAAGCACGCATACGCGCCCAGCGCGAAGAACAAGCCAACGCCGAATTCCTTGCCGGGAAGCTTCCCTCGCCGAAAGACAGGGATCACGAACACCAGAAAATGCAAACTCACGCCCAAACCGACAGCCGCTGCGCGCCATAGGACCTCTGCCGGCAATCCGGTCCACAGAGTCGCGAGGATGCCCGCTATACAGAGGCCGAGACAGGCCCAGAATAGCGGCCGCCAATCGCGCCCGAACCGCAGCCGGCCGGTCGCCCGGTTCCAGTCCTGGCAGCGCGCGACATCGATGAGACGGTCCGATAAGTAGATGGACCAAACGACGAAGAACATCGCGGCAGCGGGGCGGACTGGCAATGCCATTTCGGACGCCCGGCTCGTGGCCCAGGTCCAGGTCAAAACGACGCAAGGTGCATCGAGGCCCAGCCAACTTGGCAAGAACCACCAGCGAAACTGCTCTGGGCGACTTTCGATCCTCGCCGGCTCGGCGGACATGGCTCACCATCCCACAGTGCTCACCATCCAGCAGCGGCCCAGATTTTGGGAACAAAGACCACGAGGCCGACGATTGCCGCTGTGATCGCAAGCACGAGCACGGCCGCCGAACTGCAATCCTTGGCCTGCTTGATGAAGGGATTTGTTTCTGGCGAAACTCGGTCGGCGAGCCGTTCGAGTGCAGTGTTCATGCACTCGGCGGAGATCACCATGCCGATGCAGAGCAGCAGGGCGATCCATTCCCAGGCCGCAACGGCAAACACAAAGCCCGCGACGATCACGGCGAGCGCAATGAGGCAATGGATCCTCATGTTTTGCTCGGATCGGAAGGCGTGGGCCAGGCCGACGGAACCGATCACAAAACTACGCAGGAATTTCGAGAAGTTCATGCGAGGAGGCTTGCACGCAGTAGCAGAAGCGCGTCAGACGTCGTTGCTGAAGCCCATTCTGCCGCATACTCGTCCGTATTCCAAATCTTCAGCCGGCCGTTTGGCATGATCTCGCCGCATGCTGATCGAGATCGAGTTTGTGTTGGCGAGTGGGTGCGTGCCTGATCACCCCGTTAGGACGAGTAGACCACCAACACCAAGCCACGGCGAGGTTGACGCCTCTCGCTCACCATTGCGGCTTATGGCTGCTGAATCGCAATTACTGCATGCGCCTTCCCGATCAAAGGGCCGGCGGGATCGGCCGCGGCGGACACAAAGGCGGTGAGCATCAACTGATCGGGAAACGCCACCGGCTTCGGCTTGTTCCCTCCTTTGGGCGCTGGGCAGGGAGGATTCTCTGCTTTGCCGCTCACCGTTACCGTCGTAGCGCCCTCACGCTCTCCCTTCCTGAGTGTGATGGGGCCGGGGAGGCCGCCCTCGACAAAGTAGCCCTGAAGGATCGGGCAAAGGGCGTGCGTCCCGCTCCCATCCACGGCCACACGATGCCTTTCGAACGAGATGCTCAGACCCTCTTCGGCAGGGGCATTTAGTTTTGCGATGACCTTGAACGTTTTGCCTGCCCGCGGAAATGGTGGGTCGGCAGCAAGGAGCAGAAGTACTTCGGACATCACGCACCTCTCGTCCAACAAAGGGCCCGCAGACTACCTGACAAGAAAGTAATGGATAATGTACGCGGTTTAGTCGTCGGGCCACTACCCGGGCGCATACATTCTTGCGGTTGAGTCGCCTTCATGCGCCCCTCATAGGCTATTCGGGCACGTTGGCGATGGCCCATTGCACCGCCTCTCGATCGAACACGCGCCGCCCAAAGAGGTTGCCGCTGACCAGCGATAGGACGATGGAGACCGTTCCCATGCCGTCGGACGACTCGCGGAGAAGCGACCGGATCGCCCGCGTAGGGTCATGATAGGTGATGCGCACATCGAGCGCGGAGGCCGCTGCGGCGAATCGTGCTCCGGCCACGGTCTCGGCAGGTGTGAACTGACCTTCCAGCTACCACATGTCGGGCAGCGCGTTGTCGAGCCAGCCGACGAATTCGCCCCGGTTCACGATATCGCAGCGGTTCAGACGCTCTTTCATGGACCTGTCGCACGCCGGTTTCTAAGAATGTAGCTTGCGGAGAGTGACCGCTGATTGCGCGGAAGGCACGGATGGGAGACGAAGTTGCGTAGTTGGGCTGCGCGGGCGGAATGCAGGCAATCCGCGCTGTCCGCGCGAACCGCGGTTGACTGTCTGGTCACGCCGCCGAATTCGCCGGCGTCAGACGGCACTGCTGGGCAAGGCCAGCAGTGGCACCGGGCGACAATGGCCGATGCGTAATGGATGTCACGTAATTAGTGTACTAGTTGGCACATAATTTGCAGTTGATTTCGCGTTGCGTCATGGCCTGCCAAATTGGCGGGCAGGTTTAGCGCGACGAGCGAACGCAGACCGGGGAAGGGCACTCCCTAATGACTATGCTTCTGCGAAGCGTCGCTAAATGGCGGGGATCGGCGAAGCGTTGCGAAAAGGAGCGTTGCGCGCATAGGCGCGCATAAGCGCGCATAAGCGCATAATCGAAAAATCGTCGTAAACCGAAACAGAGCAAGCAGTTCGGCTAGAATTCGCCCTCAGAAAAACTTTTTTCAAGCCGCGCGCATCGCGGTCAGCAGCCCGAGTGCAATTGTCACACGCCAACTTCAGATTCAGTCGAGGCACGAATGCAAAAGTCCGCCTACTACGGTCCGCTGGAGCGCGTCAGCGACGTCTGCTGGCGGATTCCCAAGTCGTACAAGCCGGGGATGCGGGTCGATGGGCTGATCTTTGCCGACGACGAGCTGATGGAACTGATCCGTAACGATCAGGCCCCCGAGCAGGTCGCCAACGTCGCTTTCCTCCCCGGCATTCAGCACGCCAGCCTGGCGATGCCCGATATCCACTGGGGCTACGGCTTTTGCATCGGCGGCGTCGCGGCGACCGACCCGGAAGAAGGTGGCGTTATTTCACCAGGCGGCGTCGGTTACGACATCAACTGCGGAGTGCGCCTGGTCCGCTCGATGATGACCTACGACGAGGTCAAGCCGCGGCTCACGAAGCTGATGGACGAGCTTTACGGGGCGATTCCGGCCGGGGTCGGCCAGGACGGCAAGTATCGCTTCGGTCAGAAAGAGCTGCGGCAACTCATGCGCGACGGCGTCGGCTATCTGAAGGGGCGCGGCCTGGCGACCAATGCCGACATCGAGCACACCGAGGCGCACGGCAAGCTCGACGGCGCCGTCGCCGACAGCGTCAGCGATCGGGCCCTGGAGCGCGGCGCCAGCCAGTGCGGTACGCTCGGTTCGGGTAATCATTTCCTCGAGGTACAGATCGTCGCGGAAGTGTTTGACGAAGAGGCCGCACGCGTCATGGGCCTGGAGCAGGACATGGTGTGCGTGATGATCCACAGCGGTTCGCGCGGCCTGGGTTACCAAGTGTGCGACGATGCGCTGCGCGAGCTACGCGGAGCGCCAGCGAAATACGGCATTCGGCTGCCCGACCAGCAGCTTGTTTGCGCCCCGATCGACAGCGACGAAGGCCGCCGCTACCTCGGAGCGATGTGCGCCGCAGCCAATTACGCCTGGTGCAACCGGCAGCTTCTGATGTGGCAGGCCCGCGAAGTGTTCGAGAAAGTCTTCAACCGCGGTTGGGAGCACTTGCGGATGGGCCTGGTGTATGACGTGGCCCACAACATCGCCAAGTATGAGGAACACGAGGTCGCCGGTCAGAAGAAGCGGCTGTGGGTGCATCGGAAAGGAGCGACGCGGGCATTTCCCGCGAATCATCCTGAAGTGCCCAGCATGTATCGCGGCATTGGCCAGCCGGTGATCATTCCCGGCGACATGGGCCGGGCGAGCTGGGTGCTGGCGGGCGAAGCGGGGAGCATGGTCCAGTCATTCGGCACGTGCTGCCACGGGGCCGGCCGCGTGATGAGCCGCACCCAGGCAGTGAAACATGCGCAGGGAAGGCGAATCGATGAGGAGTTGGCGAAGAAGGGCGTCATCGCGCGGGCCCGGAGCTGGAAGGGGCTGGCCGAGGAACAGCCCGACGCCTATAAGGACGTGGACCTTGTCGTCGATGTCGTGCACCGCGCGGGTCTGGCACGCAAGGTCGCCCGCATGAAGCCGATTGGAGTGGTGAAGGGGTGAAGGCCCAGGGGTCAGGAGCCAGGGGTCAGGAGCCAGGGGTCAGGATTCGGCGGTCCGGAGTCGGGAATCAGGACTCGGTCCTAGTGGAAGTACTGGGTACTGAGTACTCAGTACTGAGTACCAATACCAGGTGCTAAGACCTCAGCACCGGCAACGTTCCATCTTCGTTTTCATGGAATTCGAGAACTCGCGGTAAAACTATGGCACATCCCAAATTCGCAAAACCCGATCATCCCATCCTGCCGGTGATCGCCGAGCGGTGGAGTCCCTATGCCTTCGACCCGCGGCCGGTCGAACGGGAGAAGCTGCTCTCGTGCCTGGAAGCGGCCCGTTGGGCGCCCTCAAGCTATAACGAGCAGCCTTGGACGTTCATCCTCGCCGAGCGGACGGATAAGGCAGCGTTTGCCAAGGCGCTCGATTGCCTGGTCGAGGGCAATCAGGCCTGGGCCAAGAATGTGGGAGTGCTGCTCTTGACCGTCGTGAGCCGCACGTTCACGCGCAACGGCAAGTCCAATGCGGCCTGCGAGCATGACGTGGGATTGGCGGCAGGCAACATGGTCCTGCAGGCCACGGCACTCGGTTTGCAAGGGCATCAGATGATCGGCATCGTGGCGGCGAAGGTGCGGGCCGCGTATCAGGTGCCTGACGGCCATGATCCATTGACGGCGATCGCGCTTGGCTATCCGGCCGCGGTGACGGCGGGTACGACCGATCCACTGGCGCAGCGCGACGTGACGCCGCGCGGGCGTAAGGCGCTCGCGGAGACTGTCGTATCGTCGTGGGGCAAGACCGCGAATTTGGGATGACGTGTTATGTCGGAACTGCTGCTCCAGACGAAAAAGTTCCGGGTCGTCCGCGAGACCGTCCGCACGCCGGGCGGCAAAGACAAGACGCGCGAGATCGTGCGCCATCCAGGAGCCTGCGTGCTGGTGCCATTGCTGGACGACGACCGCGTCTGCCTGATTCGCAACTTCCGCATCTCGGTTAATACGACTCTGATCGAGCTGCCGGCTGGGACGCTCGAGCCCAATGAGCCACCTCATATCACCGCCGAGCGCGAGCTGATTGAAGAGACGGGATATCGGGCGGCGAAGATCGAACTGCTGCATGCGTTTTATCTTTCGCCGGGTATCCTCGATGAGAAAATGCACCTGTATCTGGCGACGGGCCTGACCGAAGGGGCAACGGCCCGCGAGGAGGGCGAAGAGATCGAGAATCTCGTTGTGCCGTGGGTGGAAGCCATCGATATGGTCTTCCGCGGCCAGATCAAGGACGCCAAGACGATCGTAGGACTCTTGTGGGTCGATCGACTGCTGCGCGAATCACGCGGCTGATGAACCTGCAAGCGCCGCACAAGCTAAGCCGCCGCGACGCGGAGCATCATTTCCGCCTTATGCCAACCGGCTCCAAGCCGACCCGCGAAGAACGCCAGGATCGTCGTGAGGCTGATCATGCACAGGCACCACAAGGCGGCCTTGCCCCCTGCCAGCTTGTCGGCCAGTTGCAACCCGTGGTTGCCGATCAAGAAGCCGTCGGCAGGCGACAACAAGACAAGTCCCAGCACGGCGGCGTAAGTCGCCGCCAGCGCGAGGGACAGCAGGGTCACGACCCAAACGGTCGTCCAGTCGGGAAGCTGGAACAGATACACGGCGTAAGCCAGTTGCACCACGCCCAGGAAAAACAGCACCAGCGCCCAGCGCGCGACGAACTGCGACTCGGCGACTTGGAGGAATTCGACCACGTCCCAAACCGCAGGAACGATGCTGAACAGGGCCGCGGCTGCCAAAGCCGCCGCAAGCTGATATGCCGCGAGCGTTCGCGACGCGTCGGCATTGAGACTGGCGGAAAGCGGCTCGTCAATTCGCGGGGCGAATCGAGGGGGCGCTGGCAACTCGACATCGTCAACAATTGGGGGTGCAGGTGGGTGTTCGGCAATCTGGTCTGGCGGAGTCTCAAGAGCGACCTCCTGCTTTGCAATGGACTCGACGATCGGATTTGTCGGCACGACGGCTGCTTCGGCTACAGCAGGCGCAGCTTGGTCGGCGACAACTGCAACGGTGGGAGGAGGCTGTTCATCGTCCGGCTTGACAGCTGGCGCAGGGAGTTTCGGTGGAGGAGCCGCCGCGGCTGCCTGTGTCGTTGGCGGTGTCTCGGCTCGTGCAGCTGCGGGTGGTGCAGTTGTGGCTGGTGGAGTCACGACTGGCGCATTTATCGGCGCCAGCTCCTCGACCGGCGCGACTTGTGCCGGCTCGAGCTGTGGCTCCGCGGACTCGGGCGGCGGTGGATCGGGTGGCGCGGGCAACACACGGCTTTTCGGCTTGACGACCGGCGGCCGCGCGGCAGGGTTGCTAAGCCGTGGAAGTTTTGGCGGCTGGCTGGAAACGCGGGCGCCGATGGTTCGTAGTGATCCGCCCGCTGGTCGCGATTCAGCCGGCGCAGTGTTACTCGCGGCGGGCCGC